>ENA-OZAB01000181-OZAB01000181.1-human-gut-metagenome-genome-assembly--contig:-NODE-181-length-42906-cov-12.388229_pt1 | contig 42906 bp, 35 predicted proteins | sample MGYA00243297_ERZ653491 | MGnify/ENA primary metagenome ERZ653491 (study PRJEB26926, sample SAMN06165154) | human gut metagenome | biome: ENVO:00009003; feature: ENVO:2100002; material: ENVO:00002003... | reverse complement strand
GAGCGTCCCAAAACAAGCCTTTAGGGCTTGTGTGCTCTTGTCAACTGATGGTATAGAAGGCGAATAAGCGACATAAAATACGCCGCGTATTTTTCGCGGCCTTTTTAAAGAATAATTTAAGGAATAAAACTGATATTATGATGAGAGTGCTTGCCCTTGACATAGGGGATAAACGCATAGGAGTGGCGGTGAGCGATCCGCTGGGCATTACCGCCCAGGGCCTTGAGACCTACACCCGGACGGGCGACCTGGATAAGGACACTGACTACCTTATAGCGCTGGCCAACAAATACAAGCCGGTGCGGCTGCTTTTCGGTATGCCCCGCAATATGGACGGAAGTTACGGCTTTGCAAGCGAAAAGGTTAAGGAATTTGCTGCAGCTATGTGCGAAAAGTGGGACGGAGAGCATACCTTCTACGACGAGCGGCTCACTACCGTTCAGGCGGAAAGGGTGCTGTACGAGGCCGAGATGGATTGGCGCAAGCGACGTAAGGTGATAGACAAGCTGGCGGCTGTGGTAACTCTGGAAGGCTACCTTGCTACCAACCCAAAGCTTTGACAGGGAGATGAAAAGATGAAAGACAGGAATATAATAGATCAGATAGGCGAAGACGTAGTGCTGCTGGATGAGGACGGAAAGGAGAACACCTTCGAACACATACTTACCTTTATGTATGAGGGTAAGAAATATGTAGCGCTTTCTCCCATTGCGGATGAGGAAAGCGCTATGGACGACGATGAGGCGGAGGTGGTGCTGTTCCAGATAACCAGCGAAAACGGAGAGGATACCTACGTCAGCATAGACAACGAGGTGCTGCTGGACGAAATATTCGCCGAGTTTCTCGACCTCATGGACGAGATAAACGAGGAAGAGGACAAGGAATAGGCCGATTTATAAAAAAGCCGCAAGTGCGGCGGTTTTTTTATTTTTATTGTTGCATATAAAGCGGACTTCATGGTATACTCATGCTCGTATGGATATGCGAATGGAACGCATATATCACACACCCGGATGGACCGGCGGTTCGTGCCTGTGACATGGGTTGCCCGTACGGGAAGAAGTCCGGGGAGGAATAAATAACGAGGAGGATCATAAAATGTCAGTTATTTCCATGAAACAGCTTCTTGAAGCAGGCGTACACTTTGGTCATCAGACCCGCCGTTGGAACCCCAAGATGAAGGAATACATCTTCACCGAGCGCAACGGCATCTACATCATCGACCTTCAGAAGACCGTTAAGAAGGCTGAGGAAGCCTATAATTTCGTCCGCAGCGTTGCTGAGGCGGGCGACAGCATTCTGTTTGTCGGAACCAAGAAGCAGGCTCAGGAATCCATTGAGCAGGAAGCTAAGCGCTGCGAGATGTTCTATGTAAACCAGCGCTGGCTGGGCGGCATGCTCACCAACTTCAAGACTATCCAGACCCGTATAGCAAAGCTCCGCAAGATCGAGAAGATGGAAGCGGACGGCGACTTTGCGTATCTCCCCAAGAAGGAAGTTATCAAGCTCAAGGCCGAGCAGGAAAAGCTGGAAAAGAACCTTTCCGGCATAAAGGATATGAAGAAGCTCCCCGGCGCCATGTTCGTAGTTGACCCGCGCAAGGAGCACATCGCCGTCATGGAAGCCCGCGCTCTGGGTATCCCCGTAGTGGCTATCGTTGATACCAACTGCGACCCCGACGAGGTGGATTACGCTATCCCCGGCAACGACGACGCTATCCGCGCGGTCAAACTCATCGCCTCCAAGATGGCTGACGCCGTACTGGAAGGCCGTCAGGGTGAGCAGATGATAGACGCAGCAGCCGAAGAAGAGGCCGCTGGCGACGATTTTTAATCTTAAACGATACTTTTAACAGGAGGTCAAGCATATATGTTTACCGCTAAAGACGTAATGGCTCTGCGCGAAATGAGCGGCGCCGGCATGATGGATTGCAAGAAGGCCCTCACCGCCTGCGAAGGCGATATGGACAAGGCAATGGATTATCTTCGCGAGAAGAGCCTTGCTGCTTCCGCAAAGAAGGCTGCCCGTATAGCTGCCGAGGGTATTGTAAGCAGCTATGTTACCGATGACCACAAGGTCGGCGCTATCGTAGAGGTCAACTGCGAGACCGACTTCGTCGCCAAGACTGACGACTTCAAGGCTCTGGTAAACAGCGTTGCCAAGCTGGTAGTTGAAAAGAACCCCGCCGATGTAGACGAGCTGATGGCTCTGGACTGCGGCGATGGCACCGTTGCCGAGATGGTCAACCGCGCAGTTGCCAAGATAGGCGAAAAGATAACCATTCGCCGCTTTGCCCGCATGGAGGGTCAGCTGGTGGATACCTATATCCATCTGGGCGGCAAGATCGGCGTTATCGTAGCCGCCAAGACAACGGATGCCGAGAAGGCCAGGCCCGCCGTACATGATGTAGCGATGCACATCGCCGCCGCGAAGCCCGGCGTGCTCCATCGCGACGAGGTGGATCCTGCCGATCTGGACAAGGAGCGCGAGATACTGCGCGCCCAGGCTCTGAACGACCCCAAGCCCAAGCCCGCAAACATCATCGAGAAGATGGTGGAAGGCCGTATCGCCAAGTACTACAAGGAGGTTTGCCTGCTTGAGCAGCCCTTCGTAAAGAATCCCGATCAGAGCATTGAGCAGATGCTCAAGGAGCACGGTGATGTGGAGCTGGTAGCGTTCGTCCGCTTTGAGATGGGCGAAGGTCTCCAGAAGCGCCAGGATAACTTCGCTGAGGAAGTTATGGGCCAGATGAAGAAGTAAAACCTGCTTTTAAAAGGAACACCCTTTCCGGTGTTCCTTTTTTGTTATATAATGTATCTGGTGAAAATCGGTCCAGACCGTAATAATAGTTTTAAGGAGCAGAAAAATGCTGAAATACAAGAGAATATCACTTAAGCTTTCTGGCGAAGCCATGGGTGGCGCACAGGCTGTGGATTTTGACAAGGCGGAGGCTATAGCGAGACAGGTGGCGCGGCTTCACGAGCTTGGAGCAGAGATAGGTATAACCATAGGCGGCGGCAATATATGGCGTGGCCGCAGCTCCGGCGATATGGACCGCAACAGGGCGGATCAAATGGGTATGCTGGCGACTGTCATAAACTCGCTTGCCGTGCAGGATTGCCTGCTGAAGCTGGGGGTTCCAGCCGTGGTGATGTCCTCAATAGATATGCCAAGAATAGCGGACAGCTATTCCTCCCGGGCTGCACATGCCGCCCTTGATGCAGGTAAGGTAGTCATATTTGCAGGCGGCAGCGGTCTGCCCTTCTTCTCTACCGATACCGCAGCTGCCCTCAAGGCCGCCGAGATAGGCGCGGACGCAATGCTCCTTGCAAAGAACGTGGACGCGATATATTCCGACGACCCCAAAAAGAACCCGAATGCCATAAGGTATTCGCACCTCACCTACGACGAGGTCATCGAACGTGAACTAAAGGCTACAGACCTTACTGCCATAACCCTCTGCAAGGAGCAGAACATACCTATACTTGCCTTCGCCATGGCGGACCCGGACAACGTGGTAAAAGCCGTTCAGGGCGAGAGCATAGGTACGCTGATAGACAACGTGAAGTAAGGTATAAAGCGGGCGATACTGTGAACAATCTCTAATTGGGGATTGTGCGAAACAGGCATTTCCTGTAAAATATAGCTGAGCTTTTTATAAGATAAACTTTCAGGAGGTTCAAATATGGACGCTGTCGCAACCGCAAAAGAAAAAATGACCAAAACCGTAGCCGCTTTGGAGCGTGACCTCGGAACCCTCAAGGCCGGGCGTGCGAACCCCCAGGCCCTTGACCGCATAATGGTTGACTATTACGGCTCTCAGGTGCCGATAAACCAGCTGGGCAATATATCCTCCCCCGAAGCGAGGCTGCTGGTCATCTCCCCCTATGACGCCACTATGATAAAGGAAATAGAGAAGGCTATACAGAAGTCCGACCTGGGCATTAACCCCAGCAACGACGGCCGCCTCATACGTCTCGTATTCCCCGAGCTCACCGAGGAGCGCCGAAAGGAGCTTGTAAAGCTGGTGCGCAAGAAGGGCGAGGAGTCTAAGGTAGCTATACGTTCTATCCGCCGCGACGCCATCGATACCATTAAGAAGGCCAAGAAGGACGGCGATATAACTGAGGACGACCAGAAGCGCCAGGAAGAGCAGGCCCAGAAGGCTACCGATGAGTTCATAAAGAACATTGACAAGGTCATTGCTGATAAGGAAAAGGAGATAATGACGGTTTGATATCCGTACTTGGATACGAGCTTGGAAGGGCGAGAGAGCTGCTGGAAGCCGAAGGATACAGCGTGAGGTGCGTAGAGACCCGCAGCCGCAAGGGACTTAACGGCAACGAAAAACGGGTGATAAGGCAGCGTACTGATGGCAATGCGGTTGAGCTCATATGGGCCCTGTTCAAAACAGACTGCGAATATGGGGGATAGCGGTTAGTTCCGCATCCCCTTTTGTATCGGAGGATATTTTTACACAATGGCAAAGATACAGCCTCAAAGCGTAGGCTTGGCGCCGGAACTGCCACGGCATATAGGCATAATAATGGACGGCAACGGCCGTTACGCCACGCGGCGGGGCCTGCCGAGAAAGCTTGGCCACCGGGCAGGAATGGAACGGCTGCGGGGGCTTATACGTTTTTCATCGGATATAGGTATTGAGGTGCTGTCGCTGTACGCCTTTTCCACCGAAAACTGGAAGCGGCCCAAGGAAGAGATAGGGGCGCTGTTCGATCTTTTTCTGGAATACTTTATAAGCGAACTGGACGACCTGGATAAAAACAACGTCTGCATACGCATAATGGGCGACATGTCCGCATTTCCGGAAAAAATGGGCCAGGAGACGGACGAGGCCATGTACAAAACCAGAAACAATACCGGCCTGAAGCTCAATATTGCATTGAACTACGGCAGCAGGGCAGAGGTGGTACGCGCCTGCAATACCCTTATTGAGCGCGGAAAGCCCGTAGACGAAGCTGATCTTATGAACGCCCTGTATACCGCAGGACTGCCGGATCTTGACCTGATAATCCGTACGGCGGGAGAGCAGCGGTTATCCAACTTCATGCTGCTTCAGGCGGCATACGCTGAGCTGGTGTTCACGGACGTGACATTTCCCGAGCTTACGGACGAAAAATATGCGGACTGCATAAGGGAATACCAACGGCGCACCAGAAGGTTCGGCGCGGTGACGGAATAAATCATCAAAAAGGAGAAGCGGCATAATGGATAGCGGCAGGAAAACCAGAGTAATAGTAGGCGCGTTGCTGGGGTTGCTTTTCGTGGGCATAGTGGCTCTCGGCAGCATATTCCGCACCGTGGTATTTACCGTGGCGGCGGTGATAGCGGTATATGAGATGTCAAACATGATCTATAAAAAGACGGAAAAGAACATATTCGCGGCGCCCGCATACATCTTTGCGGCGCTGTGCTTCCCCGTAGCCTCATTTCCGGCGGCCCTGGCGGCGAGGATGAGCGCCGCTACCGCCATAATGCTCCTCGGGGCGCTGTGCCTGATGCTCATTGCGGCGGAGAGGGTATTCAATAAGCTGCGCACCACGGAGGAGAGCATATACTCCGCGTTCATGCTCATATACCCCATGTCGCTGTTTGGGATGCTGGCGCTGATAATGCCCGCCGACGGGCTCACCTCACCGAAAAACGTGGGCCTGCTGCTGGTATTCATATGCCCGCTCATGGGCGACATGCTGGCCTATTACATAGGCTCCTCCATGGGCAAGCGAAAGCTCTGCCCCGAGATAAGCCCTCATAAGACGGTTGAGGGAAGCTACGGAAGCTTTCTCGGCGGGCTGCTGGGCGGCTTTGTATGTTTCCTGCTGCAATTCATATGGGGGCTGCGCCTGCCCATACTTCCCATGCTGCTCGTAGGTATTATCTGCGGCGGGGTAGGGCAGATAGGCGACCTGTTTGCGTCCGTCATAAAACGCTGGGCAGGGGCAAAGGATTACGGCAACATATTTCCCGGCCATGGCGGGGTGATAGACAGGTTGGACAGTGTGCTCATGTGCGCACCGGTGGTGCTGTGTTACGTATGGCTCAGCATGCTGGGCTAAAGGAATGCAATAGATAATGAAGAATATAGCTGTTTTGGGCTGCACAGGCTCCATAGGCAGGCAGACCCTTGACGTTATCAGGGCTAATCCGGATAAATTCCGGGCGGCCGTGCTTTGCGCGGGCAGAGATGCCGGCGCCATGTTTAAAGCGGCGGAGGAATTCCGCCCGGATTATATTGCCATGGCGGAGGAGGCTGCGGCGGATAAGCTCAGGCAAAGCGGAATAAAGGCAAAAATAGCCGGCGGTGAACAGGCGGTGCTGGAAGCGGCGGCCTATGAGGGCGCCGACATAATAGTAAACGGCATAAGCGGCTTTTCAGGAATGAAGCCGCTGCTTGCAGCGCTGGAAGCGGGCAAAACCGTTGCCCTTGCAAACAAAGAAAGCATCGTCTGTGCCCACGACCTGGTAAATGCCGCGCTGAAAAAGGGCGGTGCCATAATACCGGTGGACAGCGAACAGAGCGCCATATTCCAGTGCATGGCGGCGGGAAACCACGGCGAGATACAAAGGCTCATACTTACGGCCTCCGGCGGTCCCTTCAGGGAATATACAAAGGAACAGCTCAAAACCGTCACGCCGGAGCAGGCAGGGCATCACCCAACCTGGAAAATGGGCAGAAAGATCACTATAGATTCCGCCTCCTTTTTCAACAAGGGCCTCGAGATAATGGAGGCGAGCTATCTTTTCGGCATACCCGGGGAAAGGATAAGCGTATTGGTACACCCGGAGTCCATAGTGCATTCCATGGTGGAATACACGGACGGATGCAATATGGCACAATTATCCAGGCCCGATATGCGGCTTGCAATACAATATGCGCTGACATACCCGGAGAGGACTCCCGGCGAGTTTGGAAGGCTTCGCCTTGAGGACATGGGCAAAATAAGCTTTTATGCGCCTGATACCGATAAATTTCCGGCAATACCCATGGCGTATGAGGCGCTGCGCGAGGGTGGGGCGCTGCCCATAGTTTATAACGGCGCAAACGAGGCGGCGGTGGATATGTTCATACGGGGCAAGATACGCTTTGACGAGATAGCCGACGTGGTCGGATACGCCATGAGCAGGGCGGACAGGGGGAATATACTCTCCCTTGAGGACATAATAAAAATAGACAGGCAGGCGAGGAAGCTTGCATTTGAGAAAGGAAACGCATAAATGACGCTGTTGTCAATTGTTGGCGCGCTGCTGGTGCTTACGGTGCTGGTATTCGTACACGAACTTGGGCATTTTTACGCGGGCAAAAAGCTTGGCTTCAGAATAGACGAGTTCGCCATAGGAATGGGTCCTGTGGTGTGCAGCAAGGAGAAAAACGGTACCCGCTTCGCGATCCGGGCGCTGCCCATAGGCGGCCTATGTGCCTTTCACGGTGAGGATGAAGGTGTATCCGATCCCGAGTGCTTCAATGCGCAGCCGGTATGGAAGCGCATGATAGTGGTGCTGGCCGGCCCGTTTATGAATATACTTCTGGCAGTGGTGCTGGCCGTGATCATACTTATGACCTACGGCGAGTATATGCCGATGATAAACGACTTTACCGCAGAGAACACCCCGGCGGAGGCCGCGGGCATACAGGTAGGCGATATCATAACCGAGATAGACGGCAAAAGCATAACCTACTATGCGGAATGCACGGATTACATACAGCAGGCTGATCCTGCGAGAATAGAGGTTACCGTACGACGTGACGGCATGGACGTGACTCTTACTGCCCACGACATATACGATCCCGAAAGCGGCAGCAACAGGCTGGGCATATACATCTCCCCCGAAAGGCTGCGCTACGGCCTGCTTGAGGCTGCGACAAATTCGGTACGTTACACCTGCTATATTGTAAAAGAGATGTTCAAGGTGCTGGGCGGCCTGTTCACAGGAAGCGTTACCTCGGACGACGTCGCCGGGCCGGTGGGAACCATAAGCATAATAGGTCAGGCGGTGAGGGCCGGCTTTGAGGTGGTGCTGCGTCTCGGAGTGCTTATCAGCATCAACCTTGGCATAATGAACATACTGCCCATTCCGGCGCTGGACGGGGGAAGGTTTTTGTTCATGGTCATAGAGGCGGTTCGCGGCAAGCCCATACCTCCCGAGAAGGAGGGAATGATACATATGGCGGGGCTGGTGCTGCTCTTCAGCCTTATGATACTGCTTACGGTAATGGACGTAAGAAAGCTGTTTTAGCCGCATAGCGGCAGACCGATTTGTGGGGGAAGGATGAAAAAAACAAGAAAAGTTATGGCAGGGGCGGTGCAGATAGGCGGCGGCGCCCCCGTCACCATACAGTCTATGACCAATACAGACACGGCGGACGCGATAGCCACCGCCGATCAGATATTGGCCCTTGAGGAGGCGGGCTGCGAGATAGTCCGCTCTTCCGTGTACAATGAGACATGTGCAAAGGCAATACCCGAGATAAAGAGCAGGATACACATACCACTCGTCGCGGATATACATTTTGATTGGAGGCTCGCCATAGCCGCCATGGAAAACGGCGTGGACAAGCTGCGCTTCAATCCCGGCAACATAGGCGGAGAGGAAAACGTAAAAAGGCTGGTGGATTGCGCCAAGGCCCATCATGTTCCCATGCGCATAGGGGTAAACGGCGGCTCTGCGGAAAAGGAGCTTCTACGAAAGTACGGAGGCCCAAAGCCGGAAGCGCTGGTTGAGAGCGCGCTGAAGCACGTCCGCATGCTGGAAAAACAGAGCTATTATGACATGGTCATATCTATTAAATCCTCCAACGTGCCGAATACAATTGAGGCTTACAGGCTTATGAGCAGGGAGTGCGATTACCCCCTGCATATAGGTGTTACGGAAGCTGGCGGCGGTGAAATGGCCCTTGTAAAGGCTGCGGCCGCCATGGGCGCCCTTCTTGTGGACGGCATAGGGGATACCATGCGCGTATCCATGACCGGTGACCCTGTACAGGAGGTTTACGCAGCGAAGGAGATACTGAAGGCCATGGGCCTCAGAAAAGAAGGAGTGGAAATAGTCAGCTGCCCAACCTGCGGCAGAACTTGCACCGATCTTCTCAGCGCCGCCAACAGGGTGGAGCATGAGCTTTCCAGCCTGATACCCAAGGGAAAGTACCTTAAAGTAGCCGTGATGGGCTGTATTGTAAACGGCCCCGGAGAAGCGGCTGAAGCCGATATAGGCGTGGCCTTCGGCAAGGGCGGCTGCGCCCTGTTCAAGGGCGGCAAGCTCTTCAGGACAGTTCCTCTGGAGGCCGCCGTAGACGAGCTGATAGCCGAGGCGAAGGCCATGATGGAATAGACTATGGAACAGAAGCTTTTGACTATATTTGAAAAATACGGCCTTGGAGACGGCGAGATAACAGATGCCGGACTGAACAAGCGTGAAAATCTGCTGACCGTTACCGTGCGGTGCGGCCATATAACCAGCGCCGAAAACATAGCCTGTCTTGAGAGGGAGCTTTGCGCCCTCATGCCGGGCTGCCGCACAAAGGTAATAATCAGGTGCGGCGGGCTTTCGGCGCTGCTGTCCGCCTGCGACGAGGATACGCTGAACATACTCAAAAAGACATGGTGCGACATACTTCCGGTATGCCGCCCCGCGATACACAGCTCCGTCTGGGATTATGAGAGCGGCACGATCAAGGTAAAGATACCCGGGCAGGTGTTCGAGCTGGTCTCGGATCCGAGACATAGGGAAACGGTAAAGTCATATTACCTCGATCGGTACGGCATAGAGACTGACATAGAGCTTACAGCGGACGATACCATGGAGCTGACGCTGCCCAAGGAAGAGGAACGGCCCTCCTGGCAGCCTAAAAAGGCTGCGGAGGCCAAGAAAAAGGCACTCCCCGACAGGGCGGATGTGATATATGGCAAGCCCATAAAAAAGACCGCCATAATCCAGCAGCGCGACGTGGACGAGACTATGTGCTACGTCACAATAAAGGGCGAGATACTAACCCTGGAGACTACAAAGCAGAAAAACGGCAGGACTATACTGACATTTGCCATAAGCGACCATACAAACACGATTCCCTGCAAGATGTTTCTCGAGGAGGGCGAGAATGGCATCGTCGATACCATAGCCGGCATACAGAAAAAGAAGGATATACTTATCGTCGCCGGAAAGTATATGATGGATCAGTGGCTCAGGCGAATGTGCGTATTCCCGCGGGACGTGGGCTGGGAGCCAAGAGCGGTTCGCACGGACAAGTCCGAGGAGAAGCGCGTAGAGCTGCATCTTCATACCAAGATGTCCAGCATGGACGGCCTGACAGACGTTAAGGAAGCCATAAAGACCGCAGCCCGCTGGGGCCATAAGGCAATAGCAATAACGGATCACGGCGTGGTACACGCCTTCCCGGATGCGGTGGCACAGGCAGACAAGCTGAAAAAGGACGGCAAGGACATAAAAATACTGCTGGGCGTCGAGGGATACCTCATGCCCGACAGCGAGCTTATAAAGCGGCCGGAGCAATACGTGGCGATAGGAGTGGTAGCATATCCCGGCGTAAAGGAGGACGACGTATTCGAGATAGCCGCGCTGCGCTTTGACGAGAGCGGCGAAAAGGAAGGCTTATCCATAATAGTCAACAGCGGCGCGGCGCTGACCGATGCCATGGCTCAGGAGACAGGGCTTACACGCGAAATGATAAACGGCGGCGTGAGCCTGAAGGACGGGCTGAAGCAGCTGTATGACTTTATAGGCGATGGAGTGAAGGTGATACACGACCCGCTGGAGCTGAACAACCTCAGGCAGCACGGCCTGCGCTTTGATATGGAGCTGGACGCGCACTGCGTAAGCACCTCCATGCTGTTTCATTACCTGCACAGGGAAAGCAAGCAGACGGATATGAGGACTGCGGCGGAGGCGCTGGGCGTGGAGCATTGCGGCGGCAGAGCTATGGAAAGGGCGAGGACTGCGGCAAAGATAATGAACGCCGTACTGTCCGAGATGACCGCAAAGGACATAGAAAAGCTGCCGCTCATAGACGCGGTTCCCAAGGAAAAGGGAAAGGGCCGCAGGCTCACCTACCATATAATCATAATGGCCAGGAACCACGAGGGCCTTATGAACCTTTACCGCCTCGTGTCATATGCTCACCTCGAGCACCTGCGCAAGGTACCGCAGATACCCAGAAGCCTTCTCAATATGCACCGCGAGGGCCTTATAATAGGCTCCGCCTGCGAGGCAGGAGAGCTGTTCCGGGCGGTGCTCAGGGGGGAGAGCGAGGAAAAGCTCATGTCCATAGCGGACATGTACGACTATCTCGAGATACAGCCCATAGGCAACAACGCCTTCCTTATGCGAAACGGCACAGTGGACACGGAGGAAGGGCTTCGCGATCTCAACCGCAGGATAGTAGCCCTGGGCGACAAGATGGGCAAGCCTGTGGTGGCCACGGGGGACGTACACTTTCTTGAGCCGGACGACGCGCTTTTCCGCAGCATAATAATGCACGCAAGAGGCTTTGACGACGCGGAGCAGCAGGCCCCCCTATACTTCAAGACCACGGATGAGATGCTGGAGGAATTCTCCTATCTGGGCGAGGAAAAGGCGAGGGAGGTAGTAATAACCAACCCCAACATGATAGCCGACAGCTGCGAGAGAATGAAGGCATTCCTGTCAGAAAAGGGTACCTATGCCCCCACGTTCCCCGGCGCAAACGACGAGCTGAGGAATATGGCGCTGAAGAAGGCTCACGAGATATACGGGGACGAATTGCCGGAGGTGGTGCAGAAGCGCCTTGATAAGGAACTGAATTCCATCATAGGCAACGGCTATTCCTCGCTGTACCTTATGGCACAGCGCCTTGTACACAAGTCAAACAGCGACGGGTATCTCGTCGGTTCCCGAGGCTCAGTAGGCTCTTCCTTCGTGGCCAACATGGCGGGCATAACCGAGGTAAACGCATTGCAGCCCCACTATGTCTGCCCCAACTGCCGGCACAGCGACTTCGACATAGACCGTACCAAGTATGCCTGCGGCGTGGACATGCCGGATAAGGACTGCCCCGTCTGCGGCACAAAATACAAAAAGCTCGGCTATGAGATACCCTTCGAGGTGTTTCTGGGCTTCAAGGGCGACAAGACCCCGGATATAGACCTTAACTTCTCAGGGGATTATCAGCCTGTAGCGCATAAGTACGTTGAGGTGATGTTCGGGGAGGGCCACGCCTTCCGGGCCGGCACCATATCCGGCGTAAAGGACAAGATAGCCTACGGCTACGTCCGCTCCTACTGTGAGGCAAACGGCATAAACGCCAGCAAGGACGAGATGGACCGCATGGTGCAGGGCTGTACGGGAGTTAAGAAGACTACCGGCCAGCATCCCGGCGGCATAGTCATAGTGCCAAAGGAAAACGATATAATGGAGTTCACCCCGGTGCAGTACCCGGCGGACCGCAGCGAGGGCGATACCATAACCACCCACTTCGACTTTCACGCCATGGACGACAGGCTGGTAAAGCTGGATATACTGGGCCACGATGATCCGACGGTGCTTAGAATGCTGAAGGATATTACCGGCTTGGACCCCCAGACAATACCCCTTGACGACCCTGAAACCATGAAGATATTCCGCACCAGCGAGCCTCTGGGCGTGACGCTGGACGAGCTGGACTGCGACGTGGGCAGCATAGCAATACCCGAGTTCGGCACCACCTTCGTGCGGCAGATGCTCAAGGACACGCGCCCGACTACGATGGAGGAATTACTCAGGATCTCCGGACTTTCCCACGGTACCGACGTATGGCTGGGCAACGCTCAGGAGCTGGTATTGAGCGGCACCGCGACACTGTCGCAGGTAATATGCACCCGAGACGATATAATGAACTACCTTATACTCAGAGGCGGCGACCCGTCCATGTCCTTTAAGACTATGGAGAGCGTCCGCAAGGGCAGAGGCCTTACCCCTGAGATGGAGGAGCATATGCGCTCCATAGATACGCCTCAGTGGTTCATAGACTCCTGCAAAAAGATAAAGTACATGTTCCCCCGCGCCCACGCAGCGGCCTACGTCATGATGGCCTTCCGAGTGGCCTACTACAAGGTGCATATGCCCCTCGCCTTCTATTCCGTTTACTATACCGTCCGAGCGGACGCCTTTGACATAGCCCAGGCGGAGGGCGGCGCCCAGAAGGTGCTTGCCAACATAAACGCCATAAAGAAAAAAGGCAACGATGCGGATAAAAAGGAAGAAGACCTGCTGACAATACTGGAGGTGGTCTTTGAAATGAACAAGCGCGGCATAGAGCTGCTGCCTGTGGACCTGTATAAATCCAAGGCCAGCCAGTTCATAATAGAAGACGGCAAGATACGGCCGCCCTTCTCATCGGTGGCGGGCGTGGGAGCCAACGCCGCCATAGGCATAGCTGAAGGCGCAAAGGGCGGCGAGTATACCTCCATAGAAAATTTTCAGGCCCGCACCGGCGCCAACTCCGCAGTGATAAAGGCGCTTGCGGAAGCCGGCTGCCTGAACGGGCTGCCCGAGACGGATCAGCTCTGCCTGTTTTAAAGAAGCCGGTATGTGCGGCGCTTTGATGCGAAATAATATGCTTGCATTATAGCGCCGCATATGGTACAATTTTGCTGTTGGTATATGGCAAGTTTGCTGTATTTTAGTTTTCAAGTAAGAGTGGGCGCGTCCTGCTCTTTTGTTTTGAATAGCGGAGGAATATAATGAAAACCACCCAAACAGTGGAAGCTCTTCTCCGGCCGGTAGTTACAGGCATGGGCTACGAGCTGGATGAGGTAGAGTTTCAGAAGGAGCAGGGTAATTGGGTGCTCACCCTGTACATAGAGCATCAGGACGGAAGAAGCGCCACCATAGATGACTGCGAGGCGGTGAGCCGGGCCGTAGACCCCATATTGGACGAAGCAGACCCAATAGAGCAGGCATACTACCTCAGCGTGTCCTCAATAGGCATCGACAGGCCGCTCAAAAAGGATAGGGACTATCAGCGCAGCCTCGGCAGCCCCATTACGGTAAAGCTCTACGCCCCGCTCAAGGGCAAAAAGGAGTATACGGGCGAGCTTTTGTCATATACGCCCGATTCCTTCACCATAAGCGTAAAGGGCGAGGAGATGACCTTCCAGAAAAAGGACGCTTCAAAGGTGCAGCCCTATATAGACTTCAAGGCTCTGGAAAAGGACCTTGACGAATTAGAAGCAGATTTTGAAAATATAGAGACAGAAGAGGAGAATTGACAATGAACGCCGAATTCATAGAGGCACTGAACGCCATAGAGAAAGAGCGCGGGATAAGCAAGGATATACTGATAGACGCATTTGAATCCGCATTGATAGCGGCATACAAGCGCAACTACGGCGCAGTGGGAAACGTCCGCGCCACAGTGGACCGGGATACGGGAGAGGTGCAGATATTCGCCTCCAAGACCGTCACCGAAACGGTGGAAAACCCCTATGCGGAGATATCTCTTGCCGAGGCGAAGAAGATCAATTCCCTCTATGAAGTGGGCGACGTTCTGGAGGAGGAGGTAGACCCACGCAAGTTCGGCCGCATAGCGGCCCAGACCGCCAAGCAGGTGGTGGTTCAGCGTATTCGCGAGGCCGAGCGCGGCGTCATATTCGATGAATTCGTAGAGAAGGAAAACGAGGTGCTTACCGCCATAGTCCAGCGGGTAGAGAAGAACGGCATCTATGTAGAGCTGGGCAAGACAGACGGCTTCCTTGCCGCCTCCGAGACCATAGCGGGGGAGACTTATAACACCAGCGACAGGCTGAAGGTTTACGTCCTTGAGGTGCGCAAGACCAACAAGGGCCCGCAGGTAATAGTTTCCCGTACCCACCCCGGCCTTGTTAAGAGGCTTTTCGAGCTGGAGGTTCCCGAGATACAGACCGGCATAGTCCAGATAAAGTCCATAGCGCGGGAGGCGGGCTTCCGCACCAAGGTGGCCGTTTATTCCTCCGACCCTCAGGTGGACGCCGTGGGCGCCTGCGTGGGCCAGAAGGGGATAAGGGTAGAGCGCATAGTAAACGAGCTGCATAACGAAAAGATAGATATAATAGAGTGGGATCCCGATCCGGCAGTATATATTGCCAAGTCCCTTAGTCCTGCCCGTGTTATGATGGTATACATCAACGAGGCGGAAAAGGCCGCAAAGGTGATAGTGCCAGACAATCAGCTTTCCCTTGCTATCGGCAAGGAAGGCCAGAACGTCCGCCTTGCCGCCAAGCTCACAGGCTGGAAGATAGATATAAAGAGCCAGAGCCAGGCCGAAGAGGACATGGATATAGCGGACGCCGACAGCGAGGCGGACGGCGGCTTCGAGGAATAGTTTTGGAGGATCAGCAATGCCTGCTAAGAAGGTGCCTATGAGAATGTGCGTGGGCTGCCGCGAGATGAAGCCAAAGAAGGAGCTGCTGCGCATAGTCCGCTCTCCCGAGGGCGAAATCAGCGTGGACCGCACCGGCAAGGTCTCCGGCCGCGGCGCGTACATATGCGCCAACGCAGAGTGTCTGAACAGGGCCCGCAAAATAAAAGCGCTGGAAAGGGCGCTGGAGCACGGAATAGAGGACGAGGTTTTTTCAAAGCTCGCTTCGGAGATAACCGGCGATGCAGAATGACCGTCTGCGTACAGCTCTGGGCTTTGCGGCTAAGGCCGGGAAGTGCATATCCGGCGACTTTGGCGCGGAAAGGGCCGTGAAGGACAAAAAAGCCCTCATAATAGCCCTTGACAGCGGCGTGTCCGCCGCAACGCGGGAGCGCTACGAGGGAATGTGCCAAAGAGCCGGCATACCCTGCGTGTATCTCGAAGACCTTGGCAGGGCGATAGGAAAGGATAACCGCATGATAGCCGCGGTGACAGAGGCGGGCTTTGCCCGTATGATAGAAGAGACGTATAAGACTTCACAGCAAAAGTAACATACCGGGGGGTAATATCTATGGCAAACAAGACAATGGATTCCGCACGGGAATTTGAAACCCAGGCAAAGGAGCTTCTGGAACGAGTAAAGCGAATGCAGAACGATCTGGGGGCGGCCCTTCAGTCCGTAAAGCGGGCGGAAAGCGAGCTTATAGATAAAGAAAAGCGCGCCGAAAAGGAACGCATGGAAAAAGAAAGGGCAGAGAGACTCCGAGAGGTCCTCACCAGCGAGGGCGACCTTGCCTTCCACGTAGGCGACGACAGGGCGGAGGAGCAGCCAGCCCCGGCAGAGAGCAAGAGCGAAGTAAATGAGAAGCCGGAGCCGGTGAAGGAGCAGAAGGCGGAGGAAAGCGTACAGGCAAAGGCGGAGGAACCTGCAATGGCGGATAGGAAGCCTGAAGAAAAGCCCGAGACAAAGGCGAAACCCGCACCGGCAAATAAGCCTGTACAGCAGCAGCGCCCGGCCTATGAGCGCAGGGAACCTCAGCGCAGAGAGGACGGCAGGCAGCAGAAGCCACGCACTGACAGGCCGCAGCGGCCCGCAGACCGCCCGGAGCGCACAGACAGACCTCAGCAGCGCCCCGTACAGGGAGGCTACCAGCCTAAGCCGGCGGCCCGCACCATGGAATCCGCTGCGCCTTCCGTAAGGGATCAGGGCAAGGGCCGGAGCCAGAAACCCCAGACCAGAGATGAGGAGCGCAAGGCGCCAAAGAATAAGAAAACCATTATGAAGGAAAACACCAGAGCAGCAGGCAGCTGGGACGACGACGCCCCAATGAGCCGCAAGCAGAAGCGCAAGCAGCAGGCGTTACATAAGCCGGAGCCGGTAAAGATCGACAAGGCCGTGCTGACTACCGAGACCATAACCGTAAAGGATCTTTCCGAAAAAATAGGCAAGCCTGTGGCCGAGATAATCAAAAAGCTGTTTATACTCGGCATAATGGCTACCATCAATCAGGAGATAGACTACGACACCTGCTCGCTCATCGCCGCCGATTACGGCATAGAGCTGGAACTCAACATAGCCAAGACCGCCGAGGACGTGCTCAACGAGAGCGTTGAAGAGGCGGATTCCGAGGAGAACCTCGTACCACGCCCGCCGGTAGTTACCATAATGGGCCACGTGGACCACGGCAAGACCTCGCTGCTTGACGCCTTCCGTGAAAGCAGCATAACCGCAGGCGAGGCAGGCGGCATAACGCAGCATATAGGCGCGTATACCGTATCCTGCAAGGGGCGCACCATAACCTTTATAGATACCCCGGGCCATGAGGCGTTCACCTCCATGCGCGCCCGCGGAGCCCAGGTTACGGATATAGTAATACTGGTTGTGGCGGCAGACGACGGCATCATGCCGCAGACCATCGAGGCCATAAACCACGCCAAGGCGGCGAACGTTCCTATAATCGTCGCTATCAACAAGATAGATAAGGACACCGCCAACCCGGACCGGGTAATACAGCAGCTCACCGAGTACGGCCTCGTAGCCGAAGAGTGGGGCGGCGATACCATATGCGTGCCGGTCTCCGCAAAGAAGCGCATAAACCTTGACACGCTGCTTGAGATGGTACTGCTTCAGGCGGATGTTCTGGAGCTTAAGGCAAATCCCGACAGGGCGGCCCGGGGCACCATAATAGAGGCAGAACTGGACAAGGGCCGCGGCCCTGTGGCTACCGTACTGGTACAGAACGGCACCCTCAAGATAGGCGATCCCATAGTTGCAGGCACAGCCTTCGGCCGCGTACGCGCAATGATGGACGACAAGGGCCGCAGGGTGACCTCAGCCGGGCCAAGCCAGCCTGTAGAGGTGCTGGGCTTTGGCGAGGTGCCTTCCGCAGGCGACGTAATGAACGTTGCGGAAGTAGATAAGCTGTCCCGGCAGGTAGCAGAGGAGCGCCGCGACAAGCTCAAGGCGGAGCAGATACGCAATATGTCCAAGGTATCCCTGGACGATCTGTTCAGCCAGATAGAGGCGGGCAACGTCAAGGATCTGAACATCATAGTAAAGGCAGACGTGCAGGGTACCGTAGAGGCCATAAAGCAGGCATTGGAGAAGCTCTCCAACGACGAGGTAAGGGTGCGCTGCATACACGGCGGCGTAGGCGCCATAACCGGTTCGGATATAGTGTTCGCCTCCGCCTCCAACGCGCTGGTAATAGGCTTTAACGTGCGCCCGGACGCCACGGCTCGCGAGGCCGCAGAACGCGAAAAGGTGGATGTGCGTACATACAGCGTCATCTACAACGTGATCGAGGATGTCGAGAACGCCATGAAGGGCCTGTTTGCACCCGTATACAAGGAGGTCGCTCTGGGTACTGCGGAGGTACGCAATACCTTCAAGGTGTCAGGCGTCGGCACTATTGCGGGCGCATACGTCAAGGATGGCAAGATCACTCGTTCTGCTCAGGTGCGCGTGGTCCGCGGCGGCATAGTGCTTCACGACGGCAAGATAGCCTCCCTCAAGCGCTTTAAGGACGACGTAAAGGAAGTGGCGTCGGGCTATGAATGCGGTATCGGTATAGAAAACTACAACGATATCCGCGAGGGCGACATGATAGAAGCCTACACCATGGAGCAAATAGAAAGATAATCAGGAGAGGCAGAAAAGATGTCCATTCGTTATGAAAGAATGAATGAGGAGATAAAGAAGACCATCAGCGAGATCATAAAGGACATGAAGGATCCTCGAGTCTCCGATATGACCACCATAATGTCAGTGGACGTGACCAACGACCTGAAGCAGGCCAAGGTGCTGGTAAGCGTTTACGACAAGGATGACGAGGTGCGCAGGGGCACGGTGGAAGCCCTCAACCACGGCAGCGGCTTCATAACCCGCGAACTGGGCAAGCGCATGCAGCTGCGCGCCCTGCCAAAGCTGAACTTCAAGCTGGACAACTCCATTGAGTACAGCGTGCATATTTCAGAGATTATCGACAGCCTGCACAAAAACGAAAAGTAGCTTGCTCTGGGCGGTGATGTGAAGCGTCATCGCCCGATTTTTAGGAGGGAAGGCTTATGAAGGGCAGCATGGAGGAGATACTCCGCTTTGTAGAACAAAACGACGCTTTCAGCATAATATCCCACGTAGCGCCGGATGGGGATACCATCGGTTCGGGAACGGCACTGTCAAGGATACTGCGCAGGCTGGGCAAGCGTACGGAAAACGTATGCTGCGACCAAGTACCCGACGCGTATAAGTTCATACCGGGTGCTGAAGAGATGCTGCTGCCGGAGGATGCCCGGGGCTTCGATGCGGTAATAGCGGTAGACTGCGCAGATAAGGGCAGGCTGGGCAGTGCCGAGGGTATATTCGACAGGGCGGGCGTGACGGCCAATATAGACCATCACGGCACCAACGCCACGTATGCCGATAATAATATGATTGAGGAGACTGCCGCCTGCGCAGAGCTTATATACAGGCTTGGCAGGGCGCTGGGGGCGGAGATAGACGCGGAGACGGCTAATTGCCTCTTTGCCGCCCTCGTGACGGATACCGGCTCCTTTGCCTATTCCAACGTAACGAAGGACACTATGGCCATAGCCGGCGAGCTTATTGCGTCAGGCGCTGATAATTCTCTCATAAACAGGCTGGTATATCACAACGAGCCGGCAGGCAAGGTGAAGATGCACGCTTACGCGCTGGAGAGGCTGCATTTATATTCCGAAGGACGCATAGCCACAGCAATGCTTACGGAAAGTGAGATGGATTCCTTTGGCCCCGAGGCGTATACCGAAGGCATAGTTGAAAAACTTCGGGACATAGATACGGTAGAGATAGCGGCGTTTTTGAGGCAGAAGGGAAAGGACGTAAAGGTAAGCCTTAGAGCTAAGAAATACGCCGACGTGGCGCGTATCGCCGCCTCAAAAAATGGCGGCGGGCATCCAAGGGCAGCCGGGTACACCGAATATGACATCACTGTGGCTGAGGCCGAAAGGATAGCGGTGCAGCTTGCCGAAAAGGAGCTTCAAGCATGCTGGAAGGAGTAGTAAACGTATTAAAACCGCCGGGAATGAGCTCCAGTGACGTGGTGACGGACATCCGGCATATATTCAACATGAAGCGGGTAGGCCATACGGGCACACTGGATCCCGGTGCAGCCGGAGTGCTGCCCATATGCATAGGCCGGGCGACGAGGCTTTTTGATTACCTTGTGGACAAGGAAAAGGAGTACATAGGCGAGATAACCTTCGGTATAGCTACAGATACCCAGGACTCCTACGGCGCGCCGGAAGGACGCTCCGATGCTGTAGTTACCGGGGAGATGCTCATGGAGGCGCTGCCTAAGTTCACAGGCCCTCAAAAGCAGACCGCGCCTCTGTATTCGGCTCTTTCGGTGGACGGAAAGAAGATGTACAAGCTTGCCCGGCAGGGCGTTGAGGTGGAGCGCAAGGTTAGGGATATAAACGTGCCGGAGCTTTCGTTCATATCACAGACCGGCTGCAACAGATATCTCGTAAAGATCGTCTGCTCCAAGGGTACATATGTACGCACGCTCTGCCACGACATAGGCGGGAGCATGGGGGTTCCTGCCCATATGTCCTTCCTGCTGCGCACACGCTCCGGGGCGTTTGATCTGGACGGAAGCTTTACAATAGACGAGCTGAAGGAGCTTAAAGAAAAGGGCGAGCTTTATAAGGCGGTCATACCCATGGAGCAGGCGCTTATGCATATAGGCGAAGCCCGAATGACCCTGAACAAAAAAGGCGAACGGTTCCTGACTCATGGCGCGGAGGTGGTCTGTCCCGGCATAGAAGAACTGCCAAAGGATACCCCTCTCAGGGCATACTGCAACGGCAAATTTTTAGGAATAGCCAAATCAAACGGCGAGGCGGTGCATATATGCACCTTCCTCGGTCAGGAAGAAGAATGAATAAAACAGCCATAGCTTTCGGCACCTTTGACGGGGTGCACAGGGGGCATCAGGAGATAATAAACGCCATGCTCACGGCGGCGAAAAGGGGAGGGCTCGACCCGCTTATATACACCTTTTCCAACCATCCGGCGGGGCTTTTCGGCAAGTCCTTTTCCATGATAATGACGGACGGGGAGCGGCTGGCCGCCCTTGAACGCCTTGCCCCCGTTGCGGCGGAAAGGCTGGACAGGCAGTTCGCGGCGACGGAGCCGGAGGACTTCGTTCGGCACATGGCGGAAAAATACCGCATGGGCGCAGCCGTCGCGGGCTTCAACTATACCTTCGGCAGCAGGGGGGCGGGGAACATGGATACGCTCCGCCGCCTTGGGGGGAAATACGGCTTTGAGGTATACGAGATACCCGCGCTGATGTACGGCGGGGAGCCGGTATCCAGCACCCGGATACGGGCCTGCATAGAGCGCGGCGACATAGCCGGCGCCAACGCCATGCTGGGCCATGAGCTTGAGCTTAGCTGCAAGGAAACGTCGCAAAACGGACGCGCCGTGCTTAAAGTGGCTGATGGGCTCGTGCTGCCAGCCCCCGGGAGGTACATTACGGAGGCGGAGGGAAGGCGGCTCGTATGCGGCGTTTTGCCCGGTGGCTCCATCGAGCCGGAGGAGCCCTTAAATGGGCCTAAAAAGCTGCGGTTTATAGGCAGGATAGGCTGAAAAAGCTATTTACAACGCATTGACGCTGTGGTAAAATAAAAAGACCTTGAACCGGGGGCTGTGTTTTCCGCATCTCCAAGCGCAATACTCGGTTTCCGGCGATTTATAAAAAATATGGAGGAAGTAAAAATGACCAAAGCTGAAATCATCGCCAAGTACGCGATTCACGAGGGCGACACCGGTTCCCCCGAGGTGCAGATCGCTCTGCTGACTGAGCGCATCAACCACCTGAACGAGCACCTCAAGGAGAACAAGAACGACCACCATTCCCGCCGTGGCCTGCTCAAGATGGTCGGCCGCCGCCGCGGACTTCAGAACTATCTTAAAAAGACCGACATCGAGCGCTACCGCAAGATATGCGCCGAGCTTGGCCTGCGCAAGTAATTGAGTGAGCATAAGAGCAGCCTTTAAGGTTGCTCTTTTCTTATTCGGCACAGCATCTTGCGCCGCATTGCGGGGAACGGCACGATTCGCCGAATTATTTATATTTTATTCACAGATTAGCTTTGGTATATTCATACGCAAAGGGGTATAATATCCTTAGAAAAAAAACTGGCAAAGCAAAAAGCGAGGGAGGCCTTTTTATGAAGAAAAGATTATTTGCCATTATGTTGGCTCTGGCCATGCTGCTGGCCGCAGTGCCTGCGCTGGCGGATGAAGGAGACGGTGGAAAAGATCAGACGTTTGAGAATAATGAGAATCGAAGTAATAATTCTGGGCAGGATACAACAATAGATAGTGTGGATTCTTCCCCAGATATATCAGAAAACGGTTCGGGAGAAACAAAGACAGTCTCAGATGATATTGTAAAAGGAATAGAGGGAAATGGTGAACATCAGCACAGTTATGTCTATTCGAGAATTACTGGTGAAGGCGATGAAAAACACATAAAACATAATGTTAAATGTTCACACGAAGGATGCACGTATAATGCCATTGAACCGCACGATTGGATTAAAAATGTGGATTATAAACCGGCAACGTGCAATGCTGATGGGCTTCAAGAGTGGACTTGCAGCAAGGAAGGTTGTAAGTGGGTTACTTATGTAGTAAATAAGAATCGACCCGGCCATCAGTGGGATGTCGGTGTGGTTACCAAGGCTGCAACCTGCAAAGAAGAAGGGGAAATGAAATTCACCTGTACTGTATGCCAAACGGAAAAAACTGAAAAAATACCTAAAACTAACAACCATCAGTGGAGTGATTGGCTTGTTGAAACATCGGCAACTTGTACAGCCGTTGGCTCGGAAAAACGCACTTGCTCAATATGTGATGCAACAGAAACAAGACCAATTCCTGCACTCGGTCATTCTGTCCCTGCTGATGGCGAGTATACCGTAAAGCCTACTTGCACAACGCCAGGAAAGGCAACATACAAATGCTTAAAATGTGGCGTCGAACTTAAGGATATAGAAATCCCCGCCCTCGGTCACAGCTATGGCGCTCCCGTTTGGAGCTGGCGCGGATTTACCTCCGCAAGTGCAACATTTACCTGCACCCGCAACTGCGGAAATAGCGTAACCCAAGCGGCAAGCATAGTAAGAAAAAGTATAAATAACTGCGGCTACTATACATATACCGCGACCGTGCAGTTCAACGGCAAGACTTATACCGACACGAGGACGGATTACAGCTGCCGTCCCGACTGGTACTATGACCCCTGCTACTACAACAACCCCTGCGGTCACTGGGGCTGCGGCAACGTATGCACGCGTTACAGCAACTGCGTACCCTGCCGGGATTACAGGACTACCTTCCGCGTAGGCGGGTACAATTGTCTGGCTACACCTAAGACAGGCGATGTGTCCGTAATAGGCATGGCGCTGATATCCCTCGCGGGCGCCGGCGCTGCCATAATGGGTAAGAAGCGCAAATAAAAACAGGCGACTTTAAAGGCCCGTCCTAAAAGGATGGGCCTTTTTCCTGTTGCCATATGCCGGCAAATAATGTATAATAAATTGGTTTATAATAAGAGAGTATGAAAAGGAGCATGAACATGCAAGGCAAGACATTCACAATGGAGCTCGCCGGAAAGACCCTTACCATCGAAACCGGTAAGTACTGCGAGCAGGCAGGCGGGAGCGCATTCGTCCGCATGGGCGACGCCGTGGTAATGGTAAACGCGACGGTGGCCAAGCAGCCCCGGGACGGCGTAGATTTCCTTCCCCTGTCCATCGAATTCGAAGAAAAGATGTACTCCGTGGGCAAGATACCCGGCGGTTACATAAAGCGCGAGGGCCGTCCCTCTGAAAAGGCCATACTGTGCAGCCGCCTTATCGACCGTCCCCTCCGTCCCCTGTTTCCCAAGGGCTTTTACAACGACATTCAGGTAATAGCTACCGTACTGTCAATGGATCCCGACGTCCAGCCCGAGATACTGGGCATGATAGGCTCTTCCGCGGCTCTGGCCATGAGCGAAGCCCCCTTTGCAGGCCCTACCGGCGCTGTGGCGGTCGGCATGGTAGACGGCAAGTATATCATCAATCCCACCCTGGAGGAGAGGCATAAGAGCAAGCTGAACCTTACAGTTGCAGGTACCAAGGACGCTGTCATGATGGTGGAGGCCGGCGCAAATGAGCTTTCCGAGAAGGAAATGCTTGACGCCATACTGACGGCTCACGAGGAAGTAAAGAAGATAGTGGCCTTTATCGAGGGCATAGCGGCCGAGTGCGGCAAGCCCAAGATGGAAGTCAACATATATCATCCCGACGAAGCCTTCACTGAGCTGGTACGCGAGTACGCAAGAGACAAGGTGGAGTGGCAGCTTGACACCTTTGAGCGCAAGGTACGCGAGGAGCGCAGCGAGCAGGTAAAGCAGGAGGTCATCGAGCACTTCGCAGAGGAGTATCCCGATTCCGCCGGCGATATAGACATGATACTCTACAACCTTACTAAGGAAATCGTAAGGGATAAGATAATCAACCGCAAGATCCGCCCCGACGGACGCGCACAGGACGAGATACGCCCCATCTGGAGCGAGGTCGGCATACTGCCCCGCGTACACGGCAGTGGCGTATTTACCCGGGGTCAGACTCAGGTAATGACCATAGCCACCCTTGCGCCCCTTTCCGAGGGACAGGAGCTGGACGGCATTGATGACGTCACCTTCAAGCGTTACATGCATCAGTACAACATGCCTCCCTACAGCGTGGGCGAAGTACGCCGTGTCGGCAGCCCCGGCAGGCGTGAGATAGGCCACGGCGCACTGGCTGAGCGCGCTCTGGTACCCATGCTCCCCTCCGAGGAGGAATTCCCCTATGCCATGCGCCTGGTCTCCGAGGTAATAAGCTCCAACGGTTCCACCTCACAGGCCTCAATCTGCGCCAGCACTCTTGCGCTTATGGACGCTGGCGTCCCCATAAAGAAGCCCGTAGCAGGCGTTGCGATGGGTCTCATCAAGGACGATTCCACCGGCAATATCGCCGTATTGACCGACATACAGGGCCTTGAGGACTTCCTTGGCGATATGGACTTTAAGGTAGCCGGCACCCGCGAGGGCATCACTGCCATTCAGATGGATATAAAAATCAAGGGCATAGATGAGCAGATACTTACCCGCGCCCTTGAGCAGGCACGCAGGGGCCGTCTGTTCATACTGGACAAGATGGCAGAGACCATCAAGGAGCCCAGGGCAGACCTGTCCCCCTATGCTCCTCGCATCATGCAGTTCAGCATACACCCCGATAAGATACGCGAGGTAATCGGATCCGGCGGAAAGACCATAAACGGCATAATCGCAGCGACCGGCGTAAAGATCGACCTTGAGGATGACGGCCGTGTATTTATCGCCTCCCCCGATGCTGAAGCCGCGGCTGCCGCCAAGCGCATGATAGACGATATCTGCCGCGATATAGAGGTCGGCGGCGTGTTCCTCGGCAAGGTAGTGAACATACTGCCCATAGGCGCACAGGTAGAACTCAAGCCTGGTAAGAAGGGCCTGGTGCACATCAGCCGCCTGGCAAATCACAGGGTAGAGAAGGTTGAGGACGAGGTTCAGATAGGAGACGAGATACTGGTACGAGTCATAGCGATCAAGCCCGATGGCAAGATCGACCTTACCCGCAAGGAGCTCCTGCCCGACGCGAAGAAATAATAAAACAGCTTGTGTGTGCGGGCGGATATTATTCCGCCCGCATGTTGATTTTTAAGGCGTATGTTCTTAAACTGCCTGTACCCTCATAGATTGTCTACATGGGGGGTACGGGGCATATGCGCAGAAAACTCAGCTTTTTAAGCGGATTGTTGACAAATATTTTCCTTGCGGCGTTGATAATAGCGATGTATCATGCTACACAGCCAGGCGGCGTGCTGCCGGTTTCGGCGCCTCAGTATCGTGGCAGCGGCGAAAGGGCTGCATTGCAGTTCGCGGTGAGCTGGAATGCGGCAGCCATACCGGATATATTGGATATACTAAAAGATAAAAGCGTCAGGACTACGTTTGCCGTAAGCGGAGAATGGGCTGAAAACAATCCCGCGCTGCTTATGCGCATGGCCGCAGAAGGCCACGAGATAGCCTCCATGGGGTATTATCCCGACATGGATGGCAGAATAGGCTGGACCGTAAAAGACGTGAGGAGGGCCAACGAGGCGGTAAAGAAGATATGCGGCGCAGAGCCTGCGATATACTACGAAGGCTCGCGCAATACCGTAACGTCTACGCTGGCAGCAAAAAAACTGAAATTAACAGCGGTATCCTCGACGATAGACCTGCTGACGGCCAAGGGCACTGCCGCGGACATACTTTCCCGCCTGCCTGAAAAGCCTATTGAGGGAAGCATAATATTGCTTCGGCCTACGGCGGCCTGTAAGGAGGCGCTGGGCGGCATAATAAATGCGATAGAAGAGAAAGGAATTGGGCTTACATGCACAGGCGATGTGCTGGGCCTATCGGAATAGGGCAAAAGGTGATAGTAAGAGAAACGCTTCCAAACGGTGTAAAGCTCATAGCTCAGGAGATGACCGGATTCCGCTCGGTATCCATGGCGGTATGGATACAGGCCGGTTCGGTGTATGAAACAGGCGCCGAATCCGGCATATCCCACTTTATAGAGCACATGGTGTTCAAGGGGACAGAAAGCCGCAGTGCATCTGACATAGCGGCGGAGATGGACGCGGTGGGCGGCAGCATAAACGCGTACACCGCCAAGGAATGCACCTGCTTTTATGCTAAGGTGCTGGGTGAAAACATCGACCTTGCGGCGGACATGCTAAGCGACATAGCCTGCCGCCCAAGCCTTGATCCTGCGGATATCGAAAGGGAAAAGGGCGTCGTGTGCGAGGAGATACTCATGCTGGAGGATGACCCGGAGGACCTTGCCCACGAAACGCTCAGCGCCGTCATATACGGCGACAGCCCTCTTGCAAGGCCAATACTGGGCACACAGGACACAGTACGGGCATTTACGAGAGACGATATACTTTCATATATGGACAAGCGGTACATACCCCAAAACATGGTGGTGTCCTGCGCGGGCAACTTTAAGATGGAGGAGCTGCGAGCCGCAGTGAATAAGCGCTTTGACAGGCGGGGCCGGGGCGACAGCTACGTACCCCCAAAGAACCAGCTCATAAAGGAAAAACGCTTCAGGGCGGTGGAAAAGGACATAGAGCAGGTGCATATATGCCTGGGCTTCCCCGGGTTCCCCGGGGATACCGAGGAGCAGTTTGCGCTGCTGGTGCTCAATAACGCCCTTGGGGGAAGCATGAGCTCCAGGCTGTTCCAGAAGATACGCGAGGAACACGGGATGGCGTATTCCGTGTACTCATACCCCACGAGCTATTCCGATACCGGCTATTTCACCCTCTATGCCGGCACCGGGGAAAAGCAGGCCGCCAAGGTGGTGGAGCTTATGCTCAGGGAGATAGATTCCGTCAAGAAGGACGGCATAACCAAAGAAGAATTCGCCCGCAGCAAGCAGCAACTGAAAGGCAATTATCTCTTAGGCCTTGAGAGCACTGCTTCCCGCAGCAGCTCTTTGGGACGCGGCGAGCTAAGAGGAAGGATATACACCGATGAGGAGCTTATTCGCCGCATTGAGGGCGTTACCATGGAAAGCGTCCAAGACATCATTCCAAGAGTACTGGACACAGAAAGAATGGCGGGAGCATTCGTTGGCAGGGTAAACAAGAGGGAAACTGAAGTAAAGAGGATATTCGAGACGGCGTAAGCCGTATATAAAAGGAGCGCAGATGGCGAGGAGAAGAAAAGTAAGGTTCAGCGGAAGGTTTTACCTTACCATGCTGGTGCTGCTGGGCATAGTGGTGGCTCTGGTGCTGATAATACCCAGCGGCGGGGGCGGTACGCTCAGAAACGCCACTATGGAGGCAAAGCTGATGCCGGAGACCGTAATAATACGCAATGAGAGCACCGTAGCGGTGGACAAGTTCGATATGGTGGATCACCTTGTGGACGAGGGCGCCAGCGTAAATGCCGAGGTGCCTGTGGCGACGGTGTACAAATGGGGATACAGCAGCGAGCTTGCCCAGTCCCTCGTTACAATACAGCAGAAGATATACGAAAAGCAGCTTTCGATATTGGACGGAATAGAGTCCACCGAGCTTACCTCGGTAAACGGTCAGATAGCCGAGCTTAAAAGCAAGATAGCCTCCAACGTCTCAGAGGGCGGCGAGGACGATCTGCTTGAGCTTGAGCGCAGCATGAAGGAGCTGCTGAACCAGCGTACCGTATACCTGAAAAATTCCGTACAGGCGGATGTTGAGCTGAATTCCCTCTATTCCGAGGAAACGGCGAAGCTGGCCCAGATAGCCGAGTACACCAGCACTGTGAACGCCAAGATGACCGGTCTCGTGAGCTTTTATTTCGATGGCTATGAGCTGGTGCTCAACGGGGAAAAGCTGGACGTGGTAAGCGCAGACGTCATAAAGAAGATAATCAACGGCGAAAGCGGCGTCAACGCCGCCACAAGCGAAAGCCTTCTGTTCAGGCTGGTAGATCCGAACAAATGGTACGCCGCATTCATAACCTCACCCTCAGAGGGAGCCAGCCTTATGGGGGGGCAGACATATACGGTGACATTTGACGGCATGAAGGATATCATGTACACGGCTACCGCACTGGAGCCTGTGGTGTGTGACGGCGGCATAGTCAATATGCTGGAGTTTACCGAAAACATAGGCGAGCTGCTCAGCATCCGCGTGATCAAAGCTACGGTGACGGCCCAACTTACCGGCCTTGAGATGAACGCCGCTGCGGTAAAATCTAAAAACGGCGAGAGCTACATAACCACAAGCACCGGCGATGTGCCTGTGACGGTGATAGCCCTAAACGGCGACAAGGCGCTGATAACGGGCGATGGCCTCGTAGAAGGCATGAGGTATAAAAAGTAGCGGTATAAGCGGCAAAGACCGAAAGGACGGTGGCGTATTTTGAGCATAAGGGACAATTACCTGACGGTGATGGAAAACATCGCGGCAGCCTGCGCTCAGTGTGGGCGAGGCGAAGGCGAAGTGAAACTCATAACCGTTACAAAATTTGTAGATACGGGGCGCATAGCCGAGGCGGTCGCCGCGGGCGCGCGCCATGTGGGCGAAAACAGGGCGCAGGAGTTCAGGGACAAGCTGGATTTTTTCAAAGAAAACGGCCTTGACGCGCATTTGATTGGACAATTGCAGACCAATAAGGTAAAATATGTAATAGGCAATGCAAGCCTTATACAGTCTGTGGACAGGCTGGAGCTTGCCAAAGAGATAAGCCGCCTTGCCGTAAAGGCGGGCATAACCCAGGATGTGCTTGCCGAGGTGAACATCGGCGGCGAGGCTCAGAAGGGCGGAATAGCTCCGGACGAGCTGAAGGACTTAATTTCGATAATTTCCGAGCTGCCCGGCATAAGGGTGAAGGGACTCATGTGCGTGCCCCCTGCTGTGGGAGAGGAGGAGGCGCGAAGGTACTTTGCCTCTATGAGAAGGCTATTTGAGGATATCGCATCGGCGGGTATTCCCGGCGTGGATATGCGGGAGCTTTCAATGGGCATGAGCGGGGATTATAAATCGGCCATAAAGGAAGGCGCTACCATGGTACGGGTGGGAACGGCCATATTCGGCGCAAGACCGGCGGCTGTGGCGAGGGCGTAGAGACAGAGAGCCCCGAGCCTGACAATTATCACAGTGTTTTTCTCCAAGCGCCAATTAAACAATCTATTTTATTTAATTGAATGGAGGACAACATGGCAGGAATTCTTAACAAACTGATGGACTTTATCGGCATCGAGGATGTGGACGATGAAGGGTACAACGAAGATTACTTCAACGATGAGCAGCAGTCTATGGCTGAGGACAACGTAGTCAGCCTCGGCAATCGCGGCAGGAGAAAGACCGCCGCCAGCAATAACGTGGTAAGCCTTCCCACGGCGGCGCCCATGAAGATGGTGGTGTATCATCCCGTAAGCTATGAGGATACCCAGAACATCATCGACAACCTTAAGAGCCGCAAACCCGTTATCGTCAATATGGAAGAGCTTGAGATCGACTGCGCACAGCGCATACTGGACTTCATGGCGGGCGCTATCTATGCACTCGATGGAACCATCTACAAGATCTCCCGCGGTATATTCGTCGTAGCTCCCACCAACTATGACGTTATCGGCAACGATGACCGTACCGACGTTGACGTGATCTGATAAAGGCTCGCATTTCAGACTGTGCGGGGGTTATCCCCGCACAGGGCTGCAATTGCAAAACTCAGAGGTAGCATGAAGAAGAGCGATATAATAGAAAAGCAATTCAACAGAGCCTTTTGGGGCTACGATATAGTCGAGGTGGACCAGTTCCTCGACGAGATAGTTAAAGAGCTGGAGCACATGGAGCAGGAGAACAAGCTCCTTGAACTGCGCAACCAAATGCTTCTCGACCGCATGGCGCGGGACGGAGTATCCCTTAGCGAGGAAGATAAAAAGTAACAAAAAAAGCACAACTACGAATAAACGGCCGGCACTGTCCGGCTTTTTGTATGTTAATTTTTAAGCCCCCTGCCAATACTAAAAGGACCATGCAAAACACAGGGAGGCTACAATGCTGCCAAACAGGACATATAACGAATTAAACGAGAGCTGCTTTTCACAGACCGAGCTAAGCGAGGAGGCGAAGCTTCGTGCGGGCCTTTCCGCCAGAAAAAACAGGCGAAGCTCGCTTCAGCTCACCGCCGACAGGAAGGCGCTTATTGCCATATACAAAAAAATGCAGGAAAGGGAGGAGCAATGGGGCGCCCTCGAAGCATTGTTTCGCGATTTTTATATAGTTGAGCGAGTATTGAACGACTGCGATGAAAGGCCCAAGCGCCTGCCGGTGCTGCTGCACGGCAGCCATGCGGGACTCCCGCGGATATACGATATAGCCGCCTGCATGGCCGGCAGACGGGACGGACGTATAGACGAGGCCACGGTATACGCCTTCATGGAGGCGTATCAGAGCGTAACGCCGCTGACGATGGCAGAGGTGGCGGAGCTGCCCAACATGCTCAATGCGGCGCTGGTAAAGCTGCTTACGCTGGAATGCGAAAGAGCCTTAGAGGCGGAGAATTCCATGGACACGGCAAAAAGCGCGGCTGCCCAGCTGGAGAGGATAAAGGAACGGGCGCGGCGGGAGGCGATTATAGACAGGCTGAGTCTCGGGGAGGATCCGGTGCTGTGCGAATGCCTGTATGGCATGATGAAGGAGCACGACGAAGGGATAGCGGAGCTGATAAACGCAAAGCTGCAGCTGGAGGATAAGAGCATAGACGGGCTTTGCGCCAAGGCGACGGCGATGCGGCGGCGCAGCACTCAGCGGGCGGATAACGTCATAAGGAGCCTCAGATTCATAGGCGGTATGGAATGGAATAAAGCCTTTGAGGATCTGAGCGTTACCGACAGGGAGCTAAGACGGGATCCGGTATACGGCAAGATGGACGGACGCAGCAGAAGCTACTACCGCGCCTCTGTGGAAAGGCTTTCGATGCGGCTGGGGGCTGCGGAGCAGGTTATAGCCCGGCAGGCAGTGCGCCTTGCCCAGAGCGGAGAAGGAAAAGAGGGTCAGGCGGGTTGGTATCTGTTTATGGAAGGCAGGGAACGGCTTTATAACGTACTCAGGCCAGACCTGCGCTTCAAGAAAAGCAGCGAGGACAAAAAGCTCTGGAAATTCGAGATTTTCAATATAACCCTTGCCCTGCTCCTCGTATGGCTTGGAGCAACGGCGGGCATAGCGCCGCTGATACTGGCCATTATTCCCGCGTGGACTGTGGCATCGGGCATAAGCGTAAGGCTGTGGCTGAGGTTCAGCCCGCGCCGGGTGATACCCAGGATTGCGGAGAAGAACCTTACCGGCGGCAATAAGACCCTTATAGTGATACCTGCGCTTGTGACAGACGAAAAGGGCCTGAGGGCAGTATTTGAGCACATTGAGAACCATTATCTCGCCACCAGACTCAAGGGCTGCTATTATGCCGTACTGGGGGATTTTAAGGACGGCCCAAAGGAACGCGAACAGGGTGAGGGCGGGCTTTTGCGAATGGAAAGGGAGCTTACGGCGCAGCTGAATAAAAAGTACCTTTCAGGGGATGGAGAACCGCTGTTTTACTGCCTGCACAGGCAACGCAGTTTTGCCCCGGCAGATGGCATATATATGGGCCGGGAGCGCAAGCGGGGAGCCATATGCGACCTTGCCAAGCTTATATGTGAAGGGGACAAGGAGCCTTTCTGCCTTATTACAAATGAACTGCCGGAGGGTATAGAATACTGCATAACGCTGGACAGCGATACCATACTTCCCCCCGGAGCCGCAGCAGAGCTGATAGGCTGCATGGAGCACCCCCTGAACGCTCCGGAGATATTCGGCGGAACGGTGCGCCGGGGCTACGGAATGATAGCGCCGCGCATGGCATCTACATCGAAGGGCGCAGCAAAGAGCTTTTTTGCGAGGATAATATCGGGCTCTACCGGTGTGGACGGCTATTTTCCTACAGCGCCTGAATTCTATCAGGACGTGTTCGGCCGCGGTTCCTTCGGTGGCAAGGGAATATTCCACATACGGACATTCATGGATACCGCCATGCGGTGGATACCCGAAAACACCGTGCTGAGCCACGATATGCTGGAGGGCTGTTTCTGCGGCTGCGGTTACGCAGGGGATATCGCGCTATACGACAGCGAGCCTGACTCCTTCATAGCGTGGTGGAAGCGGCAGCACAGGTGGCTCAGGGGCGACTGGCAGCTGCTGCCCTTTTTAAAGGACTGGGTAAAGGACGCGGAAGGGGTGAAACGGGATAACCCTTTAAGCTGGCTTTCCAAGCGCAAGATACTTGATAACCTGAGAAGGTGCATGCTGCCTGCCAGCGTGCTGTATGCGGTGCTGCTAATGCCGTATACCGGCGGGGGCTGGCATATAGCGCTGGCTCTTTTCGCCCTCTGCGACGGCTTCTTTACGGAGCTTATAACGCTGCCGTTTCGGGCGGCGTTTACCCGCAATGCCGATCCTTTGGGAATGGCGGCTGACATGCTGCTGCCGGCCGCGCGGGCGGGGCTGGACATAATGGCGCTGCCATACGCCTCAGCGCGATCGGCGGACGCCCAGAGGCGTACACTTTACAGAATGCTGGTGTCCCACAGGCATATGCTGGAATGGCAGACCGCAGCTCAGACCGGCTCAAGGCCAAAGGGAGTAAACGGCTACTATGGCGCGCTGTACATATGCCCTGTTATGGGCATAGTCATGGCCGCGGGTGCAATACTGGGCAAAACGCCGGCCATCGCGGCGCTTTTTGCCGCGCTGTGGTTAGCTATGCCGGCGACGATATGGGCGCTGGACAGGAGGCTCCCCAAGGAGAAACCAAGACCTGACGAAAGAGAACTGCTTGAGGATATTGCGGAAAGGACCTGGGCGTTTTTTGAGACATTTGCCGGAGAGGGCAGGGGATATATACCCCCGGATAACTTTCAGCAGGAGCCGGAAAAACGCCCCGCAGTAAATACGTCGCCCACAAATATAGGCATGGCAATGGCGGCGGCGGTGTCCGCGGCGGAGCTGGGGCTTATTACGGCTGATGAACTGGAAAAGAGGCTGTCCGGCACAATGGATACTGTGGATAGAATGCAGAAGTGGCACGGGCACCTCTACAACTGGTACAGAACTGATACGCTGGAGGTGATGCGTCCGCGGTATGTTTCTACCGTGGACAGCGGCAACTTCTGCGCCTGTCTTATTACAGGCTCAATGGCCCTTAAGAAATACGGCCGTGAGGATACGGCGGCGCGCCTTGAACGGGCGGTAAGGGAAACGGACTTTTCGGCGCTTTACGATGCGGAGCGGAAGCTTTTCAGGATAGGATACGATGGCGATGCCTGCGAGCTGTCAAATTCGTGGTATGACCTTCTTGCCTCGGAAGCGCGCCTAACGAGCCTTATAGCGGTGGCTCTCGGCAGCGTAAAGCCGGAGCACTGGTTCAAGCTCGGGCGTCAGATGGCGCCGGTGCTGGGCGGTACTCTGGTATCCTGGAGCGGCACGATGTTCGAGTACCTTATGCCGGTGCTGTTTACTGGGGCGGTACCCGATACGCTGCTTTACAACAGCTGCCTGAACGCCGTAAAGGCGCAGAAACGGCAGCGCTATGGCGGCGTATGGGGTATATCCGAATCAGGCTACTATGCATTTGACCGCAACATGTACTATCAGTACCGTGCCTTCGGCTTGCAGCGGCTCAGCCTTATGAGCTGCCGGGAGCGCAGCAGGGTAATATCGCCGTATTCGACGATGCTCGCCCTGGCCTTTGATTCCAGGGGCGCATGCGAAAACATAAGGCGGCTTACAGGGGAGGGCGGATTGGGCCCATACGGCATGTACGAGGCGCTGGACTATACCGAGGGCCGGTCAAATCCGGAAAAGGACCATGCCGTAGTTCAAAGCTTTATGGCGCACCATCAGGGCATGAGCATGTGCGCCATAGCAAACGCGCTGTGCGATGGGGCGATAGAGAAGTACTTTATGTCATACCCTGCAATGCGCGCGTTTGAAATACTTACAGAGGAACGCGCTCCGGCCAGGGGCATACGCATAAAACCGCTGCATTCGGCTGAAAGCAGGGTGCAGAGGAACGGCGCGCGAAAGGAGGCGCGGCCGCGTATAATACGCGAAAGGTACAGTATACCCGAATGCCAGCTGCTGACCAATGGCAGCTATACGCTGTTCGTGACCGAAGACGGAGACGGCTTTTCAAAGTGCGGCGATATAATGCTTACGCGCTGGCGGCCTGACCATATACGCGGCCGGAATGGCGTACGGCTGGTGGTGCGGAACGGAAGCGATGCATGGGATGCTGCAAGGGGCGCTGAAGCCGTGTTTTACCCGTACAGGGCGGAATTCAATAACGCCCGCGACGGCATATCCTGCCGGATGGAGATATGCGCGGCAGTCGGGCAGAACGGCGAGGTGCGGCGCATCACCGTAAAAAACACCGGCACAGAGGAAAAACATATAGAACTGGGGGCGTTCTTTGACGTGTGCCTGAGCTCGCAGGCGGCGGATACGGCTCACCCATCCTTCAACAGGCTGAAGGTGGATGCCCACATGAGAGACGGCGCGCTGCTGTTTGAAAAGCGGGGAAAGGCTGCGGGCTGGCTGTACGGCAGGCTGATATCAAAGGGACAGGTGAATTACTGTGCGGACAGGCTAAAGGCGCTGGGGCGGCTGAAAACACCGGAGCAGGCCATGATGCAGCCAATGCTGCAAACAGAAAACGCCGAATGTCCGGTATTGCCGTATTTCGGGGCGCGGAGCGAGGTGACGGTAGCTCCCGGCGAGGGACAGGAGCTGTGGTTTATCATGGGTTATGCCGAGAGCGAGGAGCGGGCGTTGGAGGATTGCCGCGAGCTTCAGGGGCGGCTCAACGATTGCTTCGCCATGAGCGAGGCGCAGACTGACGGGCTGCTGAGGGAGACGGCTACGGAATACGGGAAGGCGGAGCTCTTTGAAAGGATTGCGGCAAGGCTGCTGCTGGAGATACCCATAAAGTACGGTGCCGTTGGGCCCGGGGGGACGGAAACACTGTGGAAGCACGGTATATCCGGCGACAGATCTGTGCTGCTGGTAGAAATACAGCGCATTACTGAGCTAAGGCTGCTGCGCTCCCTTATGGAGTTTTCGAAATACATGGCAAAAAGGCTGCTGCCCGTGGACATTATCGCGGTGGGCTGCTACCCGAACGAATATCGGAACGAGCTGCGGGAGCGTATGGCGGCCATAATGGCGGAGGAGATAGGCTGCGGCAGGGCGCACCTTATCAACGGCTTTGAGCTGAAGGAGGGCGAGAAGGCGGCGCTGCGCTGTGCCGCTATGGTGGAAATAAGGGCGGACGTGAGCCTGAACAGGCAGTTTGCCCCCTCTGCCAGGAGGGAGGCGGAGATGCGAAGCTATAACGGCTATAAGCATGGCAGCATAGACATAGGGCGGCCGGAGCTGAGCTTCGATAACGGCCTCGGGGGCTTTGATAAAAACGGAGAGTACGTCATTACCCTTGAGGCGGGGCAAAGCCTGCCTATGCCCTGGTGCAACGTGATAGCCAACGATACCTTCGGCTGCATAGTTACGGAACGGGGCGGCGGGCATACATGGCGGGGAAACAGCCGGGAGCATAAGCTCACCCCGTGGTACGATTCCCCCGCCGATGATATGCAGGGGGAGTTCATCCTGATAACCGATACGGTAAGCGGCGAGACGTTTTCGCCCTTTGCGAGCCTTATGCAGGGGCGGCGCATAATACGGCACGGCTACGGTTATTCGGAGTTTTTGTCAGGAGACTGCGGGCTTAAAACCAAGCTTACGGTGTTCGTCCATGAGCGGTTCAACGTAAAATACTCGGTGCTGAGTATAGCCAATCCCGGCAGCTCAAGGCGGGAGCTGAGTATAATGTACGGAGTGGAGTGGGCGCTGGGGCCGGTTCAGAGGAGGCATGGGATACACGCATACCCGACGGAATACGGCGTATGCGCAATGAACCTGCTGGATAAGGACAACGACGAGACGGCGTATATCGCCCTGATAAACGGCGAGGCCGAAAAATGCTCAGACCGGGAGGCGATATTCCGCCGGGGCTGGGACGCCGATGCACTGACTGGCGATAGCAGCCGGAGCGGAGCATCCGCCCTGCGCAGCGAGGTGAGCCTTGCCCCGGGGGAGGAGATACGGCTGGTGTTCGCGCTGGGCGAAGGCGGCGAGGACGAGATACGGCAATGCTTGAATGAGGACACGGACGCAGCCCTTGATAATGTCAGGACGCTGTGGAAGCGGAGGCTCAATGGCGTTGAGATACACACCCCGGACGCGGCAATGGACGCCATGATGAACGGACGGCTGCTGTATCAGGCCTTTGCCGCAAGGGTGCTGGCTAAATGCGGCTACTATCAGTGCGGTGGCGCGGTGGGCTTCAGGGATCAGTTGCAGGATATGCTTGCCGTGATGCACACTGAGCTCGAACGGGCAAGGCGGCATATACTGCTCTGCGCCTCAAAGCAGTTTAGGAAAGGGGACGTGCTGCATTGGTGGCACCAGCCGAGCCGGGGCGTGCGCACCCGCATAACCGATGACAGGCTGTTCCTGCCCTATGTATTGTGGGAGTACGTTCACCTGACGGGCGATCAAAGCATACTCACCGAGCAGGTGAGCTACCTTGAGGGCAGGGAGATACCCGATGGGGCAAAGGACCTATACGACGACTTTGCGGATTCATCATACACGGAGACGTTGTATCAGCACTGCGTAAGGGCGGTGGATAGCATAGGCTTCGGCAGCTATGGATTGCCCCTTATGGGCGGCGGCGACTGGAACGACGGCATGGACGAGGTGGGGCACGACGGCGGCGAAAGCGTATGGCTGGGCTGGTTCCTGCTGGACGTACTGGACAAAATGTGCGTCTTGGCCGAAATTTGCCGCAAGAAAGCGGACGGTAAGCGCTTTGCCGAAAAGGCCAGAAAGCTCCGCCACTGCGTAGAGCAGGCGGGATGGGACGGCGCGTGGTACAGGCGGGCGTATTACGGCAGCGGCGAACCGCTTGGCGCAAAGGGGAACGTTGCCTGCGAGATAGACTGCATATCCCAGGCCTGGGCGGCAATATGCGGCGGTGAACATGCCGACGAGGCGGTGAACTCAATGCTCAGCATGCTTTACGACGATCAGGAGGGCATGATAAAGCTGCTCACGCCGCCATTTACAGGCGATGGCCGGCAGCGCCCCGGGTATATCGAGGATTACATTCCCGGAGTGAGAGAAAACGGCGGACAGTACACCCACGGCGCCGTATGGGCAGTGCAGGCCTGCTGCAAGCTGGGCATGGGAGAGAAGGCTCTCGCGCTGTTCGATGCGCTGAATCCAATAAACCACGCGCTCACGCGGGCGCAGGCGGCAAAATACAAGGGGGAGCCATATGCCGTGGCGGGGGACGTGTATTCCGGGCTAAATGCCGGACGGGCGGGCTGGACGTGGTATACGGGGGCCGCAGCGTGGCTGTATAAGATATGCCTTGAGGATATGCTGGGCATAAGGCGAGAAAAGGATGAGCTGCGCATAGCGCCTACGGTGCCATTTGAGGAGTACACTGTGAAATACAGATACGGCGAAGCAGTATACATACTGCACCTGAGCGGTAAAAGCCGGGGCACGGTAAAGCTGGAAGACGATAAAATGACGCATGAGATCACACTGTAATGATAAAGAGAAATGCCGCAGTCCAAATGGGCTGCGGCATTTCATATGGGGGGAAAACTTATAATAGGGACTTTTTATTTCAGGTACAGCTCCAGCTCGACCTCGTCCTCATCGCTGCGGCCGGACTCATTGAAACCGAGCCTCTTATACAGGCCATAGGCAGCCTTATTATCGGGTGCGCAGGTGAGTGACACATGGTTTGAGTTTCCGAAGGGCTTAGAGGCTATGTAGCTAAGTACCCGCTGCATGGCGGCCTTGCCGTAGCCCCTGCCCTGATAAGCCTTATCTATCATCATATGCCAGATGTTGTAGGCTTCCTCGTCGTAGTCGTATATTACCATGACGTAACCTGCCATGGTATCGCCGGCGTACACTCCGAAGGGCTGGCACTGATCACGGTAAACATAGGCTTGAGCCAGGCTGCGTATGGGGTGGGATACGAATTTATCCTGCCCGTCTCCAAGCTGAAGATTGAAGCAGTCGATAAAGTTGGATTCGTCTATGGGCCTTAAAGTAATGTTCATAATCTGTTCTCCTTAGGGAAGCTTGCAGTATTCGACGGCTATGCGGGAGGCGACCCGGGCGTTGTTGTAGGCCAGCTGCAAATTGGAGGCCAGAGACTCGCCGCCTGTCAGATCCTTTATGTGGGCGAGCAGGAAGGGAGTGGTGTCCTTGCCATGTATGCCCTGCTCCTTGGCCATGGACAGAGCGCGGTTGATAACGGTCTCCATCTCGTCAAAGTCAAGCTCATACTCCTTGGGTATGGGGTTGGCTATGAGCGCGCCGCCCTCCAGGCCCACATCCCATTTTGTTTTGATTATGCGGGCTATCTCATTGGCGTCCTTTGCGTTGTAGTCTACCCTGAACCCGCTCTTGCGGCAATAGAAGGCGGGGAAGTCATCGGTATCCACGCCAACCACCGGTACGCCCATGGTTTCAAGGTATTCGAGGGTCAGACCTATATCCAGTATGGACTTTGCGCCTGCGCAAATGACCGCAACGGGGGTATGGGCCAGCTCCTGCAGATCCGCGCTTATGTCCATAGTCTCGGTAGCGCCCCTGTGTACGCCGCCTATACCGCCGGTGGCGAATATACGTATGCCGGCGAGGGAAGCTATGAGCATGGTGGTAGCAACTGTGGTGGCGCCGGTCTTGCCGGTAGCAAGGTATACAGCCACGTCCCTGCGGCTGACCTTGCCTACGCCATTTGCCTTGCACATTATCTCAAGTTCCTCGGCATTGAGGCCTACCTTCAGCTTGCCGCCGATTATGGCGGTGGTAGCGGGTATAGCGCCTTCCCCACGCACTATTTTTTCTACATTATGGGCGAATTCGAGGTTTTCGGGGTATGGCATGCCGTGGCTGAGAATGGTGCTTTCGAGGGCGACTACAGGCCTGCCCTCGTCTATTGCCTGCTGTATTTCGGGTGCAACGCTAAGGTAATCTTTGATGGTCATTGAATTTATCCTCTCTCAATAATTATTTTTTCTATAAGTTCAGGGCTTATTTCGGGATTGATCGTAGTAGCCGCCGATACGGCTACGGCCCCTGCCGCAAGGGCGTAATCTATGGTGCGGTTTATGCCGAAGCCCTTTAAATAGCTGTATATCACGGCTGCCGTGAAGGCGTCCCCGGCGCCGGAGGCATTGGCAATGTTCTCTATCGGGCTTAGCGCCCGCTGAACCACGTTGCCCTCGCTGTCCATATACAGGCAGCCCTCGTGGCCCATGGATACGAATATGCGCTTTACTCCGCGGCAGAGAAGTATCTCACAGGCGGCCTTTACGCCTTTCGGAGTATCGGTATCATGGCCTGTCAGCACCGTAAGCTCCATTCTGTTGGGCTTCAGGGTATGTACCTTGCCTACGTAGGGCTTGAGCCGCCGGGCGTATGCGGAGGATACGGGGTCGCAGAACAGGGGCAGCGCGTCGCCGTACTGGGAGGTTATGCCCTCAACTACGGCTTCTGGCAGCGCCGGGTCGAATACCAGCAGTCTCGCACCCTTTATCATGCTTTCCCTGCGCCTGATAAACTCCATATCCATGCGTTGGAGCACCGACATATCGGATAGCGCCACATACATCTCGCCGCGCTCATCCAGCAGGGACATATAGGTGGAGGAGGGGTGTCCTTCTACCGTCATGCACTGGCTCATGTCTATGCCGGCGGCAGTGGATTCTTCTCGTATCATATGTCCGTAAAGATCGCTGCCCAAAGCCGAAATGAGCTTTACGCTGCCGCCCAGCCGGGCCAGGTTCTCGCATATATTGCGGGTAACGCCGCCCAGGGATATGCTCATGGAGCCTGGGTTGCTGTCCGCCATTATTATGGGGTTTTTGCTGCGGCCGCAGATATCCACATTGGCCGCACCTATGCCCACGGCATATTCAAAATCATTTACGAGGTATATCCGTCCGCTGATATAGCCCTTTTTCTGAAGGTTGGATATGTGTACCGCAACGGACGCACGGGCGATATTGAGCCGGGAGGCTATCTCACTCTGCTCGATATCCGGCTGCTTTTTTATTATCTCAAGTATTTCACGTTCCCGGTTGGTCATGGCGGCCACCTTTCACAACTTTTGTTTATTAAAAATAACTTTTGTTTAATATACTACTGCAAAGCCATATTGTCAAGAGCGCCGCAATAAGCGGTTGTGTTGCGACGCAAAAAAAGGTATAGTGTTTTTAATGATCCCTTTAATAAGGAGAAGTGAAGTATGTTCAGTGACGGAAGGTTACTTATAGGCAAGGGTGAAAAGGAAGTATATTTAGAGCCTAAGATGGCCAACAGGCACGGCCTCATAGCGGGCGCTACGGGTACGGGAAAGACCATAACGCTGAAGGTCATGGCGGAATCATTCTCGGATATGGGCGTTCCGGTATTTCTGGCGGATATAAAGGGCGATCTGGGCGGCTGTGTAAAGAAGGGCGCCGAGAATGAGAACATAACAAAGCGCCTGGATTCCATGGGAATAAGCCGCGATGAATTCATATTCACAGGCTACCCCGTAAGGTTCTGGGATGTTTTCGGAGAGGGAGGCCATCCGGTGCGCACTACCGTAAGCGAGATGGGCTCCACGCTGCTTTCGAGGCTGCTGGGCCTGACGGATGTTCAGAGCGGCGTAATGGATATAGTATTCCGCGTGGCTGATGATAAGGGCTGGCTGCTCATAGACTATAAGGATCTTCGGGCAATGGTGAGCTATGTAGCGGAGCACTCCAAGGAGCTTCTGAATGACTACGGCAATGTCACCAAGCAGTCCGTAGGCGCTATACAGCGCTCACTCCTGCGTCTCGAGGATGAAGGCGCGGAAGCCTTCTTCGGTGAACCGAGTATAGATATAAGCGACTGGATACAGACCAACGAGAAAGGGCAGGGGTACATAAATATACTGCATTGCGTTAGGCTGTACCATTCCCCGCTGCTTTACTCGACCTTCATGCTGTGGCTGCTGAGCGAGCTGTTCGAGACGCTGCCAGAGGTTGGCGATCTGGAAAAGCCCAAGCTGGTGTTTTTCTTTGACGAGGCCCATCTGCTGTTCAAGGGCGCGCCTACCGCCCTTGTAGACAAGATAGAGCAGGTGGTAAAGCTCATACGCTCAAAGGGCGTTGGCGTGTACTTCATAACCCAGTCCCCCTCGGACGTGCCGGATACGGTCCTTGCACAGCTCAGCAACAGGGTGCAGCATGCGCTCAGGGCATATACTCCCTCCGAGCAGCGTGCGGTAAGAGCTGCGGCGCAGACATTCCGGCCAAATCCTGCATTCAGCACGGAAACGGCGATAACAGAGCTTGCGACAGGGCAGGCGCTGGTAAGTTTTCTTGACGCAAAGGGAGTACCCGGCATAGTTGAAAAGGCAATGATACTTCCTCCTCAGTCTGCTATGGGCCCCATAGACGATGAGCGCAGGAGAGCCGAGATAGAGGCGGACGATCTCTACGGCAAGTATGAGGACGAGGTGGATAACGAGTCCGCATACGAGATAATCAACGCCGAGCGGGAGGCCATGCTGCAGGAGGAGATAGCCGCAGCAAAGGAGCAGCAAAAGAAGGCCGCCGGCGGGGCAAAGGAAAAGAAGCCGACCTCGGGCGGGAGGAAGAAAAAGACCGCCGCCGAAAGGATGGCGGATCAGGCCATGAACACCATAGGCCGCGAGATAGGCAAATCCATATCCCGGGGGCTTCTGGGCTCGCTCAAAAAGTTTATGTAAGGGACAGGAAGCGTCATAATCCGAAAAAAAACCGCATAGCCTGATATACCGAATAAAATTGGGGGTAAGGCTATGATACAGGCGCTGCTGGAGCTTTTTGGCGGGATATTCGCCTTTGCTGGGCATATTACCGGAGGAAGCTCATTTCCGGAGCCACTGAGCCCCGAGGAGGAGAAGGACTGCATAGCACGGCTGGAGGCGGGGGACGCGGAGGCGCGGCGGCTGCTGATAGAGCATAATCTGCGTCTGGTGGCTCATATTGCCAAGAAGTATACCACGCCGAAGAGGGACGCGGACGACGTTATATCCATAGGGGTGGTTGGGCTGATAAAGGCGGTCTCCACCTTTAATTCGCAAAAGGGAAACACACTGGCAACATATGCCGCCAAGTGCATAGAAAATGCTATACTATCTCAGCGGAACAATCGGCGGTTGAGGTGGAAAACCATGAACCTTTTGGGGCAAAATGGTCTATGTTCTGCCGCCTGAAAGTCC
>ENA-OZAB01000172-OZAB01000172.1-human-gut-metagenome-genome-assembly--contig:-NODE-172-length-43966-cov-8.760424_pt1 | contig 43966 bp, 39 predicted proteins | sample MGYA00243297_ERZ653491 | MGnify/ENA primary metagenome ERZ653491 (study PRJEB26926, sample SAMN06165154) | human gut metagenome | biome: ENVO:00009003; feature: ENVO:2100002; material: ENVO:00002003... | reverse complement strand
GCGGCCCCTTCTTTTCCGCCTTGCCGGAAAAGAAGGGGGAGAAAAGGGGCGCTGGAGTACGGTTTAGTGCGTGCTGCGGGTGCAGTTCAGGGAAGCACCTGTTTTATAGCCGTTACGAACACTCGGACTCACCCTACGGGCGCTATGGTACGCGCCGCCTGTTACGGTACAACGGATTTGCAAATAATTGCGTTTGAATTGCTGCGGTAAATCAGCTTTGCAGTCGAACTTTGCAGGGCAGTACGGATTCGCCGGAGTTCTGCAGGGGCCGGCGGCTCTGCCGGCCCGTTGGGAAGCTGCGAATCCGCCGAAGAGTTCCGTAAAAAACGGTGCATCCTGCCGGGCGCAGCAGCGCTCCGTCCCCCCCAACAATATCCAGCCTTCGCCGCTTTGCCCAAAACGGGCGGTGGATTTTTTGTAAAACGCAGAATTTGCGTGCGCGGCTTGACAACGGCGCGGGGCTGCCCTATGCTTCAAGCAGAATCATGAGAGAGAAAGGATCTTTACCGCATGGATATTGATACAAATGAACAGTTGATCGCGTTTTGTCAGGAGGCGCTGCGCATTCCCAGCTATTCCGGACAGGAGCAGGGCGTGGCGGAGCTGATGAAGCGGAAAATGGAGGAATGCGGCTTCGACGAGGTCATTATCGACCGCTTCGGCAGCGTCCTCGGCACCATCAACGGCAAGCGGCCCGGCAAGACCGTCCTGATGGACGGCCACATCGACACCGTGGACGTGATCGACGCGCCGCAGTGGGAGCATGACCCGTTCGGCGGCGAGATCGCGGACGGGAAAATTTACGGCCGCGGCGCGTCCGACATGAAGGGCAGCGACTGCGCCATGATCACGGCGGCGGCGCGCTTCGCTGAAAAGACCGGCAGGGACTTCGCGGGCCGTGTCTGCGTGTCGTGCACGGTGCATGAGGAGCGGTTCGAGGGCGTGTCCTCCCGCGAAATTACGCGGCTGGCAAAGCCCGATCTTGTCATCATCGGCGAGGCCACGAGCACGACCGTCAAGCGCGGCCAGCGCGGCCGGGCGGAGGTCGTCGTCGAAACGGAGGGCGTCAGCTGCCATTCCTCCAATCCGGAAAAGGGCGTCAACGCCGTGTATGCCATGACGGCGGTGATCGACGAGATCCGGAAGATCGTCCCGAACGAGCATCCGCTGCTCGGCAAGGGCATTCTGGAGTTGACGGATATTATCTCCCAGCCGTATCCCGGCGCGTCGGTCGTGCCGTCTCTTTGCCGCGCGACGTTTGACCGCCGGACGCTTGTGGGCGAGGATGAGGCCGTCATTCTCGGGCAGGTGAACGAAGCCATTGCCCGCGCGCAGGAAACGCACCCTGGCCTCAAGGCCCGGTGCTATCTGGCCGAGGGCGAAGAAAAGTGCTGGACGGGCGACACCATCCGCGCCAAGCGCTATTTCCCGGCCTGGGTCACGGAAGCGGACAGCGAGCTGGTGCAGGCCGCGCTGAAGGGCCTGAAGGACGCGGGCATCGAGGCGCCGCTGTCGCACTTCTCGTTCTGCACCAACGGCAGCAGCTTCTGCGGCGAGGCCGGTATCCCGACCATCGGCTACGGCCCGTCGCTCGAAAGCCTTGCGCACGTGCGCGACGAGTACATTGAAATCGACCAGCTGCTCAAGTCCTGCAAGGGCTTCGAGTCCATTCTCACGCAGCTGACGCGGTAATTTCGCGAAAAGAGCAACAAAATTTTTGTTAGCCTAAAAATATTTTTGAAAATTCCTTGCAATCTGCTTCTGATACTGGTATGATAGCTTTAGACTTCATTCGGGTATTAAATTTGGAGGTGATAGCAGATTGGACGCAAAATTACTGGAACTGCTTGAGCAGATTGCAAAGGCGATTGCGGCGCAGTTCGGCAGCAACTGCGAGGTCGTGCTTCATGAGCTTTCCGGCAAAAGCGCCTATTCCTCGATCGTGGCAATCGAAAACGGGCACGTGACCGGCCGCAAGGTCGGCGACGGGCCTTCCCACGTCGTACTGGAGCAGCTGGGCCATGAGGACGACAATGCGGAGGATCAGCTTGGCTATCTGACGCGCACAAAGGACGGGAAGATTCTGAAATCCTCCTCGGTCTACATCCGGGACGAGACCGGCAAGGTCACGGGGATCCTTGGGATCAACTACGACATTTCCATGATGCAGCTGTTTGAAAACTCCCTGCACGACTTCATTTCTGCCGACCAGCAAGCCAGCCGCGAGCCGGAGCGCATCACGCTCAACGTGGCCGATCTGCTGGACGATCTCATCCGGCAGGCGGACGAGCTTGTCGGCAAGCCCGTCGCGCTCATGACCAAGGACGACAAGGTCAAGGCCATCCGCTATCTCAGTAATTCCGGCGCACTTCTGATCACTAAATCCGGCGATAAGATCGCCAAGCATTTCGGCATCTCCAAGTACACGCTCTATTCATACTTAGATAACAGTAAAACAGGAGGAACAAACGAACTATGAGCAAGATCGATCTGACCATCAACAAAGAAGGCCTGCTGCATAACATCCAGAAGGCCAAGGAAAACAACATCATCATCCCGACCATTGCCCAGATGCAGAACCCCGATCTGATCCCGGAGAAGATCAAGGAAAAGCTGACGCACACCGGCCTGTGGGACGTTGACCCCGTCAACCTGTTCCGCATCAGCTGGCACAACGAGGCCAAGGAGTCCGGCGGCCTGTACCAGAAGACCCCGAACTATGTTGAGATCCCGTCCTCCGTTTCCGGCGTTCCGTGCCGCATTCTGGCCATGTCCGGCAAGTGGTTCCCGACCGGCTGCCATAAGGTCGGCGCTTCCTTCGGCTGCCTGGCTCCGCGTCTTGTGACCGGCCAGTTCGACGCCACCTATCATCACGCTGTATGGCCCTCCACCGGCAACTACTGCCGCGGCGGCGCGTTCAACTCCAAGCTGCTGGCCTGCGACTCCGTCGCCATTCTGCCGCAGGATATGTCCAAGGAACGCTTTGACTGGCTGAAGACCATCGCCGGTCAGATCATCGCCACCCCGGGCTGCGAGTCCAACGTCAAGGAGATCTTCGACAAGACCTGGGAGCTCAAGCAGGATCCCAGCATGATGATCTTCAACCAGTTCGCCGAGATGGGCAACCCCCTGTGGCACTACAATGTCACCGGCTACGCTCTGAGCGACCTGTTTGAGAACGTGAAGAAGCCCGGCCAGAGACTGGCTGGCGCCTGCTTCACCTCCGGCTCCGCTGGCACGATGTCCGCGGGCGACCTCCTCAAGGAGCGTTATCCGGGCATGAAGCTGGCAGTTGGCGAAGCCCTGCAGTGCCCGACCATCCTGGACAACGGCTTCGGCGGCCACCGCATCGAAGGCATCGGCGACAAGCACATCCCCTGGGTTCACAATGTCAAGAACACCGATATGGTCATCGATATTGACGACGAAGATTCCCAGAGACTGCTCCGCCTGTTCAACTGCAAGGAAGGCCAGGAGTACCTCAAGACCCTCGGCCTGTCTGACGAGCAGATCGAAAAGTTCACCTGGATGGGCATTTCCGGCATCGCAAACGTTCTGTGCTGCATCAAGTTTGCCAAGTTCTATGAGCTGACCGAGGACGACGTCGTCGTCACCGTTCTGACCGACTCCGCCGTCATGTACAAGTCCCGTGTCGAAGAGCTGAACGAGATGTACGGCGCATACTCCGCACAGGCTGCCGAGCTGGATCACAACCTGCATATGCTGAACCTCAAGACCGACAGTATGCTGGAGCTGACCTATCCGGAGCGCAAGAGAGTCCACAACCTGAAGTATTACACCTGGGTCGAGCAGCAGGGCATGAGCGTCGAAGACCTCAACGCCCAGTGGTACGACGTCAAGAACACCTGGGACGCCGTCCATGCACAGGCCAAGGAGCTCGACGAGCTCATCAACGCATTCAACGACGAGGTTGGTCTGCTGAAGGCGCTGTAAGATCACATTATATCGTCCAACCGACATTGAAAGGGGTGGGGTTTGCCCCATCCCCTTTCCTTTTGCAGAGAAATGGAAGAACGAAAAACACTGCGTCTTCCCGAATATCGTTATGATCGTAATGGAGCGTACTTCATTACGATCTGCACGAAAAAACGTATGCACTGTCTGTCTCGTGTTGTAGGGGCCGATGCCCACATCGGCCCGTGCACCGAGTTGACAGACTGGGGAAGCATTGTTGAAACCTACCTTCTGCGGATACCGGGAATTGATACCTATGTCATCATGCCCAATCACGTTCATATGATCGTGCGGATTGAATCGGGAGACGGGCCGATGTGGGCATCGGCCCCTACACAGTCTGTGTCCGACCGGATTCGCTCGTTTAAAACGCTTGTTTCCAAGCAGATCGGCGTATCTATTTGGCAGCGCTCCTTCTACGACCATGTGATCCGCAACAAGGAAGATTATCTTCATATCTGGAAATATATTGATGACAACCCCGCGAAATGGGCGGAAGATGAATATTATTACGCTGAATAAGGAGAACACCATGCTCAAAAACGTCAAATGTGCGCGCTGCGTGCGCTGCGGCAAGGAATATGAGGCTGTCCCGAATCTGACCAACTGCTCCTGCGGCGGGATTCTGGATATCGTGTATGATTATGATTACATCAAGGCGCATTTCACCAAGGAAACGCTGAAAAACCGCGTGAACCCGACCATGTGGCGCTATCGCGAGCTGCTGCCGGTCGAGGACACCACACCCGACACGCCGCTGCGCGTGGGCTGGAGCCCGCTGTACGAAGAGCCGAAGCTGGCGGAAATGCTGGGCCTTGGCCGTCTGTGGGTCAAGGACGACGGCATCAACCCGACCGCCTCTCTGAAAGACCGCGCCTCCGCCATGGCCGTCGCCAAGGCGCATGAGGCGGGCGCGAAGATCATCGCCTGCTCGTCCACGGGCAACGCGGCATCTTCCCTCGCGGGCAACGCCGCTGCCGCAGGCTTCAAGACCTATATCTTCGTTCCGGAACGTGCCCCGAAGGGCAAGGTCGCGCAGCTGATGATCTTCGGCGCGAACGTCATTTCCGTCAAGGGCAACTATGAGGAAACGTTCAAGATGTCCGCCGAGGCCATTGAAAAATGGGGCTGGTACAACCGCAACGCGGCCATCAACCCGTATCTGTCCGAGGGCAAGAAGACGGTTTCTCTCGAGATCGCGGAGCAGCTGAACTGGGAAATGCCCGACTATCTGGCGATCTCCGTCGGCGACGGCTGCACCATCGCGGGCGTGTGGAAGGGCCTGAAGGATCTGTACGCCATCGGCTTCATCGACAAGCTGCCGCGCCTGATCTCCGCGCAGTCGACCGGCTGCTACCCCATCAACCGCGCCATCCAGGAGAACAAGCCCTGGGAGCCGATGGAGGAGAATACCATCGCCGACTCCATCTCCGTCGGCGTGCCGCGCAATGCCGATAAGGCCCTCATGGCCATCCGCGAGTCCAACGGCATCGCCGTCAACGTGACCGACGAGGAAATCCTCGCCGCGCAGAAGCTTCTCGGCCGCACCTGCGGCGTCTTTGGCGAGCCCGCCGGCGTCACCGGCACTGCCGCCGTCAAGAAGGCCTGCGAGCTGGGCCTGATCGAAAAGGGCGCAACGGTCGTCTCCGTCGTGACCGGCAACGGCCTGAAGGACGTGGCGAACGCCATCAAGTCCGCAGGCCAACCCATCAACATCAAGCCCGACCTCGACCTCATGGTTGAAGAATTCGCCAAGAGAGGCGTCACGGTCGAATAAGCCCAATGCAAAACGAACCCCCGGACTGCTGTCCGGGGGTGTTCTTTTTGTCCGGCGGTTTATTCCGCGTTTCCGTCGATGTGCCGTTGGATGCGGTTGATGATCATTTCGAGGGCGATCAGGTTCTTGCCGCCCTCTGGGACGATCAGGTTCGCGTTTTTCTTGCTCGGCTCGACATAGAGCTCGTGCATGGGCTTGACGGTGGTCAGATACTGGTCAATGACGGAATCGATGCTGCGGCCGCGCTTTTTGACGTCGCGGCGGATGCGGCGGCACAGGCGCACGTCGGCGTCGGCGTCGACGAAGATGCGGATGTTCATCTCATCGCACAGCGTCTTGTCGACGAAGATCATGATGCCCTCGACGACAATGACCCTGCGCGGCTCGACGTGCAGCACCTCGTCGGCGCGGTTGTGGATGGTGTAGTCATACGTCGGGCAGTCGATGGCCTGGCCGTTTTTGAGCATACGCAGATGCTCGATCATCATATCGGTATCGAACGCGTCCGGGCAGTCGTAATTGAGGTGGGTCCGCTCCTCATAGCTCATCTCGTCGTGCCGCTTGTAATAGTTGTCGTGGCTGAGGACGCTGATATTGTCGCCAAAGCGGTTCATCAGCGCCTTGACGAGCGTGGTTTTTCCGCTGCCGGTCCCGCCGGCAACACCGATGACGATCACATCTGACATATCTCTATCTCTCCTCTTTTTACTTTACGATCCCGTAGATCAGCGGCTGCGCCTCCGGCGCGTCGGTTCCCCAGCGGATGGCCTCCAAAAAGACGCGCTCCGCGTCGGCAAGCGTCTCCGGCCGGTTCGTGTGCAGCACGGCCAGCGTCTGGCCCTGCTCGACCTTCGCGCCGGTCTTTTCCTTCAGGACAATGCCGGCGGCGAAGTCAATGGCGTCGTCCTTCGTCTTGCGGCCCGCGCCGAGAATGGCGGAGCTTTCGCCGATCTTCTGCGCGTCCATATGGTGGATATAGCCCGCCTGCGGCGCTTTCAGCTCATACTGCACCGCTGCCTGCGGCAGCAGACTCACATCGTCCAGCACGCGTGCGTCGCCGCCCTGCGCGGCGATCCAGCGCTTCATCTGCTCGAAGGCACGGCCAGAGGAAATTGCCTCCTCTGCCTGCTTCGTGGCCTCTTCGATGGGCCAGCCGTTGCACAGGTGCAGCATATTGGCCGCCAGCGTGATGCACACGCCGGTCAGGTCCGGGCAGCCATGGCCGCGCAGGACCTCGACCGCCTCGCGCACCTCAAGCGCATTGCCGATATAGAAGCCAAGCGGAATATCCATATTGGACATGACTGCCACAACGTTCCGGCCGCAGGCCTTGCCGATGCGCACCATGCTCTCGGCAAGCTTCTGCCCGTCTTCGAGCGTTTTCATAAACGCGCCGGAGCCGATCTTGACGTCCAGCACGATGGAATGCGCGCCTGCGGCGAGCTTTTTGGACATGATGGACGACGTGATGAGCGGCAGAGAATCGATCGTCGCGGTCACATCACGCAGCGCGTAGAGCTTTTTATCGGCAGGCGTCAGATTGCCGGACTGGCCGATGACGGCTACGCCGACATCCTCGACCTGCTGCATAAAGGCGTCCGCCGAAAGCGTCGTCTGGTAGCCGGGGATGGATTCGAGCTTATCGACCGTGCCGCCCGTGTGGCCGAGGCCGCGGCCGGACATCTTGGCCATCTTGCCGCCGAGGCTCGACACGATCGGTGCAACGATCAGCGTCGTCTTATCGCCGACGCCGCCGGTGGAGTGCTTGTCGACGGATTTGTCGCCGAACCGGCTCAAGTCCACCGTATCGCCCGAGCGCATCATCGCATCGGTCAGGACGGCAGTCTCATGGTCGGTCATACCCTTGTAGAACACCGTCATGGCAAAGGCGGACATCTGGTAATCGGGGATGGAGCCGTCCGTAAAGCCCTTGATGATAAAGCGGATCTCGTCGTCGGTCAGAACGCCGCCGTCCCGCTTTTTTTCAATGAGATCAACCATTCGCATAGAAATCAAATCCTCCTGAGCTTGAAATGAAGGCTCCGGCAAGTCCGTATGAACCTGCCGGAGACAGAAACCGGGTACAGCTTAACGCATACCCTTGTCGTAGGGGATACCCTCGGCCTTCGGCGCGCGGGAATTCTTGGACGTAAAGGCAAGCACGATAAGCGAAATGATGTACGGCAGCATATTGTACAGAGAGCTCGGCAGGTTCATCGCCTTGAGGAAGCTGAAGCCCGTGTAGACGTTGCCGAGCGCACGGAAGAAGCCGAACAGCAGCGCGGCCAGCGCGATGCGCTGCGGCTTCCACTGGCCGAAGATCATAACGGCGAGGGACAGGAAGCCGAAGCCCGCCACGCCGTATTCAAACCGCCACTCCGAAACGCCCGCGGTAATGAAGACGATACCGCCGATGCCGCCGAGGACGCCGGAGATGAGCACGCCCGCCCAGCGCATCTTATAGACGTTGATGCCGACGCTGGCAGCCGCCTGCGGATGCTCGCCGCAGGCCATCAGGCGCAGGCCGAAGCGGGTCTTGTACAGCGTCACATAGGCAGCGACGAGCGCGATGAACGCCACGAGCATGAACCAGTTGAATTCAAACGAGCCGATGGGCGCCAGAAGCGCATTCTTTGCGCTGCCGTACTGCACGATGGACGAAACGTCGTCGGGGTTGGCAGCGGTGTTGATGGCCTTGACAATGACCGTCGCACCGGCGGTGCCGAGCAGGTTCAGCGCCGTGCCGACGAGCGTCTGGTCGGCCTTGAAGTTGATGCTCGCCACGGCAAGCAGGCAGGAATAGACCATGCCGACCAGCGCGGAGACAAGGATGACCGCGAGGATCATCACGATCGCCGGGACAGTATTCGGCACATAGCGCATTGTCAGCGCGCCGCCGAGCGCACCCATGATCATAATGCCTTCGAGGCCGAGGTTGATAACGCCGGAATGCTCTGCGAAGCAGCCGCCGAGGGCGACCAGGATCAGAACCGACGCGAAGATCAGCGTATACTGAAGCAGCAGGATCATTCCGTCTCGCCTCCTTTCTTGGCTTCCGCCAGGGCCTTGGCCTTTGCAATGGCCTTTTCCTCCCGGCGGGCGGCAATGGAGCTCATCACGTTCTTCATGAACAGAACGAAGCCGCACAGGTAGATGATGAGCGCGGAGATCAGATCGGAGATCTGCGCGCAGTACATACTCTTATCGACATACGCACCGCCTGCGGTGATATGCTGGATAAAGAACGAGGCGAAGATCGAGCCGATGGGGTTCAGGCCGCCGAGGAAGGCAGCTGCGATGCCGTTGAAGCCCATGGCCGGGACGGAGGAGGAGGAGCACTGCCACTGCTCGTAGCTGGTGAGGTACAGCATCGCCGCGCCCATACCGGCCAGAGCGCCGGAGATCATCAGGCTCAGGATGATGTTGCGCTTTTCCGCCATGCCGCAGTATTTCGCGGCATTTTTGTTAAGACCCGTGGCCTTCAGCTCGTAGCCGAACTTCGTCTTGTCGAGCACGATCCACACGATGACTGCCATCACGACGGCCAGCGGGATCCCAAGGCCGACGTACTGGTTCTTGTTGAACAGCGCGCCGAGGCCGAGCGACGGCAGCACAGCGGAGGCGTTGGTGTTGGCCAGAACCTTAGTATAGGGGCTGGCGTCCTCTTTTACGAGCGTAAGGAGCATATTGGTCAGATACAGCACGATCCAGTTGAGCATGATGCCGGAAATGACCTCGTTGACGTTGCAGTAGGACTTGAGAAGGCCCGAGATCCCGGCCAGCAGCGCGCCGCCGAGGATCGCCGCCAGCATACACGGCAGCCAGCTCCAGCCGAGGCCCAGCGCCGCATACAGGCTCAGCGCCGCGCCGACGCAGTACTGACCGGCAGCGCCGATGTTGAACAGGCCGACCTTATAGGAGAACAGGATCGACAGCGCGCACATCAGCAGCGGAGCCGTCTTGACGAGCGTGTTGCCCAGATATTTGATCTGGGAGGCCTTGCGGTTATACGTCCAGAAGTTCTTGATGACCGTCAGGATCGCGTCGCCCGCGCCGTCGGGATTGATCAGCAGCAGGACGAGATAGCCGAGGAACAGGCCCAGCACGATGCACAGCAGCGACGCGACCAGCGTTTGCACGGTGCTGTTTTTCAGAAGATTCTTTTTCATGCTTTCACCTCATCTCTCTTGGCGCCCGCCATGTAGAGGCCAAGCTCCTCCTGCGTGGTGGACTTGGGATCCAGCTCGCCGACGATCTCGCCCTCGTACATGACGAGAATGCGGTCCGGCACGTCCATGACCTCGTCCAGCTCCAGCGAGACGAGCAGCACGGCCTTGCCCGCGTCGCGCTGGGCGACAAGCTGCTTGTGGATGTACTCGATCGCGCCGACGTCCAGACCGCGCGTGGGCTGCACGGCGACGAGCAGCTCGGGGTTCTTGTCGATCTCGCGGGCAACGATGGCCTTCTGCTGGTTGCCGCCGGACATACTGCGCGCCGGTGTGACCGGGCCCTGGCCCGCGCGCACGTCGTACTGCTCGATCAGGCCCTCAGCGTAGGCGCGGATGTTCTTGCGGCGCAGGAAGCCGGCCTTGTCGGTGAATTCGGGTTCAAAATAGCGCTGGAGCACCATGTTGTCCTCAAGCGTATAGTCGAGCACGAGGCCGTGCTTGTGGCGGTCCTCCGGGATATGGCTCATGCCCATGAGACTGCGCTGGCGGATGGACGCGTGGGTAATATCCTTGCCCTCAAGCGTAATTTTGCCGCTCACGGCAGGCTCCAGACCGGTCAGGGCGTAGACAAGCTCCGTCTGGCCGTTGCCGTCGATACCGGCGATGCAGACGATCTCGCCCGCGCGGACGCGGAACGACACATCCTTGACAGCGTTGTTCTTGTGGACCTTGGAGGCGACCGTCAGGTGCTCGACGGACAGGACCTCGCCGCCCGGCTTGAGCGGGCCTTTTTCCACGTGGAAGCTGACGTTTCTGCCGACCATCATGGCCGACAGCTCCTCCGCCGTGGTACTCGCGGTTTCGACCGTGCCGATGCACTTGCCCTTGCGCAGGACGGTGACGCGGTCGGAGACCTCCATGATCTCGTTCAGCTTGTGGGAAATGAAGAGGATGCTCTTGCCCTCGGCCGCGAGATTCTTCATGATCTGCATGAGCTCCTCGATCTCCTGCGGCGTCAGAACGGCCGTCGGCTCGTCGAAGATCAGGATCTCGTTGTCGCGGTAGAGCATTTTGAGAATTTCGGTGCGCTGCTGCATACCGACGGTGATATCCTCGATGATCGCGTCGGGATCGACGTGCAGACCGTATTTCTCGGACAGATCGAGAACCTTTTTGCGCGCGTCCTGCTTCTGCAGAAAACCCATTTTGTTCGGCTCGACGCCGAGGATGATGTTGTCGAGGACAGAGAAGCACTCGACCAGCTTGAAGTGCTGGTGCACCATGCCGATGCCGAGCGCGTTCGCGTCGTTCGGGTCGCGGATCTCAACCTTGCGGCCGTCCTTGTGGATCTCGCCCTCCTCCGGCTGGTACAGGCCGAACAGGACGCTCATAAGCGTCGATTTGCCCGCGCCGTTTTCGCCGAGCAGGGCGTGGATTTCACCCTTTTTCAGCCTCAGGGTGATGTTGTCGTTGGCGATGATTCCGGGGAAACGTTTTGTGATGTTCAGCATCTCAATCGCGTAATTCGTTTCCAAGTTCTTTCGCCCTCCTTCCGTTTTTATGGCCCGCGCTTGCGAGGACGGAAACCATTGTATTCAGTATACTATAAACCGGCGCATAAATCAAAGTTATTTTGTACATCATGCCTGTTTTTTGTAAAAAAACTGCCGCCTGCCGCCGCGGAAGCGCGCAAAAACCGCCCAGCCTATGCGGCTGCGGCGGTTTGCTTTGCGTTTACGCGTCCATAACGGCGCTTTCGCGGATGCGCTTCGTGACCTTGGCCAGCAGGATGCTGTATTCCACGGCTGCGGCAAACGCGTCGTCGTAATACGGCTGAAGCTCCTCCATCGTCATGTGGTTCGCGCGGCAGATCTCGCTCAGCGCCTGCGCGACGTCCTCCTCATGCGCGTGCAGCTCCTCCGCCTGCGCGACGCGGCGGATGAGCGCCTTGATGCGCACGGCCTCTTCAGCGCCGGGGCGTGCGTCCTCGCGCAGCTGCTCGAGCGTGGAATTGGAGAATTTGCAGTAATCGTCCAGCGTCAGATTGTTCTGCGCCAGCTGCGCGGACATGGTGTCCAGCTGCTCCTCGACGGCCTTGCTGATCTCGGCGGGGTCGGGGGTAAAGTCCTCCATGGTGTCCGCCGCCTGCCGCAGAAGGCGGTCGCGCAGCTCAAGCTCGGCACGCTCCGCATAATAATTTTCAAGGCTTCTGCGCATATTTTCGCGCATTTCCGCCATATTCTCGCACTGCCCGACCTCTTTTGCAAACACATCGTCCAGCGCATAGGGCGCAACGGTGCGGATTTCATGGATATGGCAGCGGAACTCCGCGTCCTTGCCCGCCAGCTCCGGCGCGTGATATGCAGCCGGGAATGTGACGTGCACAGTCACATCGTCGCCGGGGTTTTTGCCCAGCAGCTGCTCTTCAAAGCCGGGGATGAATGTGCCGCTGCCAAGCACGAGCGTCTGCTTTTCCGCCGTGCCGCCCGCGAACTGCTTTCCGTCCGCAAAGCCCGCGTAGTCGAGCACCAGCTCGTCCCCATTCTGCGAGGGCCGGTCAAACACCGGCGTCCGCCGCTGGCTCTGCTTCTGCAGCCGCACCAGCTGCCGGTTCACCTCTTCCTCCGTGACATCCACGTGCTCCAGCTTGGCCCGCAGGCCGAGATATTGAAATGCCATTTTTTATTTCTCCCTGTTTCATTTGTATCAGCGCTATCAGGCAAATCCGTAAGCACCCACCCCATTGATTGTAGGGGCCGATGCCCACATCGGCCCGTAGGGAAGTTGCGAATTTGCCGAAGATTTTCGTAAAAAGCGGCATGTACTGCCGGGCCGATGTAGGCATCGGCCCCTACAAACGAATGCGCAAGCGCATACGGATTTGCCGAAGAATCACACAAAATCGAAATACCCTACTGCAAAACCTCTACATCCGCGCCTTGATCGCCGAGATCAGGATATCGCCCGCGACGACGCGGTCTTCGGCGGCGAAGCCGGTTTCAAAGTTGTCCGAGTACAGAACCTGACTGCTGGGCGGGAATTCTTCGTCTCCGGCGTAGACCATGAGCTGCATCCGGTAGCCGCCTAAGAAATCAAACTGGAAGCCCGCGTCGCCGTGCGGGATCGGCAGTGCATTCATGCTTTCGCAGGCTGCGCGGAATTTTTCCACGCGCGTGCCGAATGTGAACGCCGCCCGCGTCAGAACCCGTCCGGTGTACGGTCCGATATACATCTCGCCCCACGGCATTTCGCGGAACGTCTTGTAGCTGCCGGACGGCTCCGCTGCGCGGCCTTCGAGCAGGAAGCGCAGCAGAAACGTCTGGCACGGCAGGCTTCTGAGCGCGAACGCAGCTTCGTCTTCGGATGAAAGGGCATATTTCGGCCACGCGATCTGATACGCCGTGCCCAGCAGCGTCACGGTGAAGCGGTCGTTTTCGAACGGGACGCCGCAGCGCATGGCTGCTTCCTGCGGGTCGAGCGAGGCGAATTTTTCCTCATAATGGGCAAACGGGACTTCTTCCTTGTTGTTCTGTACCTGCATAAAACTTACTCCTGAATGCTCGACGGGAACAGCTCCCGGCTGGTGTGCGGCAGGAAGCACGCCGCAACGAATTCATCCATATATCTGGGATTCGTGGAAAGCTCCATATAGGTCATGTTGGACGCCAGCTCGTCGACCTTGTCGACCGCGCAGTCCGACCGCGCCATGGCGTAGGCGCCGGAGAGGGACGTGTTGCCCAGATACTCGAACAGCTCCCGGTCGATATCCGGCAGCATACCGATGCGCACGGCGTTTTCCATGTTGATGCCGGAGCCGATGCCGCCCGCGACATACACATGAGACAGAACGCTCACGTCCATGTCGAGACTGGAAAGCATGATATTGATGGCCGAGAAAATGGCGGCCTTCGCGCGGATGAACGAGTCGATATCCACTTCCGTGATGGAAATTTCGCGGCCCGTCTCCGATTCGGCCGCAGTGGCCAGAATATAGCGGCCCATGCCGTGCTCGTCGTGCGCGACGCGTTTGCCCTCGCGGACGAACTGGCCTTTCGAGGAAATAATAGAGGTGCGGTAAAGCTCGGCGATGACATCAATGATGCCGGAGCCGCAGATGCCGACGGGCTTCTGGCCCTCCGGCCCGACGATGCCGAGCGTCGGCTCCATCGTATCCTTGTCGATCTTCACGGATTCGACCGCGCCGTCCGTCGCGCGCATGCCGCAGGAGATATCGCCGCCCTCAAACGCCGGGCCTGCGGAGCAGGCGCAGGACATCATGAAATCGCGGTTGCCGAAGACCAGCTCGCCGTTCGTACCGAGGTCGATGAACAGCGAAAATTCGTCCTTGTCCCAGATGAGGCTCGTGAACGCGCCCGCGGTGATATCGCCGCCGACATACGAGCCGATGTTCGGGGCCAGCAGAATTTCCGCGTCCGGGTTGGCCGGGAAGCCGAGATCCTTGGCCGTCATGCCGCGCCACTGGAAAAACGTCGGGATATACGGCTCCATGCGCACGGGGTTCGCGTCCACGCCCAGAAGCAGATGGTTCATCGTCGTGTTCGACGCGATGCACACGCGGAACACGCGCGAGACGGGAACGCCCGCCGATTTGCACATTGCCGCGACGAGCGGCAGCAGCGTTTCCTTCAAGATCGCGTCCTGCAGCCGCTTGACGCCGCCGGGCTTGCCCTGCTCGACGATGCGGTTGATGACATCCGCACCGTAGCGGATCTGGCCGTTGCCTGCAGAGGCTTTCGCCGTCAGCGTGCCGGTCTTCAGATCCATGAGCACGCCCGTGACGGTCGTGGTGCCGATATCGATGGCGCAGCCGTAGAGCGGCGCGTCCTCTTTTTCGGATACGTCCATGATGGTCAGCACGCCGTCCGTCAGCGTGCCGGTGATCTGTACCTTGAAATTGGCCTCGCGCAGCGTTTTTGCAAGCTTTTTGACTGTGTGATAGGTGAGCCTGACCTCCGTGCAGCCGTCGAATGCGTCCTGCGCGAAGCGCGCAAGCCGCTCGGTGTCGGGCATGGTGTCGTCGAGCGTCGGCTCGTCCAGCGTAAGAACCGCCTGCACAAAGTCGTTTGCAAAGTCCACGCCTGCGGCCTGCACGTCCTGCTGCAGCTGGTTGAAGATCGCAATCTCCTCGCCGGAGGACAGGTCTGCCGTCTTCATGCGGCTCTGATAGGCCGAGGCGATGTCGGGGACGAGCACGGTGATGTCCCCGGCAGGCTTCGTCGAGCAGCTCAGACGCCAGCCCGCGGCATAGTCCTCGTCGGAGATGTGACCGGTCTGCACGCCGGTGACCTCGCCGGAAACGAGCTTGACGCGGCACTTGCCGCACGAGCCGTTGCCGTTGCAGGGCGCGTCGATGGCGACGTTGGCCGATTTCGCGGCCTCCAGAATGGTGCTGCCGGGCGCGGCGGAGAATTTGACCTCCTGCGCACCGTTTTCGAATTGGAAGGTGATTTCGTACATGCTGTCTGGGTTCCTTTCCGTCAAAAGTGTGGAAACCGCCGCCGGCGGAATACGCGAAGTGCATCTCCGCCGCCCCCTGCGTGGTATTCATGCTCTATACTATAAACAAATCCCGCTCTGCGGTCAAGCCCCGCGCGGGAGCAAAAACTTTTTGTACAATTTTCAGAAACTGTCAAAGAATTGTGCGTCATAGACAAATGCGTCGCGTTTTGCGGTGTGGAAACTATTGATTCATCCAAAGAAGTGTGGTAAGCTGAGGCTGGCAGAATTTGATGCAGCAAACTGACAAGGAGGACGAAAACATGAAAAAATTCATCAACCAGGTCGAGCTTGTAGAGGATCAGATGATCCAGGGCATGGTCAAGGCGTATCCGCAGTATGTGCGCAAGCTGGACTGCGGCAACGTGGTCATGCGGACGGAAAAGAAGGAAGGGAAGGTCGCGCTGATCTCCGGCGGCGGCTCCGGCCACGAACCGGCGCACGGCGGCTACGTCGGCACGGGTATGCTGGATGCGGCGGTCGCGGGCGCAGTCTTCACCTCGCCCACGCCGGATCAGATCTATGAGGGCATCAAGGCCATCGCGACCGACAAGGGCGTGCTGATGGTCATCAAGAACTATACCGGCGACGTGATGAACTTTGAAATGGCCGGTGAAATGGCGCAGATGGACGACATTAAGGTCGCGCAGGTCGTCGTCGATGACGATGTCGCCGTCGATGGCAGTCTCTATACCGTCGGCCGCCGCGGCGTGGCGGGCACGGTCTTCGTCCACAAGATCGCGGGCGCAAAGGCAGAAGAGGGAGCCGAGCTTGAAGAGGTCCAGCGCGTGGCGCAAAAGGTCATTGACAACGTGCGCACCATGGGCGTCGCCATCCGTCCCTGCACGGTCCCGGCGGCGGGCAAGCCCGGCTTTGAGCTTGGCGAGGACGAGATGGAGGTCGGCATCGGCATCCACGGCGAGCCCGGCACGCACAAGGAATCGCTCCGCCCGGCGGACGAGATCGTCGATCATATTCTGGACAAGATCCTCTCCGACATCGACTATACCGGCCATGAGGTCGCCGTCATGGTCAACTCCTCCGGCGCAACGCCGCTGATGGAGCTGTTTATCATCAACAACCATGTCGCCGACGTGCTGGCCGCGAAGGGCATCAAGGTCTATAAGACCTTCGTAGGCGAATATATGACGTCGCTTGAAATGGAGGGCTTCTCCGTGTCCCTGCTGCGGCTGGACGACGAGCTGAAGGCCCTTCTGGACGCGCACGCGGACACCATCGCCTTCAAGGCATAAACCCAAACGCAAAGGAGAACCGTTATGGTCAATCAGGAACAGGTACTGGAGATCCTGCACGCCATCGGCGAAAAGATCTCCGAGGAAAAGCTTTTTCTCACGGAACTTGACAACGTCATCGGCGACGGTGACCACGGCATCAATCTGGCGCGGGGCTTCGCCGAGGTCGAGAAGAAGCGCCCGATGATGGAGGGCAAGGACATCGGCACGATGCTTAAAACTACCGGTATGGCCCTTGTGTCCACGGTCGGCGGAGCCTCCGGCCCGCTGTACGGAACGGCGTTCATGCAGGCGGGCAAGGCCCTTGCCGGAAAGACAGAGCTGGACGCGCAGGATCTGGTCACGATCCTGGACGCATTCGTCGCGGGCGTGCAGCTGCGCGGCAAGTCCGTGGCCGGAGAAAAGACGATGCTGGATGCCATGATTCCCGCGCGCGACGCGGTCAAGGCGGCACTCGACGCGGGAAAGAGCGCGAAGGAGGCGCTGTCCGTCGGCGTAGCCGCTGCGGAGCAGGGCGTCGAGTACACCAAGACCATCATCGCCACCAAGGGCCGCGCAAGCTATCTCGGCGAGCGCAGTCTCGGCCATCAGGACCCCGGCGCAACGTCGTTCACCACGATGCTGCGCGTCGTGGCCGAGCACGTGTGAGGTGCGGGCCATGGTCGGATTTGTGATCGTTTCGCACAGCGAAACACTGGCAAACGGCGTGGTCGAGCTGACAAAAATGATGGCCGACGGCGTGCCCATCCGTGCCGCCGGCGGTCTGGACGGCGGCGGCTTCGGCACGAGCTATGAAAAAATTTCGAACGCCATTGACGAAATTTACTCAGACGACGGCGTGATCGTGCTCATGGACATGGGCTCGGCGGTCATGACGGCGGAAATGGTGCTCGAGGCCATGCCGGAGCGGAAGCTCGTCCTAGCCGACTGCCCGCTGGTCGAGGGCGCGGTCGCCGCGACCGTCAGCGCCATCGCAGGCAGCAGTCTCGACGAAATCATGGACGAGCTTGCCGACGTGCGGGAGCTGAAAAAGCTGTCGTGATAAAAAGAAGCAGCGTGAAATGCGCACCTGTTTTGTAGGGGCGGACGACTCTGTCCGCCCACTGGATGCAGTGCTTTTTCAGAAATTCAGGGTAAATCCGTATGCGCTTCCCAAAGTGTTTTGTAGGGGCAAGTGCATTCGGATTCGCCGAGGATTTTCGATGATCCGATACCCCCACTGCCGGGCGGACAGAGGCGTCCGCCCCTACGCATTTTCTGGAAATCCGGCGCAAAATGGACACAGCAGACTTTCATTGTTTCACAAGGAGCCGATATGAAAGAATTTCAATACACCATTCAGGACCCCATGGGCTTTCATGCGCGGCCTGCGGGCGCGCTTGTGCGCGCGGCAAAGGCGTATACAAGCAAAATTACGATCTCCTGCGGGGAAAAATCCGCGCAGCTGACGCGGCTGATGGCCGTGATGGGCCTCGGCATCAAGCAGGGCCAGACCGTCACCGTCACCATCGACGGCTCCGACGAGGACAAGGCGTTTGAGGAGCTGCAGACGCAGTTCCGCGAAAACGCCTGAGGACGCCGCCATGCAGGTATGCTCAGGGCTTCCCATTTCCCAGGGCCTTGCCGCCGGAAAAATCGTCTTTCTCGGCGCGCAGAAGGCCGCCGTCCGGCAGGCAGTCTCCCCGCAGGAGGAACAGCTGCGCTTTGAAAGCGCACAGCGGCAGGCCGTGGACGCGCTCGGCGCGCTCTATAAAAAGGCCAGAGCGGAGCTTGGTGAGAAGGACGCGGAAATTTTCTCCGTCCACCAGCTCATGGCCGAGGACGAAGACTTTACAGACCTTGTTTCGGAAGCAATTGCGGACGGCGCGGAGGCATCCGAGGCTGTCCGGCAGGCGGGGGAGCAGTGCGCGGCCATGTTTTCCGCCATGGACGACGACTATATGCGTGAACGCGCCGCCGATGTGCGGGACGTCGCCGCCCGCATCTGCCGCATTTTAAACGGCGAGGCGGAGCACACCATCGCCGAACCCTGCCTCATCGCCGCCGAGGAGCTGACCCCCAGCCAGACCGTGCAGTTCCCGCGCGAATTCGTGCGCGGGATGCTGACCGCGCGCGGCGCGGCGAATTCCCACACGGGCATTCTGGCGCGGACGCTCGGCGTTCCGGCTGTCTCGCAGCTGCCCGTGTCGGCGGAGCTGCACGGGCGCACGGCGGTTCTGGACGGCTTCTCCGGGACACTGACGCTCGACCCGGACGAACAGACGCTGGCCGAGGCAAACGCGAAGATCGCCGCACAGCAGGAACAGCGCGAAGCGCTCCGGCAGCTGATCTCCGCCCCGAGCGTCACGCGGGACGGGCATTCTGTCCGCCTTTACGCCAATATTGCGGGCACGGACGATCTGCCGCTGCTGCGGGAAAGCGGCGCGGAGGGTGTCGGGCTGCTCAGAAGCGAGTTTCTGTATCTGGGCCGCAGCACGTACCCGACCGAGGACGAGCTGTTTGAAAGCTACAAAACGGTCGTGCAGGCCATGGATGGCCGAGAGGTCATCATCCGCACGCTGGATATCGGCGCGGACAAGCAGGTCGGTTATTTTGATATGCCGCCGGAGGACAACCCCGCGCTCGGCCTGCGGGCGATCCGCCTGTGCCTGACGCGGCCCATTCTGTTCCAGACGCAGCTGTGCGCCATTCTGCGCGCGTCGCGCTATGGAAACGTCGGGATCATGTTCCCGATGGTGACCGGCCCGGACGAGCTGCACCGGCTGAAGGAGGCGCTGGCCGATGCGGAGGATGTGCTCATTGCGCGCGGCGAACGCTTCGGCCCATACCGCGTCGGCGTGATGATCGAGACGCCTGCCGCCGTGTTCATGAGCGGCGAGCTTGCGGGCGAGGTCGACTTCTTCTCCATCGGCACGAACGATCTGACGCAGTATCTGCTGGCCATGGACCGGCAGAACCCGAATCTGGCCCCGTTCTGCGACCCGCACCACCCGGCCGTTTTGCGCGCGATCCGACAGACCGTCGAAAGCGCGCATCAGGCGGGGTGCAGCGTTGGCATCTGCGGTGAGCTTGCCGCAGACGAAGCGCTGACCGAAGCGTTCTTGCGTCTGGGCGTGGACGAGCTTTCCGTCGCCCCGTCCCGCATTCTCCCGCTGCGGGAGAAGATCCGCAGTCTGACGCTCGGATAACGCGAATACACAATTATCGCCGGTACCGTCTTACAGCGGTGCCGGCGATGCTGTTTTCACTCCCGCACCTGCCGCTGCTCCAGCGTGATGCGGATGGCAGTGCCGTGGTCGGGGACGGAGGAGGCGGTGATGGTGTGGCCGAGGCGTTTGCAGATCGTGCGGCAGAGGTAGAGGCCGAGGCCGCTGGCCTTCTGGTCGCCGCGGCCATTGTAGCCGGTATAGCCCTTTTCAAAGATGCGCGGCAGGTCCTCCGGTGCGACGCCGATGCCGGTGTCACGGATGACGAGGGTCTTGGGCGCTTCCAGCTCAATGGTGATGCTGCCCGCGCGCGTATACTTGAGCGCGTTGGACAAGACCTGCTCGATCACGAACAGCAGCCACTTTTCATCCGTCACGCACGACACATTCAGCGGCTCGTAGCAGAGCTTTAATTTTCTGCCGATGAACTCCCCCGCGAACCGGCGCACGGCGCGGCGGACGATCCCGTCCAATTGGCATTCGCGCAGGACAAGATCGCTGCCGCCCGTCAGCCGCAGATAGACCATGACCATCTCGACATACTGCTCGGCGCGGGAAAGCTCCTGCAAAAGCCGCCTCGCCTGCGGCGTGTCCTCCTGCTGCAGGCATAAGCGCATGGAGGCGATGGGCGTTTTGATCTGGTGCGCCCAGAGCGTATAATAGTCGAGCATATCCTGATACTGCGCGTTCATGCGCGTCTCGAGCGCCTGCTGCTGCACGCACAGCGCCTGCACCAGCGCGCGGTAGTCCTCTTCGGGAACAGAATGGGCAGCCGGGAGCAAATCGGGGAGCGTCGGCAGCTGACGGAGGATCAGCCGCAGCGTCTCATGCCGCGCTTTGACCCGCCGGAAATCCAGCAGCAGAACCGCAAGCCCCAGAATGACGCACAGCGCCGACGGATACCACACCGCAGCCAGCGGCAGGTGGTACAGCGCAAACGAGACGATAAAAATGACCGCGAACAGGAAAAATGCGGCGATCTTCCCCGCTTTTCCGCGCAGATATTGTAAAAATAACCGCATACTCACTCCACTAAGTAACCTGCGCCGACGCGCGTGGCGATAAATCCTGCAAGTCCCGCGCCGTCCAGCTTTTTGCGCAGGCGGGCCATGTTGACCGAAAGCGTGTTCTCATCGACGAAGCTGTCCGTCTGCCAGAGCGCCTCCATGAGCCTCTCGCGGCTGACGATTTTGCCCTTTTCCTTCAGAAGCGTCCACAGAATGCGGTACTCGTTCTTGCTGAGCGGCAGCTTTTCGCCGTTTACGAGCAGGGACTGGCCTCCCGTCTGCAAGACCGCGCCCCGGTGGGACAAAACAGGCTCCGCGGGCGCAAAATCATACGTCCGGCGCAGAAGCGCCTGCACCTTCGCCGTCAGCACATCCAGATCGAAGGGCTTGGCGATGAAATCATCCGCGCCCATGTTCATGGCCATGACGATGTTCATATTCTCCGACGCGGAAGAGAGGAACACGACCGGAACGCGCGAAACGGCGCGGATCTGCGTGCACCAGTGGTAGCCGTTGAAAAACGGCAGCGAGATATCCAGCAGCACAAGCTGCGGGTCAAAGGCTGTGAATTCCTCCATGACGGCGCGGAAATTCTGCACGCACCGCGCGTCCAGCTCCCACTGCCGCAGATGCGCGCAGACGGCCTGCGCGATGCCGGGGTCGTCCTCGACCAGCAAAATACGGTACATCCGTCCGCCTCCCGAGCTTCTTTTTCTCTCAGTATAGCACACCCGGCGTCCAGCCGCAAGAAAAGGTCATTTTCCTCTTTCTTTATTGGAAGAAATCGTGTATACTATTTTTGATTTTACGCTTCTTCCGAAATGGGGGATTTTTAGTATGGAACAGGAAGACAAGAATTTGCAGGCACAGCCGTCCGAAACGCAGGAAAAGCCGGAAAAGCAGCCGCTTCCCAAGGGCTATGAGGCGTATCTGAGCCTGTTCGATCTGGTGCGGATGCTGGCGGTCATCACGCTGGTCTTCGTATTCTTTTTCCGTCTGAACGGCGTGAGCGGCAGCTCGATGTACCCCACGCTGGTCGATAAGGACTATCTGGTGCTGGAGAGCAATTTCCTCTACCGGGACGCGAAGCAGGGCGATATCGTCGTTTTGTATACGCCGCCGTTTTCCGAGAATGACGAACTGCTGGTCAAGCGCGTGATCGCGGTCGGCGGGCAGACGGTGGACATTGATTTTGACGCGGGCGTCGTCTACGTCGACGGGCAGGCGCTGGACGAGCCGTATACGTTTGAACCGACCTATCTGAGTTACGCCGAATACGGCAAGGCGCTCGACTATCCGGTCACCGTGCCGGAGGGCGAGCTGTTTGTCATGGGCGACAACCGCAACCATTCGGAGGACAGCCGGTTCTCCGACGTCGGCTGTGTGAAAAAAGAGGCTGTTTTGGGAAAGGTCCTGCTCGTGGTCTTCCCCGGACGGCAGACGAATGAATTTGGAGCCGTGACCGGCGGGCGCAGCTGGCACAGATTCGGAGCGGTATCATGAAGCAGGAAGACACCAACCAGAACACCATGAACATCCAGTGGTATCCGGGGCACATGACCAAGACGCGCCGGATGATCGAGGAGGATGTGAAGCTCGTCGACGCCGTGTGCGAAATTCTCGACGCGCGCATCCCGATTGCCAGCCGCAACCCGGATATCGACGCGATCTGCGGCAATAAGCCGCGCATGATCGTCCTGAACCGCATCGACATGGCAGACCCTGCGCTGACGAAAAAATGGGCGGAGCACTTCCGTGCGAAGGGCTATGCCGTTCTGCAGACCGACTGCAAGACGAAAAAGGGCATTTCCGGCTTCGTCCCGGCGGTGCGCACGCTGCTGGCGGAAAAGCTGGCGCGGTACGCGGAAAAGGGACAGCTAGGACGGCCCCTGAAGCTCATGGTCGTCGGTATCCCGAACGTGGGAAAATCGACGTTCATCAACCAGATCGCCGGGCGCAAGGGCGCGAAGGCCGAAAACCGCCCCGGCGTCACGCGCGGCAAACAGTGGATCACGGTCGATCAGGGGCTTTTGCTTCTGGACACGCCGGGCATTCTGTGGCCGAAGTTCGAAGACCCGGAGGTCGGGATGCGCCTTGCCTACACGGGCGCCGTCAAGGAGGACGTGATCGACACCGAGACGCTGGCCTGCCATTTTATCGCACTGCTGGCAAAGTATTACCCGCAGACGCTCTCCGAGCGCTATAAGCTCGAAGCGCCGGAGGATGCGGACGGATACGAGCTTTTGCAGCTGGCCGGGAAAAAGCGCGGCTATCTCGTCTCCGGCGGCGAGGTCAACACCGAGCGTATGGCAAAGGCGCTCATGGACGATTACAGAAGCGGCAAGCTCGGCAAGCTGACGCTCGAAAGCCCGGAGGACACGCAATGAGACAGGAAGAACCGATGGATCTTTGGGTGTATGAACGCGAAGCGTTCGACGCAGGCATCAAACTGGTGTGCGGCGTGGACGAGGCCGGGCGCGGCCCGCTGGCCGGGCCGGTATGCGCGGCGGCGGTCATACTGCCGCCGGGGCTGGAAATCCCCGGCCTCAACGACTCGAAAAAGCTCACGGACAAAAAGCGCCGGGAGCTGTACGATATCATGATAGAGCAGGCCGTCTCTTACGGCATCGCGTTTGCAAGCGAGCAGGAGATCGACGAGATCAATATTTTACAGGCGACGTTCCTCGCCATGGAGCGCGCCATGCAGCAGCTCTCCCCGCAGCCGGAGCTTGCGCTCATCGACGGCAACCGGACGAAGGATTTCGGTCTGCCGGTCCGGACCATCGTCAAGGGCGACAGTCTGTCTGCCTCCATTGCTGCCGCGTCGATTTTAGCCAAGGTCACCCGTGACCGGCTGATGGAGGAATACGACGCGCAGTACCCGCAGTACGGCTTCGCCGTCCACAAGGGCTACGGGACAAAGCGGCACTATGAAGCGTTGCGCGAATTCGGTCCCAGCCCGATTCACAGGAAGACGTTCCTCAAAAAATTCTATGAGAACCCGTGACCTGTCCGGCCCATGGGGCGAGGCGCTGGCCGCGGAGTATCTGCGAAAAAAGGGCTGGCGCATCGAGGCCATGAACTACCGCACGCGGCTCGGCGAGATCGATATCATCGCGTCGAACCGGCAGTATCTCGTCTTCTGCGAGGTCAAACTGCGAAAATCGGCGGATTTCGCCGCCGCGCGGGAATTTGTCGACGCGCACAAGCAGCAGCGCCTGCGCACGACCGCGCTTTTGTACCTATCCCAACACGAAACGCCGCTGCAGCCGCGCTTCGACGTGATCGAAATCTATGCGCCCGACGGCACGCAGACCCGCCGCCCGCAGATCACCCATATGGAGGACGCATTTTGACGAAGTACCGCGTTTTTGACGGCCACTGCGACACGCCCGTCGAGCTCTGGCTGCAAAACCAGCCGCTGCTGGAAAACACGCTGGCTGTTTCGCTCGAACGCGCGCAGCGGCTTGGCGCATGGGCGCAGTTTTTCGCGTTCTGCACCGCCTGGGTCAAGGCAAAGCTGCCAAGACCGGAGATTTTCTCCCGCGCGCTGGACAATTTTCACGCGCAGCTGCGCGAGAATGCGGACAAGATCACGCTCTGCCGCACAGCAAGTGAGGCCGAAGCTGCCATGCAGAGCGGCAAATGCGCCGCGTTTCTCGCCATTGAGGGCGCGGAGGCCGTGCGTGAGGACGAAGGGCTGCTGGAACGCGCGTATGAAATGGGTGTGCGGATGATCTCGCTTGTATGGAACCTTCCGAACAGCCTTGCCGCGCCCTGCGGCTCGGACGAAGGGCTGACGGAAAAGGGCAGGCACTTTTTTAAGCGGGCGCAGGCGCTCGGGATGCTCGTCGACGTGAGTCATGTGTCCGAAAAGGGCTTCTGGGACATGATCGGGCTGGCTGAAAAGCCGGTCATCGCAAGTCACTCCGATTCGTTTGCCGTCTGCCCGCACCCGCGCAATCTGACGGACGACCAGTTCCGGGCCATCCGCGATCTTGGCGGCACAGCGGGACTGAACCTCTACGCGCCGTTCCTGACGCAAGCGCCCCGCGCGTCGTTTGACGATCTGCGCCGCCATCTTGACCGGTTTCTGGAGCTGGACGGTGAGGGCCACATTGCCCTCGGCGCAGATCTGGACGGCTGTGATTTACTGCCGGAGGGCTTTTCCGGGCTGGACGATTATAACCGGCTCGGTGATTTTTTGAAAACTACCGGATATTCCGATGAAACCATACAGAACCTGTTCTGCAATTCTCTCATGAAGGTCGTGAAACTATGTATTATGTAAGTACGCGGGACGCAGGCCGCCGCTTAACGGCCAGTCAGGCCATTGTCGAGGGCCTCAGCCGTGACGGCGCGCTGTATCTGCCGGAGGAAATTCCGCAGCTCACCATGGACGAGATCAAAGCGCTCGCCGCGCTTTCCTATCCCGAACGGGCCGCGAAGCTCATGAAGCGCTATCTCGACGAGTTTACCGAGGAGGAGCTGCTGGGCTTTGCGAAAAGCGCCTACGGCCCGGCGAAATTTGACACGCCTGCCGCAGCGCCCGTCGTAAGGCTGACGGAAAACACGTATATTCAGGAGCTGTGGCACGGGCCGACGTGCGCATTCAAGGATATGGCCTTGCAGATGCTGCCGTATCTGCTGACGGCCTCGCTCAAAAAGACGGGCGAGGAAAAAACCGTCTGCATTCTCGTCGCGACCTCCGGCGACACCGGCAAGGCCGCGCTCGAGGGCTTCCGCGATGTGGACCGCACGAAAATTCTCGTCTTCTATCCCGACGGCGGTGTTTCCGAGATGCAGAAGCTCCAGATGGTCACGCAGGAGGGCAAAAACGTCGGCGTGTGCGCCGTGCGCGGCAACTTTGACGACGCGCAGACCGGCGTGAAGCGCATTTTCTCCGATGAGGCGCTGCGCGAGGAGCTTGCCGGGCGCGGATACTTCCTGTCCTCGGCCAACTCCATCAACTGGGGCAGGCTCCTGCCGCAGATCGTGTATTACGTCTCGGCCTACTGCGACCTGCTGAACGCTGGGACCATCGAAGCCGGGACGCGCGTCAATTTCTGCGTCCCGACAGGCAACTTCGGCAACATTCTCTCCGGCTTCTACGCGAAGAGGATGGGCGTGCCCATCGGCAGGCTCATCTGCGCGTCGAACGAGAATAACGTCCTGACCGACTTTATCAAGACCGGCACCTATGACCGCAACCGGCCGTTTTACCAGACGGCTTCGCCGTCGATGGATATCCTGATCTCGTCGAATCTCGAACGGCTTTTGTCCCTGCTGTCCGGCTCGGACGAGGAAGTGCGCGGTTATATGCAGAAGCTTTCCGAGACGGGAACATATACCGTCTCCGACCGGGTGCTGCGGGCCGTGCAGGCGGAATTTTCCTGCGGCTTCTGCACGGACGCGCAGGGCGCGCAGACGATCGGGAAGACATTCCGCGAGAACCACTATCTGCTCGACACGCATACCGCCGTGGCCTGCACGGTTCTGGACGCGTACCGCTCCGGGACAGGCGATCAGACGCTGACCGTCGTGGAATCCACGGCGAGCCCGTTTAAATTCTGCACAAGCGTTCTGGACGCGCTCGGCGTGACGGAGCACGCGCCCGGCACGGGTGTGCTCGGCCAGCTCACGGCCGAGACGGGCCGTCCGGCACCGGGGCCGCTGGCAAGCCTTGCAGGCAAGCCCGTGCGCTTCGATCAGGTCACGGACAAGGCCGCAATGCGCACCGTCGTGACGGAGTTCCTGCGCTGATGGCCCTGTACGCGATTGGAGATCTACACCTGTCGCTCGGCCCGGCGGACAAGCCGATGGACGTGTTCGGGGGCCGCTGGACAGGGTATATGGAAAAGCTGCGGGAAAATCTGAAGGTGATTGGCCCGGAGGACACGACCGTTCTGCTCGGCGATCTCAGCTGGGCGATGAGCCTTGACGACGCGGCGGAGGATTTTGCGTTCATGAACGCTATCCCTGGCCGCAAGATCATCCTGAAGGGCAACCACGACTACTGGTGGACAACGCTGCGGGCCTTTGACCGCTTCTGCGCGGAGCATGGGTTTGCAGACTTCCACGTCCTGAACAACTCCTGCTTTTTCTACGGCGATATCGCCCTGTGCGGCACGCGCGGGTGGTTCTACGACGCGCAGAAGGAGGGCAGCCATGACGAGAAAATTTTCCGGCGGGAGCTTGGGCGGCTCGAACGCTCTTTGCAGCTGGCGGGGGACGCGGAAAAATACTGCTTCCTGCACTATCCGCCGCGCTACCGCGGGTACGCCTGCCCGGAGATTCTGTCGCTTCTGAAGCAGTACGGCGTGACGCGCTGCTATTACGGCCACCTGCACGCCGACTCCATCCGGCTGGCGCTGGAGGACGACTATCAGGGCGTGCAGTACCGCCTTGTTTCGGCAGATCACGTCGATTTTCAGCCGCAGCGCATCGGATAGACGGCAAATGGGCGGAAAGATTTTGAATTTTTTCTGAATTCGGATAAATTCCTGAAAAAACAGTGGATTTCTTGTATGAAGTCTGGTAGAATAGAGCGGATTCAAATGAGAATGGTGAATTACGGCCTTTTACAAGCCGCACCGCATAGGAGGAAAGTACCACAATGAACGTTAAAAACGTAGAGAAAGAAAACGGCAGCGCAAAGGTCACTGTCGAGATCGCAAAGGACGAGTTCCAGACCGCGCTGGACAAGGCGTATGCCAAGATCCGCAAGGACATCATGATCCCCGGCTTCCGCAAGGGCAAGGCCCCGCGCAAGTTCGTCGAGCGCATGTACGGCTCTCAGGTGTTCTATGAAGACGCCGTGAGCGAGATCTTCCCCGACATTTACGAGGCTGCCATTATCAAGCAGGAGCTCAAGGCTGTCGGCCAGCCCTCCGTTACCGATATGCAGACCCCCGAGGACGGCAGCGTCGTGCTGACTGTCTCCACGGAGCTTTACCCCGAGGTCACCCTCGGCGAATACAAGGGCATCGAGGTCCCCAAGGAATCCGTCTCCATCTCCAAGGCAGAGGTTGACGCAGAGCTTTCCCGCATGCAGGAGCGCAACGCCCGCATCGAAACGGTCGACCGCGAAGCGAAGACCGGCGACACCGTCGTTCTGGACTTTGAGGGCTTCGTGGACGGCAAGCCGTTTGACGGCGGCAAGGCCGAGGGCTACACCCTGACGCTCGGCTCCGGCGCGTTCATCCCCGGCTTCGAGGATCAGCTCGTCGGCCTCAAGGCAGGCGACGAGAAGGATGTCGTCGTGACCTTCCCCGAGAACTACACCAAGGAGCTTGCCGGTAAGGAAGCCACCTTCAAGTGCAAGATCCACGAGGTTAAGGAGACCATCAAGCCCGAGCTCGACGATGAGTTTGCCAAGGACGTCTCCGAATTCGACACGCTGGCCGCGCTCAAGAAGAGCATCAAGGCCGATCTCGCCGCAAAGCGTCAGGAAGCTGTTGACCGCGAGTTTGAAAACGAAGCCGTCGTCCTCGCAGGCAAGAACATGACCTGCAATATCCCCACCTGCATGATCGACGAGCAGGTTGACAAGCATCTGGAGCAGTTTTCCTATCAGCTGCAGTCCCAGGGCATGAAGATGGATGACTACCTCAAGATGATCGGCGGCGACGTCAAGGGCATGCGCGATTCCATGCGCCCGATGGCCGAGCAGACCGTCCGCAGCAACATCCTGCTCAGTGAGATCGTCCATCAGGAGAACCTCGACGTGACCGAAGAGGAAGTCGAGGAAGAGCTGAAGAAGCTGGCCGAGCAGTATAAGATGGAGCTGGACAGGATCAGGGAAATGGTCGACGTTGAGGCCGTCAAGTCCGATCTGAAGGGCCGCAAGGCTGTCAAGCTGATCGTGGACAATGCAAAGCCCGTCGAGAAGGAAAAGAAGACGGCAAAGAAGGCCGCCAAGAAGGAAGACGCCGCTGAGGCTCCCGCCGAAGAGGCCAAGACCGAGGAATAATTCTCCGGCCCGTTGGGTAGAATCCTACAGCCAACCTGACATCCGTCTGAAAGGAGAATCCCAAATTATGAGTTTGGTTCCGTATGTTGTCGAGCAGACGAGCCGCGGCGAGCGGTCGTATGATATCTTCTCCCGCCTGCTCAACGACCGTATCATCATCCTGTCCGAAGAGGTCAACAGCACCACTGCCAGTCTGATCGTTGCGCAGCTGCTCTATCTTGAGGCGCAGGACCCCGATAAGGACATTCAGTTCTACATCAACTCCCCCGGCGGCAGCGTGACCGACGGCATGGCGATCTATGACACCATGCAGTTCATCAAGTGCGACGTGTCCACCATCTGCGTGGGCATGGCCGCGTCGATGGGCGCGTTTTTGCTGTCCTCCGGCACGAAGGGCAAGCGCCTTGCCCTTCCCAACGCGGAGATCATGATCCACCAGCCCTCCGGCGGCACGCAGGGGCAGGCGACCGACATGCAGATCCAGGTCGAACGGATGCTGAAGATCAAGCAGCGTCTGAACGAGATCCTTGCCGCCAACACCGGCAAGCCGCTTGAGACGATCAAGATCGATACCGAGCGCGACAACTTCATGACCGCCGAAGAGGCGCAGGCCTACGGCCTTGTTGACAAGGTCATCTACAAGAGACAATAATCCCTGAAAGGAGGAGTCCAGCTTGGCAAGAGACTCCATCCGCTGCTCCTTCTGCGGCAAAAAGCAGGAGCAGGTCGGCCGCATCATCGCCGGTCCCAATGTCTACATCTGCAATGAATGCGTCGAGCTCTGCTCGTCCATCCTGCACGATGAGATGCACAACGGCCTGAACGAGCAGCAGCTTGAACTGCCCGACACGCTCCCCACGCCGCAGCAGATCAAGACCTACATGGACCACTATATCATCGGTCAGGACGACGCAAAAATCGCCCTGTCCGTGGCGGTCTATAACCACTATAAGCGCATTTACTTCCAGAACGACTCCGACGTGGAGCTGCAGAAGAGCAACATTCTGCTCATCGGCCCCACCGGCTCCGGCAAGACGCTGTTCGCCCAGACGCTGGCCAAGATCCTCAACGTGCCGTTCGCCATCGCGGACGCGACCACGCTGACCGAGGCCGGTTACGTGGGCGAGGATGTTGAGAATATCCTGCTCCGGCTTCTGCAGGCGGCGGATTTCGACGTAGAGCTGGCCGAGCGCGGCATCATCTATATCGACGAGATCGACAAGATCGCCCGTAAGTCGGAGAACACCTCCATCACCCGCGATGTCTCCGGTGAGGGCGTCCAGCAGGCGCTTTTGAAGATCGTCGAGGGCACGGTCGCAAATGTCCCCCCGCAGGGCGGGCGCAAGCACCCGCAGCAGGAGTTCATTCAGGTCGACACGACCAACATCCTCTTCATCTGCGGCGGCGCGTTCGACGGGCTTGACAAGATCATCGAGCAGCGCACCGATACCTCCGCCGTGGGCTTCAACTCTACGGTCAAGAGCAAGGGCGACCACAACGTCGGAAAGCTCTTCCAGCTCGTGCAGCCGCATGATCTGTTGAAGTTCGGCATTATTCCGGAGCTTGTGGGCCGTCTGCCGGTCATCACGTCCCTGCGCGGACTTGACAAGGACGATCTGGTGCGCATCCTGACGGAGCCGAAAAACGCGCTCTGCAAGCAGTACCACAAGCTGCTGTCCTATGATCAGGTCGAGCTGAGCTTCGAAAAGGGCGCGCTGGAGGCCATCGCGGAAAAGGCCATCGAGCGCCAGATCGGCGCGCGCGGTCTGCGCGCGATCATGGAGGAGATCATGACGAAGATCATGTACGAGATCCCGTCCGACCCCACCATCCAGTCCGTCTGCATCACCGAGCGCTGCGTGCGCGAAGGCGAGCCGCCCCAGATCACCCGCGACGCCGCAAAGCCCCGCGCTCCCATCAAGAACGCAGGCGTAACGCTGTAACACAACAAACAGGAAGGGAGCGTGCGCTCCCTTCCTGCGTATTTTTATCCTCCGCGAAAGGAGACAACTTTTATGAGCGACTATAAACCCCTTGCCTGCCTGCCGGTCCTGCCGCTGCGCGGGATCGTGGTGTTCCCCGGCTGCGTGACGCATTTCGACGTCGGAAGGAGCCGGTCTGCCCGCGCCGTTGAGGAGGCCATGCGGGCCGATCAGATGATCTTCCTTGTCGCCCAGCGCGACGTGCAGTGCGACGAGCCGAAGAAGACCGACCTGTATTCCGTCGGCACCGTGGCCTATGTGCGGCAGATTTTGCGTCTGCCGGGCGACAATATGCGCATTCTCGTCGAGGGCAAATACCGTGCGCAGCTGACCGACATGATCCACGCAGAGCCGTATCTCTTCGCCCGCGCGATGGAGCTGGACGAGCCGGGCTATCACGCCGCCGTACCGCGCACGCAGGCGCTCGTGCGGCAGGCGCACCAGCTGTTTGAGCAGTTTATCGATCTGGCCGTCAAATCCGGGCAGGAAAACCTGCTGCAAGGCTCTTCGACCGACGACGCGGGCGAGCTGGCCGATTTCATCGCCCAGAACGCGACGTTCGGCTACGAGGACAAGCAGCGCGTGCTCGAAACGCTGCCGCCCGTTCACCGGCTGGAGCTGTGCATCCGCATGATGGCGAAGGAGCTTGACATTCTGCGGCTGGAAAGCGAGATCAACGATCAGGTGCAGCAGAATGTCAACCAGAACCAGCGCGATTATTATCTGCGCGAGCAGCTGCACGTCATCCGCGAAGAACTCGGCGAGGACGACGACAGCGACGCGGACAGCTACCGCACCAAAATTCAGGCGCTGAAGCTTCCGCAGGAGACGGAGGAAAAGCTGCTGCGTGAAGTTTCGCGCTTCGCGCGCCAGCAGCCCGGCTCCGCCGAGGCCTCCGTTCTGCGCAATTATCTCGACACGATCCTCGACCTGCCGTGGAACAAAGAGACGAAGGAGCGGCTGGATGTAAAGGCCGCTGCAAAAATTCTCGACGAGGATCACTTCGGCCTTGAGACGGTCAAAAAGCGCATTCTTGAAACGCTGGCCGTGCGCCAGCTGGCTCCGGAGCTGCCGGGGCAGATCCTCTGCCTGGTCGGCCCTCCGGGCGTGGGCAAAACGTCCGTCGCGATTTCGATCGCACGGGCGCTGAACCGGAAGCTGGCCCGCCTGTCTCTCGGCGGCGTGCGCGACGAGGCCGAGATTCGCGGCCACCGCAAGACGTATATCGGCGCTATGCCGGGCCGCATTATGACGGCTCTGATTCAGGCCAAGAGCAAAAACGCGCTGCTGCTGCTCGACGAAATTGACAAACTCGGCAGCGATTATAAGGGCGACCCGTCGTCGGCACTGCTGGAAGTTTTGGACTCTGCACAGAATTCCAGCTTCCGCGACCATTATATCGAGGTGCCGTTCGATCTGTCGCACTGTATGTTCATCACCACTGCCAACACGACCGACACCATCCCCCGCGCCCTGCTCGACCGCATGGAGGTCATTGAACTGGGGTCTTACACGGACGAGGAAAAATTGCAGATCGCCAAGCGGCACCTGCTGCCGAAGCAGCTGAAAAAGCACGGCATGAAGCGCACGCAGGTGCGCGTCTCCGACGACGCGATCCGCGAGATCATTGCCTGCTACACGCGCGAATCCGGCGTCCGCAGTCTTGAGCGGCAGATCGCCGCGCTCTGCCGCAAGTGCGCCATGCGCTTCGTCTCCGACGAGCCGCCCAAGCGCATTTCCATCACCGGCGGCAATCTCGAAGACTTCCTCGGCGTCCGCAAATTCCTGCCGGAGGCAAACGTCACGACCGATCAGGTCGGGCTTGTCACGGGCCTTGCGTGGACAGCCGTCGGCGGCACGACGCTTGAGGTCGAGGTCAACGTGGTCGACGGTACCGGCAAGCTGGAACTGACCGGCAATCTGGGCGACGTGATGAAGGAATCCGCCTTCGCGGCCATGAGCTTTATCCGCTCGCGCGCAAAGGCGCTGGGCCTCGCCCCGGATTTCTACAAAACGAAGGACATCCACGTCCACTTCCCGGAGGGAGCCGTCCCGAAGGACGGGCCGTCCGCCGGTATCACGATCTGCACCGCCATCGTCTCGGCGCTTACAAACCGCCCCGTGCGGCGCGACGTCGCCATGACGGGTGAAATTTCCATCCGGGGCCGCGTGCTCGCAATCGGCGGGCTGAAGGAAAAGACCATGGCTGCTCTGCGCCACGGGGTCAAGACCGTCATCATCCCGGCGGAAAACGAAAAGGATCTGGAGGAAATTGACCAGACCGTGCGGCAGGCGCTGCAATTCATTACGGTTTCCAGCGCCGACCGCGTGCTGGAGGCTGCCCTTCTGCACGAAGACGATGCGGCGGAAACGATCTCGGTTCCAACCGCGCCCGCGCTGCCGATCCCCGCACCCAAAACGCGCCGCAAGCCCGGCATCCGGCAGTGAGGAGGCCTGCATGAATCTGCATAACGCGGAATTTGTCCGCTCCGTCACCTCCGTCGCCGACTGCCCGAAGGACGGCCTGCCGCAGATCGCGTTTGCGGGCAAGTCCAACGTTGGAAAGTCCTCCGTGATCAACAAGCTTCTGCTGCGTAAGAACTTCGCCCGCGTCGGCGAGGCCCCCGGCAAGACCACGCATATCAACTTTTTCCGTATTGACGAGGCCATGTACCTCGTCGACCTGCCGGGCTACGGCTATGCCAAGGTCCCGCAGAAGGAAAAAGAGCGATGGGGCAGGCTCATGGAGGCCTATTTTGCCGCGCCGGCTACGCTTACCTTCGGCGTCATGCTCGTCGACGCACGCCATGCGCCGACAGCAAACGATGTGGTCATGGCGAATTACTTTCTGCAGTCCGGCAAGCCCTTCGTGGTCGTGGCCAACAAGCTTGATAAGCTCAAAAAGAGCGAGATCGAGCCAAATCTTGCCCGCATCCGCGAGGTGCTGTCCCTGCCGGATGACGTGCGCCTGATCCCCTTCTCCGCCGAAAAGGGCGACGGCCGCGACGAGCTGCTGACCGTCATCCTGCACGCGGCAGAACAATAAACGCAAAAGCCGAGGCCCCGCCGTCTGCGGGGCCTCGGTTTATACGATCAAAACGCATTGCTGCCCGTTTCAGGCAGCAATGCGTTCGTAGGGGCGGAGCGTATTCGCCGAAAGCCGTTCAGTTTTGTGGTTGCCTGTGCTCGATCCACTTACTTTCTTTCCGGCACAAGGAAGATAAACACCAGCGAGCTGATGAGCAGCAGGTAGGGGTAGAACAGGAACGGGATAATCTGGAACGCGGTGAGCGTTTCGCCAAGCTCTGCGGCGGCGGAGATCGCCAGCAGCATCTGCGCGCCGTAGGGGATGATGCCCTGGAAGATGCATGAGAAGGTGTCGAGCAGCGACGCGCTCTTCTTGCCCGTGATACCGTATTCCTCGCTCATCTGCTTCGCGATGGGACCGGCCATGACGATGGCGACGGTATTGTTGGCCGTGGCAATGTCCATCGCGCCGACAAGCAATCCGATGCCCAGCTGGCCGCCCTTGTTGCCGTGGAAAATGCGGCGGATAAAGCCGAGCAGCGCTTCAAAGCCGCCGTATTCGCGGATGAGGCCGCACATGGCCGAGACAAGGATCGTGACCATGATCGTCTCAAACATCCCGGACGCGCCGGAGCCCATGTTCCCCAGCAGCTCGGTCGGGTGCACCGCACCGGTGGCGAGCATGATGATGGCGCCGGAGAAAATGCCGGTCAGCAGCACGAGGAACACATTGACGCCCGCCACGCCGCCAACGAGCACCAGCAGATACGGGACGGTCTGCAGCAGATGGTATTCCGGGATCTCTACCGCGCCAATATCGCTTTTCAGCGAGAACACGAGGATCAGCGCCAGCGCCACCAGCGCCGCCGGAAGCGCAATGCGGAAGTTTGTGCGGAATTTGTCCTTCATTTCGCAGCCCTGCGTGCTGCAGGCGGCGATGGTCGTATCGGAGATGAACGAGAGATTGTCGCCGAACATCGCGCCGCCCATGACGGAGCCGATGCACAGCGCCAGATGGAACCCCGACGCCTTCGCCACGGCGACGGCGATGGGGACGATCAGCGTGATCGTGCCGCAGGACGTGCCCATGGCCGTAGAGACGAAGCATGAGACGATGAACAGCACCGCAACGGCGAACCGCGCCGGGATATGCGCAAGCATGAAATACGCGACGGACTCCGCGCTGCTGCGGCCCACGACGCCGACGAACACACCGGCGGCCAGAAAGATCAGGATCATCGTCATAATATTCTTATCGCCGACGCCCTTTGCCATGACCTCCAGCTTGTCGTCAAACGACAGCGCCCGGTTCTGCAGGCAGGCGACGAGGATCGCGGCCAGAAACGCCACGACGATTGGAATGTTGTAAAAGCCCATTTTAATTTTCAGGCCGTATTCAAACAGGCAGCCCAGCCCCAGATACAAAACAAGGAACACCCCGATGGGCAGCAGGGCAATGGCGCGCGCGGGTTTCTTCTCCATAAAATACTCTCTCTTCTTCATAAAATCTCACCCCCGGCCGCATATGCAGCCAGGAGTCTGCGCATAAGCTTTCTTATTGTATTGGCTTTCTGTCCTTTCGTCAAGTAAATCGATGATTCTTTGGTGAAACTGCATAAAAATACACGGTGCATAAAATTAACAGCCTTTTTACATTTCCGCTCTGTTCAGAACGGGATTTTTCTGATAAAATAAGAACAATTCTTGAAATAGGAGTGAGGCTTTGTACCGCAAACAGGTGTTACTGGAAAAACTGAAGGAGGCTGCGGCCTCCGTGCTGCCGATCAGCCTGATCGTGCTGACGATCTGCTTCGTGCTCGTGCCGGTCGATACGGGGCTGATGCTCTCGTTCGTGCTGGCGACGGCCATGCTGATCTTGGGCATGGGACTGTTCACGCTCGGCGCGGAAATGTCCATGAGCAAGATCGGCAACTACATGGGCGCGAAGCTGACAAAATCGCGCAGGCTTGGGCTGATCCTGATCGTCAGCTTCCTGTTGGGCGTCGCCATTACGGTGGCCGAGCCGGATCTGCAGGTGCTGGCGGCCAACGTGCCGGAGATCGACAAGACGGTTCTCATCCTGACCGTCTCCGTCGGCGTGGGTATTTTCCTGATGCTCTGCATGGTGCGCATTCTGTTCGGCATTTCGCTGCGGCTGCTGCTGATCGTGTTTTATGTGCTGGTGTTTTTGGCTGCGTTCCTGTCCGATCAGGGCATTCTCGCTGTCGCGTTTGACTCCGGCGGCGTGACGACCGGGCCGATGACCGTGCCGTTCATCATGGCGCTCGGCGTTGGCGTTGCGTCCATCCGTTCCGACGAAAATGCGAAAGCGGACTCGTTCGGCCTTGTCGGGCTGTGCTCCATCGGGCCGATCGCGTCGGTGCTGCTGCTGGGCGCGATCTACAAGACGCAGCCCGCACAGGCGGAAAGCGAGACTGCCGCCGCCATCACCAATACGGTCGCGCTGGGCCGGGATTATCTGCACGCCTTCCCGGAATATCTGAAGGAGGTCACGCTGGCGCTGCTGCCGATTGTGGTGTTCTTCCTGATCTTCCAGATCGTCTCGCTGCGGCTGCGGAAGCTGCCGTTTTTGCGGGTCATGATGGGCATTCTGTATACATACGCGGGACTCGTCCTGTTCCTGACGGGCGTGAACGTCGGCTTCTCGCCGGTCGGCTATGCGCTGGGCGCGGCGCTGACGGAGGGATGGAAGCTGTGGCTGCTCATTCCGCTGGCCATGCTGATGGGCTGGTTCATCATCAACGCCGAGCCTGCCGTCCACATCCTCAACCGGCAGGTCGAGGATTTAAGCGCGGGCGCGATCTCGGCAAGAGCGATGGGCATGAGCCTGTCCATCGCCGTCTCCGCCGCAGGCGGACTTGCCATGCTGCGCGTCATCACGGGCGTTTCAATCATGTACTTCCTCGTGCCGGGGTACTTCATCGCGCTGGCCCTGTCGTTCTTCGTGCCGCGCACGTTTACGGCCATTGCGTTTGACTCCGGCGGCGTAGCCTCCGGCCCGCTGACGGCGACGTTCATGCTGCCGTTCGCCATGGGGGCCTGCGAAGCGCTGGGCGGGAATGTCATGACGGACGCATTCGGCCTTGTCGCGCTGGTCGCGATGATGCCGCTCATCACCGTGCAGGTCATGGGCGCGATCTACGTGATCAAATCCCGCCGCGCCGAAAAGGAACCGGCTCTGCCGGACTTCGGCGACAACGAGATCATCGAACTGTGGGAGGCCTGCTGATATGGAATTATATTATATCATTGCCGTTACCGATTCCGACCGCGGCGAGGCCATGAACGCCCTGTTCCGCGAGGCGGGTCTGCCGATGATCCTCAGCGCCCCCGGAAGGGGCACGGCCAAAAACGAGCATCTGGCCGTCTACGGTCTGGATGAAACGCCCAAGACCGTCACGACATCCGTTGCCAGCGCACAGGAGGCCGCGCAGCTCGTCAAGGCCGCCAAGCGCAAGCTGTTTCTCGACATTCCCGGCAACGGGATTCTGCTGACCGTGCCGCTCAAGAGCGTGGCGGGCGGCAGAACGCTCGCCTATCTGACCAACGATCTGAAAACAGGAGGAACGCCGCATATGGAATTCAATCATGAGCTGATCGTCGTGATCCTGAACGAGGGCTACGCCGATCTCGTCATGGACGCCGCACGGGCCGCAGGCGCAGGCGGCGGCACGGTGCTGCACGCCAAGGGCACAGGCTCGAAGCGCGGAGAGAAATTCTTCGGCGTGAGTCTGGCCGACGAAAAGGATATGGTCTACATCATCGCCTACGCAGACGAAAAGGCCGCGATCATGCGCGCGATCAACGAAAATGCAGGCCCCGGCACAAAAGCCGGTGCGATCTGCTTCTCGCTGCCCGTCAGCTCCGTCGCAGGTCTGCGCGAACGGGACGAGGAATAGCAAAATCAACAACAAAGGGGCTGCAGCGAAATAAACTCGCTGCAGCCCCTGCCTTTTGCTTATTCCTCTTCCGTTTCCGGGAAATCCTTCTTGACGGCGGCCTCTGCCGACTTGTAGCGGCTGTAGGCCACGACGATGCGGCGGTTCGGCTCGGTGCCGGTGGAGAAGGTGGTCACGTCGGGATAATCCTGCAGCGCGGCATGGATCACATGGCGCTCATAGGCGTTCATCGGCTCGAGCGTGATGTTCCGGCGGTAGCGGGTGACCTTGCCTGCGACCTTCTGAGCCAGGCGCTGCAGCGCCTGCTCGCGCTTGAGGCGGTAGCTCTCGGCGTCAACGTTGATGCGCACGCGCTTGTTCTGGCCGCGGTTGACGGCATAGTTGGTCAGATGCTGGATCGCGTCGAGCGTCTCGCCCCGGCGGCCGATGAGGATGCCGAGGTTCTCGCCCACGAGGTCGACCAGATAGGTATCATCGCCGGTCTTGACGGCGTGCGGCACGGCATCGGAGCCCATGTGCTCGAGAAGGCCCTTGATGAAGATCTCAATGCGCTCCTCCCTGGAGCCCGGCTCTGCGGGGGCATAGACCTTCGGTTCTGCCGGGACAGCGGGCTTTTCGGCCTGCTGCGGCTGGCGCGGCTTCTGGTCGCGGCGTTCCGGTCTGGGGCCGCGCTGCTTCGGCGCGCGTTCCTGACGCGGCTGCTGCGGCGCCTTGGGAGCGGCAGCACGCGTATCCTGCGGGCGGGGCGCTTCGGGCGCAGCCGGTGCGATGACCTTTGGAGCGGCGGGCGCGATGACCTTTGCGCCGTCTGCGGGCTTGGACTCAGCGGGCTTTTTCGGCCTGCTGCGCGAAGCGGAGGACAGGGCGGGCTTGGGGGCCTCGTCGGGCGCTTCGTAGGTGACCTTGACGCGCGCGGGCTGTGCGCCGATGCCAAGGAAGCCGGATCTCGGGTTTTCCAGAACTTCAACGGAAACGCTGTCACGGTCCATATGCAGCTCTTCCAGAGCCGCTGCGATGGCCAGATCGATCGTTTTGCCGGTTGCGGTAATAAATTTCTCCATAATTACTCCTCTGTCTGTTCTGCGTCAGAGCCGGCAGGACGCTTTCTGCCGTAGTGAGCAGGATCGTAGGCACGGCCGCGGCTGTACGGGCGCTCCGGGTCGCCGGAAAGCGGCTTCTTTTCCTCGGATTCCTGCACAGGGTTCTTCCTGGCCTCGTATGCTTTGGCCGCCTTTTCAGCGGCTTCCTTTTCCTGCTGACGGATCTTCTTTTTGCTGACGTTGTCGGTGATGCCGTCGGGGTTCTGCTCGCGGCGCAGGGCGCGCTGGCGCTCCTTTTCGGCCTCCTCGGCGCGGCGCTTGGCGGCGATCTCCTGCTTGACGGCGTCTTCCTCGTCATAGACCTTGCGGTAGTGCTTCGTCAGAAAATAATCCTGCACAGCGCCGAACACGGCCTGCGCGATCCAGTAGATGGAGATCGCGGCGGGCATGGAGAAGCCTATCCAGAGGGACATGAGCGGCATCATGAGCATCATGGTCGCGTTGGTCTGGTTGGCGGTCTTGGCGGCGTCCACATCCTGCTCGCCGTCGGCGTTCGTGGCGACCTGGTTGTTCATCTTCTGGCTGATCCACATGGACACAGCCTGCAGACCGGCAGAAACGACCGGGATCAGGAACAGACCGATCTCGCTCCAGCCCTCGCAGTCCCAGAAGCGGAACGTGGGGATACCGGCCAGATCAATGCCAAGGAACTGGAAGTTCATGGCCTGCAGATTGGCGTTCGCCGTAACGGCCAGGGACTTGAGTTCTTCCATATAATCGCCGATATGACCGGCGGCGGCCAGCTGGGCATAGTACGCGTTTTTGCCGAGATTTTCGCCGCTGGCCTGCAGGAAGGCGACGATGGCCTCGGAGATGGAGCGGGAGTTGTGCATCATGTACGTGATCGGCTCACGGATGACGTAGTAAAGCGGCAGCAGGATGAGGAGCGGAATGAACGACCACAGGCAGCCGCCGCCCATGGATACGCCCTCTTCCTTGTACATCTGCTGGACGGCCAGCTGGTATTTCTGCTTGTCGTCGCCGTATTTGGCCTCAAGGGCCTTGACCTGCGGCGACAGGCGGGACATTTTGAGCATGCTCTTCTTGCTCTTGACCGACATCGGCAGCAGCACCAGCTTGACGATCAGAGAGAACAGAATCAGCGCCAGACCGTAGTTGTTGGTGAAGGTATACAGCCAGTCGAGCAGATAGCCGAACGGGACACGGATCAGGTCAGAAATGCTGGTCGTATCCTTCGTCTCGGCGGCAGCAGCTTCAGCTGCTGCTACGGGCTCCATGCCCACGTATTTGTCGTTCGAGCTGACAGCGCCAGCGGCGCAGCCGGCCATGGACAGCACAAGCACGGCGGCAAGGACCCAGATCAGGACTTTTTTCTTCATTGTGTTCCTCCAAATGTGATGGGGGTACGCGTTCGGACAACGGGAAAAACCACGCTGCCCTACGGCACCGGGTCAAAATAGTCTCCCTTATAAAAGGGATTGCACCGCAGCAGCCGCTTCAGCGCCAGCCAGCCGCCCTTCACCGCGCCGTATTTCGTGATCGCCTCCAGCGCATACTGCGAACAGGTCGGCGAGAACCGACACCGGCGCGGAAGCCCGGGGGAGAGATACTTCTGATACAGGCGGATGAGAAACAGGAGCACGCGCTTCACGGCGTGTTCTGCGTCAGCAGGCCGAGCCTTGCGGCAAGCGAAAGATAGGCGTGCTCCAGCGCCGCGTAATCCGCGCCGATGGCGCGCGACCGGGCGACGACAACAAGATCATATCCACGGGCAAACGAAGTCTCGTGCAGCCGGTAAATTTCACGCAGCTGCCTGCGCAGCCGGTTGCGCTGCACGGCATGGGCCAGCTTCGCGCCGACGGTCAGACCGACGCGGTTCGCCTGCGAACCGTTTTTCCGGCAGTAGAGCACGAGATAGCCGTTGGCCGCGCTGCTTCCCTTGCGGTAGAGACGGCGGAAGATATGATTGAGCTTCAACGAGGAAGAAAACTGCATAAACGCCCACCTTTGAATAGCTGCTGATAAACAGATGGGGCGAACAGAACTGCTTCCATTCACCCCGAATTGTATGTGTGCTGCGGTGTAGGCGCGTCAGATTACGCAGAGAGCTTTGCTCTGCCCTTGGCGCGGCGACGGGCGAGGACCTTGCGGCCGTTGGCGGTAGCCATTCTCTTTCTGAAGCCATGCACCTTGGATCTGTGACGCTTTCTGGGCTGATAGGTACGAACAGTTGCCATGAAATCTACACCTCCTGTAAAAATATGCTCAACAGCGGACGCCGGTACAGCCTCCGCCGCAGCGAGTCAAGAATTTAGCTGCTCCCATGGAGCATACAAGTGGTATTATAGCCGATACCCCCTTGATTTGTCAATCATTTTTTGTATTTTCGCCATGTTTTCTGTTTCTGCAAAAAGTTTGCATATTTCCGCGCTGCACTTGCATGAAGACGGAATTTGATGTATAATACTTTGTAAATTTTTGAACGCTATATGAAAGCGAGGCTTCCCCATGAGCAAGGTCTTTATCCCTGAGGGCTACCGCGCCCCACTGTCCGTCTATGAGCTGCAGCGCGCGATCGAATTCATCAAGAGCAATTTCCAGACGAATCTGTCCAACGCGCTCAATCTGCGCCGCGTGTCCGCGCCGCTGTTCGTGGAGGAGGCCTCCGGCCTGAACGATAACCTGAACGGCTACGAGCGTCCGGTCAGCTTTGACATTCCCGACGTACACGCCGAGGCGCAGGTCGTCCATTCGCTTGCGAAGTGGAAGCGGCTGGCGCTGAAGCGCTATCAATTCAACGTCGGCAAGGGCCTGTTTACCGATATGAACGCCATCCGCCGCGACGAGGAGGTCGACAACCTCCATTCCGTCTACGTCGACCAGTGGGACTGGGAAAAGGTCATTGCCCGCGAGGACCGGAACACCGACTATTTAAAGCGCACCGTGCGCGATATCGTCGGCGCTGTCTGCGAGACGAACGACGCGCTGGGCGTCGCGTTCCCGAGCCTGCACACGAAGCTTGACCGCGAGGTGTTCTTCATCACCACGCAGGAATTGGAGGATATGTACCCGGACAAGACCCCCAAGGAGCGCGAAAATGAAATCCTCCGCCAGCACCACACGGTCTTCCTCATGCAGATCGGCGGCAAGCTGAAATCCGGCAAGCCGCATGACGGCCGCGCGCCCGACTATGACGACTGGGATCTCAACGGCGATATCCTGATGTGGAACCCGGTGCTGCAGTGCGCGTTTGAAATTTCCTCGATGGGCATCCGCGTGGACGAGAGCTCGCTTGACCGGCAGCTGACGCTTGCCGGGTGCGACGACCGGCGGAGCCTGCCGTTCCACAAAATGCTCCTGAACGGAGAACTGCCGCTGACCATGGGCGGCGGCATCGGCCAGAGCCGCCTGTGTATGCTCATGATCGGCGCCTGCCACATCGGCGAGGTGCAGTCGAGCATCTGGGACAGGGCCACGACGGACGCCTGCCGCGACGCGGGCATCCTGCTTCTGTAAGTTCTGCAACATCATAAATACGAAAGAGGATCGATCACTATGGAACAGCTTATTTCTGTCCGTTCTCTTTTCAAAGAGACTGACGCCTACGCCGGCAAGCAGATCAAGGTCGGCGGCTGGGTACGCAATCTGCGCGCCAGCAAAAACTTCGGCTTCATCAACCTGTCCGACGGCACGTTTTTCTCGCAGGTGCAGGTCGTCTACGGCTCCGAGCTTGCGAATTTCAACGAGATCTCCAAGCTGAACATCGGCGCGGCCGTCATCGTCACCGGTACGCTCGTCCTGACGCCGGACGCGAAGCAGCCGTTCGAGCTGCAGGCCAGCGAGGTCTTTGTCGAAGGCCCGTCCACGCCGGATTATCCCATCCAGCCCAAGCGCCATTCGATGGAGTATCTGCGCACCGTGACGCATCTGCGTCCGCGCACGAACACGTTCCAGGCCGTGTTCCGCGTCCGCAGCCTCATCGCCTACGCCATCCACAAGTTCTTCCAGGAACGCGATTTCGTCTATGTCCACACCCCGCTCATCACCGGCTCCGACTGCGAGGGCGCAGGCGAAATGTTCCAGGTCACAACGCTCGATCTTGACAATCTGCCGCGCACGGAGGACGGCCAGATCGACTACAGCAAGGACTTCTTCGGCAAGGAAACGAACCTGACCGTCTCCGGCCAGCTCAACGGCGAGACGTTTGCGCAGGCGTTCCGCAACATCTATACCTTCGGCCCGACATTCCGCGCCGAAAACTCCAACACGACCCGCCACGCGGCGGAGTTCTGGATGATCGAGCCGGAGATCGCGTTTGCCGATCTCACCGACGACATGAAGCTCGCCGAGGACATGATCAAGTTCATCATCGCCTACGTGCTGGAGCACGCGCCGGAGGAAATGGCATTCTTCAACCAGTTTGTCGACAAGGGCCTCATCGACCGCCTGCACCACGTCATGACCTCCGATTTCGGCCATGTGACGTATACCGAGGCTGTCAAGCTGCTTGAGGCGCACAACGACAAGTTCGATTACAAGGTCTTCTGGGGCTGCGATCTGCAGACCGAGCACGAGCGGTACCTCACCGAGCAGATCTTCAAGCGCCCGGTCTTCGTCACGGATTACCCGAAGGAGATCAAGGCATTTTACATGAAGCTGAACCCCGACGGTAAGACCGTCGCGGCCATGGACTGCCTTGTGCCCGGCATCGGCGAGATCATCGGCGGCAGCCAGCGTGAGGACAACTATGACACGCTCGTGCAGCGTATGCAGGAATGCGGCCTGAAGGAGAAGGACTATCAGTTCTATCTCGACCTGCGCAAATACGGCTCGACCCGCCACGCGGGCTTCGGCCTCGGCTTTGAGCGCTGCGTCATGTACCTGACCGGCATTTCCAACATCCGTGACGTGCTCCCGTTCCCCCGCACCGTCGGCAACTGTGAGCTGTAAGGCTCACCAGCAGACACACGATATCCCCCACCGGCACGGCGGAAGCGCAGGGCTTTGCCAGCCATACGCAAAATCGATAAAATTCAGCTGCAGCTAATCATAACCACCGGCCGTGCCGGTGGTTTGCACTAGCCCCCTTGGGGCATGACC
>ENA-OZAB01000170-OZAB01000170.1-human-gut-metagenome-genome-assembly--contig:-NODE-170-length-44197-cov-8.215192_pt1 | contig 44197 bp, 41 predicted proteins | sample MGYA00243297_ERZ653491 | MGnify/ENA primary metagenome ERZ653491 (study PRJEB26926, sample SAMN06165154) | human gut metagenome | biome: ENVO:00009003; feature: ENVO:2100002; material: ENVO:00002003... | reverse complement strand
CGAGATCATGCCTAGTCTCGTGGGCTCGGAGATGTGTATAAGAGACAGACCCAGGACGTTCAGCACCCCGGGCCGGAACACGCCCGAGGGCAGCAGGTGCAGCGCAAATTTGCCCAGCTCGTTTTCCACCGTGTGGCCCGCGTTCCCGCCGCCCTGGTAGCGGACGACGGCGTCGCAGTCCTCGGTGAGCAGGTCCACCATCCGGCCCTTGCCCTCGTCGCCCCAGTTGAGGCCTACCACTGCGCTCAGCCGCATAGCTTCGCCTCCCCGCTCCCGGCCCGAGCCCCGCTCGCGCCGTAGTTTGAAAGATAGCGCGCGGAGGGGTCCCCCACGTCGCAGCCCGCCCAGGCCGGGTTCGGCATCCAGAAGCCGGGTATCATCTCCGCCTGGCCGGGGTAGTGGCGCTCAAAGAGCTCGCGGTAGAGCAGCGCCTCCTTCGTGAAGGGCCGGGCGTAGTCGTATTTCCGCCGCCGCGCCTCGAACTCCGAGTCCGTGTAGCGCCGCGCGGCCAGGGCCTTGAGCCCGTCTGCCAGGGAGTGGCCAACGGCGTCCGAAAAGGCCGCCTTCTCCCGCCAGATTATGCTCTCCGGGATCAGCCCCTCGCCCGCGAAGGCCCGGCGCAGGAGGTATTTGCCCACGCCGTGGCGGTTCAGCTTGAGCTCCGGGTCTATGGACATGACGTAGCGCACGAAGTCCAGGTCCCCGAAGGGTACGCGCGCTTCCAGTGAGTGGACGGAGATGCAGCGGTCCGCGCGCAGCACGTCGTAGGCCCAGAGCTCGCGCACCCGCTTCTGCGCCTCGCGCTGGAACTCCGCCGCCGAGGGGGCGAAGTCCGTATACTTGTAGCCGAAGAGCTCGTCGGAGACCTCGCCCGTGAGCAGGACGCGGACATCCGTCCGCTCGTGTATGGCCTTGCAGACGAGGTACATGCCCACGCTGGCGCGGACGGTGGTTATGTCGTAGGAGCCGATGGCGGCGATGACCTCCTCGAGCGCTGCCAGGGCCTCGCCCAGGGGGACGACGACCTCCATGTGCTCGCTGCCGAGAAAGTCCGCGACCTCGCGCGCGTAGCCGAGGTCTATGGCGTCGCCGCTCATGCCTATGGCGAAGGTGCGGATGGGCCCCGGGCAGAGCCGCGCCGCGATGCCGCAGACGAGCGAGGAGTCCAGGCCGCCGCTCAGGAGGAAGCCCACCTTCGCGTCCGAGACGAGGCGCTTTTTCACGGCGGCGACGAGCCGCGTGCGGATGCCGGCGCAGAGCTCCTCCTCCGTGCCTGTCACCGTCTCCGAGACCGCGCCGGGGTCCGCGTAGCGGTGGAACTCGCCCGCGCGCCACCAGCAGCCCGGCGGGAAGGGCCGGACCTTCTCCACGAGGCCGACGAGGTTCTTCGCCTCGCTGGCGAAGAGGGTCCTGCCCGCGGCGTCCACGCCCCAGAAGAGCGGGCGGATGCCGATGGGGTCCCGCGCCGCGACGAAGTCCCGGCTCCGCGCGTCGTAGAGGACGAGGGCGAACTCCGCGTCCAGCATTTTGAACATCTCCGGGCCGCGCTCGTACCAGAGCGGGAGCAGGACCTCGCAGTCCGAGCCGCTCTTGAAGCTGTATTTGGCGGAGAGCTCCGCCTTCAGTTTTTCAAAGCCGTAGATCTCGCCGTTGCAGACCAGCAGGCTGCCCCCGAGCTCAAAGGGCTGCATCCCCGTGGGCTCCGGGTCCATGATGGCGAGGCGGTGGAAGGCCAGGACGCCGTCCGCCGTCTCGACGACGCGGCTGTCGTCCGGGCCGCGGGACTTCGTGCGCGCAAAGCCCTCCAGAAAGCCGGAGCTCTCCGGCAGAGGGGCGCAGCAGCCCATGATAGAGCACATATCTATACCTCCTCAGACGCTGTAGAGCAGTTCGCTGTAGCTGGGATAGGGCCAGTAAGCGGCGGCGGTGAGGCGCTCGGCCTCGTCCGCGGCGGCGCGCAGGGCCTCCATGCGCGGCAGGAGCCCGTCGCGTATGGCGCGGCTCTCGGCCGTGACGTCCGCGGCCCGGTGCAGGGACTCGAGCCCGGACTCCAGCGCCTCGGCCCCGGCGGAGATGTCCCCGCAGAGCTCCGAGAGGCGGCGCACCAGGCTCCGCTCCCAGGCGCAGGGGCAGTCCGGCTCCAGCTCGCGCTTCGCGGCGGCGGCGCGGGCCGTCTCCGCGGCGCAGCGCTCCACGGCGGGCAGGATGTCGCGCCGGGCCATGGAGCACATCGTCAGGGCCTCTATCGTGACGCTCTTGCAGTAGTTCTCGAGCATTATCTCATACCTCGAGCGCAGCTCCGCCTCCGTGTAGACGCCGAGGGAGGTCAGCATCCGCACGTTCTTCTCGTCCAGCAGGCGGGGCATGCAGTCCGGCGTGGAGGGCAGGTTCGAAAGGCCGCGGGCCTCCGCCTCGCGCAGCCAGGCGGCGTCGTAGCCGTTGCCGTCAAAGACGATGCGCCGGTGCGCCGCCACGGAGTCCCGCAGCAGCCCGCGCAGCGCGGCGCCGAAGTCCTCCGCGCCCTCCAGCGAGTCCGCAAAGCGGCGGAGCACCGCGGCCACGGCGGAGTTGAGCATGATGTTCGCGCAGGCGATGGAGTTCGAGGAGCCCAGCATCCGGAACTCGAACTTGTTCCCCGTGAAGGCGAAGGGCGAGGTGCGGTTGCGGTCCGTCGAGTCCCGCAGGAAGCGGGGCAGGGCCTCCACGCCCAGGCGGAGCCGGCTGCGCTCCGCGGCCGGACAGGGCTCGCCGCGCTCCAGGAAGTCCAGGATGCCGCTCAGCTCCGAGCCGAGGTAGATGGACACGACGGCGGGCGGGGCCTCGTTCGCGCCGAGGCGGCAGTCGTTGCCCGCCGTGGCCACAGAGAGACGCAGGAGGTCCTGGTATTCGTCCACGGCCTCGACCACGGCGCAGAGGAAGGTCAGAAACTGCGCGTTCTCCTGCGGCGTCTCGCCCGGGGCGAGCAGGTTCGTGCCGGAGTCCGTCGTGAGGGACCAGTTGTTGTGCTTGCCGGAGCCGTTCAGGCCGGCGAAGGGCTTCTCGTGCAGGAGGCAGACCAGACTGTGGCGGGAGGCGACCTTGCGCATGACCTCCATCGTCAGCTGGTTGTGGTCCGTGGCGATGTTCGCCGGGCCGTAGATGGGCGCGAGCTCGTGCTGCGCGGGGGCGACCTCGTTGTGCTCGGTCTTTACCAGGACGCCCAGCTTCCAGAGCTCCTCGTCCAGCTCGCGCATATAGGCCTCCACACGGGGCTTGAGGCTGCCGAAGTAGTGGTCGTCCAGCTCCTGGCCCTTGGGCGGGCGCGCGCCGAAGAGCGTCCTGCCCGTGCAGACGAGGTCCGGGCGCCTTTTATAGAGCTCCGCGTCCACGAGGAAGTATTCCTGCTCCGGCCCCACGGAGGGCAGGACCCGCTTCGTCTCCGCGTCCCCGAAGAGGCGCAGGACCCGCAGCGCCTCGCGCGAGAGGGCGTCCATCGAGCGCAGGAGCGGGGTCTTTTTATCCAGGGCCTCGCCGCCGTAGGAGCAGAAGGCCGTCGGTATGCAGAGGGTGCGGTCCTTTATAAAGGCGTTGCTGGTGGGGTCCCAGGCGGTGTAGCCGCGGGCCTCGAAGGTCGCGCGCAGGCCGCCGGAGGGGAAGCTGGAGGCGTCCGGTTCGCCCCGGATGAGCTCCCGGCCCGAGAACTCCATCAGCACGCCGCCGTCCGGCGCCGGGGCGATGAAGCCGTCGTGCTTTTCCGCCGTGACGCCCGTCATCGGCTGGAACCAGTGCGTGAAGTGAGTCGCCCCGCGCTCGAGCGCCCAGTCCTTCATCGCGGCGGCGACCTCGTCCGCAACGCGCGCGTCCAGCGGCAGGCCCTCCGCGCGCGTTCTGGCGAGCGAGTCGTACACCCAGCCCGGCAGACGCGCCCGCATCGCCCGGTCGTCGAAGCTCATGCTACCAAAGTATTCGCAGATCCCTGACATCACGCTCATCCTTTCCTTAAAAAACAAAAAAAGGGCGCCGCAGGCCACTGTTGCCTGCGGCGCCCTTGCCGTCCAACGCGAACAATATAAGGCCCTTCCTGCAATTTGTCAAGCGCAAAATTGCAAAACCGGCACTTTTATCAAATATCCTCGTTGACAAACGGCCCGCGCTGTGGTAAAGTCACCGAGTGAACGAGGGCGTTCATCCGGAGTGAGGGACCAGTGCCGGATGCGGCCCTCGGTTTTTTGATTTTTTGTGTGCGAAAGGGCGGGTCGGACATGGAATACAGGGCTCAGGAGGTCATCCAGTACGCAAGGGAGGAGAAGGTCAAGTTCGTGCGCCTGGCCTTCAGCGACGTCTACGGCAGGCAGAAGAACGTGACCATCATGGCCTCGGAGCTGGAGCGGGCCTTCGACTCCGGCATAGCCTTTGACGCTTCGGCGGTGCCGGGCTTCGGCGGGGAGGTGCGCTCGGACCTCTTCCTGCACCCGGACCCGGCCACGCTTGCAGAACAGCCCTGGCGGCACGAGAACGGGCGGCTCGTGCGGATGTTCTGCGACATACGCTGCCCGGACGGCAGCCCCTTCGAGGCGGACTGCCGCCACATCCTGCGCCGCGCCGTCCGAGACGCCGAGGCCGCGGGCTGCAGCTTCGCCTTCGGCTCGGAGCTGGAGTTCTACCTCTTCCGCCTGGACGAGAACGGCGAGCCCACGCGCATCCCCTACGACCGCGCGGGCTACATGGACATCGCCCCAGAGGACCGGGGCGAGAACATCCGCCGCGAGATCTGCCTCACGCTCGAGCAGATGGGCATCCGGCCGGAGAGCTCCCACCACGAGGAGGGTCCCAGCCAGAACGAGATAGACTTCCGCTACTCGGAGCCGCTCTCCGCCGCGGACAACAGCCTGACCTTCCTCTCCGTCGTGCGGAGCGTGGCGGCGGCGAACGGGCTCTGCGCGGACTTTTCGCCCAAGCCCCTGCCGGAGCACCCGGGCAGCGGCCTGCACATAAACCTCTCCGTCCGGGGCGGGGCGGAGGGCGCGGAGCCGCTGAACTACGTCATCGCGGGCATACTCGAGCACATCGGCGCGCTGACGCTCTTCCTGAACCCCTGCGAGGACTCCTACCTCCGCCTGGGCGGGAGGAAGGCCCCGCGCTACATCAGCTGGTCTAGCGAGAACCGCTCGCAGCTCATCCGCATCCCGGCGGCGCAGGGCGAGTTCCGGCGCGCGGAGCTCCGCTCGGCGGACCCGACGGCGAACCCCTACCTGGCCTTTGCGCTGCTCATCCGCGCGGGGCTCGACGGCATCGAGCGGCGGCTCACCCTGCCGGAGCCTGCGGACTTCAACCTCTACACCGCGCCGCCGGAGGTCCTCTCGCGCTACAAGCGCCTGCCGGCCTCCCTGGCGGAGGCCGCCGCGGCCGCGCAGGCCAGCCCCGAGGTCGCGCGCTGGCTGCCCGAGCCCGTCCTGCGGGCCTGCCTGGGCCGCTGAGCCCGACCGGGACCGGAAAGGAGGGATGCGCCATGGTGTTCGGCGCGCGGGGCTATGCCGTGCTGCTGGTCTCCGCCTCTGAAAAGTTCAGCTCCACCCTGCGCGGACTGCTGCCCGCCGGGGAGTTCTGGCCGCTCGACTGCGCCTCCGGCGCGGCCCAGGCCCGGCGCAAACTGCTCGAGACGAGCTACGACCTCGTCATCATAAACGCGCCGCTGCCGGACGACTTCGGCGTGCGCCTGGCGCTGGAGCTCTGCGCGGAGACGGGCGCGGGCGTGCTGCTCTTCGTCAAGGCCGCGCTCTATGACGAGGTCTGCACCAAGGTGACGGAATACGGCGTCCTGACAGTCTCGAAGCCGGCGCCGCTGCAATTGGTGCGGCAGTCTTTGCGCGTGCTCTGCGCCACGCGGGAGCGGCTGCGGCGCATGGAGGAGCGCCAGGCCACGGTGGAGGAGAAGATAGAGGAGATACGCCTTGTGAACCGGGCCAAGTGGCTGCTCATAGAGCGGCGCGGCATGACGGAGGCCGAGGCGCACAGGTACATCGAAAAGGAGGCCATGGACCGCCGCATCTCCCGGCGGGAGCTGGCCCTGGAGCTCATAGGCTCCGCGGAAGGAGCGGGAGGCGCGATATGACAAAGCACATTTTTGTAACAGGGGGCGTGGTCTCCGGGCTCGGCAAGGGCATCACGGCGGCGTCCCTGGGCAGGCTGCTCAAGGCGCGGGGGCTCCGCATCGCGGCGCAGAAGCTGGACCCGTACATCAACGTGGACCCGGGGACGATGAGCCCCTACCAGCACGGCGAGGTCTACGTCACGGAGGACGGGGCGGAGACGGACCTCGACCTCGGCCACTACGAGCGCTTCATAGACGAGGACCTGAACAGCCTCTCCAACCTCACGACGGGCCGCGTCTATTCAAACGTCATCCGCAAGGAGCGGCGGGGCGAGTACCTGGGCAGCACGGTCCAGACCATCCCGCACATCACGGAGGAGATAAAGGAGAGCGTCAAGGCCCTGGCCGAGCGCACGGGCGCGGACGTCCTCATAACCGAGGTGGGCGGCACGATAGGCGACATCGAGAGCCAGCCCTTCATAGAGGCCATCCGCCAGATAGGCCGGGAGGCCGGGCGGGACAACGCGGCCTATATCCACGTCACGCTGGTACCCTACCTGCGCGCCTCCGGCGAGCACAAGACAAAGCCCACCCAGCACTCGGTAAAGGAGCTGCAGGGCCTGGGCGTCTCGCCGGACATCATCGTCCTGCGGAGCGACGAGCCCATCGAGGACAGGGGGGTCTTTCGCAAGACGGCCTGCTTCTGCAATGTGGCGGAGGACTGCGTCATCGGGAACGTGACCCTGCCGAACCTCTACGAGGCGCCGCTCATGCTGGAGGAGGCGGGCCTGGCGCAGGCGGTCTGCCGCCGCCTGGGACTCGAAACGCCGGAGCCGGAGCTCGACGGGTGGCGGGCGATGGTCGAGCGGATGCGCGCCCCGCGCCGGAGCGTGCGCATCGGCCTCGTCGGGAAGTATGTGCGCCTGCACGACGCCTACCTCTCCGTGGCGGAGGCGCTCCGGCACGCGGCCTGGGCCGAGGGCGCGGAGGCGGAGATCGCCTGGATAGACGCCGAAGAACTGGAAAAACCGGAGGGAGCGGCGCTCCTCTCCGGTCTGGACGGCATCATCGTCCCCGGGGGCTTCGGCTGCAGGGGGACGGAGGGCATGTTCGCGGCGGCGCGATTCGCGCGGGAGCGGCATGCGCCGTATTTCGGCATCTGCCTCGGCATGCAGACGGCTGTCATCGAGTTCGCGCGGGACGCGGCGGGGCTCGCGGGGGCGAATTCGCGCGAGTTCGACCCGGAGAGCCCGTACAAGGTCATCGACTTCATGCCCGGCCAGAGCGAGAGCCTGGACAAGGGCGGGACGCTCCGCCTGGGCGCCTGGCCCTGCGCCGTCATGCCCGGCACGACCCTCGCGCGCTGCTACGGCGCGGCGGAGGTCTCCGAGCGGCACCGCCACCGCTATGAGTTCTCGAACGACTACCGGGAGCTCCTCGAGTCGAAGGGCCTGCGCCTGAGCGGGCTCTCGCCGGACGGCAGGCTCGTGGAGGCCGTGGAGCTCGGCGGCGAGCGCTTCTTCGTGGGGGTCCAGTACCACCCGGAGTTCAAGTCCCGCCCGAACCGGCCGCACCCGCTCTTCACGGGTTTCATCCGCGCGGCGCTGGACACTCAGCGCTTGGACTCGGCAAAGTCGTAGGCCTCGTGCAGCCAGGCGCGGACTTCGGCGTCCAGCTCGGACTCCGAGGTCAGGAGGATGTGGTGAGTCCAGCGGCCGGGGTATGGCTCCACGGCCACGGCGACGCGCGGGCTCTCCAGCCTCCGGCCCAGGCCCAGCGTCAAAAGCAGAAAGTGCTCCGGCCAGCCACGCTTCCGCCGCAGCGGCAGCGAGACCGCCGCAAAGAGGTGCCGCCCGTAAAAGCTCACCTGGCTCTTTTGCACCTTCGCCCGGAGCTCCGGCGGGAACTCCCGCTCAAAGAGCTCCGTCAGCGCCTCGCAGAGCCCCAGCTCCAGGGGCCTGCCCTCGAAAAACAGCAGCAGGTCCTCCGTATATCGCTCCGGAAAATCCACCTTCCCCGCCTCCTTCCGCGCCCATTATACCCGGTCCGCGGCCCCGCCGCAAGGAGCGTGACCTTGTCACTGAAGCCTCCCGCGCCGCGCGGTATAGTTAGGACACACAAACCAAACCGCAGAGCGCAAGGAGGTATAAAATAATGGAGAACATCGTTCAGAACCGTATGCCCCTCATCGGCGACACGGCCCCCAGCTTCAAGGCCGTCACCACGCAGGGCGAGATAAATTTCCCGGAGGACTTCCGGGGCAAGTGGGTCATCCTCTTCAGCCACCCGGCGGACTTCACGCCCGTCTGCACCACCGAGTTCATGACCTTCGCCTCCATGGCGGAGGAGTTCAAGGCCATGAACACCGAGCTCGTCGGCCTCTCCGTGGACTCGCTCTACTCGCACATCGCCTGGCTGCGCAAGATCCAGGAGCTCAGCTGGAAGGGCATGGAGAATGTTGAGGTCAAGTTCCCGCTCATCGAGGACATCCGCATGGAGGTCGCCAACAAATACGGCATGATCCAGCCCGGCCAGAGCAACACCCAGGCCGTCCGCGCCGTTTTCGTCATAGACCCGGAGGCCAAGATCCGGCTCATACTCTACTACCCCCTCAGCACCGGGCGCAACTTCGACGAGATAAAAAGGGTCATCCAGGCCCTGCAGAAGGCCGACGCCGAGAACGTCGCCACTCCCGCGGACTGGAGGCCCGGCGACGACGTCATCGTCCCCACCGCAGGCAGCTGCGGCACCGCAAAGGAGCGCATGGAGAACAGCTCCGACGACCAGTACTGCCTCGACTGGTTCATGTGCTTCAAGAGGGAGAAAAAATAAGAGGCACCCCCCTCTCTCCTCGGCGCAATACGCCGAAAAAACATTCCGCCCCCTCGGGGGGCGGAATGTTTTCATATCTGCTTTTCCCAGCGGTCCAGGCCGCCGCCGTATTCGTGCGTGTCGAAAAGGAGCTCGACGAGGCTCCGGTGGTAGGGGACGAAGAGGCCGGAGCGCAAGAGCTCCAGTATCTCCGCCTTTTCCGCCCAGCGGACGGTCTCGACCTCCTCCGCCTGGAGCCGCAGGCCGGGCAGCTCCTCCGGCATGTCCAGGAGGTACATGTCGTCAAAGCCCTGGTCAAAGCTGACGCTCAGGGCGGGGCGCTCCAGCGCGGGGCCGGCCTCCAGGCCCAGCTCCTCAAAGAGCTCGCGCGCGGCGGCCCCGGCGCTCTCCTCCCCCGCGAGGGCGCAGCCCCCGGAGCTCAGGTCCCAGAGCCCGGCCCAGCTGCGCTTTTCACGGCTGCGCTTTTGTATGAGCATCCGCCCATCCGGCGAGAACAGGCAGACGTGCACCACCAGGTGGTAGCCCCCGGGGGGCAGGGGCTCGCCCCGGCGCGCCGCGGCGCCGGTCCTGCGCCTTGCCGCGTCGTAGACGTCCCAGATTTCGCCCAGCATCTTCCGCCTCCCGGTTCAGACCTGGGTCCAGCCGCGCTCGCCGTCCGTAAAGACCAGGTTGCGCTCGTCGCCGGGGTAGGCCGAGTTCAGCACAGGCGGCGCGGAAAAGCCGCACTCGCCGCCCGTCGCGCAGCCGCTCACGTACTGATACACCCGCTGCCAGGCCGCGTCCTTCCCGCGGACGGCCACGGAGCTCTTCTGCGGCACGGCGTGGGCCGACTCGCAGAGGTCCGCGCACTCGTGCAGGTACTGCGCGCCGCGCGTCAGCGAGGTGGTGACCTTGTAGCCGCCGCCCTCGCGCAGCCGCCGCGCTATCGCCCGGAGCGTGCCCAGCGCCAGGATGAAGCCCGGGAAGTAGTCCAGAGGCACGCCGTTCAGGTTCTTCGGTTCGGCCAGGGAGCCGTTGCGCACGGAAAGACCCGTGATGTCCTCCGCGCAGGGCGCCCAGCCCGGACGGTCCTTCCAGACCGTGTCCGAGAAGCACATGAGGTTCGAGTATATGACCGAGGGGTTCAGCGCGCGGATATCCGCCTCCGAGAGCCCGAACTTGTCCAGGCAGCCGTTCTGGTAGGAGTAGGTGACGACGTCCGCCTCGCGGATGAGCTCCTTCACGCGCTCGAGCTCGGCGGGGACGTTGAAGTCCAGCTGGATGGAGTGCTTGCCGGCCCAGCCGTCAAACTCCAGCATGGCCTGTTCCTGGTGCTTGAAGTCGCCCCGGCGCACGAGCAGCACGTCCGCGCCGTACTCCGCCAGCACGCGCGAACAGGCCGGACCCGCGATGATGTGCGTCAGGTCCAGGACGCGGACGCCGGAGAGCGGCCCGCGCGAATTCGGCCTGCCCCAGTCCGGGGCGGGGGACTCGGCCTCCTTTTCCGTCCGGATGAGCGGCATCGCCACGACCGCGCGGCCGACCTCGCTCGACTCCCACTCCTCGCGGCTCCTTATCATGCAGCCGCAGGCCCCGCAGTCGAAGCTCAGCTGCTCGAGCTCCATCGCGTCCGTCCGCGCGACGCGGGCGGCGATCTCCGCAAGGTCCTTCTTCATCGAGAAAAAGCCGTATTCCCCGGACTTCTTGGAGAGCCCCAGCGCCTTCACCAGCCGCTCCTGCTGGCTCTGGTAGTAGACGTGGAAGGACACGTCCCGCCCGTCCTTGGCGCGGAACTTGTGCATCGAGCCGTTGAGCGCGTTGTTCACCCGGATGGCCGAGCGCACGCGGCTCTTTGTGAATTCCTTGCAGTGCCTGTGGTCCGACATATAGAGCCGGATCGCCTGGAGCCCGGCGTAGGCCAGGTCGCAGCGCAGCTGCGCGCCGGAGACCTCGTCCCCGCGCAGGGCGCCTATCTCCGTCGCCGCGGCGGAGCAGGCCGTCAGCACTGCGGCGATGGCGCTGGTCTGGGGGATCGTCTCGTCCTCAAAGAGCTTCCGCACCGCCGGGACCCGCAGCTTCGTCAGCACCAGGTTCAGCGGCAGGGGAAAGGGGTTCGCCCCGAAGCAGGCCCGCTTGAGCGCGGCCTCCCGCCCCTCGTCCGCGACGAAGGTAGTCGGCAGGGCCGCAAGGCCCGTCCTCTCCAAAAGGTCCTCATATATGAGCTGCGCGTTCTCCGCCTTGCGCCTCAAAACCTTGTTTTCCGCCATTCTATGCGCTCTCCTTCCACCATAATTATACCCCTGATTTTAGACCCCCGTCACTCTTTTGGCAATCGGCAGACTAGACAAATAAAAAGCGCCTGGTCTGGCCACAATGCGGCATGGCATGAGGTCAGACCAGGCTCGGGCGCGCCCGGCGGGGGACTACTTGGTCGCGGCGGTGACGCGCCCGCCGCCGCCGCCGGAGACGGGCCGGGAGGCGGAGACCGCGCCCAGGCCGTACTGCGAGCGCAGGCGCGCCGCCTCTGCGGAGCTGATGCGCCCGGCGGAGAGCGCCGCGGAGATGAGCGAGCTGCGCCGCGCCGAGTCCCCGGCCGCCGCCAGCTGCGCGGCGAGCTTGTCGTAGGAGCTCAGGACGGTCTGCGTCCCGCCGGAAGTCTCCGGGGCGGCGGGCTCGGACTCGGGCGCGGAGCTCCCGCCCCCGGCGGGAGTATAGCCCGTGTAGCCCTGGCCGCGGGAGCTGGAATAGACCTCCTCCAAGAGCTCCGCGTCCGCGACGGCGTAGCTCTCGTCCACGCGGACGGCCTCCTCATAGAGCGCGCGGGCGAGCTCCGTCTCGTTCTGGAGGATGGCCTCGGCCACGGCGCGGCGGTAGTCCGAGCGCAGCCGCGCGCGCTGGGCGGAGAGCTCCGCGAGTTTCGAGGCGCGCTCGGACTCCAGCGCGGCCAGCTCGCCCTGGACGCTCATCCCCAGCGTGAGCGCGGCCTGGCCCCGCGCGCCGGAGTTGAGGCCCGAGGCGGCAAAGCGCTCGTTCATGCTGCGCAGGGCGGTCTCGCCCGCGGCGGCGGTGCGGTTCGCCGCCTCCCGATAGGCCCCGGGCAGGGCCGCCGCCTCCGACTCCGAGGCCGCCAGCTCCTCCGCGTAGGCCCCCTCCAGCGCCTCCAGCGCCTGCCGCTCCGAGGCGGCGTAGAGCTCGCGGATGTAGTCGCTCTTGTCCGTGGCGGTGTAGTAGTGCCGGGGCTCCGAGACCTCCCTCGTATAGACGCTGGTCTGGGCATAGTCCAGGCCCTCGCCGGCGATCTTGGCGTTGCGCGCCGCCTCGTACTGAGCCAGCAGGGCGCGGTCCGCGTTCACGCCCTTGGCCGCCTCCCGGGCGATGAGGTCGGAGTAGTCCAGATCCTTGTCGTATGCCTGCATCTGCATACCTCCCTTTCAGTTTGGGCAACAATATAGCGGTTTTCGCGCAAAGCGCAAGGGCTTTTGCAAAGAAATCACGTTGACGCGGCGGGAAAGCCGGTTTATCATAGTGTCAGATAGAGCAAATCTGAATTGCGAGGTGTTACAACATGGAACTCAGCCTGAGAGACTTCGAGCGGGCGGCAAAGCGCCTGGAGGGCATCATCCACAGGACGGACCTCGACTACAGCGCCACCTTCAGCTGCATGGCGGGCGGCGAGGTCTGGATGAAGTGCGAGAACCGGCAAAAGACCGGCTCCTTCAAGATCCGCGGCGCGGCGAACAAGATAGGCGCGCTGACGGAGCGCGGCGAGGTGAAGGCCGTCGTGGCATCCTCCGCCGGCAACCACGCCCAGGGCGTGGCCTACGCCGCACAGCGCCACGGCCTGCCCGCGACCATCGTCATGCCCAAGGCCGCGCCCATCGCCAAGGTCCAGGCCACGGAGGGCTACGGCGCGAAGGTCGTCCTCTGCGGCGACTGCTACGACGACGCCTTTGAAAAGGCCATGGAGATCTGCCGCGAGGAGGAGGCCACCTTCCTCCACCCCTTCGACGACTACGAGGTCATGGCCGGGCAGGGGACCGTCGGCCTCGAGATACTCAGCCAGCTGCCCACGGTGGACACCGTCGTCGTACCCGTCGGCGGGGGCGGGCTGCTCGCGGGCGTCGCCGCCTGCATAAAGCAGGTGAACCCGCGCGTCCGCGTCGTCGGCGTCCAGGCGGAGGGCGCCAACGCCGTCTGGCGCAGCTTCCACGAGGGTCAGCGCGTCGCCTCCGAGCGCGTCTCCACCATCGCGGACGGCATCGCCGTCAAATGCCCCGGGGAAAAGACCGTCGCCCAGATCATGCAGTACGCGGACGACCTCGTCACCGTCTCCGACAACGACATCTCCGCCGCCATCCTCCTGCTCATGGAGCGCACGAAGCAGATCGTGGAGCCCTCCGGCGCGAGCTCCGTCGCCGCGGTCCTCGCCGGCAAGCTCGAGACCGCTGAGAAAAAGACCGTCTGCCTCCTCTCCGGCGGCAACATAGACGTCAGCTTCATCCACCGCGTCATCGAGCTCGGCCTCGTCTCGCGGCACAGGCGGATAAAGCTAGCCACCACGCTCCCGGACTCCCCCGGCAGTCTCATGCGCCTTCTGCAGATCATCGCGGACAGCGGCGCGAACATCATGACCATAAACCACGACAGGCTCTGCCCCAGCCTCTCGCCCAGCGAGATCCTGGTCCACATCGCCTGCGAGGTCGGCGGCCAGGAGCACGGCCAGGCCCTGCTGGACCGCCTCGGCTCCGAGGGCTACGCCGTCTCAATGGAATAATCAAAGCCGAAGTTTAGCGCACGCCGCCCCTCTCCGGAAACGGAGGGGGGCGGATTTTTTTGCACTTTTTTCGTTTTTGCACTTACGAAATGCGCGAAAGTCTGTATATTGTCCCCCAGGCGGGAGGTGAGACGATGGCGCACAGGGCGGCGCGCGGCCTGCGCGCGGGCATTGAGCGATATTTCACGGCGAGAGAGGAGGAGGGCCGCTTCCCCACGGAGGCGGGGCTCCTGCTGGAGCTGGGCCTGAGCGAGGCGGAGTACGCCGGACTCCTGGAGGACGAGGCCTGCCGCCGCGAGTTCGAGCGGGCGCGCCTGCGGCGCATGGACTGGCTCGAGAACCGGATGGTCACGGAGTCCGGCCGGGCCGCGGGCTGCATGAACGCACTCAAACAGGAGAAAAACGGCGGCTACGCCGACAAGGCCGGCCAGGGCGCGGAAAAGCGCCTCGTCATCCGGCTGGAGGGCGTGGGCCGGGGCGCCGCAGAATGACGGGAGAATACTTCTGGGACCCCGGCGAGGCCAACCCCAAGCAAAAGCTCTTCTTCGCCTCGCGCAAGCTCTACACCGCCTACGGCGGCGCAAAGGGCGGCGGCAAGACCTGGGCCGTCCGCACCAAGGCCCTGCTCGGGGCCTACAACTACGCCGGCATACGCATCCTCATCCTCCGCCGCACCTATCCCGAGCTGCAGTCCAACCACATCGAGCCCATGCTCCGCATGATAAAGCCCGAGTTCTGCTCCTACAACGGCGCGCTGCGCTGTCTCAGTTTTGCAAACGGCAGCCTCATCCGCTTCGGCCACTGGTCCGGAGAGAGCTCCGAGCTGGAGTACAACGGCCAGGAGTACGACTGGATATTCATTGACGAGGCCACGCAGTTTTCCTGGCGCTCGTTCCAATTCCTGGGCGGGCTCCTGCGCGGAGTGAACGACATCCCGAAGCGGATGTATCTCACCTGCAACCCGGGCGGGGTGGGCCACCGCTGGGTGAAGCGGCTCTTCATAGACCGCGACTTTTATGACGGCGGGGGCGACCCGGAGGCCGCCGAAAACCCGGAGGACTATGTGTTCATCCCCGCCACCGTCGAGGACAACACGGCCCTGCTCCGGGCCTCCCCGGGCTATGTGCGGATGCTGGCCTCCATGCCGGAGGACCTGCGCCGCGCCTACCGCTACGGCGACTGGGACGCCCTGGGCGGCAGCTACTTCCCGGAGCTCTCCGGCCGCGAGAACCTCGCGGAGCCCTTTGCCATACCCGAGGACTGGCGGCGCTACCGGGCCTTCGACTACGGCCTGGACCTCTTCGCCTGCTGCTGGTTCGCCGTGGACGGCGAGGGCCGCAGCTGGCTCTACCGCGAGTTCTCCGCCCCCGGGCTCATAGTCCGCGAGGCGGCGGAGGCCATCGCGGAGCACACGGAGCCCGGCGAGCGCATCGAGGCGACCTTCGCCCCGCCGGACATGTGGAGCCGCCAGAAGGACACGGGCCGCACCATGGCCGAGATCTTTGCGGAAAACGGCGTCCCCCTCGTCCGCGCGGCGAACGACAGGGTCCGCGGGCATCTGCTCATCCGCGAGGCCCTGGCCCGGCGCCCGGACGGGAAAAGGCCCATGCTGATGCTCTTCACGAGCTGCCGCCGGACCATCTCGGACCTGCGCGACATCCAGGCCGACGAGACGGACCCCAACGACTGCGCCAAGGAGCCGCATGAGCTCACGCACCGCGTGGACGCCGTCCGCTATTACTGCATAAGCCGCAAGCTGGCCGCGGATACGCAGCCGCCCGTACCCAGGGACGAGGACGAGGAGCTTGAGCCCTACGACGAGTTCATGACCGGCGGGGACCCGGGCCGCGGCTATCTAGAATACGCTTAGAACTAGGGAGGTCAAAATGGAGATCATACTGCTCATCGCGGCGCTCGTCTGCGCCGCAGCCTGCACGGCCTCGGGCGCGGCGCTCTGGCTCTGCCTGCGCTCGCTCGAGCGGAGCCAGGCGGCGGAAACGCCCGCCGCTCCCGAGCTTTCCGAAGAGGAGGGGCGCGAGCGCGCCCTGCGCGAGCAGCGCAGGTTCGAGGAGGCCCTTGCGGGCATCCTCAGCTACGGCCGGGCCGACATGTGCCGCAGGCCCGGAGAGGAGGGCTGAGCCTTGAAGCGCAGGGACATTTCCGCGGACTCCGTCTGGCGCGAGTACGAAAAGATGCTCGCCTACAACGACAGCATCCAGCTCGACGACACCGTCCGCGTGAACGAGAACTTCTTCATCGGCAAGCAGTGGGAGGGCGTCGAGAGTAACGGACTGCCCACGCCGCAGTTCAACTTCCTCAAGCGCGTGACGCTCTTCACCGTGGCGTCCATCACGAGCGACAAGCTCCAGCTCAAGTGCTCGCCCCTGCCCTCGGGCGCGGGGGACCGGGGGCTCAGGCGCGCCGCGGACGTCATCAACGCGGAGTTCGAGGCGCTCTTCGAGCGGAACAAGCTGCCCTGGCTGCTCAAGGAGTACATGCGCAACGCCGCCGTGGACGGCGACGGCGCCACCTACACCTGGTGGGACCCGGAGGCCGACGCAGGCGACGGCAGGCGCGGCGCCGTGGTCACGGAGGTGGTGCAGAACACGCGCATCGGCTTCGGCAACACGGCGGACCGGAACGTCCAGACCCAGCCCTACATCCTCATAAAGCGGCGCGAGATGACCGAGGCCCTCCGCGAGAGGGCGCGCCGCCTCGGCTGCCCGGACTGGGAGGCCCTCAAGGAGGACACGGACGAACAGCTCATGGACGCCTACAAGGACACCGGCGAAAAGACCACCGTTATCCTCCGGCTCTGGAAGGAGGAGGAGACCGGCACCGTCTGGGCCTGCGAGTGCGCGCGCGGCGTCATGATACGCAGGCCCTGGGACCTCGGCCTCAAGCTCTACCCCGTCACCTGGCTCTGCTGGGACTACGTCCAGGACAGCTACCACGGCCAGGCCCTGCTGACCGGGCTCATCCCGAACCAGGTGTACATAAACAAGCTCTTCGCCATGAGCATGATATCCCTCATGGCCACGGCCTACCCCAAGATCGTCTACGACAAGACCCGCGTCCCGCGCTGGGACAACGGCATCGGCCGGGCCATAGGCGTGAACGGCGGCGGCGTGGACAACGTCGCCCGCGTGCTGGGGCCGGCGCAGATCTCGCCGCAGATCGCGCAGTTCATCGAGCTGACGCAGAACCTCACGCAGACGAACCTCGGCGCGACGAGCGTCGCCCTCGGCGAGGCGAGGCCGGACAACACCTCGGCCATCATCGCCCTGCAGCGGGCCGCCGCCACGCCGAACGAGATAACCCGGCAGAACCTCTACCAGAGCATTGAGGACCTGGGCAGCATCTACATGGACTTCATGAGCGGCTATTACGGCCTGCGCCCCGCGGAGATAGACCCCGTGGCGGAGGTGCCGGAGGAGGTCCTGGACTTCGCCGGGGACGCGCTGCCCAGGGCGGAGAACGGGAAGATCTCGGTGCTCTTCGACTTCACGGGCCTGCGCGAGCTGCCGCTGCGGCTGAAGCTCGACGTCGGCACCGCGGCCTACTGGAGCGAGATCGCCGCGACGCAGACGATGGACAACCTGCTGGCACAGGGACACATAGACGTCCTGGAATACCTGGAGCGGGTACCGGACGGCTACATCACGGACCGCCAGGGCCTGATAAACGCGATAACGGCGCGGCGCGCTGCCGCGGGCGCACAGGCGGAGACCGCCTGAGAAAGGGAGGACTATGGAGGAAAACAGCGTGAGCCTCACCGCCGGGGGCGAGTGGGAGATAGACGCGGCGGAGATCATGCAGGGCGTGGTGGACGAGGCCGAGCCCGGCCTCGCGCAGAAGCCGGAGCCGGAGCGGGAGCCGGAGAGCTACACGCTCCGGCACCTGGGCGAGGAGCGGAGCGTGGGGCGCGATGAGCTCATCGCGCTGGCGCAGAAGGGCCTGGACTACGACCGCATCCGCGGAAAGCTCGGCGACGCGAGCCGGCAGATAGAGTCCCTGCGCTCGGGCGGGACGGGGGAGCTGAGCCCCGAGGAGCGGCGCAGGCGGGACTGCGAGAGCTTTGTGAAGAGCTTTCCGGAGGCGGCCTCGCGGCTGCGGCGGGACCGCGGGGCGATACCCGAGGAGGTCTGGGAGGAGGTGCGCCGCGGCGCGAGCCTGACGGACGCCTATGCCGCGCACCTCTCCCGCCGCGAGGCCGCGGAAAAGGACACGGAGCTCGCGCGCCTGCGCTCCGAGCTCGAGCGCGAGCGCCGCGAGCGCGAGAACGCCCGCCGCAGCGCGGGCAGCGCCGTCTCCGCCGGCGGCGACCCGCCCTACGACCCGATAAAAGCCGGGTGGAACTCCATCTGAGGGCGCGGCGTGGCCGGTGCGGCCTGCGGAAAGTGCAAAGGCTCCCCTGCGCAAGGGGAGCTGCCGCCGCAGGCGGCTGAGGGGTCGCCTCTTATCGTGAATGGGTGCGCCGTCTGCGATCCCTCCGTCACGGCTTTGCCGTGCCACCTCCCTTTGCGCAAGGGAGGCTTGGCGGCCCCATTATTCCGATCTCCGCGGGCGGGAGACCAGCGTCCGCTTTCCTCCGGCGCGGGGCAGACCAGCGGAACGCCGGGCATATCCAATCCAACTACGAAAGGAAGATGCCTTTTGGCCATCAATCTTGCAAGCAAATTCTCCAAGTACGTGGACGACGCCTTCGCCCGTGAGAGCCTCCTGCGCGGGGCAACGAGCGACAAGGTCGAGTTCACCGGCGTCAACGAGGTCTCCGTCTACTCCGTGGACAAGATGGAGATGAACGACTACGTCAAGAGCGGCACCTCCCGCTACGGCGTAATCAAGGAGATAGGCGACCGCGTCCAGACCTTCCGCATCGAGCGCGACCGCTCCTTCACCGGCTCCATCGATGAGGGCAACGCCCAGGACCAGTACAACGTCAAGGACGCCTCCGCCCGTCTGCATGTGCAGATACGCGACGTGGTCATCCCTGAGACCGAGGCCTATGTCATGATGAAGTGGGCCTACGGCGCGGGCAAGGTGGTCGGCGGCGAGGCGCCTACAGCCGAGACCCTGCTCTCCCTCATCCAGGCCGGCGCAAGCCACATGAACAACTGCCACGTACCCCGCGCCGGCCGCGGCATGTTCATCGCTGAGACCTACGCCGCCATGCTGCCGAACCTCGCGAATCTCACCTACCTTGAGAAGCTCGGCTCCCAGGCCCTGACCGAGAACAGCCTGCCCCGCGTCGCAGGCTACGACGTGCACGTCGTCCCCGATGCGGACATGCCCGCGGGCGTCTACTTCATCCTCCAGCACAAGGACGCCTGCCCCTTCGCCCAGAAGCTCACCAAGTACAAGATCCAGAAGGACCCCATGGGCATCGACGGCAACGTCATCGAGGGCCGCGTCCGCTACTGGGCCGGAGTGCTCGCGGAAAAGTGCGACGGCGTCTACGTCTACGCTGCCGCGGACAGCGTCCAGGCCGCGCCCACGCTCGGCGGCAGCGGCGCCTCCGTCTCCGTCACTGCGGCGGACGCCACCATCTATGTCACCACGGACGGCACCGACCCGAGGTACAGCAGCACCCGCGCCCTCGTGAGCTCCGGCGCCTCCGTCACCCTTGAGGAGGGCCAGACGCTCCGCGCCTACGCCTTCACCGACGCGAAGTACCCCTCCCCCGTCGTGGAGAAGGCCTACTCCGCCTGACAGACCCAGGGGGCCGGGCCGCGCGCGGTCCGGCCCCGCTTTCATCCCCGAAAGGAGGAACACATGGCACAGATAGTCACCAACGTCCAGGAGCGCATCTATCAGATCAAGCGCTGGCTGGGCGTCAACGAGGCGCAGGAGGGCGAGGCCAGCCTCAAGATGGGCGAGGCCGCCGTCATGCGCAACTTCAAGGTCACGGCGGGCGGCGCGCTCAAAAAGCGCGGCGGCAGCAAGAACATTGCGGGCCTCATGAGCGGCTACACCGTCGAGGTGGACACCGGCACGACCACGGTGCTGCTCACCGAGGAGCAGGAGAGCGCCGCTTCCCTGCCCATGTACCCCAACATAGAGGTGGACAGCGTGGGGAACATCACCCTCACCGGCGAGCCCGTGCAGGTCACGGCGGCGAACCAGGACAGCTACATCGGCCACTACTACAGGGCCGAGGACGGACTGGTCTACCGCTTCACCGGCGTGACGACCTGAGAGGAGGCGGAACATGGCTACACTCATAAGCGGAATCTACTCCCGCGCGTTCTGTGACGGCTCGCAGCGGCAGGGCTGGCTCGGCACCTATGAGGCGCGCAACTCAGACAGCTCCACGCGCACAGCCTGGGCCGGGCGCAACACCCTTTCCGTCCTCGGCCTGCCCAACGGCAACTACGTCACGGAGCTGCGGCTCGGCCTGCCCAGACCCGGCAAGAACTTTTCAATAGACCTGGAGATAGGTCCCGAGGGGCAGATATCCAGCACCGCGACCCTCGCATACAAGTTTCTCTCCGACGAGAACAGCTCCTACAACAACGCCGGCTCCGGCACGGCAAAGGACGGCACCTTCTATTTTGACCTTCCCGGCTCCACCCACACGCTGCAATATTCCGGGGAGCTGACAGGCTCCAATGGCTACCTCTACATCTGGCACGGCACGGCGGACAGCTCAGGCCACAGCCTCACGGCCCTCGACCGCGGCACCTTCTCCGGCACCTACGACAGCGCCGTGCGGCTGGAGCCGCTCCAGACCGGGCAGCAGGGAGGCGACCAGTACATCTGGGCCTACACCGGCGAGACCCTGCCCGACACCGCCGTGCCGAGCTACAAGCGCTCCGTCACCTTCTACCCCAACTACGGCGCGAACACGCCCACCACGGAGACGGTGACGCAGAAGTTCACGGGCTATATCTGCCCCGACGACAACAAGCAGTACTACGACGAGAACGGCAAGGGCCTCTTGGCCCTCCCGGGCACGCAGGACCGCTACCTCATAGCCCAGTTCGAGAAAGCGACCATGCAGCTTCCCGCGGCCACGCGTCCCGGCTACAGCTTTGCGGGCTGGTACACGGCCTCGACGGGCGGCAATTACGTCGGCACCGCGGGCGACAGCTTCACGCTCTCCAACCCCACCAACACGCTCTACGCGCACTGGACGGAGCTGACCTATTCCTGGAACTTCAACCCCGTCACGGCCAAGGGCAACAGCGCGGACAGCGTGGTGCGCGGCATCTGGTCGGGCTTTGTCGGCGGGCGCGAGGTGCTCTGCGCCGCCTGCAACGGCTACCTCTGGGAGCTGGAGCGGCGCGAGGGCGGCGAATGGGGCAAGACCGCCTGCGGGGCCATAGACACGAGCTCCGACGTCCACATGTTCGGCTTCGGCGGGAACATGTACCTGCTCAACGGCTCGGAGTACAAGGTCTGGGACGGCGAGAGCCTGACGGACGTCGCAGGCTACCGGCCCATGGTGGCCGTCTCCGTCCCGCCTGCGGGCGGCGGCACGGCGCTTGAACAGATAAACAAGCTCTGCCCGCAGCGGCGCGCGAGATTTTCTCCCGACGGGACGGAAAAGGTCTTTGTGCTGCCGGAAAAGGGCCTCGCCTCTGTGGACTACGTCCGCTCAACAGCTGCGGGAGACGAACTCGACGGCTGGACGGCCGACACGGCAAACGGCAGGGTCACCTTCACGAACGCCCCCGCAGAGGGGACGAACAGCATCGAGATAGGCTGGTCGGTCACGGGCGACACGGCGGAAGAAATACGCGCCATGCGCTACGCTGAACTCTACAACGGCGCGCAGGATTCCCGCATTTTCGTCTACGGCGACGGCACGAACCGCTGCTTCTACACCGGCATCGACTATGACGGCGTGCCGCGCGCCGACTACTTCCCGGAGCTTGCCGTGGCGCATGTCGGCGACTCCAACACGCCGCTCACGGCTATGATACGCCACTACGACAGGCTGCTGGCCTTCAAGCTGGACAGCGCCTGGAGCATCAGCTACAGCGCTATCACGCTGGCGGACGGCTCCGTGACGGCGGGCTTCTGCGTGACGCCTGTGAACCGGAGCATAGGCAACTGCGCTCCGGGCCAGGCGGTGCTCGTCGAGAACCGCCCGCGCACGCTGGACGGCAGGAGCGTTGTGGAGTGGAAGCCCACCTCCTCCGGCAACATCAACGGCGACGAGCGCAACGCAGAGCGCATCTCCCAGCGCGTGGACGACACCATCCGCAGCTTTGACCTCACGACGGCCAAGACCTTCTACGACAAGTACGCCCATGAATACTACGTCATCGGAGCGGACGGCACGGCCCTCGTCCACGGCATCGAGGCGGACGCCTGGTACGTTTACACGAACTTTGCCGCGACCTGCCTCATAAACTACAAGGACGAGCTCTACTTCGGCACCGCCGACGGACAGCTCCGGCATTTCTCGGACGAGCACCCCGCCGACAACGCCGAAGCTATAGACGCCTATTGGGAATCCGGCTCCATGCCCTTCGACCAGGACTTCAAGCGCAAATACTCCGCCATGCTCTGGGTGGGCATCAAGCCCGAGGACAACGGCTACCTGGCCGTCACGGCGGAGACGGACCGCAAGGCGGACTTTGCCGAGTACAGCTTCACCACCGGCGACGCCGCGGGCGTGCCGGAGATGAACAGGATAAAGCTCAAGGCGAAGAAATTCACCTATTACAAGCTCAAGCTCTCAAACAACACCGCCGACACGACGGCCACGGTCGTCTCCGTGGATATCCGGGTGCGCGGCACGGGATACGTGAGGTGAACGCATGGCTACAAAGATAAAACAGGGCGACGCCTACGCCCTGCCGATACAGATAAGGCTCAACGGCGAGCTCATAGGCGTCGAGGACGTGGAGGCTGCCGAGTTTTGCCTCGGGGACGGCCTGCGCAAGCTCTACCCCGGCGACGTGAGCTACGAGGCGGGGGACAACACCTTCTACCTGCCCCTGACTCAGTCGGACACCTTCTCCTTCCCGGCGAACGGCTCCGTCTCGCTGGACATCCGCGTGAAGTTCACAGGCGGGGACGTCATCGGCGTGCTGAGGCCCGAGACGCTGGCGGTGTACGACGCTGCATCGGAGGTGGTATTGTGAAGGTCATCGAAGTCGAACTGCGCTCTCCCGGAACTCTGGAGGGCGACGTCGGCGCGGCAAAGCTGGTGCAGGGGCCTCCGGGCGAGAGCGCGACGGTCGAGATCGGCACGGTCACGAGGGGCGAAGAGGCAGCCGTAACGAACGTGGGCAGCGGCACCCACGCCGTACTCGACTTCGTGCTGCCCAAGGGCGACAAGGGCGACACGGGTGAAAAGGGCGACCAGGGCGACCTCGGCCCGCGGGGCGCGACCTTCACCCCCAGCGTTGACATGGAGACCGGGCTGCTCAGTTGGACGAACGACGCCGCGATGCCGAACCCTGAGCCCGTGGACATCCGCGGCCCGCAGGGGGAACGCGGGGAAAAGGGCGAAACCGGCGCCCAGGGCCCGAAGGGCGACACCGGCGCGACCGGCCCGCAGGGCGAACCCGGCCCCCAGGGTCCACAGGGCGAAAAAGGCGACACGGGCGATGCCGGCCCCAAGGGGGACACAGGTGAGAAGGGCGAGCAGGGCGAACCCGGACCCCAGGGCGAAGCCGGCCCGCAGGGCGAGACTGGACCGCAGGGAGTTGCCGGCGAGCGCGGCCCACAGGGCTGCACCTTCACGCCGAGCGTGGATGCTTCCGGCAACCTCAGCTGGACGAACGACGGCGGGCTTGCAAACCCGGATACCGTGAACATAATGGGCCCCCAGGGGCCGCAGGGCCCGCAGGGCGCAAAGGGCGACACCGGCGCTCAGGGTCCGCAGGGCGAAAAGGGCGAGACGGGCGATACCGGCCCTCAGGGGCCGAAGGGCGACACCGGCAACGGCTTCAAGATCATGGGCTACTACGCCTCCCTGTCAGAGCTGCAAGGCGCCGTACCCGCGCCCGCCCTGGGCGACGCTTACGGCGTAGGCGCGTCCGAGCCCTATGACATCTACATCTGGGGCGGCTCCTCCTGGGTGGACAACGGGCCGATCCAGGGCCCGGCAGGTGAAAAGGGCGACAAGGGCGACACCGGCGAAACCGGACCCAAGGGAGACACCGGCGCGCAAGGCCCAGCCGGGGCCGACGGCGCCACCTTCACGCCCTCCGTGGATTCAAGCGGAAACCTCTCCTGGACAAACGACGGCGGGCTTGAGAACCCGCAGACCGTGAACATCCGCGGTCCACAGGGCGCAAAGGGCGACACGGGCGCGCAGGGGCCGCAGGGCGAACCCGGTCCCCAGGGCGAGCAGGGCGCGCAGGGGGCCCAGGGCCCCGCAGGCGCAGACGGCGCACAAGGCCCCGCCGGAACAGACGGCGAGGACGGAGGCTACTACACGCCTGCTGTGGACAGCTCCGGCAACCTGAGCTGGACGGCCAGCAAGGCCGGGATGCCAGCCGTGGGCGGCCAGAACATCCGCGGCCCCCAAGGCGAGCCCGGCCCCGCAGGCGCGGACGGAGCGCAGGGCCCCAAGGGCGAGACGGGCGAGACAGGCCCGCAGGGCGCAAAGGGCGACACCGGCGCACAGGGCGAGACCGGGCCGCAAGGCCCAGCCGGGGCCGACGGCAAGAGCGCCTACCAGGCGGCAGTCGAGGCCGGTTACAGCGGCACGGAGGCGGAGCTCTGCGCCGCCCTCGCCTCGCTCGGGGACATAAACGGCGTGCTTGACGCCATCAACGGGGAGGTCGTCTGATGGGAACAACAGCGGACAAACTTACATATCTTGAGGGTACGAAGGCCGCCATCCGCGAGGCCATAAGCGCCCGCGGCGTGGAGCTTTCGGAGAGCGCCCCCTTCCGGGAGTATGCGGAGAGGATAGGCGAGATAGGCGGGTCCGGCAGCTCGATGCCGCCGGACCCGGCGGAGGTCTACGCCAGCCAGCGGCCCTCCGACTGGCTGACAATGCCGGTGCCGCAGGACAACGAGATGTATATCCTCCTCCATGTCCTTGACCGTATCGAGGGCCAGGAGCTCTATCAGCCGACGGGGCGCATATACTTCAGTGTGAGCTGCACAGGCAGCTATACGGTAGAGAAAGGCACGGTCACGAACGGGGCTTTCGTGCCGGACGGCGCAGCTGCCTCAGTGGCGTCGGGGGGCGTATACAAGGGCGAATTCACCGCCGGGGACTGCTACAGCCGGACCTCGGACGGCATGGGCCAGGTCATGTTCCGCGTGCGCGGGGGCGACATCCTCTCCTGGGAGACCTCAGGCCCCGATGAGAGCTCTGGCTTCGCCACCTGGAACATCGTGGAGATAGCCTGCCGCCTGCCCTCCGCCACCCGCATGGGCTGCGGACACTCCCGCTGGGAGGAGGCGGCTCTCACCTCCCTGCGCTATTTCGCCTGGTACGGCCCGAACGCGATGACGGACATGACAGGCATGTTCTGCCGCTGCCGGAGCCTTCAGGCCATACTCGCCCTGGACACCTCCAAGGTGACGAACATGACAGAGGCCTTCTTCTGGTGCAGCTCGCTCATAGCCCTGCCCGCGCTGGACACCTCTAAGCTCACCAACATGCACGGCATCTTCAGGGAGTGCCACTCCCTCTACGCCGTGCCGGAGCTCAATACCTCCGGCGTGGGCGATATGGCGTACGCATTCTACAACTGTTACTCTCTCAGGTACCTCAACTGGCTGGACACCTGGTCCTGCACCACGCTGGAGTGCGGCTTTTACGGCTGCCACGCCCTGCGCGGGATAAGGCCCATATGCGTGACGGGCTACCCCGTCGAGGGCGGCTTCAACGGCGCCTTTGTCATGTGCCGCTCCCTCCAGCACCTGGAGTTCAGCGGGGAGTCCCAGCCCACGGACTGGTCTGGCGACGACATCTACCTGGGAGACAGCCCGATTTTTTACCCGGACCTCATCGCGCTCATCAACAGTCTGCCGACGGTGTCCGGGACCAGCCCCGGCCAGCGAATCCTGCAGCTGGACGCCATACCAGGAACGCTCGAACTGACGCAGGAGGATGAACAGCTGGCGCTGAGCAAGGGCTGGCTTCTGCTTTATTAGCCGCGGGCCGGCTTCGGCCCCGGCGTGACAAGGAGGTAAAGCGTGAGCGGATACAGGATGGGAGTGGACGTCTCCCAATGGCAGGGGAACATCGACTGGGAGAGGGCCAAGGCCGCAGGCATCGAATTTGCGATGCTCCGCGCCGGCTTCGGCCAGAACAGCGTGGACCCCCAGTTCAAGCGGAACATCACGGAATGCAACAGGCTCGGCATCCCCTGCGGGGTCTACTGGTTCTCCTACGCATACACCGCGGACATGGCCAAGCGCGAGGCCCAGTGCGTGCTGAAAACCGTTGAGCCCTACAGGCTGGAGTACCCCATAGCCTTCGACTTCGAGGGCGACAGCGCGGACTACGCCCTGAAAAAGGGCGTCACCGTCACGAGGACGCTGGTCAGCGCCTTCGCCCGGGCCTTCTGCGGCGAGATAGCAGCCGGGAAATACAGCCCCATGGTCTACACGAACCCGGATTACCTCAGCCGCTATTACGATGCGGAGATCCCGAAGGAATTCGACATCTGGCTGGCCCAGTGGCCGACGAAACCGGACCTGGCCTCCAAACCCGCCCAGGCGGGCGGCATATGGCAGTATACGAGCTCCGGCTCGGTGGACGGCATCACTGGCCGCGTGGACAGAAACGTGAGCTATGTGGACTATCCCGTCGTGCTGCGCGAAAAGGGCCTGAACAACCTGGGCGGAGGAGGTTCCGGGGTGCAGCCCCCGGCGCAGCCGGACGAAAACGACCGTGCCCGCGCCTGGGCCATGGAAAAGGGCATCACGGACGGCGAAAACCCCGACAGCCCGGCGACAAGGCAGCAGGTATGGACCATGCTCTACAGGATGAACGGAGGAAAATGACAGATGATAAACTGGAAAGTGCGCATAAAGAACAAGACCTTCTGGCTCTCGCTCATTCCGGCGCTGCTCCTGCTCGCGCAGGCTCTCGGCGCCGTGTTCGGCCTGAGCCTGGACCTCTCCGCGGTGGGCGAAAAGCTGCTCACCGTTGTGAACACGCTTTTCGCCGTGCTGACCATCCTGGGCGTCGTCACGGACCCGACCACGGCGGGCGTTTCCGACAGCAAGCTCGCCCTGAGCTATGACGAGCCCAAGAAAAACTGAGAAACAGCGGCCGCCCCCTTAAAGGGGGGCAGCCCGGCAAAGGAGGTAAGCGCCGTGACAACGGCAAGAGATATATTTTCCGCGGCAATGAGCATCATGGACGAGCTCTCGCCCTCGGGCGAGGCCGCGCACAGTGACACGCGCGAGTACGAGCAGCGCGCCCCGGCCATCCTGAACGTCATGCTGACGGAGCTGAAGGTGCTGCGCGGCGACTCTGACGGCTGGCTGCCCGTAGAGAGCCTGGACGAGCCGGTGTCCGTGGAGACGAATTACGCCCTGGGCGCCATGCCCTACGGCCTGGCGGCGAACCTGCTGGTAGACGAGAACCCCTCGGCCGCGAGCTTTTACCAGCAGCGCTATGAGGAGCTGCGGGCCATGTTCATAGCCCGCCTGCCTGCGAGCGTCGAGGACATAGAGCTGCTCTACGGAGGCGTGGGCGGCGGCAGCTTTTCAAGGTGGTGAGACCGTGACCGATTGGGCGGCGCTGAGCGTCATCGCGGCGCTCGCGGGCGTGGCGATAAGCCTTGTCACGCCCATCCTGAAGTTGAACACCGTCATAACCAAGCTGAGCGCGACGGTGGAGGGCCTCGCCCGGAACCTTGAGACCCTGACGGGCGACAACAGCCGCAGCCACGCCCGGCTCCACGGGCGCATAGACGAGGTGGAGGACGCCGTGGAGCGCCATGAAGTCCGCCTGAGCGTCCTGGAGCAGAGACAAGGCGGCACTTGAAGTTTCGAGGAAGATTTACTATAATAAAGTCGGGAGGCGGCGCGCCCGCCCCCCGACTTTTCATGTGAAAGGAAGTGAACGGCATGGAGAAGCTCACAGAGCAGCAGAAGCTCGAACAGCGCAGGCTCGGACCGGTGAACAAGGCGGCCTTCCGCTTTATGGTGGGCCTGGCCACGGTGCTGTTCAAGAAGAAGTACGGGGTGAGCTTCACCTATGCCGACGACATAAGGCCCTATCGGGGCAAGCCCTACATAGTCGTCTCGAACCACGCCTCGCGCGTGGACTATGTCTTCACGGCCCCGGCCTTCTGGCCGGACACCTTCAACTTTGTCGTGGGCTACAACGAGTTCTTCCGCAGCCACCTTGCGGGCGTCCTGCGCGCCATGCAGACCGTGCCGAAGAAGAACTTCGTCCAGCAGCCCTATTCCATCCGGCAAATGATACGCATCATCCGCGGCGGCGGGCGCATCATCATCCTGCCCGAGGGCATGAGCTCCATCTCGGGCGCGAACCAGCCCTGCGCCCTGGGCAGCGGCCACCTGCTCAAGAGCCTGAAGGTGCCGGTGCTCTACACGAAGATCGCCGGCGGCTACCTCACCGCGCCGAAGTTCGACCTGGAGGACCGGCCCGGCCGCGTGGATGTGACGGTGGGCGTGCTCTTCACGCCGGAACAGCTGGCGCAGATGTCCGCTGAGGAGATACAGGCCGCCCTGGACGAGAAGCTATACCACGACGACTACGAGTGGAACAAGAAGGCCCGCGTGAAGTTTGACGGCAAGGGCCGCATGGCGAAAAACCTCCACCAGCTGCTCTTCTGGTGCCCCAAGTGCGGCGGAGAGCTCTGCATGGCCAGCGAGGGCGACAGGATATACTGCAAAAACTGCGGCAACGCCGCGAGCCTGAACGAATACTACGACCTGCTGCCCGAGGAGGGCAGCGTCATCCCGGAGACGCCGCGCGTCTGGTTCGATAAGCAGCGCGAGCATGTGAAGGCGCGCGTCGCGCAGCCAGGCTTTGAGCTGCGCGAGCGCGTGAAGCTCGGCACCCTGCCGGAGGAGGGCTTCCTGAAGGACCAGGCCACCTCCGAGATAACGGGCGAGGGCGAGCTGAGGCTCGACCGCGAGGGCCTGCACTTCGATGGGACGAGGGACGGCGCGCCCTTCCGCTTCGACATCCCCAGCCGCCAGCTGCCGACCTACGGCATGTGCACGGATGTCTCGCGTTTCTACACCTTCGTGGACGGGGAGTTTTGCGAGTTCTATCCCGAGCGGGAGTCCGCCGAGCTCTGGATGCTCGCCACGGAGGAGCTTCACCGCTTAAACGGCGGACTCTGGCAGGACTTCCCCTGGAAGCGCGACTGAGATGATAAAAAGGGACCGCCCGCCGGGCGGTCCCTTTTTTCGGCTTTATCTGCTGTAGACCTCTATCTCCATGTCGGACATGGGGTAGGAGCAGCAGGGGTGGAAGTAGTGGAACTGCTTATCCGCTATGCGCAGCTGCTCGTAGCGGTTGGCGTGGTACTCGCCCTTCACGAGGCGGCTGCGGCAGAAGCCGCAGTAGCCCACGCGGCACTTGTTGTTCACGGCGAGACCCGCGCGCTCAAAGGCGGTGAGCACCGTCTCGTCGCTTCTGGCGGGGATGGTGTGCAGCTCGTCGCGATAGTGTACGGTGAGCGTATAGTCCTTAACTTCGCCCGCGTCGCAGACGTCCTCGGTGCGCTCCATGCGGATGAACTTCTGCGCGAGGCCGAGCTTGGGCAGCTCGCGGTCGAGGAAGTCGCACATCGCGCCCGGGCCTACAGCATAGATGCTGAACTGCTCCGCCCCGGCGTATTTTTTTATGAGCTCCGCCGTGATGAAGCCGGCCTCGAAGCCCTCCTTCTGCTCCTCGCTGAGGACGTAGACGACCTTCACCTTCGGGCAGCGGGCGGCGATAGCGTCGAAATCGGACCTGAAGACGAGGTCGGCCTCGGTCCGCGCGCCGTAGAGCAGGGTCATCTCAAAGTCCTCTGTGCCCTCGTCTATGGCCTTGGCCATGGACATGAAAGGTGTAATGCCGCTGCCGCCCGCGAGGGCGACGACCTTTTTGCAGTCGCGGATGCCGGAGTGCGTGACGTGGCCGCCGGGCTCCGTGGCAGTGAGCTTGTCGCCCACCTTGGCCTCGTTGTGCAGCCAGGCGGAGAGGAAGCCGCCCTCCTTGAGCTTTACGGTGATGCGGTATTTGCCCTCAAGCGCCTCCTTCGGGCTGGAGGAGAGGGAGTAGGTGCGCCGGGCGACGGAGCCGGCGAGCGTCGTGCGGACGTTTATGTAGCTGCCTGCCTTGAAGGGCGCGAGCTCGCGCGTCCCCGCCTCCTCGTCCGGGACGAGGACGAAGCTCTTGGCGTCGTGCGTCTCCTGGACGATCTCGGCTATTTTGAGGTACTGCGCCGTGGGGTGCAGCCTCTTGGCCAGCTCGTTCACGCGGTAGGTCCCGGGCAGGGGCTTGGCCTCGGCGGAGGCTATCATCTCCGCGCGGTTCTTGCGGAGGTTCTTGAATTTCAGCATGTCGAAAACGCCGATGAGTCCGACCTTTACATTCATCTTACTCAGCCTCCTTCTTCATGTCCATGAGCGTGAACTTTGCGGCGAGGTTGCCGGACTGGTAGGAGGAGTTGTAGCCGGAGCCCCGCATGGCGTGGCCGCCGCAGAAGTGGAGGCCGGGCAGGTGTTTTTCGTTGTACATGCACATGATGCGCGGCATCATGTTGTCGAGGCCCGTGAGCAGGTAGCCGTAGATGGCGCCCTGGGGCGCGCCGGTGTAGTGGGCGTAGGTGACGGGCGAGCCGACCTCTATCTCCTCTATGGCGTCGCGTATCTTCGCGCCGGTAGCGCGCTCGAAGCCGTCTATGAGGCAGTTTGCCATCTTCTCCTTTATGTCGAAGTAGTTCTCAGCGTTGGCGAGGCCGCCGAAGAAGTCGGAGAAGTAGAGCGAGGTGAAGTAGAGTATGGTCGTGCCCTTGGGCGAGCAGTCGGGCAGGGCGGCGTTCAGGCAGACCGTGACCTGCGCGGGGTTCTCGATGGTCTCCATGCCGCCGAACTCGGCCTTGGTGTCGAGGGAGTGGTAGATGAAGTAGCTGTAGTCGTGCAGGCCCAGCTCCTCGGGGGACTTGTTGAGGCCGAGGAACATGGAGACGCCGCGCCCGGCGAGGCCGCGGGCGTTGGCGAGCTTGAGCTCTTCCTCCGGGATGTCCTTGGGGTCCACCATCCTGCCGTAGACGAGGTGGGGAGAGGCGTTGCTGACGACGTGTTCCGTGGCGACCTCCTTGCCGTCCGCGAAACGCACGCCGGCGACACGGCCGTTTTTCGTGATGATGTGCTCGACCTCGGAGTTATACCATATCTCGCCGCCCTTTTCGAGGATGGTGTCGGCCAGGGCGCAGCTGATGCCGTGGGAGCGGTTCTTTGGGATCTGCGCGCCGTGGGTGATATAGAGGTTCACCATCAGGGCGTAGTGCAGGAAACTGAGCTGGTCCTCGGGCGTGCCGAGATAGGACCAGTAGACGTTTAGTATCTCCTGTGCCTTCTTGGGCATTTTGATGGCGTTCAGGACCTTGTCTATGGGGTAGGCGGCGACGCGCATGAAGTTGGGGTACTCGCTTTTGAGCACGGCGGTGTCGGGATTGCCGCGCATCTGGGTGAGATAGGCCATGGCCCTGCGGCACTCGTCCGCCAGGGCGAAGAAGGTGGCGGTCGATTCACGGCTGCCGGGGACGTAGCTCTCCATCTTGTCGATGAAATTCTGCACGCCGAAGGGCATGGTGTAGTCCTCTCCGGTGTCGAGGGTGATGACCCTGTAGGCTTCGGGGACCGTGACGAATTCTATCTTGTCGAGGACGCCCAGCTCCTCAAAAAGGGCGTAGAGGTTGCCGCTGTTGCCGGGGGTGCCGAAGTCGCAGAGCTCGTGCAGCGAGGCCTCGAACTCGAAGCGGCCGCGGACGAAGCTGGTGGCGAAGCCGCCGGGGAGGTTGTGCCTTTCAGCGAGCAGCACCTTCTTGCCGGCATCCGCCAGCGTGAGCGCCGCGGCCAGGCCGCCGTTGCCCGCGCCTATGACTACGGCATCGTAATGCAAAGCTGCCAAATCATATCACCGTGCCTTTCAAAATAATCTGTGGCCATACCACGAGTATAAACCAGGCGGCCGGAAAATGGAAGAGGGAAAATCAAAAATTTAACGCACCCGAAAAAATCCGTGCGTTTTGGAAATGGCTGTGATATATTATTACATCAGTATTTTTTGAAGGGGAAGAAGCGGCAATGAAGATAAGCGACATACTCAAAGAGGACAAGGTAACGCTGACCTACGAGGTCTTTCCGCCGCGGGCGGGGGACAGCTACGAGTCGGTGGCGGAGAAGGCGCGCGCCATAGCCGAGCTGCGGCCGGCGTTCATGAGCGTGACCTACGGCGCGGGCGGCGGCAGGAGCGCCTACACGGTGGAGCTGGCCTCGGACATCTCGCGGCGATTCGGCGTGGAGTCCCTGGCGCACCTGACCTGCGTTTCCTCCACGCGGGAGCAGGTCGCGAGGGTACTGGCAGAGCTGAAGGCCCACGGCGTGGAGAACATACTGGCCCTGCGCGGCGACATCCCGCTGGAGGGGCCTGCCTGCGAGGACTACAAATACGCCCCCGAGCTGGTGCGCGATATCAAGGCGCAGGGCGACTTCTGCGTCGGCGGCGCCTGCTATCCCGAGGGGCACCCCGAGGCCGGCGGAAAGATAAACGACATCCAGCACCTCAAGGAGAAGGTGGAGGCCGGCTGCGAGTTCCTCATCACGCAGATGTTCTTCGACAACAGCATCTTCTATAACTTCCTCTACCGCATCCGCGAGCAGGGCATAGAAGTGCCCGTCATCGCGGGCATAATGCCGGTGACGAACGCCAAGCAGGTCAAGCGCATAACCCAGCTGTCGGGCAACTACCTGCCCGAGAAGTTCAAGGCCGTGGTGGACCGCTTCGGCAGCGACCCGGCGGCCATGCGCCAGGCGGGCGTGGCCTACGCCACGGGCCAGATAATAGACCTCATCGCCAATGGCGTGAACCACATCCACGTCTTCACCATGAACAAGCCCGAGGTCGCCCAGGGCATCCACGCGAGCCTATCGGAGCTGCTCAAGTGAGAGACACGCCCAACTGGCGGGAGATATACCGCTATCTCGGCTATAGGAACGGCGCGCGGCCCGAGGGCGAGGCGCTCCGGCTCATAGAGCGCGCCGAGGCCGGGGTGCGCGAGGCTGCGGAGCCGAGGTGCGTCTGCCGGCGGCTCGGCCTGAGCTTCCCGGCCGAAAACACGCTGGACATAGGCGGCATACTCATAAAAAGCGCCGCGCTCCGCCGGAATCTCGACGGATGCGCGGGCGTTTACCTGTTTGCGGCCACGCTCGGCGCGGGCGTGGACAGGCTCATATCCGGGCTTACCGCCCTGGGCCGCGTGAGCGAGGCCGCCGCCGCGCAGGCCGCCGCCGCGGCGCTCATTGAGGACTGCTGCGACGAGGAAAACGAGCGGCTCCGGGCCGAGGCTGCGGAGCGCGGCCTGAAGCTCAGGCCGAGGTTCAGCCCTGGCTACGGCGACTTTTCGATAGAGCACCAGCGCGACATCGCGCGGGAGCTGGACACGCCCCGCCGCATCGGGCTCACGGTGACGGACAGCTGCATGCTGGCGCCCATGAAGTCCGTGACAGCCGTCATAGGCATCGCGGAGACGGAGGGCAGCACGGCCGAGGGCTGTGAAGACTGCGATAAGCAAAACTGCGGATTCAGGAGGCAGTAGAGATGGACATTAGGGAAGCCCTGGGAAAGCGGCGGCTCTTCCTCGACGGCGGCACGGGCACCAGCCTGCAAAAAATGGGCCTCAGGGCCGGCGAGCGGCCCGAGACCTGGAACATCCTGCACCCGGAGCGGATAGAGAGCCTGCACCGCGCCTATCTTGACGCGGGTGCGGACATCATATACACGAACACCTTCGGCGCGAACCGGCTCAAGTACCCCGAGGGCGGCGAGTTTGCGCTCGAAGAAGTCGTCAGATCGGCGGTGAACATCGCCAAATCGGCGCAAAAAGCCTGCGGCCGGGAGGACAGCTCCTGGGTCGCCCTTGACATCGGTCCCTCGGGCAAACTCCTGAAGCCCCTGGGCGACCTCGACTTTGAGGACGCCGTCGCGCTCTTTGCCGAGGTCGTGAGCTGCGGCGCGCAGGCGGGCGCGGACCTCGTCGTCATAGAGACGATGGGCGACAGCTATGAGCTGAAGGCCGCCGTCCTCGCCGCGAAGGAGAACTGCGCCCTGCCCGTCATCGCCACCGCCGCCTTCGACGAGAAGGCGCGTATGCTGACGGGCGGCACGCCCGAGAGCGTGACGGCGCTGCTGGAGGGCCTGGGCGTGGACGCCCTGGGCCTGAACTGCGGGCTCGGCCCGGCGGAGATGCTGCCCGCGGCGCGGCGCTTCGCCGCGGCGGCGAGCCTGCCCGTGGCGGCGGCGCCGAATGCGGGCCTGCCGCGCTCAGTGGACGGGCAGACGGTGTTCGATCTGGGGCCGGAGGATTTTGCGCGGGGCATGAGAGAGATAGCCCTGGCCGGCGCGCAGCTGCTGGGCGGCTGCTGCGGCACGACGCCGGAGCACATCGCGGCCCTTGTCCGCGAGTGCGGCGGCCTGCCCTTTGCCCCGCCGGAGAGAAAGCGCAAAACCATCGTCTCCTCCTTCTCGACCGCTGTGGAGCTGGGCCGCGGCCCCGTCATCGTGGGCGAGCGGATAAATCCCACGGGAAAGCCCAAGCTCAAGGAGGCCCTGAGATCGGGCCGGCTTGAATACCTGCTCTCCGAGGGCCTGGCCCAGGAGGAGGCGGGCGCGCACATCCTGGACGTGAACGTCGGCCTGCCCGGCGTGGATGAGGCCGAGACCCTGGAGCGCGCCGTCTGCGCCCTGCAGGGCGTCACGGCCCTGCCGCTGCAGCTGGACAGCTCCGACCCCCGGGCCCTGGAGCGGGCCATGCGCCGCTATAACGGCAAGCCGATGATAAACTCCGTGAGCGCAAAGGCCGAGAGCCTGGCCGCCGTCCTGCCCCTCGTGAAGAAATACGGCGGCGTGGTCGTCGGCCTCACGCTGGACGAGGGAGGCATACCGGAGACGGCCGAGGGCCGCGTGAGCTGCGCCGAGCGCATCTGGGCCGCCGCGGCGGAGCACGGCATCGCGCGCGAGGACGTGGTCATCGACACGCTGACCCTCACCGTCTCCTCGGAGCCCGAGGCCGCGAGGGTGACGCTGGATGCCCTGCGCCGCATCCACGAGGCGGGCGGGCGCACGACGCTGGGCGTTTCGAACGTGAGCTTCGGCCTGCCCGCGCGGGAGAAGATAAACTCCGCCTTCCTGACCCTGGCCCTGGAGGCGGGGCTCGACTGCGCCATCATGAACCCGCTATCGCCGGCGATGATGAGCGCCTGGCGCGCCTGGGCCGTGCTCTCCGCCCGGGACGCAAGGTGCGAGGACTACATCGCCCACGAGTCGAACACAGAGCCGGCCAAACCGGTGGCCGCAGCCGGCCTGCCGCTGGGCGCGTGCATAGAGAAGGGCCTCGCTCAGGCTGCCGCCGCGGAGGCGAAACGCCTTGTCGAGGGCGGCGCGGAGCCGCTGGAGGTCATAAACCGCGAGCTCATCCCGGCGCTGGACAGCGTGGGGAAGGGCTTTGAGGCCGGCACGCTCTATCTGCCCCAGCTGCTGATGAGCGCGGAGGCGGCGGGCGCGGCCTTTGAGGCGCTGAAGGCGGGCATGAAGTCCGGAGGCGGCAGCGGCTGCGAGGGAAAGATAGTCATTGCCACCGTGAAGGGCGACATCCACGACATAGGCAAGAACATCGTGCGCACGCTGCTGGAGAACTACGGCTTTGAGGTGCGCGACCTGGGCAAGGACGTTGCGCCCGAGGCGGTGCTGGAGGCGGCGCGGGAGCCCGGCGTGCGCCTGGTCGGTCTCTCGGCGCTTATGACTACCACCGTGGCTGCCATGGCCGAAACGATAGCGCTCCTGCGCGAGCGCGTCCCCGGGGTGAAGATAATGGTAGGCGGTGCGGTGCTGACGGAGGACTACGCCCGCGAGATGGGCGCGGACTTCTATGCCCCTGACGCCATGGCCTCTGTACGATACGCCAAGGAGGTTTGCTGACCGCGGAGAGCGAGCGTGGCTTGGGGCTGGGAGGAACGTACAGCCACTGTAGGGGCGGGGTTCCAGGTCCGCCCGAGGGTGGGTTTCAGGAACTCGCCTATACGTTGCTGATAGTTTTTACCTTAGTCTGCCTGTTCCACCCCATTTCTTTGGTCTTGCCCAAAGAAACGGGGTGGAGCCCCAAAGAAAAACGCTTATGGGGTGGTGGCGCCCCCGTGAGGTTTCGGGACCCACCCGCCTCTCCCACTCGCGTGGGAGGTGCCACTCGGCCGCTAAGGTGTCCGCTTCGCGGACGGATTGGATCACTCGCCCCAGGGGCGAGGGGCTTGGGTTGGATGTAGACTGGCGTTTAAAAGTTTTTTGCCCCGCTTTTTTACAAAAAAGCGGGCGGGGTCCAGGGGCGGAGCCCATGGCCGCGCGCCGCAGCGCGCGGAACGCCCCCATGCTCAAAGAAGCGCAGGAGGGGGTCAAAGGGGGGACCCTCGCCGGGGGTCCCCCCTTTTGCGCCCGGCGGGGCCGGGCGCAATAAAAATCCCCCAAAAAAATCGCTGCATCGTGCATGGGATTCCCCCAAAAATCGTGTATTATAGAGTAGAGTAAGGAAAGGGGGTGCGCGGCATGGGCGAGCGCGAGATAATAGAACTCATTAGGGCCCGGGACGAGCGCGGGGCCGAGGAGCTGCTGCGGCATTTCGGCGCGCTGCTGCGCTACGTCATAGCCCCCATCCTGCCCGACGAGCGGGACCGGGAGGACTGCCTCTCGGAGGTGCTCATGCGTATCTGGGACGGCATCGGCGGCTTTGATCCCGCCTGCGGCTCGTGGCGCGCCTACATAACTGCCGCGGCGCGCAACGCGGCGCTCAACCGCGCGCGGGCAGCGCGCGCAGCCGAGGCCCTACCGGACGGCCCCGCCGCCCAGCCCGGCCCCGAGGAGGCCGTCATCGCCGCGGAGGAGATAGACGAGCTGCGCCGCGCCATAGCCGCCCTCCCGCCCGGCGAACGTGCGCTCATATACCGCAAGTATTACTATCGCCAACCCACGGCGCAGATAGCCTCGGAGCTGGGCCTCAGCCCCCGGGCCGTGGAGGGGCGGCTCTACCGCATCAAGAAGCGCCTCGGCGCCGCGCTGGGAGGTGAGCGGAATGGATGAAAAACGCCTGGACTCTCTGCTTGACGAGGCCGTCGGCGCCGCCCCGCCCGAGGATGTGGTGCGTGCCGTCAGCCCCTGGCGCAAGGCCATGGTGCAGGTGCTCTGGGGCCTCGGCCTCACGGCCATCACCTTCAACTTCCTGGGCCTCAACTATATCCTGCCCAGCCTGGGCTGCGCGCTCATGCTGCTGGGCTTCCGCACGCTGAGGGGTGCGAACTGCCACTTCCGCCTGGCCTATCATGCCGCCGCGCTGCGCTGCGCCATGCAGGCCTTAGCCCTCGGCCTCGGCGCCACGGCCATACGCTCGGAGGAACTGAACGCGGCGCTGACCGTCCTCTCGGCCATTGCCGTCTTCGGCGTCACGCTGGGCTTCTGGCAGGGTCTTATCGCTGCGAAGGCCGCAGTGGGGCTGGAGCCGCGCGCCCCGGCGGCGGGCCTGCTCATGCTCTGGTACGCCGCCATCTACGTCCTGGCCCTCGTGGCCATGCTCCTGGGCGGCAGTATCAGTCTGCTGGGCGTTCTCATGGTCGCCGCCTTCATCGGCATCGTCGTCTCGCTCTCGAAGCTCTCGCGGCAGCTGGACGAGGCGGGCTACGCCATAGAGGCCGCGCCGGTGCGCCTGACGGACGGGCAGCTGTGCGCGCTGCTCGCGCTCATCGCGGCTGCGCTCATGGCCCTGGGCCTGCTGTGCTTCGGGCATTACCACATGGGCTGGGAAGAGCAGCCCGCGCGCGGGGAGGAAGCCGCCGCCATCGCGGAAAAGCTCCTCGGCCTGGGCATGCCCGAATATGTCCTCGCGGACCTGGCGGACGAGGACCTGCTCCTCTGCGCCGAGGCCGAAGCGGTGGACGCGCACGTCGATGAGTTCAGCCTGGACGACGGCTCCGCGCTGCGCAGCACAGGCGTAGCGGTCCGCATGCCCGAGGAGGAGAGCTGGTACGAGCACTGGCTGCTCATCCAGCACTTCGACTGGCAGGGCGAGGCCAGCTTCCCCGGCACGGAGAGCATAGTGCTCTGGGCCGCAAACCGCATTTCAAACTGGTGGATAGACCTCAAAAACCCGCCCCACCTGCGCCTGCTCTATACCGAGGACGGCGAGAAACGTGTCTCCTCCCCCGCCGTGTGCGAGCCGGGCGACGACGGCTACACCTTCAGCTTCGGTTTCTCCTACCCGCGCGGGGCGGAGGGCGCGCGCGGCTATGTCTGCTACAGCATAGAGGCCGCCTCGTCCGTCATGACCATCGTGGACAGCGGGATAAACTACCGCCACCAGGAGAGCCTGCTGCAATACCCCGTCCGCACCGCACTGGAGGGCGGGCGCGCCTTCTGGCTGGGACAGGACGCGCTGCAGTTCTTCTCCGCGGAGGACGGCGGAGTGGATTTCACAAGCTGAAAAAAGCCGCCGCCCCGGCATGGGGCGGCGGCTGCGCTTATTTTATTATGCGGTAGTAGCCCTCTTTCCTCGCTATGGGCTGCGGCTCCGGGCCGTCGGCGTAGCCGAGGATACAGTTGCCGACGCCGACCCAGTCGCCCTCGACGCCCCACTTCTCCAGCAGGGCCCTGCCCTCGGGCATCTCAAAAACCTCCCGCGCGCGGTTTATCCAGCAGGAGCCGAGGCCCATGGCGTGCGCCGCATTGAGCATATTCCCCATGACCAGCGAGGCGTCCTGCACGCCGTTGGGGTTGCCCGCCTCGGCGAAGACGACTACGACCGTCGGCGCCCCGAAGAAGGGGTCGAAGTCAGCTTTTCCCCAGACGGCGGCGTTCAGGCGGCTCATGAGCGCAATGTCCTGCGCGTTCTGCACGGCGACGATGAGCGGCGACTGCGCGCCGCGCGCCGTGGGCGCGTAGGTCCCGGCCCCGAGCACGGCCTGGAGCTCGGAATCCGATATCTGCTCTTTTTTGTACTTCCTGACGCTGCGGCGGGTCAGGAGGTTTATCATGGCTTCGTTCATACGGCACCTCCGCTTTTTAGTTTTTCCCGCCTCCATTTTACACCCGCGGCGGCGGATTTGCAACGCGGCGTTGACAGCCGGGCTCGGGGATGATACGCTGTCCTGGGTGATTAATTTGGAAAAGCTGTGGGAGGACTACCCCATGCCCGAAGGTTCGGAGGCGGACTTTGCCCTGCGCGTGGAGGGTGACGAGCTGGAGCCCTATGTGAGGCCCGGCGGCATCGCGCTCATAAAGCGCGGCGCGGAGATACGCGACGGGGACGTGGGGCTTTTCTTCGCCGGCGGCGACATGGTGCTGCGGCAGTATTGCGAGGACTGGGCTGGGAATGTCTATCTCTTTGCGGTGAACCGCCGCCGGAGCGGGCTCGACATCCGCCTGCCCGCCGCCGGGGGCGCGCCGGTCTGCAGCTTCGGCCGCGTCCTGCTGGAGGATGAGGTGCCGCTGCCTGAGATATAGGAGGTATAGTATGTTCAGAAACATGCGCCGGGGCCGCCAGGTCCTGCCCGAGGCCGAGAGCCTCGCAATACTCGCGCGCGGGAGCCACGGCGTCCTGGCCGTGCTGGGCGACGAGGGCTGGCCCTATGCCGTGCCGCTCAATTACCTCTGGCACGAGGGCTCGCTGTATTTCCACTGTGCCCGCGCCGGACACAAGTATGAGGCCGTGAAGGCCTGCCCGCGCGCGTCCTTCTGCGTCGTGGACAGCAGCGAGGTCGTACCGGAGGACTATTCGACGGACTACCGGAGCGTCATCGTCTTCGGCCGCGTCCGGGAGCTCACGGAGAGCGCAGAAAAGCGCCGCGCAATAGAGCTCCTTGCGCAGAAATTCGCCCCCGATGACAGCGCCGAACACCGCGCCGCCGCCATAGACGGCTATTGGGACAGCCTGTGCGTCCTGGAGCTGCGCGCCGAGCACCTGAGCGGCAAGGAATCCGCCGCCCTAGCCGAAAAGCGCCGCGGCGAATAAGCCCGGACAGAGCCCCGGGCCGTCGTAAACCGACGGCCCGGGGTTTTTCATGCTATTTTCAACCTCAGCCGCCGGGCGCAAAGCCCTTCACCGCCCGGCCCCCTCGCAGCGGCGTCTGAGGTCGGCCACGAAGCGGGCCTGCTGTTTTTTGAGGTAGGCCTTCACGAAAGGCCGCATGAGCAGCCGCTTTGCCTCAACGCACTCTGTGAACTCGATCTCCGTCGCGCTGTCCCCGGCCGTAAAAATACCGCTCCAGTGTCCCGTCACGTTGGCGTTTTCCATGTCGAACTCCCAGCGCCTGCACGTCTCCATGGCTGTGACCGTAAATGTTGTCGCAATGCCGCCCTTTGCGTACTCGACAAAGTGCCGCTCGTCCAGGATCTCCGTGCCGCTCAAATCGCTGCGCCAGGAGTAGTCGTCCACCGCCGTGACCACTGCCCACACTCTCTCGATGGGGCAGTCTATCTTCGCCCTTATGCTTGAAGTCGTCATTTAGATTTCCCCCATCCCCGCGGCGCCAAGAGGCCGCTGGTTCAAATCGAGTATGAAAAAAGAGGAGCCTCAAGCTCCTCCTTTTCCTGGTCGGAGTGTCATTAAAGGATCTGTGGAAATCCAGTAATATCAATGGTTTGCAAGCAGCAAGCAAGGCTTTCATCAAACGAAAAACAATAACAAGAAAGGGTACCGCCCAAAACAGCTTTGAGGTGGCACCCTTTTTTGTTAATTTTGAAAGACCTTTTGCTAATCAGACCGTATCCCCAAAACATTGGGGCAAGTCAATCACGATGAGTATAACCTTGCAATACTAATTCTCCGTATCTTCTGCTATTACAGTGGGCTTAATCGCAATTAAAGTATATAACAATTTTTCTTCTCGAGTCATAGAATCGGTGCCGATGCGAATTTCAAAATCTGCTTCTACACTTTGCGGAATAGAAAATACACTACTGATAAGAGAAGTCGCAATTTCTCCCTTTATTTTTTCGTTATCGGTAGTAATAAACTCAAAACTGCAACGCTCAACATTTGCTCCAACAAGTCGCCCGTAAAGAGTTACATGTTCAACCATTTCTTCGATTTCTGAGTCAATAAAATCAAGGTTCACCGATAGCTCTTTGGTTGAAAAGTGTTTGCAGAATACGCTGTTATTGGGTGAAGCGTTGTTGATCTTTATTCCAGTTTTGTTTGAAAGCAAAGATCGGAGCAAAGTTCTGTATCTTACCGCTACTCGAGGATTCTGAGTCGAAAGAAACTCTCGCAACTGCTCTTTATTTCCGGCAACCATAAATAGCCTATTAAAGTCTTGAAGGGTCTGCGTCAATGGTGTTTCTTTATATAAATCACATAGTTCTCGAGACTTCAGTCGTATGCCAACCGAAGCTGCAAACATTCCTGTCGCACACAAATAACAATCGTCTTTCACTTTTTTAGGTATAGCGCCGCGCAATCCACCATCTTTGAAAGCAAGTGCATAGATAAGCTGTTGAACATTATTCAACATGTCGCCTAACGCAACACAAGAAATCTCCGTAATGTGAGTATCATCTTTTTCAAGCGAGATTTCAATAATGTCACGCATCTCTTGGTTAGCCTGCATTATAGGCGCTTCAGCAGAAGGGAGAATCTCCATCCCAGCAGCAAAATCAAGCAACTCACCGGTTTCAGGCAGTAAATCTTCTGTTAAAGTTTCGGGGTTGATAGCGGCAATAGAAAACTCATTTTGTATTTCTTCTATTTTAAAAAGTAGCGATTCTGGATTTAACAAAAGATCGCGAATTTCAATAGCATTTTTTTCAGCTTTCAAAAGCTTTCCAGATGAAATCGGGGCTAATAACCAAGCGGAATCCTCGTCATTTTCAGATGGAATTGCTACGGCAAAATATAGTTGCATGGATTTGGTAATGCAAGAAAAAATCTGTGGTTCTTCATAAAACAAATAAATATGATGGTAAAATAAATCTCCAATGTAAGGCAGGGAGGCAAATAAATTATTCATTTATTTCACCACCTTCATTGCAAATCTCAAAGAATGTATGGGGCATTACTCCATCGTAGAGCCACCAAGTATAATGGTTAGGATTATCTCCGCTTGGCGTATGCATTATTTTTCCACGGTACTTATTATTTGTGCCGCTTGCGATGCGTTTGTACTTCTTCCTTAATTTTGGTGCTTTGCTTAATGCTCGTTTACAGTCATCAAAAGACTTGAACACAGAAAGCCCATACGCATTTACATTGTTCTTGTGCTTCTCCGGGTTAATCAAATAGAAGGGCACAAAATCTTTCTCGGACAAAACGGGCCCTTTGCACAAACGGAATAAAACACATTCCTCGGCTAATGCTTCTGCGGGAGGACAGTTTTCTGGAAAATATGTAGGAAACCTGGGTTGAGCACTATCCATGAAACTTCCTCCTCACAATAAATATACACAACAATAATAGCAGACATACTGGTAAAACGCAACAAGAACAAAACCAGAGAGTATGAAGGCCACCCCAACGAGACTACAGGTGGCGTTTTCATATATTCAGACCAGAGAAAGGAGGGGTGTTCCCCCACAGGCCAGCCATCGGGCTGGCTTTTTCTATTTCACAACGAAGGAGGTTTTTAGGTGGCTGACGATAAAAAGAATATTCCCAACGCTGGGAAAGCGGACGAGTCCCCAAAGTCAGGAAAGGTGGAGCCTGTCACAGCCGATTCCCCGGTGCATGATCAGCCCGCCCCGGCCAAGGCGGAGGCCCCCGTGGTAGAGGGAGCGTCTAAAGTGGTAACGCCCCTTGTGGCGGAAAAGCCCGTTGAGGGAAAGACAGTTCCAGACCCTACGGCGGAGCAGCCGGCTCCGGCGGGTAAGGAGGAGCCCAAAGACAAGGACGCTCCTGCTCCGGCTAAAGAGTGTGCGCCGCAGCTGGGCAAGGACGAGAAACAGACCCCGATCCTCGGCATGGGAGATCCCGCCCCCGTTGGAGAGGTGGTGGATTTTACTGCTGCCCGGGAAGGAGCGGCGAAGGGCAAGTCCCCGGAAAAGGCTACGGCCCCGGCCAAGGGCAAGCAGGCGGACAAAGCGAAGGATGCGGCCAAGCCCCGCAGGGGCCGCCCACCCAAGGCTGACAAGGCGGCCCCCGACAAGGCCAAGCCGCAACCTCGGGACAAAATGTCCCAAAGCAAACCGCCTGCCGGGAAAGGCGCTCCCGCTACGGCGGAGGCCCCGGCTGTAACCGAGCAGCCGCCCGCCCCTCGGGATGCCACCCGTGGCGTGAAAGAGGAGATCGTCTATCTCAATCTTTCCGAGCTGCACCCGTTCAAAAATCACCCCTTTGGCGTCCGGGACGATGCGGAAATGCAAGGACTGGTGGAGTCGGTCAAGGCCGCTGGGGTCAATCAGCCTGCGCTGGTGCGGCCCCGTGAGGGCGGCGGATATGAGATCATCGCCGGACACCGCCGCCAGCGTGCCAGCGAACTGGCCGGGTTTGTCAATATGCCCTGTATCGTCCGCAACATGACCGATGACGAGGCCATCCTCGCCATGACGGACGACAACCTGCGGCACCGGGAAAGAATTTTGCCCACGGAAAAGGCCGCTGCGCTGAAACAGCAGGTGGAGGCCATCAAGCACCAAGGAGCCCGGCCCGGTGAGGATGACCGGGACGCAGGAAAACGATCCACGCAGATCGTTGGGGATCGCAACGGTATGAATTACAAGCAGGTACAGCGGTATATCCGCCTGACCGAGCTTGTTCCCGATCTGCAAAAGATGGTGGACGAGAAGCAGCTCTCTTTTACCCCCGCCGTGGAGATTTCTTTCATCCGCCCCAGGCACCAGAAGTATATCGCCGTTGCCATTGAGGGGCAAGCGTCCTCCCCGTCCCTTTCCCAAGCCCAGAAGATGCGGGAGCTGGATAAGGAGGGAAAGCTGAACGGCGATGTGATCGACGGTATTTTGAGCGAACAGAAAAAGGAGGTTGACAAGGTGATCATCAACAGCGCCGAACTGGAAAAGTATTTTGGCAAGGACAAGACGCCCCGGGAGATGAAGGACACCATTCTGGCCCTGCTGGACGAGTGGAAGGAGAAGCAGCCTCCGGAGCTGGGCAAGCCCGACAAGAAAAAGGACATGGAGAAGTAATCGGCCTTGGGACAACTTGTCCCGAGGTCTTTTTCGTTCCCTCGTTCAAGGCTCTTGGGGTTTATCCCCCGTCGCCGCCTATTACACGGCATGGCCGGGCGCTGTCCGTCAAGGGTGCGTCGCACCGCCGCCCTGCGGCGGCTTGCCCTTTGCGGGCGGCCCCGGCTGTGCCATTCCCGGGGCGTGACGGGGGGATATCCTCCAGAGCCGCCCCCTTTCCCATGAATGGGAAAGGGCGGGGGGA
>ENA-OZAB01000163-OZAB01000163.1-human-gut-metagenome-genome-assembly--contig:-NODE-163-length-45989-cov-9.286346_pt1 | contig 45989 bp, 35 predicted proteins | sample MGYA00243297_ERZ653491 | MGnify/ENA primary metagenome ERZ653491 (study PRJEB26926, sample SAMN06165154) | human gut metagenome | biome: ENVO:00009003; feature: ENVO:2100002; material: ENVO:00002003... | reverse complement strand
AGTAGAACTCCTTGTTGATCTGCTCGTTGAGCAGCTTAGATACGTTAGCGTTCATCGGGCTCCTCCTTCAGTGTTGTTTTCTTCCTGTTCCCTGCAATCGGGACAGATATACCGGATTTTAAGATCATACGAGAGGATCTCCCGTCCCAGCGTGTGCTCAATCCGGCTCTGTATATCCGGCAGGTGAACGTCCGCGATTTTCCCGCACCGGCTGCAAATCAAGTGATCGTGCCGTTCCGTCCGGTCGTACCGGTCCGGCGACCCGGGCTCGGTGATGCGGTGCAGCAGACCCTCCTCCGCCAAGGCGTTCAGATGCTTATACACGGTGCCAATGGCGATACTGGAATGCTCCTTTTTCATCTCCATGAACACCTGCTCCGCCGTGGGATGCCGCTGAAGCTCCGTTACGGCGGCCAATATCTCCTCTGCGTATTTCGGCATACTGCAACCTCCTAAATACAAGAATAAGTCTTATTCTTCTGCCTTTATTATACCCATATTTCTCTCTTTGTCAACAGCCACAAGGGTCTTGCGCCCCCAAATTGCTTCAAAAAGCCTTGACAGCTTCAACTGTATCTGTTATAGTCACAGTATAAACTGTATCAGTAGTGAACACAGTTACATTGGAGGTTGATTATGCGTCAGATATTACTTTTTGCGGCCCTGCTCGCCCTGCTGCTCGCCGGCTGCGCGGCCCCAAAGACAGACCCCGGCCCCGCGGAAACCGAGGCCGAGACCGAAACCGAAGCGAAAACCGAGACGGAGGCCGATACAGAGGCGGAGGCTACGGCGGATTACCATAGGATAACCGCCGAGGAAGCCTATGAGATGATGGTCTCGCAGGAGGTCGTGATAGTGGACGTCCGCACGCCGGAGGAATACGACGGCGGGCATATACCAAACGCCATACTCGTGCCAAACGAGAGCATAGGCGATGACATGCCGGAGGCGCTGCCCGATAAGGAGGCTACGCTGCTCATATACTGCCGCAGCGGCCGCCGCAGCAAGGAGGCCTCCGAAAAGCTGCTTAAGCTCGGCTATAAAAGCATATACGAGTTCGGCGGCGTCATCGACTGGCCCTATGAGCTCGTGAAAGAGGGATAGCCATGGACAGCTCCTTTAACCTTGCGGTACACGCGCTGGTATGCCTGAGCCACAGCGGGCGCTCGTTGAGCAGCGAGGCGCTGGCAGAGAATATATGCACCAACCCCGCCCGCGTCCGCCGGGTGCTGGCGGGGCTGAAAAAGGCGGGGATGGTGGAGACCCGGGAGGGCTTGGACGGCGGCTACCGCCTGACGGCAGACCCGGCGATGCTGACCCTGCGGCAGGTGGCAGAGGCGGTAAACACCCGTTTCGTGGACTGTGCGTGGCACAGCGGGGACATCGACCGTGACTGCGCCATCTGCTCCGGCATGGCAGGCGTGATGGACGCGCTGTACCGGAACATGAACGAGGAATGCGCCGTCTATCTCTCGCACATTACCATCACAGATATTGAAACACAGCTTTTTACACAGAAACAGGAGGATTTTACGATGCTTACCATTACGACCAACAGCTTTGAAAACGATGTTCTCCGCGCGGACAAGCCCGTGCTGGTGGACTTCTGGGCCCAGTGGTGCCCCTACTGCCGCCGCATTGCCCCGGCCTTTGACAAGGTGGGCGAACAGTATGCCGATACCCTCATCGCCGGCAAGATCAACTACGACGAGGAGCCGCAGCTGATTCAGCGCTTCGGCATCGACACCATCCCCACGCTGCTGCTCTTTAAGAACGGCGAGGTGATCGGCTCCATTGTCGCCCCCGGCTCCAAGGCGGCCATTGAGACATTTATTCAGGAAACGCTGGCGCAGTGAGGGCGTAGCCATGGAGCAGATTTACGACATGATCGTCATCGGCGGCGGCCCCGCCGGATACACCGCCGCCCTGTACGCCGCCCGTGCCGGGCTTTCCACGCTGGTGCTGGAAAAGCTCTCCGCCGGCGGGCAAATGGCCCTGACGGAGCAGATCGACAACTATCCCGGCTTCGAGGGCGGCATCGACGGCTTTACGCTGGGCGAAAAAATGCAGCAGAGCGCCGAGCGCTTCGGCGCGGTGACGGAGCTGGCGGAGGTCTACAAGGCCAGCCTTTCCGGGAGAATCAAGACGCTGGACACCAGCGAGGGCGTCTTTCAGAGCCTCACGGTGGTCATTGCCACCGGCGCATCGCCCCGCCCCCTGGGCGTTCCCGGCGAGGAAGCACTCGTCGGCAAGGGCGTTCACTACTGCGCCGCCTGCGACGGCGCGCCCTATCGGGGCAGGATCGTGGCGGTGGTGGGCGGCGGCAACTCCGCCGCGGCGGACGCTCTCGCCCTGTCCCGCATTGCAAAGAAGGTCTATCTCATCCACCGCAGGGACAGCCTGCGGGCAACGAAGGTCTATCATGAGCCGCTGATGAGCGCGCCCAACGTAGAATTTTGCTGGAACACCACCGTTTCCGCGCTGCTGCACGAAAGCCGCCTGACGGGACTTCGGCTGCAAGACGTCAATACCGGCGCGGAGCGCGACCTTGCCTGTGACGGCCTGTTCATCAGCATAGGCCGCGCCCCGGCCACGGAGCTGTTCCGACGCGAGCTGGCGCTGGACAAATCCGGCTACATCATCGCGGATGAATCCACCCGCACCAACCTCCCCGGCGTGTTCGCCGCGGGCGACGTGCGCACCAAGGCGCTGCGGCAGGTGGTCACCGCCGTATCGGACGGCGCGGTGGCTGTCCACTACGCGGAGGAATATCTGGCGGAAAATCGGTAAAGGGAGGAATATTTTGAGAACATATAAGGATAAAGATGAGCTCAAAAACGAGATTCGTCAGAGCTTTGAAAAGTACATTTCCGAGTTCGATACGATCCCGGAAGCCCTGAAGGATAAAAGAGTCCCCGGTGTGGACAGAACGCCGGCAGAGAATCTTGCGTATCAGGTGGGGTGGACGACACTGCTTTTGAAATGGGAGGCGGACGAGAAGCGCGGAATGGACGTGAAAACACCGTCGGAGCAGTTCAAGTGGAACCAACTGGGCGACCTGTACCAATGGTTTACGGACACCTACGCCCATTTGTCCTTGGCAAAATTGAAGGGCAAATTAAATGAAAATATCGCCGCGATCCAGACCATGATCGATTCCATGAGCGAGGAGGAGCTGTTCCAGCCGCACATGAGACGGTGGGCGGATGACGCCACCAAAACAGCGGTGTGGGAGGTTTACAAATTTATCCACGTCAATACCGTCGCGCCCTTCGGAACGTTTCGGACGAAGATCAGGAAATGGAAAAAGGCAGTGCTGTAAATTGCAAGGAAGTGCAGCAAAAAGAGCAGCCGCAGAGAACATCTGCGGCTGCGCTTTTATCCATTCTCAAGGCTTCAGCCTCACGCAGCACCATATTGCCGTCTAAATCAGCAACGCCGTTTCACTTTTGAAGCATCGGGTGGCTGGACGAAGCCAGCCTCGGCGCTGGCATACCGTCCGGTCTCCCTCCGCCTACTCCGCGCAGAGCTCAGCCACCAGAGCATCCATCTGCGCCTCACTGGTTTGGTTCAGTGCGCCGCGCAGCGATACCTCCGTTTCGCACAGTCGGAGATCCTTCATCTTTTTCAGCTCGGCGCGCATCAGCCGCGCAGCGGCGGGTGCCCAGGATCCGTTTTCCATCAAGCCGACCCGGCGGCTCCGAAAGCCCTTGGCCTGCAAATGCTCCAAAAAGGCCTTCATGGGTGGAAACAGTCCTCCGTCATAGGTGGAGCAGGCCAACACCAGTTTCCCACAGTAGAATGCGCTGGTCACGGCATAGGAAAGGTCTGTCACCGTCAGATCGCACATGGTGACTCGTACACCTTTTCCCTCCAGCTTGCTCTTGAGGGCCTCCGATGCATATGCGGTATTTCCATGGATGGACGCGTGGACGATCAGGATGCCCTCCGGTTCTTCCGGTTTCCATTGTGACCAGAGATCATAGAGCCGCAGATACTCCTCCAAGCCTTCTGTGAGCATGGGGCCATGGAGCGGGCAGATCGTTTTGATCTCCAGTGCGGAGACCTTTTTCAGCAGAGCCTGCACCTGCGCGCCGTATTTCCCGACGATATTGTAATAATACCGCCGCGCCTGCGGCGCCCACGGGGCGCGGGCAGTCCGCTCCAGTGCGCCGAAGCGGCCAAAGGCATCCGCTGAAAACAGGATCTTTTCCGTTTCCTCATACGCCGTCATTACCTCCGGCCAGTGTACCATCGGAGCCAGCAGGAAGCGCAGTCGGTGCGTACCCAAGGAAAGCGTATCTCCTTCGCCGACCTCCAGCATACGGCCCTCCGTCAGCGCACCTGTGCCGAAGAACTGCTTGATCATGGTAAATGTTTTCGCATTTCCCACGAGCTTCATCTCCGGGTACCTTTGCGCCAGATGCATGAGGCTGCCGGAATGATCCGGCTCCATGTGTGTGACCACAAGATAGTCGGGGCTGCGCCCCTCCAACACCTGCGCCACATGGGAGAGCCATTCCTCCTCCGCCCGTGCGTCCACGCTGTCCATCACGGCGATCTTCTCATCCAAAATGACATAGGAGTTGTAGCTCACCCCCATAGGCTGGACGGGGTACTGGTTTTCAAAGAGTGTCAATGTGTTGTCGTCCGCCCCTACATAGCGGATCGCATCCGTTACCGTTCGAATGGCCATCGGAAAAACACCTCCTGATCTTCTGTTTTGAACCGGCATTGGCCGGTTTTTCTATCTGAAGCAAATGCTCCCAATAGGGGCTGAAAGCAGCACCTCTACACCCGGCACACGGCCACCGCGCGATGCCCTGCAGGCAGGCCGTCCGGTGCATCCGGGGAAAGCTCCCAGCGCACCCTTCCCGCCCACTGGGAGGCGACGGCGGAGAAGTGGAGCAGCACGATGCCCAGATCCAGCGCGGCGTCGAGGTTGTCGGTGTAGGCGTCCTCCTGCTGCACCAGATAGATGCTGTGGCCACGGACAAGGAAGCCGTAGGGCTGGCGGTTGAGGTAGCTGGGGGACAGGGAGGCGGCGTAGAATGCCTGCCAGAGCATATCGTCATAGAAGTCCATCATTTCATCAAGACCGGACTTGTTGCTCCAGCTTTCCATGTGAACCAGCTCATGCACGCTCTTTTTCGGCGCGTAATACTGCTGCTCGGCCTGCACGTCGATCTGCGACATGCTCTGAATGTTCATCCGCAGCTTTTTCGCCGTCTTTTCCCCGTAGCCGAAGGCCACGATGGCCGCCACCTCCAGCGGGGTGGTAAGGGACAGAGCCTTTTTGATCTTGTCGCTGTCGGTAAAGGTCAGCCAGCAGGTGTCGATGTCCAGCTCCGTCAGCTTGAGGACAAGATCCTCCATCATGTACCCGGCGTTGACGCCTGCGTGGATGTGCCGGGCGGACATAAGGAGCAGATAGTGCGGCGCACCGATGAGGAACTGCTGGTAGCCCGCGGAGCTTTCCAGTGCCGGCTGCGCGTCCTTATCCAGCACGATCAGCTCCGTGGCGATCTCCGGAACAAGGCGGGGGCAGGTCTTTTCGTAGTAGGTGCGAAGCTGGGCGAGGGCCTCGTTCGGCACCTCCTTTCCACGAAAGGCGCGAACGGACTTGCGGTTTTGGATCATAGCACTGTAATTCATGGTAGCATCTCCTTTCCGAAACTCGTTTTGTTACGTTCTGACTTGCTGTGCCTCTTTTGGAAAAAGGGCGGACAAGCGCAGGATCGTGCTTGTCCGCCCCATCTCGCGGAATGCGGTCTCCCCGGCAGGGAGACGGCAGCCTATTTCTTTCTTTCACTCCCTGCGCCGGTCACTGCACGGACTCCAAAATCGCGTCCGCCAGCGTTTCCAGCTCAACGGCCTTGTCCTCCCCCAGCGCGGAGGCGAGGCTGAGCCGCTCGTTGAGCACCGTCATGTTCTTCAGCTCGTCGTTGACGAATTTTTGCATGAGGTCGCCGGACTTCACCGCCCACGAGCCGTTTTCAATGATGGCAAAGGTACGGTTTTGCAGGTTCAACGCCTTCATGTCCATAAGGAAGTCGTGCATGGCGGGGTAGATGCCCAGATTGTAGGTCACCGAGGCCAGCACGATGTGGCTGTACTTGAACGCCTCGGAGATCAGCTGGGACACATGGGTGGAGGACACGTCGTACAGCGCCACACGGCGCATGCCCTTGTCGCAGAGCCGTGCCGCAAGTGCCTGCGCCGCGTTCTCCGTGTTGCCGTACATGGAGGCGTAGACGATCAGCACGCCCTTTTCCTCCGGCGCGTACCGGCTCCACGTGTCGTACTTCTCAATGAACCAGCCCAGATTCTCCCGCCACACCGGGCCGTGGAGGGGGCAGATATACCTGATCTGATCCAGAATCCCGCCGGCCTTTTTCAGCAGGAGCTGGATGTGGGGGCCGTACTTGCCCACGATGTTGGTGAGATAGCGGCGGGCATCGTCCAGCCAGTCCCGCTCAAAGTCCACCTCGTCGGCAAACAGCTTGCCGTCCAGCGCGCCGAAGGTGCCGAAGGCGTCGGCGGAGAACAGCACGCCGTCGGTGAGGTCGAAGGTCACCATGGCCTCCGGCCAATGCACCATGGGCGCACCCACAAAGGTGACGGTGTGCTTGCCGAAGGAGAAGGTGTCGCCCTCCTTCACCTCGATGCACTCGTGGTCGTCCACATGGAAGCCGAACTGCCGCATGAGCATGAAGGCCTTTTCGTTGGAGATGACCTTCACCTTGGGGTGCCGCAGCAGGATCTCCTCGATGCAGGCGGCGTGATCCGGCTCCAGGTGGTTGATGAGCAGATAGTCCAGCTCCCGCCCGTTCAGGACGTGGTTCAGGTTCTCCAGCAGCTGGCGGCAGGCGGACCAGTCCACGGTGTCGAACAGCACCGTTTTCTCGTCCAGCAGACAGTAGGCGTTGTAGCTGACGCCGCGGGGAATGGGGAAGCAGTTTTCAAACAGGGCAAGGCGGTGGTCGTTGGCGCCCACCCAGTAGAGGTCGCTGGTCACATTACGCACACAATACATATCTCATACCCTCCCGGCTCAAGCCTTCACAAATTGATCCTTGCCCTCCGCGCACTCCGGGCATACCCAGTCGGCGGGGAGCTGCTCAAACAACGTACCCGGCGCGATCTCGCCGTCCTCGTCGCCCAACTCCGGCACATATTCGTAGCCGCAACCGCCGCACACATAGGTGTCGCCGATGGGTGTGGGCTTGGGCGGCGTGGGACGCTTCATCTTCACCATCGGCGGCGCGGGCTGCTTCTCGCCGCTGTCCAGTGCGGTGGTGAGCAAGGGCAAAATCTCCATCACATCGCCCACGATGCCGTAGTCGCAGTTCTTGAAGATAGGCGCGTTGCCGTTTTTGTTGATAGCCACGATGGTGGAGGCGTCCTTGATTCCCTTGAGGTGCTGGGTGGCGCCGGAGATGCCGCAGGCGATATAGAGGTTGCCGGTGAACTTTTGTCCGGACATACCCACATAGCGGTCAAGGGGCAGGTATTTCAGCGTCTCCGCCACGGGACGGGAGGAGCCGATGGCCGCGCCGGCGGCCTTGGCCAGACCCTCTACCAGCTTCATGTTCTTCTTCTCGCCGATGCCCTTACCGGCAGAGACCACACGCTCCGCCTTGGGAATGGGCGTATCCATGGGGATACCCACGGAGAAGTCGTGGCCGTCCTTTTTCAGTGCCGCCACCAGATCGTTGACCTGCTGGGCGGCGTCGCCCTCCCGGAAGATGGTGCGCTTGCGGATACCGGTGATGGGCGCGGGCTTCTTGGCCGTTGAGCGGCTTTCGCCGCCGCTGCTCTTGCCCAGCCTGCCGATAAGATGGGAGGCGATGACCACCCGCTGGATCTCGTTGGTACCCTCATAGATGGTGGTGATCTTGGCATCGCGGTAGGCGCGCTCCACCTCCATCCCCTTGAGGAAGCCGGTGCCGCCGTGGATCTGCACGGCGTCGTTGGTGACCTCCAGTGCGATGTCTGAGGCGTACATCTTCGCCATGGCGGACTCCATGCCGTAGGGGGCGTGCTGCTCCTTCAGCTCCGCCGCGGAGTAGACGAGGAAGCGGGCGCAGCGCAGCTTGGTGGCCATATCCGCCAGCTTGAAGGAAACGGCCTGCTGTGCCGCGATGGGCTTTCCGAACTGGACGCGCTCCTTGGCGTAGGCCAGCGCGTGCTCAAAGGCCCCCTGGGCGATGCCCAGCGCCTGCGCGGCGATGCCGATGCGTCCGCCGTCCAGCGTGGACATGGCAATCTTGAAGCCCTCGCCCTCCTTGCCCAATAGGTTTTCCTTGGGGACCTTCACGTCGTTGAAGATCAACTCCGCCGTGGAGGAGGAGCGAATGCCCATCTTGTCGTAGTGATCGCCGAATTCAAAGCCCTTCCAGCCCTTCTCCACGATGAAGGCGGAGATGCCCCGGGTGCCGATGTCCGGCGTGGTGACGGCGAATACCACATAGGTGTCCGCCTTGGGCGCGTTGGTGATGAAGATCTTGCCGCCGTTGAGCAGGTAATGGTCGCCCTTGTCCAGTGCCGTGGTTTCCGTGCCGCCGGCGTCCGACCCGGCGTTAGGCTCGGTGAGGCCGAAGGCGCCCAGCTTTTCGCCTTTTGCCAGCGGCACGAGATACTTCTGCTTCTGCTCCTCCGTGCCGTAGGCGAAGATGGGCCACGCGCCCAGCGACACGTGGGCGGAGAGGATCACGCCCGCGCCGCCGTCCACACGGGCCAGCTCCTCCACCGCCATGGCATAGCTGAGAATGTCAAGGCCCGCGCCGCCGTATTCCTTGGGGAACGGCAGCCCCAGCCAGCCCAGCTGTCCCATCTTTTGAACAGCCTCGTCGGGAAACTCGTTGTTCTGATCCAGCAGGAAGGCAAGAGGCTTGATCTCCTCCTCCGCAAAGGCCCGGATCTTGGCGCGCAGCTCCTCGTGCGCGGGTGTGGTTTGAAACAGCATACGGTGTACCTCCTTATGTCACGTTTGTTGGGTCACTTCCTCGTTTTGAATCGCTTCGCCGGTCAGCAGCCGGTGCAGGCTCACGGCACGGAACGCCTCGTCCTGCTTCCGCTGCAGTTCCGTTAGCTGGCAGTGGATGGCGCATTTCCCGTGTTCGCTTTGCCAGCGGCAGTCATACCCCGGCTCCATGCAGGCGCACAGGACGTCATGCTCTCCCATGACGACCATGAGGTCGTAGAGGGAGACGCCACGCAGGTCGCAGGACAGCCGGCAGCCGCCGGCTGCGCCCCGGCTCACCTGCACCAGCTCCCCGGCGGAAAGCTTTCGCAGGATCTGGTAGGCAAACTGCACGGGGATCAGCTCCGTTTCCGCCATCTCGGCGGCGGAGTGCTTCTCTTCGTCCAGCAGCACCCGCAGCATCCGCAGCGCATAGTCCGTTTCCCTTGTGATGAGCATATCCCTGCATCTCCTTTTTGGGTTATATATCCATTTTATCAATATTGATAAATCTTGTCAAGATATTTTCGGAGGAATTATACCGTCATTCTGTCATATTCCGAAAAAACGCCCCGCCTTGCCATGCAAAATATTGGTAGAGACAGCCTCGGCGTGGAGAACCATTGCGCACGAGAAAGACCATGCCCGCTGAAAATCAGAGCGGCGGGGCAGTTTACTGTCCCGCCGCCCATGGTTCAAGCTTCTGTTAGACTGATAGATTGAAATGGATGGAGATGCCTTTGTTCAGGCGTTTGGCGACGCTCCCCCGGTTTACCGATGTGTAGCATTGGTAATCAACGCCGTCTGTCCGTCCGTCACGGGAATGAAACCGCAAGTTGAATTTGTTTCCGCACTGGCAAATCATCAACTGTCCGTAGACAGTGGTATGTTGCATAGAGATTTTCCAGACGCTGTCTGGAAAATCTGCGGGTAAGCCTTAAAAGGATTTCGGCAAAAATTATTGTCCGTGTCCACTTTTGAAAAAACAACTTCTGCAAAAATGTTCCTCATGTCTACTTTTCTTGACTGCTACACTTATTGATGCGGTCAAAAGAAAAAGTGTCAATTTATAATCGTATTTCCCTTGAAAAAGTGTCACACCGTAGGTATAATAGCCTTGTAAAACGCACAGGATAGATGTGGAGGTGCTGATGATGCTAAAAAGGAAAATTGAAAAAGAGATTATGCACTGGATCGAGAGCAGCGACAAGGCTTTGCTGATCTATGGTGTTCGTCAGGCGGGAAAGACATTTATTATTCGGGAGTGTCTGAAAGCGGCGGGGTGTGACTATATCGAGTTCAATCTCATACGGCAGCCGGAAATTGTCGAGATTCTGGCCGGTGCAACAAGCATTGATGACCTGATTCTGAAGCTATCCCTGTACAGCGATCAAAAAATTGTTCCCGGTAAGACCGTCTTTTTCTTTGATGAGATTCAGAAATACAAGGAGATCGCCACGAAGGTCAAGTTTCTCGTGGACGATAAACGATTCCGGTACATTCTGTCCGGCTCCCTGTTGGGTGTGGAGATCGTGAATCTGAAATCCGCACCGGTCGGCTATTTGCAGACGCTCAATATGTACCCGCTGGATTTTGAAGAGTTCCTGCAAATCTTCCATGTCGGCCAGCCCGTATTGGATACGCTGCGGAAGGCGTTTACATCCAAAACGCCCGTAGAGGAAGTCATTCACGGCAAAATCATGGAGATGTTCAATCTCTATCTGATTATCGGCGGGATGCCTGCTGCGGTGGAAAAATACCGGACGACCGGAAGCATTGATGATGTGATGGATGAACACAGAGCGATCATCGAGCAGTACAAGCTGGATTTTACGCAGTATGAAGCGGAAAACCGCAAACTGCTCCTCACGCACATTTATGAACTTATCCCGGCCGAACTGAACGAGAAGAACAAGCGGTTTATGATTGCGGACATCAAGAAAGGACTGCGCTTTGACCGGATCGAGGACAGCTTCACCTGGCTTTGGAAAGCTGGTGTTGCTTTGGGTGTGTTCAACACAACGGAACCTACGGTGCCGCTCATGCTGAATGAAAAAAGCACGCTGTTCAAGCTGTTCCTGTCAGATGTGGGACTGCTCACCACCTTATACGGAAAAGCCTGTAAGCTGAAAATCGTCACCAAAGAGAAAGATATCAACAAAGGTGCCGTCTATGAGAATGTGGTGGCTCAGGAACTTTATGCCCACAAGTATTCCCTGTATTATTATAACAGCAAGAAAAAGGGGGAACTTGATTTTGTTGTCGAGCAAGCAGGGCGGGTACTCCCCATTGAAGTGAAGAGCGGAAAGGACTACGAAAAGCACTCGGCACTGGACAATGTGATGGCGGTTCCGGAATACGGGATTCAGGAAGCCTATGTATTCACGAATGATAATGTAAAGACTGACGGAAAGCTGACCTATCTTCCCATTTACATGGTCATGTTTCTGCAAGACGAACCGATTGGGTTTATCGATATTTCTGTGGATAAATTCAAACTGTGAAATACCAGAACGGCAATGGAAGCGCTCCGTTCCCTAAAAGGGATGCGGGGCGCTTCCATTATATCCTTTCCTGCGCCAATGCTTCTGCCTGAGTGGATATGGGACTGCTCTTATGTTTCACGCTGGATATAAATCGTTTTAGAGGTGCAGGTGTTTGAGCTTTTAGCTGCCCAGAGCGTTTGCCGCCATTATTGGGGACTTCCTTGCGATGCTGATCGAAATGGAAGTAGCGAAATGAGATTTGTTTTCCATGGTTGATGGCCGTATTGATGTTATCTACCAGATAGTATATCTGCTCATTGAACGACTTGACCCGTTCGGAGACATACAGATTGCTTTTTAACTCCGCAGCCTGGTATATGCTGCTCATCCGGGAGAGCTTTTCGATAAGCTCTGCGCTTTTCTTAGCTGTAATAAACTTAGAGGATTCCACGGCATCGATCAGTAGCTTCAATTCCGGCAGCGTAAGCAGATGACTGCTCAAAGAATAGCGATTTTCCCGGCTACGCTCCTCCTCAATGTCAATGCCAATGTCACAGAGCTTCTGAATATCCCCGGGTATAGTCTTCCGGTCGCAGCGAATATCATTCTCCTGCAAGTATGTAAGGATATCCCCGGTCGTGGCATAATGCTCGGCATCTGTTTTTAGCCAAAGATATTGCAAAATATATAGGAGTCTGCTCTTAGACTCAGCCATACATCCACCCCATTTTATCAATTCTTCTGTGATTATAGAAATGGCCTCCCCTGCTTGCGATAGGGTCAAGCTGGGGAGGTCATTTTTCATATCCGGGTTATTTCCGTGTACCACTATGATTTATTGTTCCACCGGGAACTTTGACAGCTTTCCGTTTGCTACACGGTAGATCAATGCAGCATCCGTCGTGTTCACGACACCATCACCATTTACATCAGCTGCCAAAAGTTGATCCGCAGACAACTGATATTTTCCATTTGCATAACGGTAGACAATGGCGGCATCCGTGGAATCGACTTTACCATTCCCATTTACATCACCGTATTTGACCTCGGTCTGGTCCCCAATGGTCAGGGTCAGGGTAGTCATGGGCTTATCGCAGTGGACGCCGTATTCCATCCCCAGGGTCTCGCTGTTTTCTCGGTTTTGGTACATGGCGTAGGGGAAAGTGATCTGGAAATCGGTATCGCTGGCCTTCAGCGGATTTTCCGACCAGGTCACATACTTCGTCACATCACGGGTCTTGCCGTTGGTGTAGTAGGCCGTTACCTGCATTCCGGTGGGGTCGAAGGTGTCTTTTACATTGTAGGTCATCTTGTCCGGCAGCTTCGTGACCTCGATGCGTTCAATGGTGCTACCCACGGCCATTAGGTAGGCGGAGTCGTTCTTAAAGTAGATGGTGCCGTACTCATCCATGATGGGGCTACAGATGGCGTACTGCGCCTGTGCGCCGCTGGGCGTGAAGATGTTGTAGGGCGTCGTATAGGTCTCCGTCTGACCGCTGGCCGTGTAGGTCTCCATGGTCTTCAGAGACACCTCGGTTTGGCCTGGCTTGTCCTCCAGCACCCGGAGCTTGCCGGGGGTGAAGTTATCGAAGAAGTACACATAGACGCAGCCTGTCTCCTCCATATAGGCCGTGGTCAGAACACCGCTGGTCTGGGGATAGCCGTGGGTGCGTACCGTATAGGCAATCTCCCAGTTGGGGATGTCGATGACCGTAAGGTTATGGCCACTGTATGCGCCGAACTGTGCCGTGCCGGAGATGCCGATATAGGCCCGCCCATTGTAAATGGTGGGTGTGCAGGTGGACATGGCGGGATTGGCGGGATCGTCCGCATAGTTGTAGAGCTTCAAGGTGCGGACATCCTCAATGGTACCCTTTTCGTCCACAGTGGCCTCGTAGAAGTAGCCGCCCTTGCTGGTGTAGTAATACTTGCCGTTGTAATGGGTGATAGAGCTGCGGATGTCGCCGGTCACATTCATCTTGTAGGAGGACAGCAGTTCGCCGGTCTTGGGGTTAAAGGACAGCAGACTGGGCTTGCCGGTGGTGTAGCCGGAAGCGCCGTCATCCGTGCCGATCAGCAGGAAGTCGTCGCATACATAGGCACCGGCCCAATAGAAGCCGCCCTTGCTGGTGTAGTACCAAGTGGGGAGCTTTTCTTCCATCGTCTGCGTGGGGTCCTCGTCGGTGGCGCTCAGGCACACATAGTGGGCCTCGTTGATCTCGCCCACCCAAAAACCGGTGTAGATGTAGCCATCGTGATAGACAATAGAGCTGTTGGGCTGACCGCCGATGGAGTCCCGATAGATCCACAGGGAGTCCAGGGTATTGGCGTCGAACGCCTGGATCGTGCCGTCAGACAGGCCCACGAAAATCATGCCGTTGGCGTAGGTGGGCGGGTTGATGGCGAAGCTGGAGTTGTGATCCATGGGCTTATCAATGAGAATTTCGCCGGAGATAGCATCCACCTTGTAAATGCGGGAGCCGGAGTAGGTGTAGATGGCACCGTCCACCAAAATGGGGCAACCGCAGGCGTTCACATCGTAGCCGGATCCAATGGAGGTAGCCCAGTACAGCTCGGCATCCTTGGCGTAGACCGGCGTCTTGTAGTCCACCACACCGTTATTCTCATTGTTTTGTCGTAAGTGGGGCCACGCAGAATCGAAATTGATGAGCTTGTCGTTGGCCGGAGCCTTCTTTAGCGTAATGGTCAGTGTACCGTCCTTGTCGGGGGCGGTATAGTGCTCCACCGTTTGACCGATGTACCCGGCGCAGGTGGTAGTGTAGGAATAGCTGGCACCGGGGGTCAGGCTGTAGGTGCCGTTTTTCTCCACGATGCGCTTGCCGTTCAGATCGTTGGTCAGGAACACCGTGGCATCCGCCGGGGTCGTTTGGATGGTCAGTTGGATGGGGTCACTTTTCTGAACATGGACGGTATAGGTCAGCTCAATGCTGCCGGTATCTGCGTGGCAGACCTGTACCGAAATATCCTCATTATAAAGGTCTGTGTTCAGGACCGCTTCCGCGCCGGCCAGCGTATCATAGCGTACGCCGTTGACCTTGGCATAGTACCCGCCGCAGCAGGCGGTGTCTGTGCTGCTGTTGGGATAGGTGCCGGAGAGGTAGAGAGCGGCGGTCTCCCGGTCTACCTTAACATAATAATCCGTGGTATCTCGATCAAAGCGGGCCGTTGCGCCCTTTGGAGTTACAAAGGGCAGTGTCTCATCCTTTGTGGCAATAGTCAGGCTGGACAGGTGCAGCTGCCGCAGCAGCTGAATATCGTAGTCCTGATAGTAGGTAGCGCCGTTTTCTGTCTTGGAAATGCGGATCGTCACCGTCTGGCCGTAACCGGCCTTGGCCACGGCGTAGGTCAGGCTCTGAGCAAGACCCGTTTTGCTGACAGGCGTTGTGATCGTCTCCATCCGTGCGAGATTATGAATCTCCGGCACGGTGCTTTGGGTCCGATACAGCGCCGTCACGGTTCCGGTTGCCGTGGCCTGCATGGCAACGGAGCTGTTGCAGTCGGACACCGTATAGTTGTAGGTGTGGTCTGCCGCCGTGAAGGTCTTGTCGGCGGCGTAGGCGATCCGGCTGGAAGCATAGGTGCCGTTGTAGAATGCCAGATCGGTCAGCCAGTCGGTGGTGACAGGCTCCGGGACGGACACATTCAGTCCGCTGGAGGCCGTGAAGGTGATCTGCGTATGATACCAGGTGTTCTTCGTGGCGATGCAGGTATAGCTCTCGCCGGGGACCAGGTGATAGATCCCGTCCACCGGGGCAATCTCGGAGCCTGCTCCATTGATCACCTGCACCGTTGTTCCGGAAGGCACAGCCAGCGTCACCGGTACGGAAGCTACCTTCTGAATGTGGAGGGTATAGGTGCTCTGCTCCCCGTTGGGCGCTGCTACCTGAATCCTGTGATCCTGCGTGTCTCCGGTCAGCTGCACCGCCCCGGTTCCGGTGACGGTATAATCCTCACCAAATGGTGCGGCGTCAATATCCACAGTGGAGGACACGGTTTTTAGGCTGTACTCCCGGGTGTTGGGCGCAAACTCCAGGGGCAGCTTGGTCCCCTCCGCCGTGGCTGCCAGAGCCTTCAGCGTGGGCACACGGGTCACGGTGACATCGTAGGACTGAATCTGCGTGTAGCCGTCCGAGCCTGTATACTGTGCTTCCAGCGCGAAGGTCTTGCCCTCCATGCCAGAGGTCAGCAGATAAGTAAGGGATGTGGCTATGCTGTTCCAGCTGCGGGATGTGCCCGACATATCCTTGCCGTTGGTGCCGGTATAAATGGTGCGGAGCCTGGTGGTCTTGGTATTCGGAACATTGCCCATCGCAACATTCAGGTACACGCTGCTCAGAGCATTGGCTGTATCCTCGATCCAATACTGCGCCGTGTGGTTCGCGCGGTTTTGTGCAGCGCGGTAGGGTTCTTGATCGACATCCAGCAGCCGGATATTGCCGAACCACTCGCCGTAGGGCAGGGTCGCAGAGACCTGGGCGTCGGCGGAGACCGTCAGCGTTCCCTCTGTGCGGTTATATCCGCCGTCGGACACACAGAACTTATAGTCGCCGGCGATGACTTGGACGCTGCCGGTGCCGGTGGTAACATTGCCATAGACATCCGTAAGGGAGAGGAACGGTGCCTCCACCGCATTGCCGTTTTGGGTTGCTGTGGCGGAGACGGTGTATTTGGTCCCGTCCAGAAGTGCCGCATATTCGGCAATGGCGGCCTTTAGGTTTTTCAGCAATGGTCCTGCCGAGTCGGCAGTTGCCGTCCGCAGGCCCTTCAGCGCCGTTGCGTAGGCATTGGCCGCTGCCGGATAATTCTGCACATGGTTGGTCATGTCCAGGTAATCCGCCATTTGGATAATCAGCTGGATAGCTGCGTCCGAATAAGTCGAAGATACATGGAAGCAAAGGGCCTTGACGGAAGAAGCCGGAGCGTCCAGCTTATAGCCGCCCTTGTCATAATAGAGCAGATAGTTGGCGGAAACGCCGTTGATCTCATAGACGAATCCGTTTTCCAGGCCGACAAAGTCAATATCTGAATCCGCCAGCGCCTGTTGAATGGTTTGTCCAGATTTATACTGGATACGGGTCGGCTCCACGATGGTGCTGTTGGCGTTCATAGCCACAAACACGAAGCTGCCGGCGTACTCTTTCTCTGCGGCCATCGCCGTGACCGGCATGGCGGCAGAGAGCAGAAGCACCAGACTCAGCAGCAGAGCCATTACTCTTTTGTGCATTTTCCTTCCTCCTTTTTTTCAATACAGGCAGTTCCATAGCCGGTACCGTATTTTCTCCCAGGTTGTCCAGCTGCCCTTGCAGGCATCCAGTACACGCACGGCAAATGAGTCAACCTGCTTGCGCTGCTCCGGGGTCATCTCCTGGGTGCTGAACAGCGCCTTTTGATTCAGTTCTGCGGCCTCCGCAGCATCCTCCGGGAACTGCACCGTACTGTGGCGCAGCAGGCAAACGGCATAGCCATAGCGCATGGCAATGGCCTCCCGGTCGTTTGCGGCGTCGATAGCGGCCATCTTCTTCCGAAACGCCCTGCGGCGATGGAAAATGCACCCGGCCAGCAGCAAGATCAGCAGCAAGGGAAGAAGCAGTAGGTAGTGGGCATTCAGTGAGAAGGTAAATCGGTCCCGCTTGTGCTCGTTGATCTCCTCTGGCTGCTCCACCTCTACAAATTGCTGGGTGTTGTTCTCATAGGTATTCTCATCCGGGCTGTCGCCGCCCAGGGACAGTTCCTCGTCGTCTATGTAGCCGGGAGTCACCTCGAACGGCACAAAGCCGACACCGCTGACATAGTATTCCGCCCAGGCGTGGGCGTTTTCTTCCGTCAGGGTAATGGTTTCACCGGCCTTGTAGCGGGCGGCATCCTCCGCCGAGAGGTAATATCCCTCCACATAGCGGGCTGGAACGCCCATGTAGCGCAGCATCAGCACCGCTGCCGTGGCGTAATGGACGCTGTAGCCGTGTCCGCTGCGCTCCAGCGTATATTGCAGGAAGTCGCCGCTGCCGTTCATGGTCCGGGCAGTCTCATCGTAGGTCATGGCTTCCCGTAGATAGTCAAAGATGATGGTGCGGATGTCGCCAATGGTCCGGGCCTGGGTGTCCAGCTTCAGCTGCCGCCGGAGGACGGCCCAGCTGTCCTGAGTCATTTGCAGGTCGATGGCCCGGAGATAGTCGGCGTATGCCTGCTCCTTGGATAGATAGGTCTCGATGTTCTCCCGGCCCTGGGCCGTGGAGAGGTTTCGCTGGATCTGGTACCAGTCCGAGACGCTGCCTTTCAGATAATACAGGCTCTCTGCCGGGGGCAGACCCGTGTCTCCGATGCGGTCTGCCTCCAGCGTTTCACTGCCGTAGACGGCGTAGGGATAGTAGCCGTGGGCGGAACAGGCGGAGAGATTCTTGACGGTCATGGAGAGGGGGGGGGCTGTCTCCGTATAGCCATCCGCCAGAGCGATCTGGCTCTGGCCGTAGAAATTCGCCTCATGGAGCCAATAAAAAAGGTCCTCATATTGGGCGGTTCCTTCGGTATCGGCTGCTTTCCAGCCGGTGCCGGTGTAGGTGTCGTAGACCTGTCCACGCAGATACACCTTTTCCGGCTGCTCCATCGTGACTTCCAGAGCCGGGGTGTCGCTTTTCTTCCAGGCGGGCAGGTTCTTGAGGTTTCCTTCCGGCATGGAATTGGTATCGCTGTCGTAGCGCCGCTGGTGAAGCTGGGTTTGCATCGTCTCGACCATGTCTGTATTCAGCTTGTCTTGGCAGGACAGGCCAATCAGCAGACACAGCGCTGCACACAGGACCGGCAAGATCATCTGCGCCGGAACGCCTGCAAGGGCTTCTCCCTCTGCCGTGTGCTGCACCATCAGCAGCACCGTGCCGATGATCAGCAGCCCACCGCCGATGCCTATGGGAAACAGGCCCACCAGCAGGGCTGCATAGCAGGGCAGCAGAATCGGCAAGGCCAGCAGCATCCGTCCGCTCCATGCGCTGCGGCTGAGAAGCAGCGACACCGCCAGTAGCAGAACCGTTACCGCCAGAGGCAGAAATTGGGCATCCGCTGCCGCAAGGTCCAGGTATATCTTCCCGGTCTTTTTCGTCAGCAGGGTCAGGAAATCATTTGCCAGTGTTCCAAAACCGGGTAGAACAAACTTGTTCAGTGCCAAGCTCAGAAGAAGCAACACGCCGATGCCCGCTGGAACGAGCCAGTTCCCGATTCTGGTTTGGTATACTATCAGCAACGCCGCCTGTACCAAAATCGCAGCTGCTGTCATAGCCCACCAGGGATAGGGAACGGATGGGAATGTAGCCGTCAAAAGCAAGCAGAAGCCCGCCGTCAGAACGGCACAGACCACCCAAGCGCCCCAGGGAAAGTGCAGCTTTTTCTGTGCCGTTTCGGTGACAATCCACTGGAGTCCGTTTTCATTTTTTCGCATGATGGATTAAACCTCCAGTCGCTGCATGGCCTCGGAATAATTCTGCGGGGCAAAGGTGGTCGCACCGGGGTACTGTTCTTCGGTACAGAGGATGAAATGCACCCGTCCGTCCGTGAGCAGCTGTTCTTCCGGCGCTGTGCCGAAACAGAGAATTCGGCTGTAACCGTCCGTTTTGGGCAGACGGCACTCTGCGCTGCCCCTGGTTTTTACCAAAGCCGGGATAGCCTGCAAAAGCTTGTTTTCCTCTGAAATGTCCTGGGCCTGCAAATCGTCCCGGCCCGTCCAGCACAGGGTATAGGGTACGCCGCTTTGCAGCAGCGCCATGCCTGCGGAGGACACGACCTCCGCCAGTGCATCCATCTGCTGGGGGGTGCCGCCGTTGCGCTTATCCCAGAATACCAGCAGAGAACGGCTTTCCGGCTGGCTGGCCTCCTTTAAGATCAGCTCGTCCAGCTTGGAGGACAGCTTCCAGTGGATTTGTCGGATGTCGTCGCCGGGTCGGTACTCCCGGAGCTGATACACCTCGCTGCGGTCCTCACCCCGGCGATTGGAAGCGCCGTCATCCGCATAGGCCGGTCTGGCGGTCATATCTGCATCCATAGGATACAGGTCCGGAAGGATGGTCAGTCGGGCATCCGCTTTCACGGGGGCCTTCATGGGGAGCAGGCCCAGATAGTCCAGCAGGGTAAACCGGCTGATCTGCACATACACTCTGCCGCAGAAGCTGCTTTGCAGCAGGATGGTTTGGCTGCTTTCGCCCTTGGCTCCGATGCTGCCGGTCAGCCTCACTGTCTGGCCTTCCTCAGTGAGATCATTGCGGATAGAGACCTGACAGCCATAGCGCATTACGGGCAGAAACGCTCCGTTGCGGATACGCACCCGACAGCTGACTGCCGTGCGTTTTGCCGCTGTGGCCGGGGTCAGAATGTCCGCCTGCAGGTGCCTGCGGACATAGAAATTGACCGCCCAGGAGGCCAGGGGCAGCAGGAGCAGCAAGCAGAGTCCGGCCAGCGCCCAGAAGGAGCCGCTTGTAAGAAGCAGCGCCGCCAACGCCAGCAGCAGGATCAGATAACACAGGGCGCTGCCTAAGATCGTTTTTCTCATTTGCTGGAAAATTCCCGGACATCCGGCTTCTGGACGGAGGTAAGTACATTTTGCAGGATCAGTGCCGCTGTATAGTCCTGGAGCCGCGCCTTGGAGTTGAGGATCAGACGGTGGACACACACATCCGGGAACACAGCGCACACATCGTCAGGGATCACATAGTCCCGGCCCTCTAAGTAGGCGTTGGCCTTGGCCGCACGGGTCACAGCCAAAGCGCCACGGGGACTGACACCCAGGGTCACATAGGCGTTGGAGCGGGTCAGATCCACCAGCTCTGCAATATAGTCATAAATTCGGTCTGCCACATGGATATTGCTGACCTCTGCAATGAGCTTTTCCAGCTCGGCAGGGGAAGTCACTGTCTGGCAGGCAGAGAGCGGGTCCACATGATGGCGATCCTTCAGCAGTGCCGCCGTGCTGGCCCGATTGGGATAGCCCATGCTCAGTTGGAGCATGAAACGGTCCAGCTGGGATGCGGGCAGCATCTGCGTACCCGCAGAACCCACCGGGTTTTCCGTTGCCAGCACGATAAAGGGCTTCGGCAGGGGCCGGGTCACGCCGTCCACGGTGACCTGCAACTCCTCCATAGCCTCCAGCAGAGCGGATTGGGTCTTGCTGGAGGTACGGTTGATCTCGTCCGCCAGCAGCAGATTGGTCATAATGGCTCCGGACTGATATTTCAGCTTGCCGTCTGCCTTATCAAATACGGAGAAACCGATAATATCCGATGGCAAGGTATCGGAAGTGAATTGGACACGCTTGGAGTCCAGACCCAGGGTTTTGGAAAATGCCTTGGCCAGGGTTGTCTTGCCCACGCCGGGGACATCCTCCAGCAGCACATGGCCCTGGGCCAGGATGGCCAGCAGCACCTTGCGGACGATGTCCTCCTTGCCCAAAACGACCTTGTTGACCTCTGCTTGAATTTGATCTGTCAGCTTGTTCATGCCTTTTTCCTCTTTCTGCCGATGATGTAGATCGCACCGGCGGCGATTACGACTACCGCACCGATCACGGCGCAGATGATGATTCCATTTGTGCCGAATGCCTCACGGGGCGCTTGAGTGCCGTCAAAATGCAGCACCCACGGCTGCCCGGACCGCACACGCTGCACAGCCACTAAGGCCAGGACGGATTGGGCCGTTGCCAGGCCGTCGCCGGCACCCTCCAGCACATGGCGGTAAGTGCCGTCCGCTTCCCGGAATCTGGAAAGCTCCGTCAGCAGGGTGTGCTCGTCCTTGATAAAACGGCTATCCGTCTCCGGGTCAATGCCCAGGGCGCACAGGGCCAGGATGACCTGGGCGGTGCTTTCCGCGTTCTCATCGCCGTAGGCGATATACCCGCAGGTGTCCGTCAGCTGGCCGGAAAGATAAGTAAGCGCTGCGTCGATCTCGGTCTCCAGCTGGTTCCGATAGGGGGCCAGTGCCTGCACCGCCATAGCGGTGATGTCCACATCCGATTTTCCGGGGATCAGGCCAAAGCCGCCGTCCGGCTCCTGGGCAACGGAAATGGCATTTACCATGTCCTCTCTGGAATACCGGGCATCGTCCGGGACCTCCGTATCCTCGGCATCCAGAGCCAGCAGCGCCCATATCCAGCCATTTAAGCCCTGAGCGCCCGGATCACCGGCGTAGTTATAAGTACCCTCTGCGATCAGGTCAATGGCCGAGCCGTCGGGCTTCGTGCCGAAGTTGGTGGGGTCGCCCCCCAGTGCCAGCACCGTTAAAGAAATCCGGTGGTATTCCGTGGCCTTGTTGCAGTCCAGGCATCCGTTTTTGGCGTAGGCGTCCTCCACATGGGCCTTCAGTTCCGCCAAATAGTCGGAATAGCTCTCCCTTGTGCCGGACAGTGCCATAGCTATGGCCAGCCAGTCACAGACGGAATCGCCTGCAGGAAACAGCTCCCGGTCCTTCAGCAATTCGCCCTTCTTGCCGCCCAGAGCGGACATTCCCTCCGCACTCTGTGCTATCTGTTTTTTCAGCGAGGGAGCGCTTTCCGCAAGGGCCAAAGTCGGAAGCAGAAGCAGCACGCAAAGAAGTGCCGCTAATATTCGTGTTGCTCTTTTCATGCTGCTGCCTCCCAGGTTCTATGGAATTTGTTTTGATAAGGGGTAAGGCCCGATCCCCGCCGCAGGAGCAGGGCGGGGGCCGCCTGTGCGGCGGTGGGGGATGGCTCCGTACCGCCGGTGGCCGGGAGAATATCTGTTTTCTCCTCATGGCACTTGGAGCAGCGATAGTGGATGTAACCGTCCTCTGTTTCGGTGGGTTCCAAACGGTCCGTCTCCACGAAGTCGTGGCCCAGGGCTTGGTATCCGCCGTTGATCCACAGACCGCAGTAGCTGCTCAGCGCTCCGTAGCCGCCCCCGGTGGAATCGTAGCCGCCGATGTCCTTGCCGTAGGCCAGAGTGAAGCGCACATAAATGGTAATGCCGTTGCGGACCTTATAGCCGCTCATGCCGGTACCCTCATACAAGGTGCCGTTGATGGAGTACATCCAGCCGGAGCCTTGGGTATAGTCAAATTCACCGATGCTGTCCCGGTCGTAGTTGTCATTGGTGGTGATGCCGTCCCGCAGAATCAGCTCCCAAAGATGCTCCGGGACATTGGCCCGGTAGGCAATGTCGCCTCGGTTGATCCGGCGCAGGTAGAAATTCATCGTAGCCGTCCCCTGATAATCCGGGTCATAGCCGTATTCCTGCAGGAAGCGCAGCAGCACGGATGCCGCCGTCTCGCCCTCCACGATGTCCAGCGTACCGGTATCCAGAATGCCCAGCCCGATGGTGGTCGCATCCAGCACCACATTTACCGAACCCGCCGGGTCGCCTTCGCTGATCTGGTGGTAGGTGACGGCATAGACCTTCATGGTGGAGTTTCCGTTGCCGTCCCAGGCCAGCACCCGGACGATATGCGTTTCCTCATCGCCCAACTGAGGGGGATCGAAATACAACTCGTAGGTGGGCTGGGAATCGCCGTAGCTCTTTTCCACGGTCTTTCCGTCCAGTGTGACCCGGATCTGATTGGAGTAGATCACACCGGCTCCCAGCTCTGCGTTGGCACGGGCGATCACCGTCAAGGGGAAGGTTTGGGAGGTCATGTCCAGACTGGCTCCGTCCAGATTGGTGACGATAGAGGGAGGATAGTCCCCCACCGTCGGGTGGGTATCGTCCGCAAGATTCGCGTAATAGCCCACCCGGTACTGAACAAGTCCCAGGAAGGTCTCCCCATCATAAAGAGACAGCACAAAGAGGTTATCTGCGTTGAAATCCAGCTGCGCCTCGTAGTTCTGATTATCCTGGGAGGTCAGCAGCAGCCCGTTCCCGGAATTGGTCTCATTTTTCAGCCGGACACGGATATGCAGATCGCCCTTACCCAGGGGATAGGCCACAAAGGTCAGTTTCCCGTCGGGCAGCTCTGCCTTGGTAAGCTGCTGGGTTTTCAGCGTCGTATAAATGCGGGGGGTATCATCCTCCTCACCGCCGCTGCCGTGGTCACCTCCGCTGCCGCCGTGGTCCCCGTTGTCTCCGCCGGTGCCATCACCATGGTCACCGGAATCCTCGGAGCCGCCTTTGTTATCGTCTGACTTGGAGCCGCCCTGGTCGTCCTTGCCGGGGTTATCCGTGGGGTCTGTGGGACCCGATGGATCCGGCTTGGTGTCGTCGGGTTTCTGCGTGTCATCCGGTTTCTGCGTGTCATCCGGGTTCTGTGGCTCATCCGGTTTCTGTGGCTCATCGGGCTTCTGCGGCTCATCCGGTTTCTGCGGCTCATCGGGCTTCTGCGGCTCTGATGGATCCTGGGCAGTATCCGTATTCTCTGCATTATCCTTGCCGGAGCTTTGCCCGCCGGTGCTGCCGGATCCTTGCAGCGACTCCGCCTGAAGCTGCTCCGGCTGAGTGCTGATGGGATTGTCCGGCCTTGTCCGACCGGAGGAGAGAAGTGAGAGGCTGATCCCTGCCACCAGCACAATGACCAGCAAAATACTCACGGCGCTATATAGGCCGCTATGTTTTTTCATACGGGTATCCTCCAAATGCTTGTTTTGGATTCTTACCATCGTCTCCTATCACAGGAGACAATGGTAAAGCCCCAAAATATGGCGAATCGCCTCCCCTCCCAAAAGGGAGGGGAAGCTATGGATTCGCCTTGTTTTACTTGGAATGTTTGACGACCGCAACGGCGTCGGCGGAGTTGACGGCCTTGTCAAGGTTCACATCCGCACGCAGGAACTTCCGTACAGAGACCTTCTCAAAGTCGGTGTACTTGCCGCTGTAGATGTCGTAGGTGAGCTGGGCATCGTTGATGTCCACAAGGTTCGTCTCGTTGACATCATAGCTCTGCTTCACTTCCTCGGCTGTGGCGCTGGCCTGAGTGATATTGGCCTCAGCCATAGCCTTGTCGAATGCCTCTCCCTTGTCCACGATCACCAACCAGCTGTAAACATTCTCGCCGTAAGCGGTAGTCTTATACATGACATTATCGCCGTAGGCAAACGCCTTGCCCTCTTCGGGGGTGCCGGTCACGGTTACCAGGAACACGGTCTTGTTATCCATCTGCACATACTCGGAAACAGCTACCTCCATGGTCAGAGTGGATTTCTTCTCGATGGTGATGACCAGATCGCCGGTGACATTGGAGATGGTGTAGGTGTTGTTAGCACCCTCGGTGACAGTCACATCCTTGCCGCCCATAGTGGCAGTGATGGTGTACTCAAAGTTCTCCTGCTTGGCCACGGTGAAGGTGTAGTTAGCCTTTTCCTGAACGGTACTTTCACCGGTAGCCTCACCTGCGCCGTTGCCTGCAAAGCTGACCTGGTAGGTTTCCAGCGGCTTGACCTGTTTGTTACTGTTGATGACGATGTCGCCGGTCACATCCGCACCGGGGATGGTGTAGGTGGTGGTGCCGTCGTCATTTTTCTGGGCCGCAAAGCCGGTGCATGCCTTGCCGCCGATGGTCACGGTCATGTTATAGGTGTAGCCAGTCGCAGGAGTCAGCTTGAAGGTGTAGTCCTTCATGTAGGTAGCAGTCGCTTCACCGGTGGTATCATCGCCCAGGGTGACATTAAAGGTCTTGGCAGTCTTGCTGCTGGTGACCACCACATTGCCGTTGACATTGGGGACCGTGTAGGTGCCATTGGCGTCAATGGTGGGGGTAACAGTCTCGCCGCCGACGGTGACGGTCACGGTGTAGTCATAGTTGGGATCCTTGGGAACGAAGGTCAGATTGCCGCCCGCTTTGATCACGGAGCCTTCCGCATCGGTACGCTTAAAGTCATCCGGCAGGTCCACGGTGTAACCGCTGACGGTCACGGTGGTCGTACCGTTCAGCACGATGGCGGCGGGGGCATCAAGTTCGATGGCATTGGTATTGGTATCCACATACGCCGCCGTGACCTTGACCGCAGACTGGCCCTGACCGGCTGCGGTGAAATTCAGAGTGAGCGCGTCGCCCAGCTCGGCGGCTTTACCGTAACGCACGATTCGCACGGTGCCGCTGCCGGGAATCACGCGATAACCCTCGATGCTGGTGGCTTCCATGTTCAGCGTCAGAATGGCGGGGTCAAAAGAGAAGGTCATGTCGTAGGCGCTGTAGGTGGTCTTGCCGTCGTTGTTGCCGATGGCCACAGGGATCTCCACGATTTGACCGGAGGCTACCTGCTTGTCCGCACCCATGGACACGGTGTAGCCCTTGGCTTCACTGGACTTCACTGTGACATCAATGATGTTGCCGGTTAATTTGACATCGTTGTCTTTAAGCGTATCATAGTCAGGCAGCGCTTCGGTTTTGACCTCAATGCGAGCGTTTTCTGCCGTGATGTTCTCCGTTGCCGTAAAGGTAACAGTGGCAATCTTGCCGGCGTTAAGAGTGACAGGGTCGCCTGTAGTGCTTAGGCCGGATACCCGGATGGCATTTTTACCAAGGATATCAACATTATCTCCCACTGCGCCAGTAGTGCCCGTGCCCGACATACATCCAGGTTCAAGCTCGCCGCTGGTTTTGACATAAGCAGTCTTGTCAAAATAAATTGCCCACTCCCAGTTATTCAGGTTCGTAATGGTCTTGTCGATCGACAGTGTAAGCGTAATCGTATCACCCGGCTGAACCTCTGTCTTATCAACTGTTGTTGACATCGTCGGAACATCAGCAGCAAATACAGCAGGGATAAGGCTGATAATCATGGCGATTGTCAACAGAATGGAAAGAGTTCTTTTCATTTTGTGTTTAACCTCCTTATGGTATTTAGGATTCTGCGGGGAATTTACTCATTTTCCCGTTTGTATAACGATAGATCAACGCAGCATCTGTGGAGTTTACAGCACCATCGCCGTTAACATCTGCCGACAACTTCTGAGAATCTGTCAGTGTGTATCTTCCATTAACCGAGCGATAGACGATTGCTGCATCCGTGGAATTTATGATGCCATCTCCGTTCACATCCCCATATGTCACATCCGGCTTCGTGTCTGCCTTTGCGTACTCAAAGGTGAACAGGGCGACGGGCCTAAAATTATTAGTGCTGCTGGATTCCAGTGTGATCGCCATGGCCGTTCCATCTTCGTTACGGATATAGCGGGTGACGGGGGTGGTGACGGTCTGAGTGCCGTCACCGTTGACCTTGTAGCTGTTTTTCAAGGTAACAGAGCGGATAGTTGCCGAGGACACCACATCTACAGCAAGGTCCGTCTCGTAGCCGTATGCAGTAGCGTCTGCGTGGTAAATATCCACGCCCTCGTTGTAGGTAATGTCAACGCTCTCTGTTCCTTCCGGAACGATCACATGGTACTTGGGAATCTCCTCGTAGACATTTTTGAACTCCTCGTTGTCCTCGCTGCCCAGGGTAACGATGCCCTCATAGGAAATGTTCTTTGCATTCAGCTTCGTGCCGTTGACAGAGATGGACTGGAAGGGGCGCTCCAACTCAGCGGTAGCAGATACATTCAAGATGGCCGTGGCCGGTGCGATCTTGGCATAGTTCGTGCCGCCAGAATCATCCGTGGCAATCTTTCGGTAGGGATCCATGCCTACAAGGTAGTAGGTGCCCTCCTCTGTGGGGGCGGTGAAGGAGAAAGTGCTCTTTCCGTCAGCCGCTTCCTTGTACTGCTCGATTTGCTCCCACTTGTCGTTATACAGGAACACATCCAGGTTCGAGAAGGGATAGAAGTCGCTGCCCTCGAAGGTGGTACCGTAGGCCTGGGTATTCACTGTCATCTGTGTGCCGGGACGGACGCTGTATTCGTCCTGGTCGAAGCAGGTAAATGCACCGCCGCTGGACCAGAAGCTCCAGTTGCTGTACATGGCCACATCCCAGGTATCTCCGTTGGACAGCAGGATGTAGTCCGAGGTGGAACCCCAGCCGGGACTCATGTAGGGATAGCAGTGATTCCTGTAATACATTAAATTCTCGTCATGGCCCCAAAAATTTGCCATGTAGAGGCTGGTGGGAGAGCCGGTGATCTTCAGCGCAGCCAGTGTGTCCGCCGTATAGGCAGTCTCCTCGTCCATGTAAAGAACATCGTCTCTGAGGATGAAGCCCTCCAGGTCGCTGCGGGTATATTTCCCCTTCCCGCATTCCTCTTCCGGCAGGCCGATAAAGTAGCGCTCCAGCAGGTAGAGATACAGGTGCAGGCCGGTGGGCCGCTCCACGATGTTCTCATCCACATACTCGCCTTCACCGTTTGCCGTATGGAAGCGGTAGAACTCGGGCATGTCGTACCGGCTCAGGTCGAAGTAGGGAACCGTGATGGCCTTGTGGCAGAGAATCGTCCCATCCTTGCCCCTGATGGGTACGCCGTCGTTGGAGATGGTCACATACACCGTGACCTCCTTGGCGGGGGTCTCATCGTAGTTATACTGTGCGTCCAATCCGTGGGGAGCTTCCTTGACCGTGATGGTAAAGGTCGCTGTAAGCTCTTTGCCGTCCGAGCAGGTCGCCTTGACCTTTGGCTCATAAGTGCCGGGGTCTTTCTCTGATACATAGAGTGAGCCGTCCTTGACCTTGGTTTGGACGCTGAACTGCGCTGCGTTGGTCAGCGTGTAGGTCAGCGAGTGGCCGTCCGCATCTTCAAAGACATCTGCCAGCTTGAACTCCAGCAGGCTGCCGGCCACCACCTCGCCGGTGGTGACGGCATCCGCCTTCACGGAAACGCAAGAATCCGCAGCCAGCGCCGGTATGATGCCGAATACGCCTGCCGACAGAGCCAAAGTCAGTGCCAGCAGCAGAGATAGTATGCGTTTTCTCATATTTGTTTACCTCATTTATGCGTAGGTTACATCCAGCGCGCGTAGAGCGTCATGTTGCTGCGCACCGGGTCTTTCTGTGTATCCCAGGGCTTGGTGAGCGCCTGATCTGCATACCAGCCGCCGAACACGGCGCCGGGCTTCGTGGGCGTCATGACTTCGCCAATGACACCGCCCCGCTTCACGGAAACGGTCTCCAGCTCTGTGCCGCCGCTGGTCTCAAAGCGGACCTTCTTCTTGCCCAGCAGAGCCAGCAGAATCAGCAGCAGGGCCAGCAGGCCCACACCGCCTATAATCCACCAGGTGGAGCTTCCTGCGGCGGCACCCTCGGCCCAGTTGGCGTAGAGGGTCATGTTGCCCTTAACGGTGTCCTTGTGGAAGTCCCACTTCTGGGTGCGGTCCAGATCGCTGTACCAGCCCTCCAGGTGGTAGCCCTCCCGGATGGGGTCCTCGGGCTTTTTCACCTTTTCACCGTACTGGACGGTCTGGGAGGGGACCTCCGTACCGCCGTTGCTTTCAAAGGTAACGGTGCAGTCCGTGGTGACGATGACAGACACGCTGTTATCCTTCACGGCGTATCCGGCCATGCCGTCCTGGGTGGAAACCAGGGTGTTGGTGGGGATAAGCTGCGACACACCCTTCGTGCCGATGACCTTCATCTGAAAGCTGCCGACTACCACCTCCGGCTCCCATGCCTCGCCGCCCTTAAAGGACACGAAGTTCAGATAGAAGGCTCGCCCGCCGGTGCGGCGGCCTAAATCGCTCCAGCGGATGCCGGGAGAGGTCATGACGCTGCCGTCCACCAGTTGGAGGAAGGTGTCGTCGTACTCGATTTCCGTCTGCATACCGTACATATCGGCGTTTTCCTGGGCGTCGGTGCGCTTGAGCACCAGGGTCACGGTGATGGTCTCGCCGGTGGTGGCCCGCACCTCAGATGTGCCGCCTACGGACAGGTCAAAATTGTAGCTGCGGCTCTCGTCTGTTTTGCCGCCCGTCTGCGAGGCAAAGGCTGCGGTGGGCAGCAGACACAGCAGCAGACACAGGGCTGCCAATAGTGTAAAAATGCGTTTTCTCATGCTGATCTCCTTCTCTCTCCGCCCGGTTGGGCCGTTTTTTGCCCGGCCGGGCCGGTGCGAAGCCCCCAACGGGGGATAGCCTCCCCTCCCGCCGGGGAAGGGAGGCTGGCAGGGCCTTACTTAAACTGATTCACGATGGCCACAGCGTCGGTGTGATCCACCGTCTTAGTGGCGTTTACATCGGCCCGCAGGAACTTCTCCACGGAAACCTGGGTGAAGTCACTGTATGTGCCGTTATACATATCGTAGACCAGCTGTGCATCGTTGACATCCACTTTCCCGGTCCTATTCACATCGAAGCTCGGGGTGATGGTGACCACATTGTCTGCGGCAGAGATGGCGACCTTGGCGGCGGCCTCCTCCTGGGTCAGAGTCTGACCCCTGTCCACGATCACCAGCCATGCATACTGATCCGTGCCGTAGGCATTGACCTTATACATGGTGTTGCCGTCATAGGTGAATGCCTTGCCGCCCTCCGGAGTACCCTTGACCGTTATGAGCATCATGGTCTTGTCGTTCAGCTCCAGGTAGGTGGATACACTTACCTCCTCCGCCTTTTGGGAAACCTTTTCCACATTCACCACCAAGTTCCAGTGATCGGCGCTACGCAGATAGACATTATAATCCACGGCCTCGACCACATATTTCCCATTGCTAAGGCTGCGCACGGTGGCGGGCCTCTTAGAAGCCGTGGGAGTGTTGAGGGGCTGATAGTAAGCTGTGACGGTGTAGTCGCAGTTCGCGCGCTGGTTCAGCGTGAAGTAGTAGGGCATATTCCTGCCCATAGAGCTTGCATTCCCGGAGGCTGCGTCCTCAGCGCCGTTGCCGGTGATCACGACCGGAATACCCTCTGTTGCGCTGGATCTGACATAGATCCTCAGATCTTCAACGACTCTATTGGCGGGGATCGTGTAGGTGATGGTGCCATTGTCGTTGACGGTGGGGATCAGTATTTTTGTAGTGCCAGCCGTAGAGGGTGTGCTGTAGCTTACATCGTAGGTAATACCGGCTCTCGGGGTGACGGTGAAGGAGTAGTCCTTTAAGTAGGTGGCTTTCTCCGGACCCCTGGTCACATCCTGCTCCACATCTGTGTTAATATTGTATGTCACATCGTACTGCTTGGGGGTCTTGCCGGTGCAGGTGACCTCCACATTGCCGGAGATATTCTCGATGGTGTAGGTGTCATTTGCGCCGAAGGTCAGGCCCTCTTTGACGGTGTCGCCCATTTTCACGGTGAAGGTGTAGGTATAGTGGCTGTCCACGGGCTTGAAGGTGAAGCTGCCGCCGCCGGGGACCAGGCGGGTCTCCGCGTCGGAGGTGAACTCATCCGGCAGGGTCACGGTGAAGTTATTGGCGTTCACCACCGTGTCAGCATCGGAAATGTTGGCGTCCGGCGCGTCAAAGTTGATGGAGTTGGCGTCCAGGTCAAATTTGGCGTTGGTCAGCGTCACGGTGGAGCTGGCAGTCGCCTTGGCGGTGAAATCCAGGGCCAGGGCCTCACCCAAGGGCACGGCGTCGCCGTAGCGGCGGACCCGAACGGTGCCGTTATTGTCCTCCACGGTCAAGTTGCCGGCGTCATCGGTCTTGGTGTTTAAGGTCAAGGCCGCCGGGTCGTAGGTGAAGGTCATGTCATAGGCGTTGAAGCCGGTGATTTTCGTCTCAGAGGAGGCAACCGTCACCGGGATACGCACCTGCTGGCCTGCAGCAACCTGCTGGTCAGTAGCCATGGAAACAGAGTAACCGGTTTCGACTTTTGGAACGGTGATGGAACTGCTGCTCGGTATAATGGCCACCGTAATCGGATCATCTACACCATTTGCAAAACCAGTTCCATCTACAGCATAGAGCGTGTTGTTTACTTTAATGCTTGATTTCAACAAACCGGTGTTATTATTATAAAACAATGCCGCTTGGGGATTGCTAATTTCTTCTAATGCCTTGAAAGTCATTGTGCAGAGTGTACCTGCCGCAATTGTGTCTGTATTGCTATTTTTGTACTCTCTAAGTCTGACAAAGCCATTATTGCCTGATACTGAAGTATTATTTACTGAGGGATTATCAAACCAAACACTATCATTGATATTAGTGCTCACAAACTGAAAAAGAGACACATCGAACCTAAGAATAATGGTAAGTTGTGTCATTGCATCTAAATCATGGTCCAACTTATATGTAACAGCAACCGTTTCCCCAGGCTTTACTGCTGTTTTATCGACTGTGGTAATAACCATAGGGCTATCGCCCTCCGCCGCAAATGCGGCGGAGGGGATAAACCCTACTGCAAGAACCACTGCCATAAATAATGCCAGTATTCTTTTCATAGATAATCCTTTACTCTCCCTTGGTAGTGAAGTCATTGATCGTGCCAGCAACATATTGAATCAAAAGATCAAGATCGCTCTGATTCACATCAAGGTCAGCATTCACATCTGCTTGCGCCAGCTGATCATCGTCCAATGTAATCTCGTTTGCCAAATACCGCCGCAGTAGATCAACATCGTTCTCGTCCACATAACCGAACGGGTCCAAATCAATGTTGCCAACAGAGGGGGTTGTCAAACCTCTCAAATTAGTCTGCCAGCTTAAAGCAGGGCTATACCGACTGGAGACGAAGGTGCCCGTCATACCCGTGTTTATGGTCGTCACGAAGTCTGCGGAGTCCATTTCTGCTCTGGTCTTAGCAGTGGCCGTCTGAGCGGTACTCTTGGCGCTGCCAATACCCTGGGCACAGGTGAAGTCCAAATAGTACAGGTTGGACATCGCAGCGGAGGCGTTGTTGGTCATGCCGACCACAGCGCCCACATTGCTGCCGGTGCTCTCCACATAGGCCCGGTTGTAGCAGTTCTTGACAGAAGCAGACGCACCGGAAGCGAAGGCCACGATACCTGCCACATAGTTGCCGGCACCTGTGATGCTGCCGGTGTTGTAGCAAGCGGTGACGCCCTTGGTGGTCTGACCCACGATGCCGGCCACATAGCCGTTGCCGGTGATCGCACCGCTGTTGTAGCAGCCGGTGATGGTGCCGGTAGCGTAGCTGGTGATGCCGCCCACATACTGGTAGGCATGGATGGTGCCTTCGTTGCCGCAATTGGTGGCATTGGAGTTCACCAGCCGTCCTGCAACGCCGCCCACGCTGCTCCAGTTGCCATTCACACGGGTCACGGTGATGTCAACATCGGAGACAACGCCGGAGATGTTGGTATAGTTGGCGTAGGCCACCACGCCGCCGGAATAGGCGTTGGCAACGCTGGCCGTGGAGGTCAGGTACATCTTGCCGGTCACCTTCAGATTCTGAATGGTGGCGTAGCTGCTGCTGGTGCCGTTCACATAGCCGAACAGTCCCTTATACGGAGCCGAGGTAGTGGTGGCACTATAGTAGATGCCCATGTTCTTCACGGTGTGGTTTTTGCCGTCAAAGCTGCCCTTGAAGGCCGTGCTGGCGGTAGTGCCGCCGATGGGCGTCCAGTTGTAGCCGGCCAGGTCAATATCACCCGTCAGCGCACCGTTGATGGCATAGCTCCCGCCGTTGACTTGCGCCGCAAACCAAGCCAGCTCCGCTGCGGTACCGATCTGATACACGCCGTCGGTCAGAGTGGGCTGCGTCTTGGTGGTGCCGTCCCATGCGCCGGCGGCAGAGGCCGTCAGCGGAATGGTCTTGGTCAGCACTCCACCGGACACATTGGCCTTGTCTGCGCTGCCCAAGTAGAAGCTGCCGTAGACATAGTCGCAGCCGGCGCAGAGCACCGCATAGGTGTAAGTGCCGTAGGGCAGGTTCTCATACTCGCCGTTGCTGTTGGCGGTGAGGACATTGCCTGCGGCATCCGTCAGCGTCACAGTGGGCGTGGCGGTGGTGGGATTGGTAATATTCAGCTTCAGCTTGAAGTTATAGCGCGGAGTGACCTCCACATTCACATTGGGGAAACGGTTCAAGCAGAAGTTCACCGTGACCGCGTTGAAGTTCGTGCCCACGCCGGTATCCGTCATTTTGTACAGGGTGGAGAACGGATTCGCCGCCGAGTACATGGAGCCGTAGGTATAACCGTTGGTGAGCTGAACATTGGCGGTGCTGCCGGAGCCAAAGTCCACATTCGTCGGGATTGTCAGCTCCAGCTCAGCCTGATCCATCTGCTGATACTGGGCGACATTGGTCTTATAGGCCGTATCGCCGATGGAATAGAACAGGTTGTAGGTAGTGGGGTTGAAGATACCACTGTACTTGTAGATGCCACGGTAGCTGCCCTCGAAGGTGAGAGACACCTTATCGCCGGGCATGATCTCCGTCTCCTGGGGATTGGAGGCGTTGGTGACCGTGGCGGTCACTTCGGCCACACGAGCCAGACTGTAGGAGGTGCCGGTGCTATCATGCATCTTGATGATCACAGTACCGCCAGCCAACCCAGCTTCGCGGAAGCCCAGGAGACTTGCGTGATACTTGCCGCTGGAATCCGCCGTCAAGGTGGTCCAGCCGGAAAGATGGGTATCCAGGTCACTTGCATCGGTGGTGACGATGGCGTACTGGACCGTCGTTGTACCGCTGCTGGACACCGAGAAGTCCAGAGTGGGAGCGGTGTCGTTACTCAGATAGAACCAGTTGTCGTAGTTATAATCCCAGGCCGACGGACGGGAAGATGTCAAGCCATTGGAATTATAGGCGATAGTGGCTTTCGCGTTGCCGTTTTCGGTCGCATCATTGGTAAGCACGAACACACTGGTGCGCGCGGGATTGGTGGCCGGGTAGAGGCCGCCGTGGGTGCCGTGCTCGTCAGCGGTCGTGTAGACATCCAGTGCCTTATAGTTCACGGCAACGATCGTTGTGCCATTGGGTGTGACATCCAGCCAGTTGCCCTTGGCGTTGCCGCCGGTCACTGCTGTGACAGCGTTTTCGTCGCCGCTCAGCACTTTGAACTTGAACTCGGGCTCGATCATGATGTTCATGGCATCGCTGTCAATGATCTGCCACAGACGGTAGGCGCGGATACGCTCAGAATCCTTTTCCGTGTACTTATAGCCGGTGGGATCCAAATACGCCTGGATCTCCGCCTCGTCACGGGTCTTGGTAATGGTGCCAAGGTTGCCAAACCCGTGATAGTACTGCTCCGTAGAGTCTCCACTGTTGAAAGTGAAGGTCTTGGAGAAGTTGGCAGAATTGCTCTTGAGCCAACCGGCCTTGGTGACATAGTTCGTTACACCAGCAATGTTACGATTGTCCTCCAAACGCCAAGTGTAGTTGGAGTTGCTCTTGCTGATCTTGTACTTCAGAGTCTTTGTGCCGGCAGCAGCGTCAGTGGTAGCCTCTCCAATCGGATTGACAGGCTTCGTATTGAAGTTATTAAACTGGAAGTAGAGCGTAAAGTCTGCGTAGTCGGGAACCGTCGCAGTCATCGTTATCGCCTGGGAGAGCGACAGATTCTTGGTAACTACCGAGTACCCCGCAGCCGTCGTATTATTGATAGACTGCGTGAAGATGAAGCTATCAGCGGTTGTATCAGTAGGCTCCACATAGGCGTTCCAAAGAGCCGCGTTACCGGCAGCGTACATCATGAAGGGATAGTAGGTGTAGTTGCCGGAAGGATAGGGTTTGCCGTGCTGCACATCACCACCCATGATGGGCATGACCACACGAGCCGTATAGTCCTCATCGGTAAAGTAGTCGGTGCTGTTCTTTTTGCTCGTGGTATAGATGGAGTGCAGGCGCAGATAAATATCCGTGCCGCCGCCAGTGCCGCCGTCCACATTGGTCTCAGTGGGCAGGGCCAAGCTGTGGCCGCCCAGGTAAACATTTGCGCTGGTTTCCGAAGCTTTGTAGCCATAGGCGCGGAAGGAATATCTGCCGGCGGCCAGGCTGGCATAGAAATTGTTGTAGTTATCTGCCAGCGTGCCGGTAGAATCGGGCGCAGCCGTGGTAAAATCACTGGCCTTAAAGGTCAGAGGGCTGTATCCCTCCAAAGCGTAGGGTTTTCCATCGACGGAAATCTCGTATTTGCCGTCGCTGACCTCGGTGATGGACAGGCCATAGTCCTCATAGATGTATTGGGTCTCGCCCTTTGCATTCTTATAGGAAGCCAGGTAGTCAGCGCCCTTATCGTCAAGGCCAGCCGTCTCGTAGAGCTTGATCAGCGGATACCTGCTGCCATTGGTGGAATAGTTCATATCCCGACCGACATGGAAGGTATAGTGCTGCTCGATCGAGTCGCTTACGGTCAGTGTCAGCGTCCAGGTGTCCGTGGACAGACCGGCAGAGTTCATGGCATGGAACTCATAGACATATGTACCGGCGGTGTTCTCCGTGATTTGGATCGTGGTAGCGCCGAACAGGGCCGTGGAGAAGTAGTAAGGCCCCTTCTTTTCGCCGGTTCCGACCGCTCTGTAATAGAAATAGTCGGTGTAGCTCAAGGAAGAACCGTCCGGATTCTCGAAGATGTTGCCAGCCTGCAGATCGGACAGGTTATAGGCGTATCCTACCGAAACGGTTGCACTTGCGGTGACCGGGACGCCGCTCTTCAGCCGCGGGACCTGTGTGCCCTCCGCAGCGGTCAGAACAATGGTGTGGGTAGCCGTGCCGCTGTCGTCGGTAGCGGTAAGCACGATCGTATACTCACCAGCCGCAGCGGGAGTGTAGCTCAAGGTAGAGCCGTTCAGCGTTTGCGCAACGCCATTGACGGTTGCTGTATAGGTCAGCGCATCGCCATCGGCGTCCGTGAACATCTCAGCCACATCCAGCGTCCAGGCATTGCCCAGGGTCACATTGGCTGTGGTGATCGCACCGGGAGCGACCGTGGGGGCCGACTTGCCTTCATAGGTGAAGGAAAGGAAGTGAACGGGCGCATAGCTGGCGCTGCTGTCATACTCCGGCGCATAGGCAGTTCCGCTACCATCCGCACCCAGCACGAAGCTCTTTTGGACCGTGGTCCCGTCCTCGGCTGTACGGGAGTAGTTCATGGGGATCGTGATGGTAATAGCCCCATCGCTCTCCGTATAGGCCATTTCTACACCGCCGCCAGTCCACTGCGGCACATCGGCGTAGTAGCCGGATGCTTCACCGCTCGTGGCATTGGTCAGTATGGCAGCGTCTTTGTAGGTGGCCTTTACATAGGTCGTGCCTGCGGGAACGGTGACCAAGTAGTAGGGCACATTCTCGAAAGCAGAGTAGCCGGTAAAGGTCACAGGGTTCTGCACACTGATGGTTGCCGTTCCTGTGGTCTGGTCATTCGCACCATAGGGAACAATACTATCCAGCGGCGCAGCTACTGTGGCTTGTTCCGTTGCAAAGACTGCCGTGGGAAGGATGGATAGAACCATCATGAGCGCAAGCAGCATTGAAAGGAACTTTTTCGCTGCCTTTTGCATTTCCAATCTCCTCTCAGAAAATTTTTTATAATAAGGCCTGCCGGCATTATTACCTTAGCTGCGAGCACATTTTCGCATCCAATAAGAAAATAACAAGGTTATATAGGGGCGCGACACCCTATTATAATTGGTGTCGCGTTCCGATCTATCCAAGGCGAAAGGTGCTTTCGTTAAGAGGATTGGGCGGAAGGGGCTGGCTAAGCCCCTTCTGCCCATATGGAAAGCTGGCGGATCTCCGCCCTCGACTTGGCAAACCTTACTCAAGCATTACATCTGTTGCAACGAAGGTTTCCTCTGTGGCTTCGTGAACAGCGCATTTGCTTTGGCGTTGCTTGACTCGCTCAACCCGTGCTGCCCGTTTAGCGTCACGCTCGCTCCGATGCAGCTGAATTTGGATATTCTTTTCGTTTTGATAGCGCCCGCAATCTCTATTGCGGGGTTTTTTGTATATAGGATTCAAGTGGGCGGCTCTCAGCGCATCTTTCCAATCGCCAAAGCGCTCTGCGATGTAACTGCCACCGACGATCTCGATGGGGGCAGGGGACTTTCCCCAATGTCCGGCGCAGCGCCGGAGATAGGCCGCCAGCTGATCCAGGCTGTCGCCTGCGTGTTTTTCCGCAAAAGCGCGGTCCTGCTCAGCCAATGCATCCCGTGTTCTTTTGGCAATGTGCTGCTCGTACCAATTCGCTCCGTCAAAATTTTGCGCACCTGCTACTTTGCCCATGGGCACACCTCCTTAATGATTCATGACAAAAAAAGCGCTGATAAACCCATACCGGGTCATCAGCGTACACTTCTGCCATATCAGCACCACGGAGAGAGCGCCCGCTGCCTTTGAGTCCTAACTACACAATTCTACTGACTTGCGCCATGAGATACTCTCTGCGTTTATGATCTGTCTTCTCACGATTTTCTCGCAATGACGGACTTTCGTCCCAGTGGTTTCCCGCCTCGATCATATCCTTGCGCTTACAGTGCCGACCGCATGGGGAATTGCACCCCTTTCCTTTTAGGCGGTCGCCTGGCCTTCTACAGCTCGGGCAACAGCCGTGCAGCATCCTCGGACTTCTTATGAAATTTTACGGTATCATTTATCCTTTTAGGGGGATAATGATTTTGGTTGGTGTAGAGGTGAAGTTTTCTTTCGTAAATCTATACAATTTGCGAAAGTAGAATCCACCTATGTATCCACATTGTATCGTCTTTTTTGAGGGAAGTCAATACCTAAATTGCGGAAATTTAGCGAAAAGTAGGTACAAATTATAAATGCCGCATAGAATCACTTGCTACTCAAGGGCCTATTTTACAAATATTCCCAATCACAAAATCGTTTACGCCGTCAAAAACATCGTCAAGGAGGAGCGTTGGTCATGCCTAAAAGAGGAGAAAATATTTACAAGCGGAAAGACGGGCGCTGGGAGGGGCGATATATTCGCGGCCGCACAGCTTCCGGGCAGGCTGAGTATGGGTATGTTTACGCCGACAGCTATAAGGCGTGCCGGGCCAAGCGGCAGCAATGCATTGAGACGCTGCCAGAGAAGCCTGCCGTGCAAGCATCTGCTGCGACCTTGGCCCAGGCCGCAGAACTGTTTTTAAGCGAGAAAAGCCATGTTCTGAAAGCATCATCCTGGAATCGGTATTCCTATCTGACGCAGCATTATATCTTGCCTGCTTTGGGAACGGCCCCTATCTGTCAGCTGACGGCGGATCAGATTTCTGATTTCCTGCGCCGCTTGCAGCGAAGCGGACTATCCGGCAAAAGCGCCAGGGACATCGGCGTATTACTAAAGTCAATTCTGAAGTATACAGCCAAAAAGCTGGACTGCAGCTGTCCCGGTGTGAATGCCGAACTGCCCGTCTATCACCGAAAAAAGATCGAGGTATTTTTCGCAGACGAGATTGGGCGGTTGGCAAAAAAGGTCCTGGAAGCGCCCAGCATGGCGGGCGTTGGGGTCCTGCTTGCGCTGAATGCCGGTCTGCGCTTGGGGGAGCTATGTGCGCTCCAGTATAAGGATATTGATTTATGTAATGGGGTGATCCATGTCACCAAGACGGCCCAGCGAATGAAAAAGGGCATGCACACCCACCTGGTGGTGCAACCGCCGAAAACCGACAACGCCCGGCGCACGATCCCGCTGCCAGAGGATATGCTGGCCCTTTTAAGGCAAACGGTTTGCCCGGCCAGGAATGAGGAGAACTATTTTCTGACCGGTAAGTCTGCTCCGCTGGAACCGCGGACACTGCAATACCAGTACCGCGCATTGCTGAAGGCGGCGGGGATCCCTTATCGAAATTTCCATGTGCTGCGGCACACCTATGCGTCGCGCTGCGTGGAGCAGGGTGTGGACATCAAGAGCTTGAGCGAGATGCTGGGCCATGCCGATGTCCGGACTACGCTCCAGGTCTATGTCCATTCCTCCCTGGAGCACAAGATGCGGGTGGTTCAAAGCATATGCTTCCTTTCTCTTGCCCCGGCGGCGGACTTTGCGCCGTCAGCATTTCCGTCACACGGGCCGGAAACGGCGCTGCGACAACGGGTTTTTCCGAACCTTTCGCAAATTGTATAGATTTACGAAAGCTCCGCCTTGTTTTTTTGCCAAGGGCAGCTGTGCCGAGTTCGGCTTGTTATTCCTCATACAAACTCATAAAGACCCATCACTGAGAGTTTACCTCTGAGTGACGGGCTTTTTTTGTCGAAAAAGATGCGGAATTATCAAAAAAACTTTATTAAGGCTATTCCCTGGCGTATAATGAGAGCTATGCTGTGAGAAAGGATAATCGAAACAAAATGAAACAGGCAGAGCTGAGATACTATATTTCCATCAATGTAAACGGCCAACATCCATTGATGAGGTCAGCGCAGGGCTACACTGAATATTATAGTGAAGCACTGGAATTCTCCGATCTTTTTGATGCCTATCGTTTTGTTGAACGGCACGGTTTGGAAAAACTGGCATCCATCATCACACGGCCAACCTAATCGTGCGATTGCCCCTCTATTATCGACTTCCTATCGGGAGCCATACTTTAGCAACAACTGTTGTTACTGGTACAAATGGTTCGTCCCAGTAACGGGAATCATAGGAGTCATCCGCATTGTCTCCCAGCATGTAGTAGGAGCCTTCGGGTACAGACATGTTGATTCCGTTATGCATGACCACATTCCCACCAACCGCTGCAATACGCTTGACAAAAAGATTCCCGCCATGGCAAAAGATAACAACGTCTCCGACTTCAAAGCTGCCTTTGATTCGTACACCGAGGATCAAGCTACCAGCTTCGAGCGTCGGTTTCATAGAGTTAGTAGGCACATAGCCCAGCATAAAAACCGTGCGAAACATAACGAGTACAAGCAGCGCCGCTATAACAGGCAGCAAACGGCTTAGACATAACTTCTTTTTCCTCATTTTGGATACCTCTAAATAAGAAAACAGGACAACGGAAGGGAGACCGCATGAGAAAGTAGCAGGTCTTTCGACTTCTATAATCCGTCGGAATGATTGAATTGATAGGACAAATCAAAGAATAATTATTGTGAACCAATACCGCGGTATTTGCTGCGAGTTCTACAAGAAGCACTGGTTCTGAGTGGAACTGATGAAGCAAGGGCTGAAAAGCGGCTTTTCACGAGAGTCCTGGAAAAATGCTTTATGACTCAGCCTGTAAAACAGCAGTCCAAGTTGTCAATATTCTAAAAGTAGAACATACACTACCCTTGCGGGATGGTGTATGTTCTACTAATGCACAGATAAGGGATGGCAACATCTATTTCGTAATACGAAAATCCGGAACTACAGTTACTCCTCACCTATATTCACTTGAACGATTTTTCTGGTAGGATAATTTGTCACTTGCAGCCAGATATTGCTTTGCTCTAAACGATTCCATTCAGCGGATGTGAAGCGATATCTATACAGATCAAATGGCAGCAAAATATCACATGAGGCGCCATCCTGTAACCGAATCCCGGTGGCACCGTCCAATATAGGATTGACCACACCCAAGAGATCCCAATCCATATTCATGAGCATATCCGTGGTGTATAATGATAGTTCCGTTAAAGGGAATCCTTCTGCGGAACTATTCTGCTGCGAAACAGTAACGCTGACCAATGCGACCTTATCGGGGATCCGACTTCGATCGGTCCCGTCATACTGCAAAGCTGAAGTATAGGCACGATAATCTACAATTTCAAAACGGTTGACCTGAAGCATATAGCCTTCAGCCGCCAAATTATACCCGACAAAATCCGGCGCAATAGGAACGATTTCTCCAACGGAGTATGTCTTCTCTGTATTGGCAGACCATCGTTGACGATAATCCTGATTAATTGCTTTATAGCGGATCATCCAAGCAAAGAGCACTACTGCCACAACGGAGAAAATCAGCCAGAATTTCTTTTTGTCTTTCATTTGCCTATCACCGATGTTACCCTTCCCGCTTGCATTTGAATAACAACATCCGATACGCTCTGCACAAAGTCAGCATCATGGCACGCAACGACTACTAATGCACCGCACTGACATTCTTTACGGATCAACTGTGCGATCATAGCAACGCCCTGCTCATCCAGTGCATTTGTGGGTTCATCCAAAATCAACAAATCGGGTTTTTCCATCAAGGCCGCAGCAATACCCAGGCGTTGTTTCATGCCTAATGAATATTTTTTGAAAGTCCGTTTATCATTCGGGTCCAGGCCAACTGCCTGCAGGGTGTTATGGATGTCGGAAGCCGAAATCAGCTGTTTTAGACTGGCAAGCAGCTCCAGATTTTTTCGCCCGGTATATTCGTCAATAAATGCGGGACTCTCGATCATCACGCCCACAGATTCAGGGAAATCCAAATCCTTCCCCAGGCGACGATCATTTACTGAAACACTGCCCTCTGTCGCATAGATCAACCCACACATCAGACGTAAAAGCATCGTTTTACCCGATCCATTTTCCCCTTGCAATCCGTAGACTTTTCCGCTTTCAAAATTCAAACTGATGTCTTGCAGCACGACCGCTCCGTGAATGGTTTTTGTGACATGATCCACCACAATATTCATCGTATCACCGTCCTATTTTTCAAGAGATATGAGGTCTTTTCTTTGTATCAGTAAATATCCTGCGCCTATTGATAAGAGCAGCAGCAGCAGTGCAAACACCAGTTCTTTACGATAACTCAATCCATTTGCATCAAAAAGCTGGTATCGCATCACCATCGCTCCGTTGCCGACCAACCATTCAATGGGGAAATATGCGGCAGCAATATATGTGACAAAGCATATTAGAAAGCTGATGGCCGGACGGGCCACAAGGTTTAAGAGTGTTTGCAGCATACATACGGCCGTAAGCGTCACAAACGGAAGGAGCAAAGCGTATAGGATAACACTTGCCGGCGTGAGTGAAATTGTCTCTCCACACAAGACCTCCGAAAACAAGAATGCGGTGATTTCGGGCGTGTTGTTTAGGCCGAAGGTAACGGGTGTCAGAATCGCTGTGCCTATTATGGCAATCATTTCACAGGCAAAGTATAAAGTACAGCTTGCTATGCACCATATACACTTAGACAGCCACCATTTCCCACGCGATGTGCGTAGGAAAACTTGCTGACCTTGTACACTGATACCTTGCGCAGGATATGCTGCTGTTATATACAGGCAAAAGCCGCACACAATCAGCCATTCGATGGGGACCGACACCTTTTCTTCCATAGAGCCGTGTTGTATGATTGCCATGCCGCGAAATAGACACAGCATATAGTCACCAATTGAACCCCGGCTTGAAATGGATTCCACATTGCAATAGAATTGCACAGAGCGATATGCTGCGAATAAGCGCATGGAAAAGAGGAGAGTGGCAATCAGATAGTTTCTCCTTTGCAATCCCTGCCGCAGATCATAGCGCAACAGCCTATAAAACCTCATGTCTGTATTTCCTATATATCCCCGTAAGAACAGATACGAATGTCAAAAGAATAAGTTCCGCAAGTATGATCCATGTGGGACTGGGATTTGTACTTGCCAAATTGCACAGCCTTAAAGGCGAGAGCTCTATATACCAGTTCATTGCGTCGGCAAGCATGGGGGTAATGAAATCAAGTAATAGGAACAGCAGAAGTGGAGTTGCTGTCACAAAGAATCGGTGTTTTACCTTATGCCCGACGATAATGCACAGACTGGCCGCAACGCCGCCCCAGAAAAACTCAATAATGCACCAGATGATTGCATGCAGCCAAGGGTGGGTATAGTATAGCTTCGCCAAAAAGGCTGTGCCTGAACAGAATCCTGTAATAGGCAGTGCAACCCGAGGAATACAGGCGGGACATACCATCGCGGATGCAAACAGATCCGTAGTTACCGGCAATGCAATAGCAATGCCGCCACTAACAAATACAGCCGCCATTTTGGCTGTTAGGTATTGAGAATACGGAACTCTGGTAAGAATATTATTTGTCATATGAGACCTGTTGTCCTCATACAATGACCACCCATAAGGCATAGCAGCCAAAAATGGCCAAACGGCATAGAAGACTACAGCCCCGACGGTGACTCCGTTGACGCCGATCCAATTGACAAATAAGCTGCACCCATCATATCCGCCCGGGGAATGTGCATAGGATGCGCCTAAGTCACTGACGGTAATTGCAGTTTGAACCAAATCAGCTATGACAAGAATAAAACCGATCAGCAATGCACTGCGCATCATTTTGTTGTGAAATGCTTTCCACATTTCGGTTCTAATACAGTTCCCCATTGCCTTTTTTTTCATAAATACGCCCCCTTTCTCTATTCTTCTAAGCATTAGAACGGAGAAAGGGGGTGCTTTTTGGACACCATAATTACATGATTTTATTATTTTGTAGGAATCGACAAAATAAGGGATTGCGCTATGTGCACTATGTCCTCGTTGCTGATATTTCCCTGTATATTAAACACAACCTGATTCGCTTCGTCCACCCATATTAAAGCTTTTTCTGGTGAAGTTTCATTGCCAATGTATAAATTTGCTGGAATTCCGTTGATATCGACTTTGACTACTTCGCTATACTCCTGTGCTGTTGTGCTCATGCTGGTATGCTGCATCAAGGTATATTCAACAGAAAACATTTTTTCTCCGGTATCGTTGGCATATACGCGAAGACAATAATCGCTATCTTGATAGTTATCTACCAGCGAAAATCCGCCCGGTATCCACGACGGCTCATAACAGATGTGATCTATTTCATTATCTTCGCTATTGAAAAGATAGATCGTTATGCTCTCGTAGATTTCTTTTATCCATTGGAAGGCGCGCTCTCTTGCCTGTATATCAACTGTCAGCCATGTGCTGACAGACAGAATCGTCACAATTAATATTACCGCAGCCCGCTGCCATATTTTATGCGCAACAACCCTATGCTTGCTTTTTTTTCGTAATATCTCCATGCTATGTTCAAAATCATCGGAAAATACATGTTCGCATTCACTGGGAGACGGGAATGAAGTAAGCATGGACTCTGCTACACGCTTTGCCGCGTTGGCCAGTTCCTGTTCTGACCATGCCATGTTTGACATTTTACGCATCTCCTTTCAAATGTTTTTGCAAAGCGGCCTTGGCTCTCCAAAGCTGCTTTTGTGCGGTATCCTTTTTTATATGCAGCATAGATGATATTTCTCGTACAGAGTATCCATTATAATAGCGCAGCAATAGGATATCACGATAGGCAGCCGGTAATCGTGCCATAGCATCGGCCAAACCATGATCACCAGGCAATGGGATTTCGATGCCATAGGTACTCTCCCAAAATTCCATATCTACCAGTTTTGATCGGCTGCGAATGATATCTATTGCTTTCCGTTCTGTAATAATAACGATATAAGCTCTGGTTTTTGGACATTTGACATCCGATATTTTTTTCAGATTCTCAATAAGGGATAGAAACGCCTGATGTACTGCATCCTCGGCATCAAATTCATTCTTCAGAATTTTCATGGCAACATGGAACATCAAGCCCTTGTACATTATGTAAAGCTGTTCAAACTTGGATTTATCTTCGTCGCTTTCTATCATCTGTAAGTAGATAATCAACGAAATTCCCTCCTACAATAATGATGTCATTATATGTCGTTAATTATATCATCACACGATGTAGAAGACAAGAATCAGCTTGCCGCCAGGCACCGGAAGCTGAGCAAGGTGAAGAATCGTATTGCTGAGATTGACACATTGCTCTAGAAAAACTACGAAGGTAACGATAGAGGGAAGTTGACTGACGAGCAGCGCTATGCCGCATCCCAGTCCTACGAAGATGGGGAAAATGTGGGCGATGCAGCAGATCATGTTCAAGGGATTGGATCGGCGGCTGGCAGAATTTCTCCTGGCCGAAGAGGACGGGCTGGTGGAGCTGAAGCGCGGTGCGATCACGCTGCGGGATACAGGCGGATTGAATCACTTAAAATGAAAATATTGTTTATAACACGAATCCGTGTTATAATATGAGCAGAAAAAGCTGAAAGGAGCATCGACCATGAAAGAAACGAAATACGCAGGTACTCAAACCGAAAAAAATCTGATGGCTGCCTTTGCCGGTGAGTCCGAGGCACGCAACAAGTACACCTATTTTGCATCCAAGGCCAAGAAGGAAGGCTACGAGCAGATCGCGGCGTTGTTCCTTAAAACCGCCGATAACGAGAAGGAACATGCCAAGCTGTGGTTCAAAGAGTTGAATGGCATTGGTGACACCGCCGAAAACCTTCTCTCCGCCGCTGAGGGCGAGAACTACGAGTGGACGGATATGTACGACGGCTTTGCCAAAACCGCCGATGAGGAAGGTTTCCATGAGCTGGCCCAGCGTTTCCGCCTGGTAGCCGCTATTGAAAAGCACCATGAGGAGCGCTACCGTGCCCTGCTGCACAATGTGGAAATGGCGGAGGTCTTTGCCAAGAGCGAGGTCAAGGTGTGGGAGTGCCGCAACTGCGGTCACATCGTCGTGGGTGAGAAGGCCCCGGGGGTTTGCCCCGCCTGTAACCATCCCCAGAGCTACTTTGAAATTCACGCGGAGAATTATTAAAGAAAGAAAAGGAGAATCATCATGGAGCAGAAGTTTTACATTTGCAAGCATTGCGGTAACATCATTGCCAAGGTCAAGGACACGGGCGTTCCCGTTATCTGTTGCGGTGAGCCGATGAGCGAGATCATCCCCGGCACCACCGACGCCGCCGTGGAGAAGCACGTCCCTGTCTGGACGGTGGAAAACGGCATCGTCCATGTCAAGGTCGGCTCCGTGGAGCATCCCATGCTGCCGGAACATTACATCGAGTGGGTATCTCTTCAGACCAAGCAGGGCAATCAGCGCAAGGAACTGCATCCC
>ENA-OZAB01000162-OZAB01000162.1-human-gut-metagenome-genome-assembly--contig:-NODE-162-length-47515-cov-12.713675_pt1 | contig 47515 bp, 43 predicted proteins | sample MGYA00243297_ERZ653491 | MGnify/ENA primary metagenome ERZ653491 (study PRJEB26926, sample SAMN06165154) | human gut metagenome | biome: ENVO:00009003; feature: ENVO:2100002; material: ENVO:00002003... | reverse complement strand
TTATGCCGTGCTGTTTGGCTCCTAAAACCTTGTGTGTCCTTGTCAACTGATGGTATATAAAGGTTTAGAGATGAAAGGAGAAACAGAGTATGAATTCGATACCGGATTATTTCGGAAGCCTGGTGTTTGACGACAGGGCGATGAAGGCAAAGCTGCCCTTCGGAGTATACGATTCGCTCAGAAAGACAATCGACGAGGGGGCCAGCCTGAATACGGATGTTGCCAACGCGGTGGCCGACGCAATGAAGGATTGGGCCGTGGAGCACGGGGCTACACATTTTACCCACTGGTTCCAGCCCCTTACTGGCATAACAGCCGAGAAGCACGACAGCTTTATAGCGCCATCGCCGGACGGCGGCGTCATAATGGAATTTTCCGGCAAAAACCTGATACAGGGCGAGCCTGACGCATCGAGCTTTCCTTCAGGGGACTGCGTGCTACCTTTGAGGCCCGCGGCTATACGGCGTGGGATCCTACCTCATACGCATTCATAAAGGATAAGACGCTTTGCATACCAACGGCCTTCTGCTCCTATGGCGGCGAGGCGCTGGATAAAAAGACGCCGCTGCTGCGCTCAATGCAGGCGCTGAATAAGCAGGCCATGCGGATAATGCGGCTCTTCGGCAATACAGACGTCAAATGTGTGCGCACCTGCGTAGGCCCCGAGCAGGAGTATTTCCTCATAGATAAGGATATGTATGAGCAGCGCAAGGATCTGGTGTTCTGCGGGCGGACTCTATTCGGAGCAAAACCGCCTAAGGGGCAGGAGCTGGACGACCATTACTTCGGGGCCATAAAGCCCAGGGTAGCCGCCTATATGGCAGATCTGGATGAGGAACTGTGGAAGCTTGGGATACTGGCTAAGACAGAGCACAACGAGGTGGCCCCGTCGCAGCACGAGCTTGCGCCGATATATACCACCACGAACATCGCAACCGACCATAACCAGCTTACTATGGAAATAATGCAGAAGGTGGCCTCCAAGCATGGCCTAGTATGCCTGCTGCACGAAAAACCCTTCGCCGGGGTAAACGGAAGCGGTAAGCACAACAACTGGTCCATAGCTACCGATACCGGGGTGAACCTTCTCACTCCGGGCGAAACGCCCCATGAGAACGCTCAGTTCCTGCTGTTCCTCGTAGCCGTCATACAAGCGGTGGACGATTATCAGGATCTGCTCAGGCTGTCTGTAGCTACAGCCGGAAATGACCATCGTCTCGGGGCAAATGAGGCGCCGCCTGCCGTAGTTTCCATGTTTTTAGGCGATGAACTTACGGCGGTACTGGATGCCATAGAGAAGGACGAACCCTACAGTGGAGTGGAAAAGACCGTCATGAAGCTGGGCGTGCATACACTGCCCCGGTTCATACGTGATACAACGGACCGAAACCGTACATCTCCCTTCGCCTTTACGGGCAACAAGTTCGAGTTCCGCATGCTGGGCTCATCTGACAGCATAGCCTGCGCCAACATCATGATAAATGCCGCCGTTGCGGAGTCCCTGAGACAGTATGCCGATAAGCTGGAAGGCGCGGAGAATTTTGAGGGTACATTGCACGACCTTATACGCAGCACTGTAAAGGAGCACAAGCGGATATTGTTCAACGGCAACGGCTATGACGATGAATGGCTGAAGGAGGCGGAAAGCCGCGGACTGTTGAATCTTCGGACTACGCCGGATGCACTGCCTGCCATGCTGGAGAAGAAGAACGTGGATATGCTGATGCGGCACAGGGTTTATTCCAGGGCCGAGATACAGGCGCGCTACGAGATAATTCTGGAGAATTACTGCAAGACTGTCAATATTGAAGCGCTGACCATGGTAGACATGGCGCGCAAGGAGATACTGCCCGCAGTTGCCGCATACGAAAAGGATCTGGCGGATACCCTCGAGGCAAAGCTAAAGATGCTGCCGGAGCTTACAGGAAGGTATGAGAGAAGGACTATAGCAAAGCTTTCCGGGCTTGTGGATGAGATAGATGCTGCGGCGGAGGAGCTTGACAGCGCCACCATCAGGCTAAAGACCATAAACGACGTTGCGGAAGCATCGTACTATATACGGGACGTTATACTGCACAAAATGGCCGAACTCAGGGTAGTGTGCGACGAGGCCGAGATGCTTACGGCTGAGAAGTACTGGCCATTTCCCACATACGAAAAGCTACTGTTCGGAGTAAGGTAGAAACGTAATACAAAAGCAGCGCAGCCAGAGGTATTGATGATTTGGCTAATCGAAAACCCCATGTTCCGCATTGGAGCATGGGATTTTTTGAAAAAAGCTCGGTGGCCTCTCTGTGCCGGGCATAAAGGCGATTGCATGCCGGAGTATTTGTGAAAGCGTCCGTCTGTTCCGGTCTGCATAACTACAGGTATGCTATATTGAGTGTATTTTCCAGCAAGGACGCACTTTCGCTCCGGATTTACCGCTGATCATTTGCAAAAAAAGTGGCCCATCGGGGTGGACGATGGGCTGATACTGTTATTTTACATAATCCACGTGCAGCAGTTCGTGTGTCCTGTCTTTAAGTATGCCGCTGTACAGTTCCTCCATGAGGGGATTTTCTTCCGAGCGGCGTATGAGACACATTCTGTCGTTTCGGTACAGGGATTCGGAGCGCTGTCTTCGCTCACCGGATTTTGCGAACGGCTGGCCTGCGCCGGATATGCAGCCGCCGGGACATGCCATTACCTCCACCATGTGGTAGCTGACCTCGCCCTCTTCTATGCGGTGGATGAGTTTATCGGTGTTTTCCAGGCCGCTGACTATGGCGATCTTTATCTCCTCGCCGTTATGGGTGATGCTGCACTCCTTGAGGCCTGCTATATCGCGGACGCCGGAGTTGGCAATGGAACGTATCGCGCCTGCGGATTTGTCATCGGAGAGCCTTCTTAGCACCGCTTCGGTAACGCCGCCTGACGCGCCGAATATCAGGCCGGCGCCGCTGCTCATACCGAAGGGCATACTAACGGCCTCTGGTTCCAGCTCGTCAAAGCGTATGCCGCTTTGACGTATCATCTGGATTATTTCCTGGGAGGTTATTACATAGTCTACGTAGGGCGTGCCGTTCTTGTCCCTGAATTCGTCACGCATGGCCTCGAATTTTTTGGCGGTACAGGGCATTATGGCGACGGATACAACCCGCTTTCCGCAATTGCCGAAGTATTCCTTTATTACGGAACCGAACATCTCCATTGGAGAGCGGCAGGTGGAAATATTTTCCAATATCTCAGGGTGGCGGGTCTCCGCAAAGCGTATCCAGGCCGGGCAGCAGGAGGTGTAGAGGGGTAGCTTGCCGCCTGTCTCGAGGCGCTCAAGGAATTCACTGCTCTCTTCAAGCACCGTAAGGTCGGCGCTGGTGGAGGTGTCGAACACCTCGTCAAAGCCCATGCGGCGCAGGGCGGCTACAAGCTTGCCCATGGCAAGGTCGCCGTATTTTTCGTTAAAGGTCTTGCTTACACCTGTGCGTACGGCAGGGGCGATCTGAGCGATTACGCGCGTATTACTATCCGCAAGGTCTTCCCATAGCCGCTCGGTGTCCTTTTTTATGACGATAGCGCCGGTGGGGCAGACGGCGGCGCACTGGCCGCAGCCCACGCAGCCGGACTCCGCCATGGGCCTGCCGAAGGCAGGGGAGACTACCATATTCGCGCCGCGGTATGCGAAATCTATGGCGCCCACGTGCTGCACCTCATTGCACATTCTTACGCAGTCGCCGCAGAGTATGCATTTGCTGTGATCGATGGAGATACAGGGGGAGGAACAGTCCGGGTCGGGCTTTGTCTGTGCGTTTGGGAAGCGCACCCCGGTTATGTGAAAGCGCTGTGCAAGCTGCTGGAGCTTGCAGTCGCTGCTCTTTTCGCAGGTGGTGCAGTCGCGGCAATGATTTGCAAGCAACAGTTCCAGTATATTCCTGCGATATTTCCTCAGGCGCGATGTGTTGGTGTATATTGTCATTCCGGCCTTGGGAGGGGTGGAGCAGGCGGCGTGTATATTGCCCCTGTCGTCCTCTACCATGCACATGCGGCATGCGCCGTATACGGAAAGCTCGGAGTAGTAGCAGAAGGTGGGCAGCTCGATGCCTGTCCTGCGTATCACTTCGAGAAGGTTCTTTTCCTCGCCGGTAAGCTCGATGGGTATGTTGTCTATGGTCATAAACTTTCCGGTCATGGTTACGCCTCCTTTACAGCGCCGAAGCTGCAGTTTTCTATGCAGGCGCCGCACTTGACACATTTGGCGGCGTCTATGGTGAAAGGCTGCCTTATGACGCCGGATATGGCGTTTACGGGGCAGTTGCGCGCGCACTTGGAGCAGCCTTTACATACCTCGGGATCGATGTATATGCGCCTGAGCTTGGAGCAGTTGTGGGTGGGGCAGTATTTGTCCCGCACGTGTGCAAGGTATTCCTCGCGGAAATTCCTGATGGTGCTTACTACCGGGTTGCCTGCGGTCTTGCCCAGGCCGCAGAGGGCAGTGGAGGATATTGTGTCCGCAAGCTCCAGAAGCAGGTCTATGTCCTCCTCGCGACCGTTGCCCGCGACTATGCGCTCGAGTATCTCCAGCATGCGGCGGGTGCCTTCGCGGCAGGGCACGCACTTGCCGCAGCTTTCGTTCTGAGTGAAGTGCATGAAAAAGCGCGCTACTTCCACCATGCAGGTGCTGTCATCCATTACCACAAGGCCGCCGGAACCTATCATAGCGCCCGCTTTTTTGAGGGAATCGAAGTCCAGAGGCATATCCAGGTGGTCTTCAGCAAATGTAAGGCAGCCGCCGGAGGGCCCGCCTATCTGTACTGCTTTGAACTTCGCACCGCCGCGCATGCCGCCGCCTATGTCGAATATGACTTCCCTTAGGGTGGTGCCCATAGGCACCTCAATAAGGCCGGTATTGCTTATATTGCCGGTGAGGGCGAAGGCCTTGGTGCCGGGGCTGGTAGGGGTGCCGAAGGATCGGAACCACTCGATGCCGTTGTTTATTATGGGAGCTACGTTGGCAAAGGTTTCAACGTTATTCAGCACCGTGGGGCAGTCAAAGAGGCCGTGTTCTACGGTGCGCGGGGGCTTTACGCGTGGCATTCCGCGCTTGCCTTCTATTGAGGCGGTAAGGGCGCTGCCTTCGCCGCAGACAAAGGCGCCTGCGCCGCGGTTTATATGGAGATGGAAGCGCTTTCCGGAGCCGAGGATATTGTCGCCTAAAAGTCCTGCGGAGGTGTCCTGCTCGATGGCCATCTTCAGCCGCTCCACCGCCAATGGGTACTCGGCGCGGACGTATATATAGCCTTCGGTAGCCCCGCAGGCTATACCTGCTATCATCATGCCCTCTATCATTCTGTGGGGGTCGCCCTCCATAACGGAACGGTCCATAAATGCGCCGGGATCCCCCTCGTCGCCATTGCAGACAATGTATTTTTGTTCCGCCTTCTGACGGGCTACCTGTGCCCATTTTTTGCCCGTAGGATAACCGCCGCCGCCGCGGCCTCGGAGACCTGAATCCTCCATGAGTTTTATCACGGAATCCGGAGTCATATCGAAAAGCACCTTTTCAAAGGCGGAATAGCCGCCGATCGCAAGGTACTCGGGAAGCGAGGTGGCATCGATATGGCCGCAGTGCTCCAGCACGAGACGGGTCTGCTTTTTATAGAATGGTATATCCTCCTGACGGGGATAGCTTACGCCGTCCTTATGATAGCTGAGCCGTTCGACTATCTCGCCGTTCATTACGGTCTTTTCCACTATCTCTTCGCAGTCCTCAAGCTTTACCTTGGTGTAAAGGTAGCCATAGGGTTCTATGCGCACGAGGGGACCCATCTCGCAGAAGCCGTGGCAGCCGCTCTTCTTAAGGCCCACGGTCTTCACATTGCTGCTATCGCAGCCGTCATGACCGTGACTGTGATGCTCATGATCGAGTTCGACTTGACAGTACAGTCCCTTTTCGTCTATAAGCTCCTTGAGCCTGGCGTAAATATCCAGTGAACCGCCTGCGACGCAGCCTGTGCCCGCGCAGACGAGTATCTTTAATGACTGCGAAGAAAAGGCGGCGGAGTATGCCCTCCGTGCTGAGATAAGGTCTATCCTGCTTTTTAGCCTATACATATGTTAATCCTCCTTATTGCGGAGTCCGGCTACAAGTTCGCTGGCCTTGTCAGGGGTCATGGAAGGGTGCACCGTGTCATTTACGGTAAGCACCGGAGCAAGACCGCATGCGCCGAGACAGCTCACGGTATCCAGAGTGAACATCAGGTCGTCTGTAGTGTGCTTGCTTTCTGATAAGCCCAGTTCATTGCGAAGCCGCTCCAGTATCGGAATGGACTTTCTTACATGGCAGGCGGTGCCGTCGCAAACCTTGATGACGTATTTCCCCTTTGGCTCGAGGGAAAAGTTCTCGTAAAACGTAGCGACGCTGTAAAGCCGCGCCTCGCCTACGTTGAGTCGTTTTGCCATATAGGGGAAAGCCTCCTGCGGCAGATAGTGGTAGTGCTCCTGTACATCCTGAAGGATAGCGATGGTATTCCGCGGCGCGCAGTCGTGCGCTTCCAGTATCCTGTCAAGCAGGGCATAATCAAATCCTGAGCTCATCATACACCTCCGCGATAATGAGAAATTATATGGTATGTCTATGTTTTAACATACATATCATATATATGCAACATAAAGAATTTTACTCAAAACGTGAATCAGATAGAAAAATACAGAAAAAATAATATTTGTTGGAGGAAAAAAGAATTTTCGCTGCAATCAACATGACTAAATGCAGGAAATGAGTCGTTAAAAAATACTGAAAATACTGGATATTAGATTCGCGATACGAGAATACAGCTGTAAATTTGCAGGATTTGGGTCATGTGGTTTCGCAGGAGAGAATGATATGGAGCTTATGAATAACCATGCATATATTAATTTATGAATATATTATAAAAAACTATATAAATATAAGCGCCGCTTTTAGCGGCGCTTCGGCATACATTCTATCAATGCGTTTTCCAGCGTCAGCGTATCGGGCTGCTGCTCGGCTATTTTTAAATAGGCGATATTCGCGAAATTCCTCATGTTTTTGATTATCTCTGCCCTTGAGTAGCGAAGAGCTGCCTCATAAGCTTTTTTTTGCGGATATTTATCGCCGGTGAGCCGCAGGACGCGTTCGCGGTTAAGCCCCTGATCTATATACGTCCGGGCGGTGAGCATGGAGCGGAAGCACTTTTCCATGAATCCGGCAATGCCGAAGGTGCTTTCGCCGTCAGACAGCATCTGGCGGTATGCCCTTATGCCGTCCTGGGCCTTGCCGGATAGTAGATAGTCCTGCATGTCGAATATGCGTACCTCGAGGCTGCGGGTGACGCAGGCGGATATGGCCTCGCGGGTAAGCTCGTTGCCACGGCCAACGTAGTCTGCAGCCTTTGTAAGCTCGTTGTTCAGGGTGGCGATGTCAGTGCCGGCGAGGCTTACGATGTGTTTTGCCGCGGCTTCTGTTATTGTCACATTGAGCCGCTTTCCCTGCTGATACACCCACTTTGCCGCCTCATAGTCCCTGAATGGAGCAAAATCTACCAGCCGGTTTTCGGCCTTCAGGGCCTTGACTATGCCGAGCTTTTCGTTGGCCTTGCCCCGAATAAAAAATATAAGGAGCGTGTAGTCGGGTATGCCCGGCAGGTATGATGTCAGCTTTCTGGCGTCGCTGTCGGCGGGCAGTGTTTTGCAGACGACGACGCGCCGCTCCCCAAAAAAGGGCAGCGTTTCACAGGCGGAGATAATGTCATCGGCTTCAGCCTTTTCGAGTACCTGCAGATTCAGGTCGCGCGTGGCCTCATCAAGCGATGAGGTAAGGCTTTTAAGGGCGCTTTCCTTTACAAACTCCTCTTCGCCGTGCAAGGCATATGCGCCCTTTAGCGAGCCGGTCTTTATGCTCTTGAAAAAAGTCATATAATCCATACAGGCATTATACCATAAATACAAGTTACAACATACACAGCACAGCTGCAAACAGCGATGCGGCGCATGCGGCGTACTTTTTTGAGGGGGAAACCAGCGGCTGGTCTGATACCGCGAAGCAGGCGAGATACACGAATAAGCATGCGAGCGGCGTTATGGTGGCCTGCTTTACCGCAAATGACACGGAGGATATGGCGTTCGCCGCTTCTGTCATTACGCCGGTGAGAAACATCGGGATAAAGGACAGCGCCTTTGCCGCGGCGGGCATGGCTATGCCTATGAGATTCACAGCCATGGCGGAAAGGAATACGAAGGGCACCATGGGAAGTATCAGAGTATTGGCGAACAGCCCGAGGACCGGGATCGTGCCGAAGTAGTATACGGATAAAGGCAATGTGCCGAGGGTGCCGCAAACGGACAGCGCTGCCATCTGAGCTATGGGCAGCGGAAGGAAGGATAGCAGCTCCGTCACCGGGCGCATGAGAAGGGATATCATTATCACCGCGCCGAAGGAAAGCTCGAAGCCTATGCTGTACAGCGCGGTCGGGTCGGCAAGGAGTATGACTATGGCGCTGAAGGCGATTCCGGAGGGCATGTCATACCGTCTGCCGGCAGCGGCCGCATATAGGCTGCAAAGGCTCATCACGCTGGCGCGGATAAGAGAGGAGGGGAAGGCGGCAATGGCGCAATAGGCAAACAACACTACAATCGAAGTATAAAACTTCACCTTGGGTAGCGCCCGCCGTGTGAGCCGGTTTAGCGCGCCTACCACGAAGGAAACGTGCAGGCCGGAGAGCGCCAGTATATGGGCAATACCGCAGGAACGGAAGGCGTCGTATGCGGAATCCGATATGCCGCCCTTTACGCCCCAGAGCATGGCGTTGAGAAGGGGCGCGTGTTCCCCGAACAGGGAGGCGCACGCAGAGGAAAGCCCGGCGCGCATGTGCTCGAAGGGATACATCAGACCGTAGGGCAGACTTACAGGGCCGAACAGCGTGCGCAAAAGTCCCGCTGCGCAGCCGAATGCAAACAGTGCGGCGCCCTTGAAGCCAAAGTAGATGCCGAGACCCGAAAAGAGGGGAAAAAGGCACAGGGCCATAATAAGCCCTGTGCCTGAAACGCTGCCGGAGAGGAAGATGCCCACAGCTATGCCCAAGCCCATGCAGACCATGGGCCTGTAATGGAAGATGACGTGCTCCGGCGTCTCCATAATGCCCGGATTAGCCCTTGTAGGCTACGACCTCGATCTCAACAAGGCCGCCGGCGGGGAGCTTGGATACCTGGAAGCAGGAACGGCCGGGGAATTCAGAGCCGAAGTAATCCCCGTAGATCCTGTTCACGGCCGCGAAGTCGTTGAGGTCAACCAGGAATATGGTGGTTTTGAGGATGTCCTTCATGGTAGCTCCCGCGGTCTTGAGAACGTTGTCTATATTGACAAGAGCCTGATGGGCCTGAGCCTCAACGCCTTCCGCGAGCTTGCCTGTAGCGGGATCTATGCCCAGCTGGCCGGAGGTGAATATAAAGCCGTTGGCTTCGCAGGCATGGCTGTAGGGGCCGAGGGCGGCGGGGGCGCTATCGCATTTGATGATGTTTTTCATGGGAGTTCTCCTTTTGATTTATGTATTATGTAACGAAAAGTGACCTTTAATTGGTAAAATAATGGTATCACTGACCGATTAGGCCTGTCAACTATGGACGGCGGCAGTTTTCTTCAGCTGTCGGTTCCACATGATAAGGCCGTCTTCGCCGGTATCCATGTAGTACTTCTTGCGCCTGCCTGCCACTTCAAAGCCGAGAGAAGCGTAGAGGTTTTGGGCGACGGTGTTGCTTATTCGCACCTCCAGCGTCATGCTGTCCGCATGATGCAGCAGAGCAGTGCTGATTAGCTCAAGCATGAGGAGCTTTCCGTAGCCGCGGCCCCGGTATTCGGGATCCACAGCTACATTCGTTATATGGGCCTCACCGAACATTACCCACATGCCTCCGTAGGCTATCACGTGGCCGTCCTCCTCGCCTACACGGTAATGGGCGATGCTGTTGCGCAATTCACTATAAAGGGAACTCTCCGACCAGGGGGAGCGAAAGCATATCCGTTCCAGCTCTGCTATGCGGGGAACGTCATTTTTCTGCATTGGCCTGAAGGCTATCATTTGTTCCTCTCCTTTGCGAGACGTTCGGCCTGAGAGGGGCGGAGGTAGAGGGGCAGCGCCTCAATAACGGTTTCGCCCCGTACGAGCTTGTCATATGCCGCAAGGCCTATCCTGTCAGCGATTATGTCGTTGCCCTCCGCAAAGCGGGCATTGGGTAAGGCATTGAGTATGCGTTCGCGGTGCATGACGGCTCCGTCGCCTGCCATGAGTATGCCGTCCGGCAGGGTGGACAGCAGATCGTCTATCACCACCGCCATGGGTTCCGGCGAAAATCCCTCGTACTTCACCATGGCATAGCCGTTGCCGTTGCGGCAGTCCAATAGGGCACAGGCGTTATCGATGCCGTACAGCAGCCCTTCGAGGGAGCTTGCGGCCGCCACGGGCTTGCCGAAGGCCGCGGCCATTGCGTTGGCTGCGCATATACCTATGCGGACACCGGTAAAGGAGCCGGGACCTGCATCCACGCCGAAGGCGTCCATATCTGCGGGGGTGTAGCCGGCAGTTTGCAATGCCTTTTCGCAGAGGGGCATTATTGTCTCGGAATGTGTTCGGCCATGACCTCCGACCTCCCGGGATAATACCTGGCCGTCCTTTATAACAGCGGCTGAGGCTATGGGGCCGGAGGTGGAAAGGGAAAGCATCAGCATTTTATATTCTCCAGAAGATCTTGGTATTTTTTGCCGTAGGGTATGAATGTGAACGTCCGCGCTTCGGCGCCTGAACCTGTGATGTGCAGCTCCAGCCGCTCACTTGGCAGCGCGCCGGGTACGTTTTCGCACCACTCCATGATTATAACGGCAGGGCGGGAGAGATAGTCGTCAAAGCCTATGGCATAAAGCTCGTCCTCGCTGCTCAGCCTGTATGCGTCAAAGTGAAGCAAGGAAAGCCTGCCGCCGTGCTCACGGACTATGGTGAAGGTAGGGCTCTGTATATTGTCTATGCCCAACCCCTCGGCGACAGCCTTTGTAAAGGTGGTCTTGCCCGAGCCGAGATCGCCGAACAGCGCTATAAACGCTCCGGGGAAAAGCAGCGGCGCTATGCTTTTGCCTATGCGGGCCGTGTCCTGCTCGCTTATGTTTTCAAGGGTAAGCTCCATCAATCGAATGTTCCTTTCGCTTTAAGCTCTTCCCGGAAGTCCAGCAGTCTGTCCTGCTCTATGGCCTCGCGTACCTGCTCCATGAGCCTCAGAGAGAAGCGCAGGTTGTGGGTGGTTATGAGCTGTGCCGCCAGTATTTCCTTGCATTTTACAAGGTGGCGTATATATGCCCTGGTGAAGCCGTTCTTGCAGGCGTAGCAGTCGCAGCCCTCCTCGATAGGCGTGAAGTCGTGCTCAAAGGAGGCGTTTCGCAGCATTTTTTTGCCGCTTCCCGTGAGCGCAAGGCCGTTCCTTGCTATACGGGTCTGGAGTACGCAGTCGAACATGTCTATGCCGCGTACAGCGCCCTCCACCAGACAGTCGGGGCTGCCCACGCCCATAAGGTAGCGGGGCTTGTTTGCGGGCATATAGGGCATCATCTGCTCCAGCATATCGTACATCATTTCCTTGGGCTCGCCCACTGAAAGACCACCGATGCCATAGCCCGGCAGGTCGAGGGAAGCGAGAAACTTAGCGCTCTCTATCCTGAGGTCTGCGAACATGCCGCCCTGAACTATGCCGAAGAGCGCCTGATCCGGGCGGGTATGCGCCTTCTTGCAGCGCACCGCCCAGCGATGGGTGCGCTCCATGGCAGCTATGGTGTATTCCCGGTCGGAGGGATAAGGGGCGCATTCGTCGAACGCCATGGCGATATCCGCGCCAAGGGCTTCCTCTATCTCCATTACAAGCTCGGGGGTGAAGAAATGCCTGCGCCCATCCAGAAGGGAGCGGAACTCAACGCCGTCCTCTTTTATTTTATTGGCGGAGGCGAGGCTGAACACCTGAAAGCCGCCGCTGTCGGTAAGTATGGGCTTGTCCCACCGCATGAACTCATGCAGGCCGCCCGCCTCTTTTATAAGCTCATGGCCGGGCCTCTCAAAGAGGTGATAGGTATTTGAAAGTATTATCATAGAGCCTACTTCCTTAACGTCCCGGGGAAGCATGGCCTTTACCGTGGCCTGTGTGCCTACCGGCATATAGCAGGGGGTCTCTATTACTCCGTGCGGGGTGTGCAGCCTGCCCCGGCGGGCGCCGGACTGCTTGCAAACGTGCAGAAGCTCGTATTTGAAGTCGAATTTATCTTGCATGTGTAAGCTCCGTTGTCATTTATAGTATAAGCATGGCGTCTCCGAAGGAGAAAAAGCGGTACTTTTCCTCTACGGCATGCTTGTAGACGTCAAGCATTTCTTCCCTTGTGCAGAGGGCGGAAACCAGCATGAGCAGCGTTGATTCGGGCAGGTGAAAGTTGGTTATGAGCTTGTCCACTGCCTTGAATTTGTAACCTGGAGTGATAAATATGTCGGTCCAGCCCTTTTTGGCGTGCACTATTCCCTCGTCGTCCGTAACGCTTTCAAGCGTGCGGCAGGATGTGGTGCCCACGGCGAATACTCTGCCGCCCCTGGCCCGCGCCTCGTTGATGGCCCTTGCCGCCTCCTCACTGCATTCATAGTACTCCGAGTGCATGTGGTGATCCTCCACGTTGTCCTCGGATACAGGGCGGAAGGTGCCGAGACCGACGTGCAGCAGCACGTCAACGATGGTTACTCCCTTTTTGCGTATATCATCCAGAAGCTCGGTAGTGAAGTGCAACCCGGCCGTGGGAGCAGCGGCGGAGCCGTTTTCTTTTGCGTATACCGTCTGATAGCGCTCCTTACCGGCGGTCCGCTCGGTTATATAGGGAGGCAGAGGCATTTCGCCGGCCCGATCCAGTATTTCTTCGAATACTCCATCGTAGTTTAGGCGTACTATTCTGCCCCCGTCCTCGGTGCTATCGAGGATAGTTGCGGAAAGCTCGTCGTTTATCTTGAAGGTGAGCCCGGTCTTTGCCCGCCTTCCGGGGCGGACAAGGCATTCCCAGCGGTTTTCGTCGAGGCGGCGGAGCAGCAGAAACTCCATTGCGCCGCCGGTATCCTCCCGATAGGCGTGGAGCCTCGCGGGTATGACCCGGGTGATATTGCGCACCAGAACGTCTCCGGGCCTGAAGTAATCCAGTATGTCGGTAAATACACCGTCCCGTATAGTCTTATTCGCCCTGTCATAGACCAGCAGTCTCGATGCGCTGCGGACGGCCGCAGGGGACTGGGCTATCAGCTCTTTGGGCAGATCGTAGAAAAAGTCGCTTGTTTTCAAGATGTTATCTCTCCTTAGTTCATCGCTTTATTATATTGCAAAGGGCATAACAAAACAAGGGGCTGCCGCATTATGCGGCGGCCCCGTCCGGCATTATATACCTTACTTCATTTCCTTCTGGAAGTTGCTGTATACGTCCTTGAGCATTTCGATTATGGGGAGGTGGTAGGGGCAGCGGCTCTCGCACATTCCGCATTCAATGCAGGCGTTAGGCTCTACGGCCATTCCCTTGTAGCGGCCTATGGCCCAGTCCTTCAGGCCGTAACGGGTGAGATAGCCGTTGATGGTAAAGCAGAAGGAGATATTTATGCCCATGGTGCAGGGCTGGCAGTAATTGCAGCGGCGGCAGAACTGGTTGCCCAGGGTGTCGCGTATGTTCTGCACTTCCTTGAGCTCCTCCTCCGAGAGGGGAGCAGGATCGCAGGCTGCGGCAGCGTTCTGCTTTAGCTCGTCCTCGCTTGCCATGCCGGGTATATTGACGGTTATGTCCTTATTGGAGGCTATAAAGCGCATGGCGAGGGGCGCGTTCTCTATAGCGCCGCCGGCCAGAGGCTTCATACAGATAAAGCCCTTGCCCTTTTCGGCGCACTTTCTGATGAGGTCGGCCGCCTGAAGCTCTACGAAGTTGTAGGGGAACATTATGGTCTCCACCCAGTCCATATCAAGGGCCATCTCAAAGGTGGCTACCTCATGGGCGGTGACGCCTATATGGCCTATCTTGCCCGCCGCCTTTGCTTCCAGCAGGGCCTCCAGCGCGCCGCCTTCGCCGGTGACTATATTCATCTGGGCAGGGGGTGCGTTATGTACCTGATACAGGTCGATATGGTCGGTGCGGAGGTTTTTAAGGCTGGTCTCTATATCCTTTTCCATTGCTTCCTTTGTGCGGGCCATGCTCTTGGTGGCGAGAACGAACTTATCGCGGATACCTTCCATGGCTATGCCGAGGTATTCCTCGCTTACGGTATAGCCGCGGGCGGTGTCTATGTAGTTGATGCCGTACTCCGGGAGCTTGTGTATGAGGGCAGTGGCCTCTTCCTGTGTGATGCGCTGGATCGGTATGCCGCCGAAGCCGAGGCGGGAAACCTTCAAGCCGGTGCTGCCGAGATTAGTGTACTCCATGCTGTTCCTCCTGAATATTATTGCTGTTATTGTCCGATATATAAGGCGGGGAGACTACTGGTCTTCCTCCCAGCCCTTGCATACGTCTATCCAGCCCCTTGAGCGGGAAGCCCTTTCAAGTTCATCGCAGGTGAGCCTGACCGCGCTTGCGGCACTGCCTGCGGCGGGGAATACGGTATCGAACCGTTTTAGGGAGACGTCAAGATATACGGGGACGCTGTCCGGCACTGCGAATGGGCATACGCCGCCAACCGCATGGCCGGTGTACTGCAGCGCGTCCTCATGGGTGAGCATATGGGGCTTTACGCCGAACCGGGCGCGGTATTTTTTGTTGTCCACCTTTGCATCCCCGGCCATGAGCACAAGTATGCAGCCGCATTCTTCGCTCTGGAAGGAGAGGGTCTTGGCTATGCGGGCGGGTATGACTCCCACTGCCTCGGCCGCTTCCGCAACGGTGGCGGTGGAGATGCCGAATTCCTTTATCCTGTCCTCAAGGCCGTAGCTCCTGAGGTATTCCCTAACCTTATCGACGGACATATATATTCCTCCCAAGCTTTATTATCTGTACATATCAGTATATCGAAATTCCGTACTGACTGCAAATGCTGTCGCAAAGCTGCTCAACATAGGGAGTGTATGCGTCGAGGTTTTCCTTGTTTTCCTTCTGTATGGCGTCCAGAAGCTCCTTGGCGGCAGCCTTGAGGGTATCGTAGCTGCTCTTGTCTATCAGCTCGCGGCAGTTGTTCATTATGCTGTAAGCCTTGCTGTAAGCGATATTGGCCCGGTTGAGCTCATCGGCTATAAGTGCCCGGTGGGCCTCTACCTGCTCTTCTATAAAACTGACGTCATTCTCGGAATCCAGATTTACGCTCTGCCCCCAGACTTCCTTGACTATTTTTTCTATTCGGGATACATACAGGCAGTAGCAGTCCCGGCCCAATATATCCATGGCTTTACCCTCCAAAGTATAGCGGGAAAGCTGGCTCATATCCATGCGCAGGGCTACCAGCGCCAGAGAGGATATCTGCTTTATGCTGAGGTTGGTCATTATGTTGGCCTCAACGGCGGAGTAGATGGAGGGTATATTGGCTATCTGGTCGGTATCCTTGAGCTGCTTGAGTATGGCGGTCAGCATGCGCTGCTGCCGGTCTATACGTGCTATATCAGACGAGCCCTTGCGCTGGCGGCAGTAGTCCAGTACGCCCTGCCCGTCAAGATGCTGCATTCCGGGGTGCAGCTCCCGGCCGTTCATCTTTACCTCTATATCCACGTCGTAGTCCACGCCGCCCATGGCGTTTACTACTTCTTTTACGACGTTCATATTGAAGCCGCAGTAGTAGCCTATATTTACGCCCATCAGCTTTTCTACCGTCGCTATGGAGTACTCAAAGCCCTTCTTCTGTGCGCCGCCGCCCTCTGAAAAGGCGTTGTTTATCTTGGAATAGGGGCTGCTGGGGTTGGCTACGTTGCCGTTGGCGTTGTAGATCTTGACATAGCTGTCGCGTGGTATTGAAACCATGCATACGTCGTTGTTTGAGAAGTCGATGGATACAAGTATCATGGTATCCGTGCGGAAGGTCCCCCAATTCTCCCGCTCGGTGCTCTCATCGATGCCGAGGAGAAGTATATTGGTGCGGTTGGACATGAACTCGGCGTCCGCCTGACCGGAAAGAAGCGACTCCTGATCCGGAGTGGGGGATGGCTGCGCTTCCTCATCGGCAGGAGCGGGAGCGGTTTCCACAGGCGCGGGGGTACCCTCGGGCAGTGTGCTTTCAAAGAGGTTTTCAGGGTTATTTATGTCCGTGTAGAATTTTAACGCAAAAATCGCCGCTATTGCAAGCAGCGCAAGTACTATTACCATAATTATCAGCAGCTTTGAACTGCCCTTCTTTTTTCTCCTGTGCTCCATGGTTCAGCTTTCCTCAAAATTTTATTCATTACATTATACAACAGCATCAGACATAATTCTATAAATAATAAGTTAACTTTATGACTTTTGTAGGACAAAAGGTTATAATATCATCGGATACTGTAAAAGGAGGATACGCCCACGGAAAAACTGGAAAGGGAATTCTACATTATGGACACGCTGAGCATAGCGCGGGAACTGATAGGCTGCACGCTGGTATCGATCAGCGGCGAAGGCACTACTGCCGGGCGCATAGTCGAGGCGGAGGCGTATCTCGGCAAGGCGGATTCTGCCGCTCACGCCTTCCGGGGAAGAGTGGACGGCCGCACGGAGGTTTTGTACAGACAGGGCGGGTATGCCTATGTATTCCTCATATACGGTATGTATAGCTGTTTTAATGTATCCACAGGTCCTGAGGGCGTTCCGGAGTGTGTGCTGATACGGGCGCTGGAGCCTTTAGAGGGCATCGAGCTGATGCGCTCACGCCGGGGAAGGGAAAAGCTTACCGACCTTTGCAGCGGCCCGGGCAAGCTGTGCCAGGCCATGGGGATAAGCCGGGAACAGTATGGCACAGACCTTACCCGGGACAGGCTTTTTATACTGCCGAAGAAGCCGGACGACGTACCTGAGATAGCCGCCACGCCGCGGATAAACGTAGAATACGCCGCGGAGCATAAAGCAATGCCGTGGCGCTTCGTGGATAAAAACAGCCGGTATCTTTCGGTAAAGCTCAAATAAAATGGAACATATAAATTAAAAGTGCTGAAAAAGTGGCTCGATGCCGCTTCTTCAGCACTTTTGCTATTATGTCCGCGAGGGCCCTGCTGTTACAGCTCTCTGGACTTGTTGGTAGCGGCCTGCACGGCATTTATGGCTGCGGCGCGGAAGCCCATTTCTTCCAATACCTGGCAGCCGGTGATGGTGGTGCCGCCGGGGGAGGATACCATGTCTTTAAGCTGTGCGGGGTGCATGCCGGTTTCAAGTATCATCTTGGCGGTGCCCATTACGGTCTGGGCAGCAAGGCGGTAAGCGGTTGCGCGGGGAAGACCTTCCAGGACGCCGCCATCGCCCAACGCCTCTATGAATTCCGCAACGAAGGCTGGACCGGAGCCGGAGAGGCCGCAGGCCGTGTCGATCAGATGCTCGTTCATCCACTCGACGATGCCTATGGAGCCGAAGAGTTTCTCTGCAAAAGCCTTCTCATCGGCGGTGAGGTCGGTCTCGCTGCATAGAGCGAAGGCGCCGGCATTTACGAGGGCGGGGGTATTAGGCATAGTGCGAAGCACACGGATGTTGCCCGCTATCATCTTGCGGAGGCGTTCAACGGTAACGCCGGCCATGATGGAGATGACTGCCTTGCCGTCCATGGTGCTGCCGAAACCTGCAAGGGCGGGGGCCGCATATTGGGGCTTGACGGCCAATACCGCTATGTCGGCGGCGCGGCCCAGCTCCTCGTTGTCCTTGACTATATTGCAGCCAAGGGCAGCGTATTTTTCCTTTATCTTGTCAGACATATCGGATACATATACCTGCTTGGGGTCGAGAACGCCCGCGTTTATAGCGCCGGAGAGTATCGCTCCTCCCATCGCGCCTGCACCCAGAAAACCAATCTTCATAATGATGTCCTCCTGAATATTTTAGTTAATTTAATAATAAACGATAGTGTAAAAAAGCACAATGGGGGGCATAGCCCCCCTAAAGTAGTGCATTTGTTTAGCACCCGCAGCCGTTCTTGGGATACTCGGAGTCGGCGTCGCTGTAGTCGTCGAAGCTCTGCTCGGTACGGTTGATTATCTCGTCCTGAAGCTCCTTGCTCAGGTTGCGGAAATGATCGCTGTAACCTGCAACGCGGACGATGAGGTCTTTGTACTCCTCAGGATTGGCCTGGGCAGCCAGCAGCGTCTTGCGGTCGATGACGTTGAACTGGATATGGTGGCCGTCCATGTTGAAGTAGGCGCGGATAAGGTTGGCAAACTGGTCGAGTCCGGTGTCGCCCGCAAGGACTGAGGGTGTGAACTTCTGGTTGAGCAGCGTACCGCCCGTGGAAAGCTGATCCATCTTGGCGCAGGAGTTGATAACGCCGGTGGGGCCATAGATGTCTGCGCCCTTTTCGGGGGATATTCCCTCGGATACAGGCTTGTGCGCAAGGCGGCCGTTGGGGGAGGCATTCATGACCTCGCCGAAGTACACGTGACAGGTAGTGGGCAGCATGTTGATGCGGTAGAAGCCGCCCTTGGTGTTGGGCCTGCCGGTGACGCAGTCCCGATAGTAGGCGAATATCTCCTTCATGATATCGTCCGCATAGTCGTCGTCGTTGCCGTATTTGGGCGTCTTGTGCGTAACGAGGTGATAGATGCGGTCATAGCCCTCGAAGTTATGATCCATGGCCTCCACCAGTTCTTCCATGGTGAAGTTGTGGTGATCGAAGCAGTTGTACTTGATGGCGGCCAGGCTGTCGGTTATGGTGCCTATGCCCACGCCCTGAATGTAGTTGGTGTTGTACCTTGCACCGCCCGCGTTGTAGTCCTTGCCCTTCTTGATGCAGTCGTTGGTCAGTATGGAGAGGAAGGGGGCGGGCATGTACTGGGCGAATATCTGTTCGATCACGTTGCTGCCGGCGACCTTGATATCCACGAAGTACTTTATCTGCTTCTTGTAAGCCTCAAAGAACTCCTCATAGCTGTTGAAGTCCTTGGCAAAGCCGGTGTGCAGGCCCAACTGATGGCCGCCCACGTGATCGTAGCCATCGTACAGGGTGAGCTCAAGTATCTTGGGCAGGTTGAAGTAGCCCTGAAGTATGTAGGCCTCGTTGCCGAAGGCGCCGGTCTCTACGCAGCCGGAGGTGCCGCCCATGCGGGCGTCGTCCAGGGACTTGCCGGCGTTCATAAGCTCGGATACTATGGCCTCGGTGTTGTAGAAGGCAGGCTGGCCCCAGCCCTTGCGGGATATCTCGCAGGCGCGCTTGAGGAACTTGCGGGGGGTCTTGCGGCTTATCTGCACGTTGCTGGAGGGCTGGAGCAGCTTCATCTCGTCCATGCAGTCCAGTATCATGTAGCTGACCTCGTTTACGCCGTCCTTGCCGTCCTCGGTTATGCCGCCGGTGTTGATGTTGGCGAAGTCCGTATAGGTGCTGCTCTCCTTTAGGGTGATGCCGACCTTTGGGGGAGCGGGCTGGTTGTTAAACTTGACCCACAGGCACTCCAGAAGCTCCAGTGCGCCGTCCCGGTCAATGCGGCCGTTTTCCACGTCATCGACATAGAAGGGATTAAGGTGTTGATCCAGACGGCCAGGAGAGTAAGCGTCCCAGGGATTGAGCTCGCTGGTAACGCCCAGATGCACGAACCAGTACTGCTGTATTGCCTGCCAGAAGGTCCTGGGCTTATGGGCGGGTACCCAGCGGCAGTTTTCCGCTATCTGAAGGAGCTCTGCTTTGCGCTTCTCGTCGGTCTCCTTTGCGGCCATCTCCTCTGCCAGATCGGCGTAGCGGTTGGCAAGGATTATGATAGCGTCGCAGTCTATGGCCATTGCGTTGAGCTGGCAGCGCTTTTCGTATGCTTCCTTGTCGTTGAGGAAGTCCAGCTTGGCTATGGCGTCTTCGATGTCCTTTTTGTAGTCGAGGAAGCCCTTTTCGAATATTTTGCGGGAGCCTACGGTATGACCGGGGCCGCGCTGCTCCATGAATTCGGTGAATATGCCGGACTCATAGGCCAGCTTCCATTCGGGAGTCATGGCCTCTAATATCTTGTGGCGGGTGCTGCGGTTCTCCCAGTAGGGGATTATAACTTCCTCCTGAAGCTTGAGGTCCTCATCGGTGACGGAGAAGTTGATGAGCTCGCGGTCGTTCATGACGTGCATGTCCTGAAGCGTATGGCAGCACAGCTCCGGGAAGGTGGGGGCGGCCTGAGCGGTGTCGCCCTTTTCGCCCACTATGAGCTCGCCGTCCGCGATCTCTATGGTTTTGTGCTGAAAATAATACTTGAGGGCGGTGGCTCTCATCTCGGGTACGGACATGGAACCGTCGTAAAGCTTATAGGCTTCCGTCATGAGTTTTGCGCGCTCCATGTAGATGTGGGGCTGAGTCTCGACGCTCTGCCTGCGCAGCATTCTGACTCTTTCGTTCATTCCGCGTTCTTCCATGGTTTATCCTCCTATTTTTGTATTGTTGTAGCCGTTTTGGTTAAAGAGCTGTACCAGCTCGTTCAGGTGCTGCTTTGAAGGCGGGTTGAAGCCGTAGTCATGCCTTTCCTTGCCCAGCTTCTCCAGCTTATCCTGACCCAGCTCGTGATAGGGCAGCAGGTTTACCTGAAGTACAGGTATGCTGTTGTCGCGAAGAAAGGCTATGACCTTCAGCATATCCTCTTCGGAATCGTTAAGACCGGCTATGAGGGGCATGCGGATATATATCTTTGCGCCGGCCCTGCCAAGCTTTGCAAGATTGTCCAGTATGAGCCTGTTGCTGACGCGGGTGTTTGCTTTGTGCACGTCATCGTCTATGGCCTTTATGTCGTATAGGAAAACGTCGGCATAGGGCAGTATCTTTTCGTAGTTCTCATAAGGTGCAAAGCCGCAGGTGTCGATGTATACGGAATAGCCCTTGCTGTGGAGACGCTTTGCGAGCTCAACGACGTAATCCATATCCTGAGCCATCACCTCGCCGCCGGAGAGAGTGACTCCGCCGCCGGATTCCTCCCAGTACATCTTGTCCTTTTCCAGTATCTTTATAAGCTCGGGTATGCCGTATGCCCTGCCGGATATTGTGCGTGCCTCGTTGTAGCACTCGTCAACGCATTCGCCGCAGCGGACACACTTATCGCGGTCGGTGACGGATATGCCGCCGTCATTTATGGATATGGCGTGCTCTGGGCAAAGCTCTACGCATCGCCCACAGCCGGAGCAGCGGTCCGGGTTGCGCATGGGCTCTGCGGAAAAATCCTGTGTTTCAGGGTTATGGCACCAGCGGCAGGCCATGTTGCAGCCCTTAAAGAACACTGTGGTGCGTATGCCGTCCCCATCGTGTATGGAGTAGCGCTGTATGTTGGTTATCAGTGGCTGTTTCATTTGAATTATCCTCCGAAAAACGGCAGTATTGCAAACGTTGCTTAAAAAGCCCACAAATAATTAGAAGAGTTGCATATCTGCGTTAAATATTATACAATTAAATCTGTCATAATAAAACTGAATGTTTGTAATGCGAGACATTCAGATGTTGAATGAGGTAATGCATGAGCCTGAAAAAATACAGAGCCTTTGTGGAAACCGTAGATCTGGGGAGTCTGACAAAGGCGGCCGAAAAGCTGAATTATACCCAGCCCGGAATCAGCCACATGATACTTTCGCTTGAGGGCGAATTCGGCTTCCCGTTGCTGATACGGGGTAAAAACGGCGTGACGCCCACCCCGGAGGCGGAGAAGCTTATGGTATACCTTCGCCAGATAGTCAACGGCGAGGAAAAGCTGAAGGAGGAGGTGAACCGCATACACGGCGCGGACGTGGGAACGATACGCATAGGCTGCTTTTTCAGTCTGTCCATACATCTGCTGCCAAGCATAGTCGCGGAATTCACGGAAAAGTATCCCGGCATAGAATTGCAGCTGTATGTGGGTGAGCATGGGGAAATATGCCGGTGGATGTATCAGGGCAAGATAGACCTTGCTTTCATGTCGCTGCCCGTGCCGGAGGAGTTTCAGTTTACGCCGCTGTTTAATGATACCATATATGCCGTATTGCCTGAAGGCCATCCTTTGGCGGAGAAAAAAACGGTAAAGCCGGCTGAACTTGTGCAGTATCCCTTTATATTGCAGCATCAGGGCTCTGACGAGGACGCAAACCGGGTGCTGAACAGCGAGGGGCTAAAGCCGAACGTCAGATTCCGGGTGCGGGGGGACGAGGCCATACAATCCATGATAGCAAAGGGGCTCGGCGTATCCATAGCGCCGGAGCTGGTGCTCTCCAGAAGGCCGGAGGGAATAGTGCTGAGGCCCTTCGAGCCGGAATACCACAGGGTGCTTGGGCTCGCGCTGCCGGAAAACGGCGGGAACGCACCGGCGCTTAAATTATTCATGGATTTCGTAAAAAGCTACTGCGAAAAGGAGAGAACCGGCAGCGGACAATAATATCTGGAAAAAGCGCGGGTTATGTTGTAGAATATCGCAAGGGGCAGAAATAAGAAAAGGACGGAGAATACGTATGAAGGAGAGCGCAAAGGCGAAAAAGCTGCGCATAAAAAACGCGCTGGCGGCGCTGCAGGCGACATATCCCGACGCCAGGCCCCAGCTGGACTTTACCAACCCCTTTGAGCTGCTGGTGGCTACAATGCTCTCAGCCCAGTGCACGGATAAGCGGGTGAACATGGTTACTGCAAAGCTGTTTCCGGCGCTGGGAACTCCGCAAAAACTTGCTGACGCCACCGAGGAGGAGGTAATATCCTACATACGCGGCTGCGGCCTGTTCAACACCAAGGCCAGGAACCTCATAGCTGCGGCAAGGATAATACACGAGCAGTACAACGACGAGGTGCCGAAGGACCGGGATGTGCTCATGGGACTGCCCGGGGTAGGACGTAAGACTGCAAATGTTGTGGTGTCAAATGCCTTCGGCGTGCCGGCAATAGCCGTGGATACCCATGTTTTCAGGGTGTCGAACCGCATAGGCCTTGCGGAAGCAAAGGATGTGAACGAGACGGAAAGGCAGCTCATGGAGAACATACCCAAAGAGGACTGGTCAATGGCCCATCACTGGATAATATACCACGGCAGGCAGGTATGCTCGGCGAGAAAGCCCAAATGCGAGGCCTGCTCCGTAAGGGAGTACTGTAAGGCATATTTGGATAACGATATAAGGTAGAGAAAAAATCGAAGGGGAACGGTATGCAGTTCGTAGATAAAGCGAGAATATTCATAAAGGCGGGCGACGGCGGCGACGGCTGCTCCAGCTTCCACCGCGAGAAATATGTGGCTCAGGGCGGCCCGGACGGCGGCGACGGAGGACGGGGAGGAAGCATAGTATTCCTTGCCGACCCAAACATGAACACGCTGCTGGACTTCCGCTTTTCCCGCCACTTCAGGGCGGAGCGGGGAGAGAACGGCAAGGCTAAAATGTCCCGCGGCAAAAACGGTCAGGACGTGATAATAAAGGTACCTGTGGGCACACTGGTAAGGGAAGTAGAGACGGGCAAGATAGTGGCTGACATGAACAAGCCCAACCGTGAGCGCATAGTTCTCCATGGCGGCAGGGGCGGCAGGGGAAACGCCAGGTTCGCAACGCCCACCCGGCAGGCCCCAAAGTTTGCGCAGCCCGGCCAGAAGACCGCCGAGCACGAGGTAGAGCTGGAGCTAAAGACCATCGCGGACGTGGGCCTCGTAGGTTTGCCAAACGTGGGCAAGAGCACCATACTTTCCGTGCTAACCAGCGCCAAGCCCAAAATAGCAAATTACCACTTTACCACCCTTACTCCCAACCTTGGCGTTGTGAAACGCTATGGCGAAAGCTTCGTATTGGCGGATATTCCGGGACTTATAGAGGGAGCGGCGGAGGGCGCCGGTCTGGGCCACGACTTCCTCAGGCACATTGAGCGTACCAGAATGCTGGTTCACGTGGTGGATATGTCCGGCTGTGAGGGCAGGGATCCCATGGAGGACTACAGGCAGATCAACGCCGAGCTTGCCAAATTCAGCGAAAACCTTGGGCGGCTGCCGCAGATAATAGCCGCCAACAAGATGGACATAACCGGAGCTGAGGACAACCTCGAACTTTTCAAAATGGAGCTTGGCGATACAGCTGTCAAGATATTCCCCGTATCTGCGGCGACGGTGTCCGGCTTTGACGCTCTTCTGGATGAGATAGTAAAGACACTGGCCACTCTTCCAAAGCCTCTCGAATACGACGAGGACGAGCTGGTGGAAAGCTATAAGTACGAGCCGGGCTATGAGATAACCGTAGGCGACGATGGAGTATATACCCTTACCGGCGGCACTATAGACTATCTTCTCGACACCACGTATGCCGAGGATGACGAATCCATGCGTCGCTTCCAGCAATTCCTTATAAAAGAGGGAATAATAGACGCTCTGCGCGAAAGGGGCGCCACAGATGACAGCACCATACGCATGGGTGAATGGGAATTCGACTTTATAGAATAAATAATTTTACGGGAGAAAAATAATGATCAGCAGCAAGCAGAGGGCCAACCTCAGATCCATGGCAAATACCCTTGCTCCCATCTTCCAGATAGGCAAGGGCAACATAAACGATAACTTCATAGAGCAGATAGACGGGGCGCTGGAGACGAGGGAGCTCATTAAGATAAGCATACTCGAAACGGCAGACATAACCGCCCGGGAAGCGTCGGATCAGCTTTGCGAAGCCCTGGGCGCCGAGCCGGTACAGTGCATAGGCAGAAAACTGGTGCTGTACAGGCCCAGCAGGGAAAACCAAAAGATAGAGATATAGCTTTACGCCTCGGCGCTTGTCTTGCCAAGCCACCAGGAGGTGGCGCCGAAGCAAAGGCAGGCGGCAGCCATGAGCCTGTAGTACAAGGCGTTATCCACAAAGAAGGAAAGCCCCGTCAGGCAGGCCGCGGCTATTATATAGCCCCTCAGCCGTCCCGCTGCGAATACCGAAGTACGGGCGGCTTTTTTATTTATCCGCGCACGCTCAAATTCCGCAAGTATTGCGGCATCGGCTTCCTGGGCGGAGGGAGACATTTCCTTTAGCTGCTCCTTTGTGAGCAGAGAGCTTAAAGGCGTCAGCGTAAACGTAATATCCGGGCAGGCGGAGGCTGTGGCCTTCGCGCTGCTTTGCAGCGGCCCGCCGTAATATACGGAGACCTTGCTCAGGCCGCGTTTGCGGGCGGCCCGGGCGGCCTTCAGCATATCGTCCGGGGTAGGGCCTTCGGAGCGGTGAACGGAGCATATCAGTCTGTCCGCCTGCTTCCCTTCTTTTGAGATGTGCTCTGCGATGAGCCTGTTGCGCTCATCGTCAGTCATAAGAAGCAGCCTGTCGTTCAGTGCCGCGGCGGATACGCGCCTGCGTTCCGTGCGTATGAGCGAATCGAGGCGAAGGCTGTTTATAAGATCCAGCCCTACGGATATGAATCCGGTGGAGGCGAGGCTGAGCATTGCCTTGGCCACGCCATTGGCCACCATGGCTGAAAACCACATATAGCACCCCATGAACACTATGGCGCGCAGTGCTATGTAGTCTACAGTCCTTGAAAAAAGTCCCCTACCGCCGTAAAGCTTCTTTTTTAGGCAGCGTATGAGCTGTTTATTCTGTTTCATCGAAAATACACCTCGCTCTTTGGATTTATTATTCCTGATGGGCGGCTGAACTATACACGATGGCAAAACCGGTGTATAATTCTTTTGTGAAATTTTATTTTGAAAGGTAATCACGCGATGCGTACAGCCATGTTTGGCGGAAGCTTCAATCCGATACACAACGGACACATAGATATAGCCGCAGAGGTACGGGAAAAATACAGCCTCGACAGGGTGCTGTTCATGGTAGCCAACGACCCGCCGCATAAAAAAATCGCGGACGGGGTAAAGGCGGACGTTCGGTATGAGATGACGAGGCTCGCTCTGGAGAACCATGGCGATTTGGAGCCATGCGATCTTGAACTGAAGCGCCAGGGTAAGAGTTATACTGTTGATACGCTGGAAATACTGCACGAGACGTATCCTGACGACCGCATTTTCTGCATAGTGGGCGCGGATATGCTTCTTGGCATAGACACATGGTACAACGCCCCGGAGCTTCTCAAGCGGGCGGAGTTTATAGCGGTAGGCAGGCCGGATTCCGGCGGAGAGGCAGCTATGAACGAAAAGGTAAAGGCACTCGAGGCCGACTATGGTGCTAAGGTATACATTTCCGGGATAATGGGGCCGGATATATCCTCCACCGCCATACGCGAGAGGGTGGAAGACTGGCGGCCTATTACGGATCTTGTGCCGCTGAAGGTAGCGGAGTACATATATCAGAATGGGTTGTATTTCCCGGAAGATACGGAGAAGATTCGACAAAGGCTTAAGGCCGATCTTAAACCCACCCGCTATGCCCACACCATGCGGGTGATGATGAAATCTATAGAGCTGGCTGACAAATACGATGTGGACAGAAAAAAGGCCGCCCTTGCGGGGTTACTGCACGACTGCGCCAAGCTGTCGCCCGAAAAACAGTACGAATTGGCAAAGGAGTACGGCCTGGACGTATCAAGCATGGCGCAGCCTATAATACACGGTCCTCTCGGCGCGGTGAGGGCAAGGCGGGTATTCGGCATTACGGATAATGAAGTGCTTTCTGCCATAAGTTGCCACACCACCTGCAAAAGCCACATGACGGCACTTGACAAGATAGTGTACCTTGCGGATAAAATAGAACAGGGAAGGATATACGACGGCGTGGAGGATATACGCCGCGAGACGGATGAGAATTTGGACCGCGGCATGGTGTGCTGCATAGAGCACGCAATAGACCACGTTGAAAGGGAAAAAAAAGGGAAGATAACCCCTGAGACCTATATCGCACTGAACGAGATAAAGAAAAGCTTGGAGGGCAATAATGACTGACGCTAAAGAACAGGTACTGAAAATATGCGAGATACTATACGACAAAAAGGCGCTTAATATCCGCGCCCTGAACGTTGCGGATAAGACCATAATAGCCGAGTGGTTCGTGGTATGCTCAGGACGCGCTACAACACAGGTGCGCACCCTGTGCGACGAGCTGGAAAATAAGGCCGCTGATATGGGCCTTACGGTGCTTCGCAAGGAGGGCTACGGCGAGGCGCGCTGGATAGTGCTGGACTTCGGACATATACTGGTTCACATATTCCACCCGGAGGAGAGGGAGTTCTACAATATGGAGCGCCTTTGGGACGACGATCCCAGTAAGTGCATAAACTTCTCAAAGGAGAAGGGCGAGGACTAAAATACAAAGCATAAAAAATCAGCACGGTAGGATAAACTGCCCCTATTTGTCAGAAAGTATGGCGTATTGTCTGAAAATAGGGGATTTTTTATGCTCCAAGGACAGCGCGGTGGCTTTTTTGCGAGCCCCAAGGCCGTTTGGAAGTTCATGCGGGAGCTTGGCTTATTCCGGACTTTTTATTGCGCGAAGTTTGTGGTAAAATGTACATGTAAAAATATGCAGTACAGCCTGTTTGATATAATGTGGCTTACCGGAAACGGAGAGTAAAATGGATCTTTCAACACTTAACAAAGAGCAGCGGCAGGCGGTGGATACACTGGACGGCCCGCTGCTTATACTGGCGGGAGCAGGCTCAGGCAAGACCCGTGCGCTGACATATCGCATAGCGAATCTGGTTGATCACGGCGTGTCCCCATGGAACATACTGGCGCTGACATTCACAAATAAGGCGGCCAGAGAGATGCGGGAGCGCACCGAAGCTCTGTTGGGCGGCAGCGTAAAGGACATGTGGGTAGCCACCTTCCATTCCTGCTGCACAAGGATACTCAGGAGCGATATAGATAAGCTGGGCAGGGACCGCAACTTCGTGATATACGACGATGACGATCAGACCTCGCTCATAGCCGCTATAATGAAGCGCCTCGGCGTAAACGACAAGGATATAACCAAGCGGCAGATAAAGGAGCACATAAGCGAGGCGAAGAACAAGTCCACCGAGCCGGAGAAGTTCCTGATGGATAACCCTTATCTGGACGAATCGGTGCTTAAGGTGTTCAGAGAATACCAGCGTAGCCTGAAGGAATACAACGCGCTGGATTTTGACGATCTTCTGGGAAAGACGCTTGAGCTGTTTCAGAGCTGCCCTGAGGTATTGCAAAAGTACCGCAGTAAGTTCAGATATATCCTTGTGGACGAGTATCAGGATACCAACGTAATGCAGTATCATATTGTCGAGCTGCTGGCCCGCGAGCACGGCAATATCTGCGTAGTGGGCGATGACGACCAGAGCATATACGGCTGGCGCGGAGCGGACATACGCAATATACTGGATTTCGAAAAGGATTTCCCCGGCGCAAAGGTAATACGCCTTGAACAGAATTACCGCTCAACATCAAATATACTGGACGCCGCAAACGCCGTAATAGAGAATAATCAGGGCCGCAAGAGCAAGAAGCTCTGGACGGATAACGGCAGGGGAGACAGGATAGAGACCTTCACCGCTGACAGCGAGCGGGACGAGGCTCATTTCGTATGCCGCAAGATAATGGAGGGCGTGCGCAACGGAATGAACTACGGCGATTTCGCAGTGCTGTACCGCATGAATGCCCAGAGCCGTATACCTGAGACTACCATGGTGAATTACGGCATACCCAACAAGGTCTACGGCGGCCAGCGCTTCTATGAGCGCAAGGAAATAAAGGACATAATGGCGTATCTGCGCCTTATATACAATCCCTTTGACGATATAGCCCTGAAACGCATAATCAACGTGCCAAAGCGCAGCATAGGCGACGCGTCCATAGCCGAGCTTGCCCGCGTGGCAGAGCAGGAGGGCAAGTCCATGCTGGTGGCAGCCCTAACCAGCGAGAACATAGACCCTCGGGCCATGAAGAAGATAAAACCCTTTGCGGACACCATGGGCGAATTCATAGCGCTCAGCCGCACCATGCCACTTTCCGAGTTTACATGGGGCATGATAAGCGCGCTGGAATACGAGACTTACCTCAAGGCCGAGGATAAGAGAGGCGAAGTGGAGTCCCGCATGGATAACCTCCGGGAACTGATAGGCAATATCAAAGAAATTGAGAAGGATTTGCCTGAGGGTGAGGATGCGCTGAGGGCATTTTTGGAAAACGTCTCCCTGGTATCCGACATAGACTCCATGAACGACGGAAACGGCGCGGTGGCCCTTATGACACTGCACAGCGCCAAGGGACTGGAATTCCCGGTAGTATTCATGATAGGCATGGAGGAGAACATATTCCCCACTTCAAGGGCCAGAAACGATATGTCCAACCACGCGATGGAGGAGGAGCGGAGGCTCTGCTACGTGGGTATGACCCGCGCCAAGCAGAAGCTGTATCTTATCAACGCCCGCCAGCGCAATATATTCGGCAACGAGTCCTATAACCGGAAGTCCCGCTTTATCGAGGAAATACCGGCCGAGCTGACCGTATCAGATAATCCGGTCAAACAGCCCGACGCCAGAGAGCAGGCCGAGCACACAAGGGGTCAGCGCAAGAACTTCCACCGCTATGCCATGGATACTCACGCCCTTGGCGATGGAACGAGGGACGTAAAGCCTGCCGCGACGCCTGTATCCAAGACCTTTGAAAAGTATCAAAAGGTACAGCACGACAAATTCGGCGTAGGCACGGTAATGGAGATATCGGGCTCCGGCAGCTCCATGCTGGTGTCAATAGACTTCGGAGCGGCGGGAGTAAAGCGCTTTGCGGCAGCATACGCGCCCATAAAGCCGGTAGAATAATAACAGAAAATAATCTCATCTGAAGGGAAAATGCGGGAATGGAGCAGCGCATAAGGGAGCTTGTGGATAAGCTCAACGAATATTCCAAGGCGTACTATGTACTGGATGCGCCAAAGATAAGCGACAAGGAGTACGACGAGCTGTATGACGAGCTGCTGCGCCTTGAGGAGCAGTCGGGCATCATATTGCCGGACTCTCCCACCCAGCGCGTAGGCGGCGATCCGCTGCCCTGCTTTGAGCCCCATACTCATATACACAGGCTATGGAGCCTTGACAAGGTGCGCACCCGGGAGGATCTTATAGACTGGGGCGGAAGGGTGGAGCGGATTGCGGAGTCGCAGCAGCTTCCGAAGGTCAAATACGCCCTTGAATATAAGTTCGACGGCCTGACCATAAACCTCACATACGAGGGCGGCAGGCTGATTACCGGCGCTACACGGGGCAACGGCATCGTAGGCGAGGACATAACCCCACAGATAAAGACCATACGCACGGTGCCGCTCACCATACCCTTCAAGGGCAAGATGGAGGTGCAGGGCGAATGCTATATGAAGCTGTCGGTGCTGGACGAGATAAACAAGACCACCGATGAAAAGCTGAAAAACGCAAGGAACGCTGCGGCGGGAGCGCTGCGCAATCTGGATCCGCGAATTACCGCCAAGCGCAGGCTTGACTGCTACTGCTACAACGTAGGCTATATCGAAGGCAAAAAACTGGAAACCCAGGACGAGATGCTGGGGGTCCTCAGGGAAAACGGCTTCACCGTAAGCGACTATCTGGTGTTCTGCGACGATATCGAGACCGTCTGCGACGAGATAGATAAAGCGGAGGAGTCGCGCCCCCGTTTGGACTTCCTGATAGACGGAATGGTGGTCAAGGTCAGGGACTTTGCTACCCGGGAGGCACTGGGCGCCACGGAGAAGTTTCCCCGCTGGGCGATGGCGTTCAAGTTTGCCGCGGAGGAGACTACCACTACCGTCAGGGATATAACGTGGGAGGTGGGCCGCACGGGAAAGCTTACGCCCAGAGCAAGCTTTGATCCGGTTGAGCTTGCCGGCGCAACAATACGTCACGCAACGCTCAATAACTTCGACGATATACAGCGCAAAAGGGTCGGCATAGGCTCAAGGGTGTTCATACGCCGAAGCAATGACGTTATCCCGGAGATACTTTCGGCGGTGGAGGGCGACGTGCCGGAGAGACAGGTGGAAAAGCCTACGGTGTGCCCGGCATGCGGGGCGCATGTGGAGCACAGGGGCGTGCACCTCTATTGTACCAACTCCCTTTCCTGCGCGCCGCAGATAGCGGGAAGGCTCGCCCATTACGCCTCCAGGGACGCCATGGATATTGATACCTTCTCGGAAAAGACGGCGGCGCTTTTCGTGGAGGAGCTGAAGCTCAAGAGCATACCTGATCTATACGATCTCGGGCCGCAGGACTACATGGGACTGCAGGGCTTCGGCGAGCGCAGAATAAACAACCTTATGGCCGCCATTGAGCGCAGCAAGGACTGCACTCTGGGCGCTTTCATATTTGCCATAGGCATACCCAATGTCGGCGCGAAGACGGCAAAGGATCTGGCGCGTCGCTTCGGCACAATAGAGGCGCTGAGAAGCGCCACTGTGGAACAGCTTACAGAAGTGCCTGATGTAGGTGAAATAGTGGCGCGGAGCATTGTTGAGTTCTTTGCGGATCCGTCCATAGCCACCCAGGTGGACAGGCTGCTTGCCCATGGCGTAAAGCCCCGGCCGGAGGAAGTACAGCAGGATAGCCCTATAAGCGGCAAGACCATAGTAGTGACCGGCACGCTGGAAAAACTGGACAGGAGGCAGGCGGAGGCGCTTATTGAATCCCTTGGCGGCAAGGCTGCGGGCAGCGTCAGCAAAAAGACGGATTATGTCCTCGCAGGCGAGAGCGCAGGCAGCAAACTTACAAAGGCGCGAGAGCTGGGGGTAAGGGTGCTGAACGAACAGGAATTTTTTGAACTGATCGGAGAAACAAAAAGATGAAGCTTGGAAAGCTGAGCAACGATAAACTGGATAGTCTGATACTCAGCAAATTCGGACATATGAGGAAAGAAGTAGTCTGTTCCCCCCATGTGGGAGTGGACTGCGCGGCGGTAGACCTTGGGGGCAGGATAGCTGTGCTGTCCACCGACCCAATAACGGCCGCCGATAAAAATATAGGCAGCCTTACGGTACATGTGAGCTGCAACGATGCGGCGGCGGCCGGCGCCGAGCCCATAGGTCTGCTGGTGACGCTCCTTATACCACCACATGGCACGGAAGAGGAGGTAGAGCATATAGCCCAAGAGCTGGCCGAGGCTGCGAAGCTTGCGAATATAGAAATAATCGGCGGCCATACCGAGGTAACCGCTTCGGTGACCCGCTATGTCACCTGTGCTGCAGTAATAGCCCGGGCGGGCAAAAAAGGCATTATCACTCCCGCCGGCATGAAGGCAGGGCAGGATATAATCATGACCAAGATGGCGGGCATAGAGGGGACGGCAGTCATAGCCTCAGACGCTGCCGGGCGTACCGGGCTGACAGATGCCGAACTGGAGGAAGCACGGGGCTTTATGTCCATGGTAAGCGTAGTCAAAGAGGGACTTTACGCTGCAGAGCACGGCGCCACCGCCATGCACGACATAACCGAAGGCGGCGTGTTCGGCGCCGCGTGGGAGATGGCCGAGGCTTCCGGCTGCGGCATGGTGCTGTATCCCGAAAAGGTGCTTATGCATCCAATAACCAAAAAAATATGCCAGAAGTTCGGCATCGACCCTTACAGGCTGATATCCAGCGGCAGCATGCTTATTGCCTGCGACGACGGCGAAGGCATGGTGAAGGGCCTTGCCGCCATAGGCATACCTGCCGCGGTTATAGGCAAGGCGGTAGAGTCTGGCGTGAGCACCGCTGACGGAACTGAGATACCGGCCCCTGAGGCGGACGAATTATATAAGATTATATAAGGCTTTTCAGAAAATTATTTGTTTGCAGGCAAAAAGGTGCTATAATTAAAAAGTTGCATCATGCCATATTCTTTGTAGGCTTTTCGCCGCAGGAGGTATACATTGGTAAACAGTATGACGGGCTTCGGCCGTGCATGCGTAGAGAAGGACGGCCGTGAGATAACGGTGGAGCTCAAGAGCGTAAACCACAGGTATCTGGATCTTGGGTTCAGAATGCCCAGAGCTATAGGCTTTGTTGAGGACACTATACGCGGGGTACTGGGCGGCGAGCTAAGCCGCGGACACGTGGATGTGTTCGTATTCTATAAAAACAATCGCGATGACGCGAGACGGGTAAACGTTGATACACACCTCCTCGGCGAGTATCTCAAGGCCGCAAGGGCCGCTGCGGAGGAATTCTCTCTTCGCGACGACGTGGGCCTTTCGGCCGCGCTTAGACTGCCTGACGTTACCGAGATAGTAGAGGCGGACGAGGATCGTGACGCAGTATGCGCCATAACAGCGGAGGCCTGCCGTCTGGCATGTGCCGAGCTCAAGGCCATGCGCGCAAGGGAAGGCGCAAAGCTGTATGACGATCTGTACGGAAAATCCCGCACTGTAGAGGATATAAAGGACAGGATAGCCCGGCGTGCTCCTGAGGTAGTGGAGGAGTACAGGGTAAAGCTTACGGAACGCATAGAGAAGATGCTGGGCAGCGTGGAGGTTGACCGGGCAAGGCTTGCTACCGAGGTTGCGCTGTTTGCGGATAAAGCCGGCATAGATGAGGAGATAGTCCGCCTGACCAGCCACGTGACGCAGTTCAGAGCTATGCTGGACAGCGCTGAGCCGTCAGGCAGAAAGCTGGACTTCATAGTGCAGGAAATGAACCGTGAGTTCAACACGATCGGCTCCAAGGCCAACGATGGCGACATAGTCAATCTCGTTATCGCAGGCAAGGGCGAGGTAGAGAAGATACGCGAACAGGTACAGAATATAGAATAGAGGTAATATGTCTGTAAAACTCGTAAACATAGGCTTCGGCAATATAATATCCGCAGGAAGGATAATATCCATAACCTCGCCTGACAGCGCGCCGGCAAAACGCATAATACAGGAGGCCCGTGAAAAGAGCCGTCTGGTGGACGCTTCCCACGGCAGGCGCACCAGGGCGGTAATAGTTATGGACAGCATGCATGTCATACTCTCCGCCCTCCAGCCTGAAACTGTAGCCGGCAGAATAAACGCTGAAAGCGAAGAGTAAGTATTCAGGGAGAAAAGCGATGGATAACGATAAAAAAGGACTTTTGTTTGTGATTTCCGGCCCTTCCGGCGTAGGAAAGGGCACTATCTGCAAAAAGCTGCTGGAGAGACGGAAGGAGCTTAAGCTTTCCGTATCGGTGACCACTCGTGCGCCGCGTCCCGGCGAGATAGAAGGCGTGAACTACTTTTTCCGCTCAGAAGAACAGTTTCAGGATATGATAGCGCGTGACGAGTTTCTGGAGTACATGTGCGTGTTCGGCAAGAACCACTACGGCACACCCAAAGCTTACGTTGCAGAGCAGAGGGCCCAGGGCAACGACGTAATATTGGAGATAGACGTCAATGGCGCGCTGAACGTCAAAAAGCGCTGTCCTGACGCAGTCATGATATTCATAGCGCCCCCCAGCATGGAGACGCTGAAAAAGCGTCTCGTAGGCCGCGGAACGGAAACGGAAGAGGCGGTAGAGCGCCGCTTTGCCGAGGCCGTGAAGGAGCTGGCCGCAGCGGGCGAGTACGACTATATAGTAGTTAACGACAGCCTGGATAAGGCTGTGAACGATACGCAGAGCATACTTGTATCCGAAAGGCTGCACGTATCAAACAATCCCAATCTGATCAACATTCTTAAAGGAGAATAAACCGCTATGATGAACTATCCTCCCCTCAACGAGCTTCAGGCAAAGGCGGGCTGCCGCTATCTGCTTGTTACCACAGTTGCCAAGCGCGCGCGCCAGCTTCAGGACGATCCGGAAAAGCTGGACGACCGCAAGCCGGTATCGGTGGCGGTAGACGAACTCTACAACGATAAGCTCGAGATAATCACCCCTGAGGAGTACAGCAAATAATGAAGCATGTGGTAATGGGCGTCACCGGCTCCATAGCCGCCTATAAGGCATGTGATATAATAAGCGCCTTGCGCAAAAGCGGCGTGGACGTCCACGTGATACTGACCCATGCAGGGGCGGAGATAATCACTCCGCTGACACTCGAGACCATAAGCGGCAATCGGGTAGTAAAGGATATGTTCGACAGCGACAGGCATTTTGAGGTCGAGCATATATCGCTTGCCAAGCTTGCGGATCTGTTTCTCGTGGCCCCGGCTACCGCGAATTTCATTGGCAAGATGGCGTCCGGCATAGCGGACGACATGCTGACTACTACGGTGATGGCTACCACCGCTCCCGTGATGATAGCCCCCGCCATGAATACCAATATGTACCTTGACGCTGCCACACAGGCCAACATCGAGACTTTGAAGCGGCGCGGCTGTGAGTTCATAGCTCCCGCCACGGGCCATCTGGCCTGCGGGGACGAGGGCATAGGCAAGCTTGCAGCGGTAGAAGATATAGTCCGCGCAGTTCTGGATAAGCTCAACGTAAAGCGGGATCTTGAGGGCAAACGCGTGCTGGTAACTGCGGGCCCCACACGGGAGGCCATAGACCCTGTGCGCTATATTACCAACCGCTCATCGGGCAAGATGGGCTACGCCATAGCTGAAGCTGCGGCCGAGAGGGGCGCTGATGTGACCCTCATAAGCGGCCCGGTGAGCCTGAGGACTCCCGGTGGAGTAAAGCGCGTGGATATAGTCTCCTCGGACGAACTCTGCGACAGTGTGATTGAGAGCTTTCCGGGCTGCGATATACTCGTTATGGCGGCGGCCCCGGCTGACTTTACTCCTGCCGAGTTTTCAAGCGAGAAGATCAAAAAGGGCGGAGACAACCTTACGCTTAACCTCAGGGCCACGAGGGACATATTAAAGACCATCGCCCCGCTGAAGTCAAATCAGAAGGTCATGGGCTTTGCGGCGGAAACCCATAACGTAGAAAACAACGCCATTGAAAAGCTCAAGCGTAAAAAGCTGGACTTCATCGCCGCAAACGACGTTACGGCTGAAGGCGCCGGCTTCGGCACCGACACAAACATAATCACGCTGTACGGCGCGGACGGCTCCAGAGAACACAGCGGCATGGTCACAAAGCGCGAGGCTGCTGATTGGCTTCTGGACAGGCTGGTAAAATAAACTGACGATATAATGAGGAGGGCATGCCCTCCTTTTTGCGTATGTCGGTATAAGGGCCTTTGTGGTATAATTTTTAATAAATAAACTTGAGTTGTGAAAGGACGGCAGGATTTGTTCGCACAGGTGATAGTGGACATAGCCAACAGCGGCGTAGACAGACTCTTTACCTACCGGGCGGAGGATAACATTATCCTCGGCCAACGGGTGCTCGTACCCTTTGGCAGCGGAAACAAACCCATAGAGGGCTATGTGCTGGGAATAAGCGAGAGCTATGAGGGCAATATCGCGCTGAAGAGCATAATACGCCCGCTGGAACCGTACAGCGTGCTGACCCATGAGCAGATACGGCTGGCTTATTGGATAAAGCAAAGCTACAATTGTCTGCTGGTGGACGCGCTGCGCCTTATGATACCTGCGCAGCTCCGGAGAGGAAGGGTAAAGGAGAAGCGGGTGCGCACGGTGAAGCTTGCCGATGGCGTCGATCCCCAGTTCATACGGGCGGGCATGCTGAAAAAGGACGGCAGCCCCAAATCACCTAAGCAAAAAGAGGTTTTCGACCTTTTGTCAGAATCAAATGCGGAGATGAGCACGGCAGATATATGTGCCTTTATTCCCGGTGCGTCCTCCGCCATAAAGGCACTGATAGATAAGGGCTATATAACAGAGGCAGGCCGGGAGACATATCGGGACCCGTATGCCGGACGGATACCGCCCAGGACGATGCCGCTGACCCTTTCAGCGGCGCAGGCTGACGTATTGGAAAAGATAAGCGCAGCTATGGACAGGCGGGAGGGGACCATGCTCCTTCACGGCGTTACAGGCAGCGGAAAGACTGAGGTATACATGCAGGCCATCGCCAAGGCGTTGGACGAGGGCGGCTCCGCCATAGTGCTGGTGCCGGAAATATCCCTGACCCCACAGGCAATGGACAGATTCCGCGGAAGATTCGGCGAACAGGTGGCGGTGCTGCACAGCAGGCTGTCGCCGGGCGAGCGATATGATGAATGGCGGCGCATACGCCTGGGCAAAGCAAAGGTAGTGCTCGGGGCAAGGAGCGCGGTGTTTGCTCCCCTTGAGAATATACGGCTGATAGTGGTGGACGAGGAGCACGAGCAATCCTACTCCTCCGAGATGACGCCCCGCTACAGCGCCATAGAGGTGGCCCAGAAACGGTGTAAATTAAACGGCGGAGTACTTCTATTGGGCAGTGCCACGCCGTCTGTAACAAGCTATTTTCGGGCAAAACGGGGCAGGTACGCTCTTCTTGAATTGCCTGAGCGCATAAACGACCTGCCGCTGCCCAAGGTGGACATAGTGGATATGCGGCAGGAATTCGCTGCGGGAAATACCGGCATATTCAGCGGACGGCTGTACCATGAGCTGAAAGCCTGCCTCGACAGAAATGAGCAGGCGATACTCTTCATAAACCGCCGTGGGTATTCCACCTTCGTATCCTGCAGGAGCTGCGGTTATGTATTCAAGTGCGACAACTGCGACGTATCCATGACCTATCATAAAATAGATAAGCTTATGAAGTGCCATTACTGCGGACGCACAAAGAATATACCAAAGGTATGCCCGGAATGCGGCAAACCTCACATAAAGTTTTTTGGCGTAGGCACACAGCAGGTGGAGGAGCAGCTTCGCGATAGCTTCCCCGGCGTAAAGTCGCTGCGCATGGACATGGATACTACCCAGACCAGGAACGCCCACTATGATATACTTTCACGTTTTTCCAGGGGAGACGCCCAGGTCCTCATAGGGACGCAGATGGTGGCCAAAGGGCTGGACATGCCAAATGTATCCCTTGTGGGTATAGTTGCGGCCGACGCTTCGCTGCATATACCGGATTATCGAAGCTGCGAGCGGGCGTTTCAGCTTTTTACTCAGGTGGCCGGACGGGCAGGCAGGGCAAACGGCAACGGCAGGGTAGTGATACAGACCTACACTCCTGACCACCCGGCGGTGGTGCTGGCCTCGCGCCACGACTACAAGGGCTTTTATGAATACGAGATAGCCCAGCGGCGTGCTGCGCTGTTTCCGCCGTATGCGCTGTTTGTCAGGGTGCTGTTCATACATGAGGATCAGGCGCCGTTGTGCGAGGCGGAGGAAAGGTTCGCTTTGGGGCTGAAGGACGCCATACTTCAAGCACTGAAGGCTCAGGGGGCAGACGAAAGGGAGCTTCTGTTTATGGTATGGGGAGAAGCTCCCATAAAGCGCATAGACGGAAAGTACCGGCGGCAGATAGTGCTGAAGCTTGCCCGCACAAAGCACACTCCTAAAGCGGTGGACGCTATTTACAGCTATTCAAACGCTCATCGCAGCGAGTATTTTTGTTCGCTGGAGCTCAACCCGGGAGATATGTTTTAAAAAATTGGACGAAAGACTGACATACAAAATGCTCCTGCTCTTGCGCGATGAGCCCCAGGGGGGATATAATAAACTGATATAATTTTGCAGGTATATACATCAGCTTTGGATAAACCGGAGGACGCTATGGCAATAAGACAGATTTTCAAGAACGACGCGGAGTGCCTTTACAAGAAATGCAGGCCGGTGGAAAGGTTCGACAAGAAGCTTTCCGACCTTATAGACGATATGGCGGATACCATGTACGAGGCGGACGGAGTGGGCCTTGCCGCCCCTCAGGTAGGTATATTGCGCAGGGTATTCGTCATAGACTGCGGCGACGGCCTCGTGGAGATGGTAAATCCCGAAATAATCGAAACCTCCGGTGAACAGGGGGGCATGGAGGGCTGCCTGTCATTCCCCGGCAAGCAGGGCTACGTCGTGCGTCCCAACCACGTAAGGGTGCAGGCATACGACCGCAACGGCGATCTGTATGAGTATGAGGGCGAGGAGCTTTTTGCCCGCGCCATACTCCATGAAAATGACCACCTTGACGGGCTTATATATACCCGTCTCGTTACCGATCCGCCGGAGGGCTACAAGGAAGAGGAGCTTGAGTATACAGAGCCAGAGGACGATACGGAGGAAGAAAAATAGATGCGCATAGCCTTTTGCGGGACGCCGGATTTTGCGGTACCGTCCCTTCAGATGCTCATAGACGAAGGGCATGAGCTTGCACTCTTTACAAATCCGGACAAGCCCAAGGGCAGGAAGGGGGAGCTTACTCCGCCCCCTACAAAGGTGCTTGCCGAGAAGCACGGCATACCCGTATACCAGTTTGAAAAGATACGCCGCCCCGAGGGAATTGAAGCGCTCAGGGCATTTGCGCCGGATCTTATGGTGACGGCCGCGTTCGGCCAGATACTTTCGGCCGAGAACCTTAGTATACCCAAGTATGGCTGCATAAACGTGCACGGAAGCCTGCTGCCTAAGTACAGAGGCGCCGCGCCTATACAGTGGAGCATAATTGAGGGCGAAAAGATAACCGGAGTTACCACAATGCTTACGGATGTGGGTCTGGATACCGGCGATATGCTGCTCAGGCGCGAAGTTGAGATAGGCGAAAACGAGACCGCAGGCGAGCTCTTCGACAGGCTTGCGGCAATAGGCGCGGAGCTTCTCAAAGAGACTATAGAATGCCTCGAAAAGGGCGAGCTAAAGCCCATAAAGCAGGACGAAGCAGCCGCCACCAAATGCGGCATGATAAAAAAAGAGGACGGCAGGATCGACTTCAACAGGCCGGCCCAGAGGATACACGATCAGGTCAGGGGAATGAATCCATGGCCTGTTGCCTTTGCAATGCTGGATGGTCAGCCCGTCAAAATATGGGCCACCCGCATGACTGAGCAGCAGGGAGGCGGAAAGACAGGCGAATGTGTGATAGCCGATCCAAAGAAGGGTCTTTTTGTGCGCACGGCCGATAAGCTTATAGAGATAAAAGAGATACAGTTTCCCGGCGCCAAGCGCATGGAGGCAAAGGCCGCGCTGTTGGGCCATCAACTGCTTGGCAAGGTGTTTGAATAATGAGTATAAGACGCACCGCTCTTGAGACGCTTACAGAGATAACCGACAAGGGGGCATACGCCAACCTTACATTAAAGGAAGCGCTGCGCGGACTGGAGGAGCGGGACGCAAAATGGGTGAGCGCGGCTGTGTACACCACGCTTGGTCACCTGCTATACATCGACCACGTGATAGCCGCCTATACAAAGGGCAGCATAAAGCCTCAGATACGCGGCATACTGCGCCTCGGAGTATGTCAGGTTCTGTATATGGGGGTGCCGGACAGCGCCGCGTGCAACGAGAGCGTGAAGCTGGCGAAGGAGATAGGCAAGGGCCCATTGTCCGGCTTTGTAAACGGAGTGATGCGCAATATCTGCCGCAATAAGGATAATCCGCCGCCTCTGCCCGGGGAGCCGGTAAAGCGGCTGTCAATACAGTACAGCTATCCGGAATACCTGGTAAAGGAGTATATGGGCCAGTACGGCGCGGGCTTTACCGAAGCCATGCTTTCCGCAATGAGCGATCCCGGCTGCATGACTGTCAGGGCGCAGTACCCATACACCTCAGAGCAGCTTGAAAAAGCGTTGGAGGAGCGGAGTATAGGGTTTTCCCGAGGGAGGATAGTCGAGGATGCTTTCAAGCTGGAAAAGGGCTTTGACGTTACAAAAGAGCCCCTGTTTACGGAGGGCAGGATAACCGTACAGAGCGAAAGCGCGATGCTGGTATGCAGAGCGCTGGAGCCTAAAGAGGGAATGCACATACTTGACGTGTGCGCGGCGCCGGGCGGCAAATCGGCGTATATAGCCAGCCTTACCAAAGGCGGCGCCGTTATAGATTCATGGGAGCTGCACGCGCACCGGGCGGAGCTGATGAAAAGGACCTTTGAGCGTCTCGGCGTAACGGCAAATGTGAAAGTCATGGACGGCACAGTGCGGCACCCCGAGCTTTGCGGCAAATACGACGCGGTATTGATAGACGCGCCCTGCTCCGGTCTGGGCGTCCCGGGCAAGCCTGACGCACGTTATGCGAAGACAGATGCAATAATAGACGAGATAGCAGGTATACAGAAAAAGCTTCTGGATGCCTGTGCGGATTATGTAAAGCCCGGCGGTGTGCTGATATATGCAACATGCACGATTTCCAAGCGGGAAAATGAGGAGCAGGCAAAGGCATTTATGGAGCGGAACGGCTGCTTTGAAAAAGGGGAGCTTTCCGGTTGCCTGCCAAAGGATATGTGGAAAAGGCTTTACGAAGGCTTTATGCTGCAATTGTTCCCTCATACCGACGGAACAGAGGGATTCTTTTTAGCGAAGATGATAAGGAGATAGCATGTGCGGACTTACATCGATGTCAATACCCGAGCTTGCCGGGCTCATGGAAGAGCTTGGGCAGCCTAAATTTCGTGCAAGGCAGGTATTTGAATGGATATCCAGGGGCAAAAGGCCTCAGGAAATGACCAATCTGCCAAAGGAGCTCAGGGATAAGCTGGACACGCTCCATTACGGCGGCGCAAGCATATATGATAAAAGGGTGTCGGCTAAGGACGGTACTATAAAGTACCTGTTTCAGCTTGAGGACGGCAATATAGTCGAGGGTGTGCTTATGAGCTATCACTACGGCAACACCATGTGCATATCTACTCAGGTGGGCTGCCGCATGGGCTGCGCATTCTGTGCTTCCACGCTTGAAGGCTGTATACGCAATCTTGAGGCGGGGGAGATGCTCAGCTTTATCGCCTGCGCCGAAAAGGACGTACCCCATGGGGACGACAAAAAGCGCACCGTCACAAATATAGTGCTCATGGGCAGCGGAGAGCCGCTGGACAACTACGATGAGGTAGTGAAATTTCTGCGCCTCGTGTCCGCGCCGGAGGGAATGAACATAAGCCCGAGAAATATCTCTATATCCACCTGCGGCCTGGTGCCGCAGCTTATGCGCTTCACGAAGGAAGCGCCCCACGTTACCCTGTCGGTATCCCTTCATGCGCCAAACGACGAGACGCGGGATAAGATAATGCCCATAAACCGCAAGTACAGGACGGCTGAGCTTCTAAACGCAGCCAAGTACTATGCCGAGGAGACGGGCAGGAGGGTCATATTCGAATATGCGCTGATAAAAGACGTGAATTCCTCAGAGAGGGACGCAAAAGAGCTTGCCTCACGCCTCAAGGGGATAAACTGCCATGTGAACCTTATACCTTTGAACCATGTTGAAGAACGCCATCTCACGGGTGTGACCCGTAGGGACGCGGAGCAGTTTGCCAGCTGGCTTCAGGGCTACGGCACTTCCGCCACGGTGCGCCGGGAGATGGGCAGCGATATAGACGGCGCCTGCGGACAGCTTAGACGCAAGACACTGCAACGAGAAAGGAAAGCGGCAAAGGAGAGATAAAGCATGAAATACTGTGCCTTATCTGAGAAGGGAAAGCGGGAGCATAACGAGGATAGCTTCTTTATACCCAAACACAGCGAGGTGGCCCTTGCTGCCGTAGCTGACGGCATGGGAGGCCATAAGGCTGGCAGCACTGCCAGTTCGCTTGCCCTTGACGTTATGGTAAAGGATATATGCCGCGGGGGCGAAAGAAGCCCGGAGAAGCTTATCGGCCGCGCTATAGACGCTGCCAACGCCGCCGTGTTCGACCTTTCAAAGAGCAGCGATGACTGCCGGGGTATGGGAACCACGCTTGTACTTGCCATGCCCTTCAAGACATATTATGTGGCAGCAAACGTTGGGGACAGCAGGCTGTATCACTATTCAGAGGGCGTTTTGTGGCAGATAAGCCGCGATCATTCGTATGTCGCTGAGCTTGTAGAGGCCGGGTACATCACCAGGGAGCAGGCCGCCGTACACCCCAGACGAAACGTCATAACACGCGCTATAGGCACATCGCCCAGAGAAAGGGCGGATATCTTCAGCGAGAGCTGGAAGGCGGGGGATATACTCATGCTCTGCACCGACGGCCTTTCAGGCACGCTGAGCGACGAGGATATGTGCAGGATACTTAAAGAAGAAACCGAGCTTGACGCGGCCTGCGAAAGGCTGGTAATGGAGGCCGCCTACGGCGGCTCCACCGACAATATCAGCGCAGTGCTGATTCTCAACGAGGAGGAATGATGGTAGGAGCGGTAATCGCCGGAAAGTACCGGATAGAAAGCCTGATAGGCTCCGGCGGCATGGCAAACGTATATAAAGCCTACGACGAACAGGAGGGCCGCACTGTAGCCATAAAGATGCTCAAGGCGGAGCACAGGGAGGATACAGAATTCCTGCGCCGTTTCGAGCGGGAGGCAAAGGCAGTCATAACGCTGTCCCATCCAAACATAGTTCAGTCATACGATGTAGGCGTGGACGAAAAGGGTGTAAGCTTTATAGTTCTCGAGTACGTACACGGGCAGACCTTGAAGGACTATATAAAGTCCAAGACGTATCTCAGCCCAAAGGAAGCGGTAGACATAGCCGCAAAGGTGCTGGATGCGCTGGGCCATGCTCACGAAATGGGGATAATCCACCGTGACGTAAAGCCCCAGAACGTCATAATATCAGACAATGGGCTGGTCAAGCTCACGGACTTCGGCATAGCCAGGGACGCTACGTCCACTACACGCACCTTTGCTGGTACAAACGTCATAGGATCAGCTCATTATATCTCCCCGGAGCAGGCGAAGGGTGAAGAGGTGACGGCAGAAAGCGACATATATTCCTGCGCCATAATGATATACGAGATGCTGACGGGAACGGTACCCTTTGCGGGCGAAAATACCGTCGCCATAGCGCTCAAGCATATACAGGAGGAAATGATACCTCCCATAGAGGTCAACCCAAAGATACCCCCCGCCCTGTCGGATGTGGTGGTCAAGGGCGCCGCGAAGGACCCGCAGAAGCGATACCCCTCGGCTGCCGCCATGAAGAAGGACCTTGAGCGTGCGCTGCGTGAGCCTCATGGCAGATTTGCAAGGCTCAACAGCCCAAACCAAGAGAAAAGCAAAAAGCGGAGCAGCCGCAGCATAATGATGATATCCGTAGCTATATTCGGAGTGTCGGCCGTATTTGCGATTGTCTCCATGCTTACAGGCCTGTTTACCAAGAGCGATGGCGGCGGCTTTCTTGTTCCGTCTCTTGTGGGCAAGTCGCTTGAGGAGGCGAGAAGCCTGTCTGAGCTTAGGGGCTTTAAGCTGGAGGTGGGAGATTACGTCATAAGCAGCGAGTACCCCGCCGGCAGGGTGACGAGGCAGAACCCGGCAAACGGGGCGAAGGGGCAGGAGGGCGACGTCATAAAGGTTGAGGTGAGCAGCGGCAGCGGCTATGCTATAGTGCCGGATCTTACAGGCAGAACCATACAGGAGGCGTCGTTGATGCTCTCCGAGGAAAATCTCAGCGTCGGCAATGTGGGCTACGATCCTACATCTGACCAGCCGGAGGGACAGATAATTCGCCAGGAACCCGCCGTGGATACCCGTTTGTCCGAGTTTGAAGCGGTAGATATATGGATAAGCGGCAATGAGACCCAGCAGATCGAGATGCCTTCATTAGTAGGCAAAAGCACCGATACCGTAATAAAGATGCTGAACAGCAGCGGCTTCGAGAAGGTGTGGATAAGACTGGTGCAGCCAAAGGAAGGAGAGGCTGAAGAGACGGTACAGCAGCAATCTCCGGCGGCGAATATGAGCGCCGGCAAAAATACCCTCGTCGAGCTTTGGATTAACCGCAGCAATCCCGGCAATTACTGTTCGGACATCGCGGTGAATCTGGATATACCGGATAAGGAACGGTCCGTTGCTGTGACCGCCGTCATGGGCGATGGAGTAGAGATAGTGCTGTACGAGGGCAGGGTAAAAGAGGGCACGCAGCAAGCTGTTGCCTTTACAGCGTCCATGAGGTACGGAGGCGAGTATGAGTGCGTGGCATACGTGGATGGCGTGGAGGTCAAACGCATAGAAGCCAAATTTACGCTGAGATAAGCCGCATATGGAATATACCGGAAGAATAATCAAAGGAGTGGGCAGCTTTTATACCCTGCTTACCGATAACGGCGAATTCGTCTGCAAGGCACGAGGGAGATTCCGCAAGGAGGGCATAACGCCGGTGCCCGGGGACTACTGCCGCTTTGAGACGGGCGACGACGGCAAAGGCTGTATTACCGAGATACTGACGCGCAAAAATCTGCTTATCCGCCCGGCTGCGGCAAACATAGACAAGCTCATGATAGTGCTGTCGTCCTCATTGCCCAGGCCCGATTACTGTCTTGCCGATAAGCTGATAATGCAATGCGAGCTTTCCGACATAACCCCTGTCATATTGCTCAATAAGTGCGACGAGATGGACAGGGAGACCTACGAGGCCGCCCTTGCCCAGTATAAGGATACGGGCTATGATATAATACCCGTATCGGCCCGCGACGGCACGGGGATAGACCGGCTCAAAGCCGAGATAGCGGGCAGTACATGCTGCTTTGCCGGCCAGTCGGCTGTTGGAAAGTCTTCGCTTATGAACGCTCTCGCGCCGGGGCTGGAGCTGCCGGTGGGCCAACTGTCCGACAAGATAGACCGCGGCAGGCATACCACCCGTCATGCCCAGCTATGGCAGGTGTGCGGGGGATGTATGCTGGATACGCCAGGGTTCAGTCTGCTGGATATGGCGGAGATAGATCCGGCAAAGCTCTGCCTGCTTTATCCTGAGATGCGGCAGCATCTGGGAAATTGCAGGTTTTCAGAATGCCTTCATATGACCGAGCCGGACTGCGGCGTAAAGCCCTTCGTTGGAAACGGCATAAGCCCTGAGAGATACGAAAGATACTGCAAATTCGCGGAAGAATTAAAGGAAAAGAGGAAGCACAGATATGATTAAGGTTGCACCGTCAATACTTTCAGCCGATTTTGCCGAAATGGGCAGAGCAGCGGAAAACTGCGAGAGCTGGGGCGCCGATTATATACATTTTGACGTTATGGACGGCACATTTGTGCCTACCATAACCTTTGGACCTCAGATGTGCAAGGCCGTGCGCAGGCATACGAAGCTGCCCATAGACGTCCACCTCATGGTAGAACACCCGGAGACTTACGTTCCGCTTTTCAGGGACGCCGGCGCGGATATAATCACCTTCCATATAGAGGCGGACAGGCATGCCCACAGGACGCTTCAGGCCATACACAATGCCGGCATGAGAGCGGGCATCGTGCTCAATCCGTCTACGTCGCCAGAGGCTGTGCGCTATGTCATAAACAGCTGCGATATGGTGCTGCTTATGAGCGTCAATCCCGGCGCGGGCGGGCAGAAATTCATACCGGAAACCGTGCAGAAGATAAGGCAGTTCAGAGCCATAGCAAAGGATATGGGCGCAAGTCCCGATATAGAGATAGACGGCGGGATAAATCCAGATACCGGCAGGCTCTGCGCGGAGGCGGGCGCAAGCGTGCTGGTAGCCGGAAGCAGCGTATTCGGCGCGCCGGACCCGAAGGAAATGGTAAAAAGGCTGCACGACATAGGCAAATAGCGGTGGCTTTAACAAACTTAAAGCGGCGATCACTCGCCGCTTCAGAGTGTCAAAAAAGTGGCTGAATGCCACTTTTTTGAGTTTTACGGGTTTTGCCTCTCGCATTCGCTCCCGGGCGGCAAAATCCGCAAAGTACGAAAACCTCTGGGTTTTCATCCGTTCTGACGCACATGTCGTCAGAGCCGGATTAAACATAAGGGGCTGCGGCCCCTTATCAACCCCGGGGTTTTTTGACAGACTGAAGCGGCGATAATTCGCCGCTTTTTTTATTTGAAGTTTACTTTTCTTCGTGCGTAGCTTCGGTTTCCCCTTTATTCTCCTTTTTTACGTCAGGAGCGTCCTCTACGAGCACCTTGACGAGATAACGGTAAATATCCGCGGAGCTTGCCCGCCAGCGGGCAATAGCCTTGTTGGCGCTTTTGCTGTCCGGCAGCATAATCTCGATGCCTAAAAGCGTCCTGCTGCTGTCCATGGCCTTGAGGGTGACGCCGTAGCCGCCCTTGTAAAGCTCCCGTCCGGTTGCGGAGTACTGGGTATCAAGGCGGAGCTGCTCGCGGCATTCGTCTGCGTACCTGTCCAGCGTGTCCCGCTGGGACTGGGGTATGCGCTCCTGGAACATCTCGATTATATCGCGGCCCTGCGGGGTAAGCATGAAGGCCTGCCCGAATGCCTTCGGAACGCAGGCGAGGAGGCCGCTTTCCTCCAGCTCGCCAACGGTGGTCTGAAGGTCAAAGTATGGGATAAGGTCGTGGGCGACGCTGAAATCCGCTATCTGGGAGCGGGTCAATTCGATATTGAGGCTCTTTATAAAATAAAGCACTATCAGCTTGTTGCGGTTCGTTTCGTCGTAGAAATATCCGGAGCCCGGCATTCAAACATCTCCTTTATCCGAGGCCTTAAGGCAAAATTTAAAAAAACATAAACGGCATAAAGTCCAGAATATCTGCGTTTATTATACCATTAACTCCGTCTGATGCAAACATATAAAAATCGGATTCAAAAATTATGCTTGCAAAGTTCGAAAAAATATGTATAATAATACTTGCTCACGGGGTTATAGCTCAGCTGGTCAGAGCGCTACGTTGACATCGTAGAGGTCGTTG
>ENA-OZAB01000151-OZAB01000151.1-human-gut-metagenome-genome-assembly--contig:-NODE-151-length-48739-cov-32.999754_pt1 | contig 48739 bp, 49 predicted proteins | sample MGYA00243297_ERZ653491 | MGnify/ENA primary metagenome ERZ653491 (study PRJEB26926, sample SAMN06165154) | human gut metagenome | biome: ENVO:00009003; feature: ENVO:2100002; material: ENVO:00002003... | reverse complement strand
GCTTGATACCTACGCCCGGAAACTTGCGGCGAATATGAACAAGGGCTTTGAGATCGACGCCCGCGTTCCCTCTATTCTGATTGCGGGCGGCTCTAATTTCCCTGTCCGTAAAAAGGAAAAGCAGAACGCCGCCCGCGATACCAACTACCGGGAGTGGCAGGACATTCAAGGCTTACTCGATAAAATCCGCAGTACCGGCATGGGCGGTATCAGCGCGGACGACCCGCAGGCGGTTCAAAAGCTGGAAAAGAAACTTGCGGGCTTGGAGAAAGCGCAGGAAACCATGAAAGCGGTAAACGCCTATTACCGCAAGCATAAAACCCTTGACGGCTGCCCCCATTTATCTGCGGAGAGTATCGAGAAAATGAAAGCGGATATGGCGAGCCAGTGGCATATCGAGGATAAGCCCTATCCGACATGGGCGTTATCCAACAACAGCGCGGAAATCCGGCGTGTGAAAGAGCGTATCAAATCCCTTTCGCAGCAACGGGAAATCGGCTATGTCAGCTGGGAATTTGAGGGCGGCAAGGTGGAAGCCAACACCGAAGCAAACCGTCTGCAAATCCTCTTTGAAGAAAAGCCGGACGCCGCCACGCGGGAAGAATTAAAGTCAAACGGTTTTCGGTGGTCGCCCAAAGCCGAAGCATGGCAACGGCAGCTTACCGATAACGCATACCGTTCCGCAGACTACATCAAAGCCATTTTGCCCCTTTCCGGGGAAAAGCCCTCGGAGCTTTTACGGGCGCATATCCGGCAGCAAAAGTCGGCTTCACAGGAGGCACCCGCGCCGGAGCCGATTTACAAGGTACACACAAACCCGCGCAGCGACAGCCGGGAAAACCTTTGCTTTTTACAGGCATATATCCCGCAGGAGGACGGGAAAGCGCAGATCGGGGACGTACTGTATATCGGTACGCCGGAGAAGTGCCGCGAACTGATGGCGCAGCTCAACGCCGGGGAGCTGACGCAAGGCGAGGTAAAGGAACTGTATGCACAGGCGCAGACCGCCGAGCAGGACAAGGACACTTTTTCCATTTATCAGCTAAAGCGCGGGGACGAAACAAGGGATTTGCGTTTTGAGCCTTACGACCGCTTACAGGCAACGGGACACGCCGTAGACCGGGCGAATTATGAGCTGATCTACACCGCGCCCCTTGCGCCGGACACTTCCCTTGAAGATATTTACACCCGGTTCAATCTCGACCACCCCGCCGACTTCAAGGGACATAGCCTTTCCGTTTCCGATATTGTGGTGCTTCATCGGGACGGCAGGGACGCCGCCCATTATGTAGACAGTATCGGCTATCGGGAAGTGCCGGAGTTTTTTAAGGAGCAGGGACGGCAGCTTACCCCCGACGAGCTGGAAACGGGCGAAACCGTGAAAACGCCGAGGGGGACTTTCTATGTAACCGCCATGAGCCGCGAGTAAATGGAAGCCGCCGGGTACGGGCTTCATCATCAATCCGAGGACGGCAAATATCTGATTATGGGGAATGGGACGCGGGCTTTTGCTATTCCCGCCGAGCAGCCGGAAAAGGTCAATCCCTTAAAGCACATCGAGGACACCGTAGAGCAGAACGACAACGCTTTTGACGGGCTTATCAATAATACGCCGCAGACGCCCACCGCCGGAGAGCTGGAGCAAAAAGCAAAGGCGGGCGAGCCGATCTCCCTTGCGGACTATGTCGCCGCAATCAAAGCGGAGAAAGAGCGCGGCGGCGCAAAGCAGGAAAAGCCCTCTATCCGGGCGCAGCTTCGAGCTGAAAAGGAACGGGCGGCGCAGAAAAAGACCGTAAAGGCGAAAAATCACGAATTGGAGGTATGAGTATGGTACAGTTTACCGTTGAAGAAACAAACCTTATGAGCATTTACCACGAGGGCGGCAAGGCGCAGCTTATGGAGAACATGACCGCCGCGCTGCCCGATATGGACGCGGATATGCGGGAGCTTGCAAAGCGTACCCTTTCCAAAGTGGACGCTTTGACCGATGAAGAATACGCGGGGCTTGCCGTCTATGCCGCCGATGAAGCATGAGCGCGATGAAGCGGCTGACGCCGCCGCAAAGCCGGAAAGTCAATGCCCTTGTAAAACGGGAGTGCTGCAACTGCGTAGACGGTAAATGCCTTTTGCTGGACGACGGGGACGAGTGCGTTTGTCCGCAGCTCATTTCCTATTCGCTGCTTTGCAAATGGTTTCGCGTTGCCGTACTTCCCGCCGACAAGCTCCTGTATGCAGAGCTGATGAACACCGAGGACAAAAGACGTTGTATCGAGTGCGGCGCGTCCTTTGCGTCCAGCTCAAACAGCGTCAAATACTGCCCGGAGTGCCGCAAGCGGATCACCCGCAGACAAGCCGCCGAGCGTATGCGAAAAATGCGCTCCCTGTTACGCGATAGGGGCGCAAAAAGCCTTGTATAGCGCGGCTCTGACAGCCGCTTTTCCATAGGGCAAGGGCTTTATACCTTTTCCCTCAAAAATGACGTTCTACTGCGTAACGCCTTTTCCTGCACCCATAGAAAACCGGGGCGCGGTGGCCACACTATCGGCTGCCGCGTCCCGGTTTTTTCTGTTTTATAAAACTTCAATATCCGCTATGTAATATGGCATTGCGCCGATAAGGGTATTGTCCTCTGTCTTTAAGACAAGCAAGTCGGTTTCTCTGATGTAGCGTCCATAGTCAATACGCTGCACATAGCCTACAAGGTTTTTCCCGTCCGTGAATGTAATTTTCACTTTGCTCCCTATGTCGATATAATATTCCATACCGTACATATCATTTTCTTTTGTTACTCTGATACACGCCGTAATATCAACGATTTTCATTTTATTCCCGTTCCTTTCCTTTCTCCTGTTCCGGCTCTCTTGGCTGCCGTAAAATGCTGTCAATGTTCCGCTTGATAACGTCGTACTCCTTAACCTGTTTTTTCAGCTTGCCATAGTCGGCGTATAGGGTTTCTTTTCGCTCTTGCAGTTTGGCGTACTCTATTTGCAGCGCGGCAATATCGGGAAGTTTGGAAATGCCCGCCCCCTTGATTGCCTTTACTGCCGCTTCATGCAGGATTATATCGCGCTCATGGGCTGCCCGGTAGCTGCCCCTGTCCTTTGCCTTGCGGTAAGCGTCGTAGGAGGGCTTTGTCTTTTGGTAGGTGGTAATGTTCTTGATTAGCACCGCCATATCGGAAAGCCTTGCTTCCACGTCCTTTAATGCTTCTGCCGCCTGTCCGCTTGCCGTCTGGACTTCTGCGATCTTGGCGGTCAAATCCCCGTACTGTTCAATCCCGTGTGTTGTGAGGAAGTTATACGTCTTTGCCGCCTGTTTCAGATTGTGGATTTTCGCCCATTGTTCATAGCCCCGGCTCTGCGCCGCTTTGATACTGTTTTCAATGTCAATGAGCAGAGACACGCCCCGATCTGCTTGCGGGGCTTTTGCAGCGCGGGTACGCTTGCCCTCTATCCGTTCCTTGATTGCGTCCTCGGTGTAGTCTGCGCCGATAGTCTTTAAGCGGGTAAACCGTTCCTGCCCTGGCACAAGGCAGGACACATATTTTCCGCGCTTTATCTCATAGCCCAACCCTTGCAGACGGGATAGCAATTCCTCGAAGCTATTTACTTGCGGGATAAGGGTATCAACGGCAATCTTCAATTTTGCCTTTGCAGATTTCTCCTTGTGGTACGCGGCATAATTTTTCCCCTTGCTGCCTTTCTCCGGCACGACCACCGATAAGCCGTTTTCCCGGCACAGCCTGTCGCTGATGTTGCGTATGCCGTAATAGGTGCGCTTATTGGAAACGTACTTATGGTGGTCTACAAAGTTGACCGCGCAAAAAATGATATGGTTATGGATATGCCCCTTGTCAATGTGCGTCGTGAGGACGTATTCATGCTGCCCCTTTGTTACCGCGTCGGCAAGCTGCCGCCCGATCTCATGGGCTTTTTCGTAATCGACTTCCCCCGGCTCAAAGGATTGTATCAAGTGGTGGGCGAGGTTGTTTCCCTTATCCAACGCTTGCGACAGGGTAAAGGCAAACTCAATGTCCGCCGTTTCATAGGAGCAGCCGAAAGAGGACACAAGCATTTTCCCGTCCGTCTTATCCGGGTTTTGGATATAGTCAAGGGCTTTGCTCAACGTGCTTTTAACAGGTTTAATCTTTGTAACCGCCATATCTCCGCAAGCACCCCCTTTATTTCTTCTATATCCTCTTGATAGACGCTGCCCATCGCATTAACGCGCTTTGAAATCTGATTAACGTTGACCCCGATTTTCTGTATCTCTGCTGTCATAGCCTTTATGTCGCTATGGTCTACTTGGATAATGTACCCGTCGATTGCCATTTTCCGCAAATAGGCTTCCATGTTCCGGGTAGGGACGAGCTTCATTTTCTGCTCAATCAACGCCCGTTCTTCCTCGGTTACTCTGAATTTGATTTGCACCGTCCGTTTCCTGCCGCTCATGCCGCGCTCCTTTCTCTCTGCAAAGAGGGTTTGGGACACTTCCCAACAAGCAATTTTCAGCCGCCGCGCCGCAGGGCGCAGGGGGACGAAAATACGGAAAGGGTACCCCTTTCCTATGCTTGCTATTCATCTTTTCGTATTCTCCCACGATGAAAGTGCAGATTTGCCGAACACTTCCGCAGAAAAAGACAAACGCCATAGAAACAATGCGTTTCCATAGCGTCCTTTTGCCTGTTTTGCTTTGTGTTTACTCTTTTTCGACTTCCGTAATTTCCCTTGCCGTTGCGGTTACAATCCGTATGCCCTTATCGCTCATACCGTCCAGCAGCGCGTCAAGTTGCCGCCGATTGGTGGATTTCTCCGCGTCACTGTTCGGGAAGAAAAATTGATCTACCGAAATATGATACCGGGTTACAAGATCATAGAACACCTGTAAACTCGGTTGCTGTCCCTTGTTCTCGATATTCGCAAGGTAGCGCGGGGAAATATATAACTCGTCGCTTACCTTTTTCCGGCTTTCGCCGTATTCTTTTCTCGCGGCTTTTATGGCTGCCCCGAAAGCCTTAAAATCGTACAATGGTACAGGTCGCTTTGCATTCTCAATTCACCCTATTACATTTTACAGTTCACCTTTCTGTTTGGATATGTCTACACAATTCCTATTATTGGCTTAAATAAATCATATATAACCTTGACATGGCGTTGTCATGGTTATTATAATATAATTAAGTATGGGGGTGATAATTTGCAGGAAAGCAGACTGTTTAGAATTTTGTATTACTTACTGGATAAAGGGCACGCTACCGCTCCTGAATTAGCAGAAAAATTTGAAGTTTCCGTTCGCACAATTTATCGTGATGTAGACGCTATAAGTAGCGCGGGTATTCCTATCTATGTTACAACTGGAAGAAACGGCGGCATACAGTTCCTTGATGATTACATCATTAACAAATCATTTTTTTCAGATAGGGAAAAGTTAGAGATATTATCCAGTTTGCAAAGCCTATCCGCCGTTCAATATCCAGAGGTAGACACTATTTTGAATAAACTTGGTGCAATTTTTCAAACCAGCTTAACTGATTGGATTGATGTGGATTTTTCTCGTTGGGGTAGTGTTGCAGAAAGTGAAAATAGATTGTTTAGGCAACTAAAACAGGCAATATTAGAAAACTGCGAAATCACTTTTGACTATTACAATTCTACTGGTGATAGCAGTAAGAGAAATGTATATCCATATAAATTGATCTATAAAGACAGAGCATGGTATTTATTCGCTTTTTGCCTTTCACGCAATGAAAATAGATTATTTCGACTTTCGCGGATAAAAAACCTACTTTTAACAGAAATGCATTTTGAGCGCAAAACAGATATATGCCAATATCATTCCGTCTTTCCAATGCCAAAGGAAATTGGAAATTTGATTGATTTAGAACTGGAGTTTACTTTAGATGTTGGGTATAGGTTATTTGATACGCTGGACGATACGGCTATTATGAAACATGAAAACGGATATACTGTTAAACTTACTCTGCCGGAAAATAATTGGCTATATGATTTTCTTATGTCATTCGGAGACAAAGTAACCATAGTTCGCCCCAAATCTATCCGTCAAACATTGAAAGCAAAGCATGAAGCTGCAAAAGAACATCATAAAGGAGAATAAAGATATGAATATACAAAATGAGCTTGAGGCGAAAGTAGGCAGAAGAAGCAGCATATATCTTAACAACATTGAAATTGATCCCCTTATGATTAAGGCAATTATGATAAATGAGGTTGTACCCTCTGACGCTTCACAGGATTTTTATGGAGTCCCTGACGCTGATTATCTGAAAACGACTATTCCTCTTTTTCAAGGAGCAGGAGCAAAGGTTAACTCTATGCAAGACATATTGCAAATGGGGATCTATATTACAAATGCCGTAAAAACTCCAAAGACAGAATATGCTATCGAAAAAAGTAGTATTGAAGATAGTTTGCCCTATTTAGAAGCAGAACTTTCTTTATTCCCCCATGTAAAGGTTATTATGCTTATGGGTGATGTTGCAAAAAAAGCCTTTAACATGATTACGAAAAAGGCAACAAAGAAAAATGTTGTTTCTGCCGTTTCCACCTATAAATTGCGTACTACCGAAATCTATTATAACGGTATTAGAGTAATGCCATCCTACATAATGACAGGAGGAAATATTCTAATTGAAAAGTCAAAAGTAGCAATGGCAACCGAGGACATTGCCACCATGTTAGAAATAATCAAGTAAAAAACCATATAAAGATTTTGAAAGCCTGACAGCCATTGTCAGGCTTTTATTTTTATAATAGGGGTAAATTTTAAGGGGTGCGGTATGAAAGAAAAAACATTAAACCGAAATTTTATATTTTTGATAATAGGACAAGCCTCATCTATGTTTGGAACTGCCTTACTCAAATTCACCCTGTCTTTGCTGATACTTGACTTAACCGGTTCTGCCACTTTGTTTGGAACAATTACAGCAATCGGTTATTTACCGCCTATTTTTTTATCTCCGATTGGCGGCATTATTGCCGATCGCTGTAACAAAAAAAATCTTATGATTGCTTTAGACGGCCTGTATGGAATTATGACTGTCCTATTAGTGTTTTCATTATCATTTTCCAATATGCTCATTTTGATAACTGTTATCATGGTGGGATTGTCAGTTGTATCTTCTTTTGAAATCCCCGTGGTGCAATCAAGCATACCTCTCATTCAAGGAAAAGATAGTCTTATACAGTCTAATGCCATTGTTAGCCAAATAAATATGCTTGCAAATCTAATAGGGCCATTGTTAGCAGGGCTGCTTTATAGTGCAGTTGGAAAAGCATATTTGCTGGGAATGCAAATTATCTTTTCAGGGTATGCTATTTGCTTTTTCTCTGCCGCTATCCTTGAAGCGTTCATAAAAATACCGAAAATTTCTTTGCCCCCAATCAGTAACCCATTACACGCAATACAAAAAGACTTATACGAGAGTTTTTATTTCTTAAAATCAAAACAGATATATGTATTCAAAGCAATTCTTCTAAACGCGGCTTTCGTTTTATTGATACAGCCCCTAATTACAACAGGCGCACCATTCATAATACGAGTTGTACTAAATCTAAGTTCTGTATTAAATGGATTGTCACAGGCTTTTATGGGAACTGCCGGGCTTATAGGCGGGATAATTGCTGGAATGATTGCTAATAAATTCAAAACGAACAAAATCTATTGGCTTTTTTGGATTATGGGAATGTCAATAGCTGTTTTTGGATGTACTCTTTTGCTCGATCTTTCTGCAAACTTAACCTATATCATATTTGTGATTATTGGAATTGTTATTTTCATAAGTGCGAACATAGCAGGAATTTTTATTATGTCTGCCATTCAGCAGAATGTACCTAATGATATGTTAGGGCGTATCATGTCTTTTTATTCAGCAATAGTAAGCATTGCTCTTCCAATAGGTATATTGTTCTATGGTTATCTATACGAAAGGTTTATAAATCATCTTCCCGCTATAATGTTTTTCACCGCAATCGCAATATTGGGCATAGGTTATATCGGTAAAAAAACCTATCGTCATTTGTAGAATATCAAACTTGTAAAATTAAAGCCGCCGTTTTCTTTTTCAAAAAATGAGAATACGGGGGGTGTGTTAAAGTCGCCCTTTTTTAAGGATACGGCGGTATCTGGGAGGTATCGCCGTGTCTATTTTCATTTACTGCAACCCGCCTAATGCTTTGCGGTCAAAAAAAGCTATGCTCTGCAAGCGGGATATTCCGGCTATGAATATGAACTGTCAATACATCTAAATACTTCTTACATTTCCTTTGCGCTCGTCCGCGTCTTGCGGGCGGGCGCATTTTGCTGTTCTCAAAAGTTTTTTCAAAAACTTTGCTTTTCCATTTGGCATAGACACGGCACGTCCGTGGAAGGCAGCCGAAAGGGGATAAATAACCCGCCCCCCGGGAACGAGAGGGGGTGAGAACATGGATTACCCTGCTCGGTTTGAATGGCAAACGAGATGTGAGTTTAATGCGTACTGCAAACGTACGTTACGCAACGAACTGATTGACGCTTGCCGGGAACGCAAAAGCCGCAAGCGGCACGAAGTGAGCTTTGCAGACCTTACCCCGCAAGAAGAAAAGCAGCTTTATACCGTTGACAGATATTTTGTCAACGAGGACGAAGAAGCCTTTTGCGCGGGTGGCTTGAAGATCACCGCGAAACTGCTTGCCGAAGCTCTGCACTCCCTGCCGGACGAAAAACGTCAAGCCGTACTGCTGTACTACTTTTTCGACATGACAGATGTTGAGATCGCGGAGCTGATGAAAGTACCCCGCAGCACAGTACAGTACCGCCGGACAAGCTCTTTTGAACTGCTAAAACGATACTTGGAGGAACGCGCCGATGAATGGGACGAATTGTAACACCGACGAGCGCGGCTTATTGCCCTACCCGGTCATTTTAGCCGCGACAAAGGGCGACCCGGAAGCCATGAACATTGTCATGCAGCACTACCAAAGCTACATAGCCCACCTGTCTATCCGAAAAATCCGCGACGAGCGCGGCAATACCTATTACGGAGTAGACGAGGACTTGCGGGAACGGCTGCAATCAAAGCTCATGCGGGCTGTCCTATCCTTTAAGGCAGATAAGTAAACGCGAAGCGTTTAACCCCTTTCCGCTTTGCGTAAATCTGCCCTGTTTGTTCCTTGACAAAGAAAGCGGCGCAAATTAGTGGCGGCGCAGCATAGGGCAAGATCGGACACATTCTCCCTGTACCGAGCCGGACGGCGGGTGCGCCATGACCGCTTTTCCCCGTAGGGGAAAAGCAGAGCGAACAACACCGCGCCGCAAAGCAAGCGTGGCAGCTTGCGGGCGACGACCGTACAGGCAGGACAATGATACTCCCGCGTTGAACGCCCTCACAGCATTGCGCGGCGCACCCACAAGCATGGGACGGGGTGAAACTCCCGTGGAGCTGTTGCCAGCAGCCGTCCGATGAAAAGCCCATTTTCGTATTGCACTTTTTAGCCATTTTACGAAAGGGGGTTTTTCTTATGGCAAAAAAGGAAACCGCAAGCCAGACCGCCCCCTTGCTTCCCATGCTTAAAACCGTTGAGCAAATGAGCAAGGTTAGCGGTATTGGAGAAAATAAACTGCGTGAACTTATGGATAGCGGAGAGCTTGAATATATACAAAACGGGAACCGCCGCTTGATTGCCGACGCTGCAATTTGGGATTGGTACCACAGGGCGAAGAGATCGGCAAAGCCCCCGACAACACAAGGGGGTTAAAGTATGGCCATATCATCAAGACAAGTACAGAATAAGCGCGATAGCAACGGCGTTCTGACGGGAAAGCCAGGTACCGTTTACGATGTGAATATCAAGTACAATTCCCCGGAGGGGAAGAAAACCTATTCCAAAAAAGGCTTTGCTACCAAAAAGGAAGCAGCGCAGCATGAAGCAGAAATGAAAGTAAAACTTTCTAATCCTGTTTATACGCCTGTTATTGCTTCGCAGGGTAAGCAGACCGTCAAAGAGTATTTAGAGGAATGGGTAGAAAATCATGGCAAGGCAAATTTACGTCCGAGTACGTTTGCCAGCTATAAAAGCCATATCAAAAATCATATTGTGCCTTATGTCGGTAATGTTCAGCTAAACCAACTGACGCCAGCTATGCTTGATAATATGTTCCAGCAGCTTTTTGATAAAGGACTGTCTAACAGCACCGTCCGCTACGCACAGCGCATTTTGAGCGTATCAATGGAACACGCACGAAAATATCATTATATCGAACATAATCCTGCCCGTGATGTAATCACAAAGTTTGGCAAGCAGGGGAAAACACCCGACCCGTACACCGTTGAGCAAATGCAGCAATTTATGAGCAACGTGATCGGTACGGAGTGGGAAATGCCCGTTGTCCTTGCCGGAATGTATGGATTGCGTATGAGCGAGATTATCGGCTTGCGGACATTCAATATCGACCTCGAAAAAATGCAGTTTGGAGTTGTTGAGCAAATGCCTTTCAAGGTACCACCTGGCACAAAAACCATTACAGAAATGGCACCGACAAAATCCAACGACCGCATTTTGCCGATCACCGAGGAAACGCTACCGTATTTCCTGCGGCAGTTTGATTTAATCGAGCGGCAGAAAGCATTGATAGAAGCAAGCGGCGGCGTGTACTATGACAACAAACTCTTTATCGCAAAGCCGGACGGCTCACCGCAGCGCAGGGATAGAATGTCGGCAAACTTCGGTCAGCTTATCCGGCACCTCGAAATGCCGCACATTCGTTTCCATGATTTACGGCATACGGCAGCTACAAATATGCACCAGCTTACGGGCGACTTTTATACCGTAGGCGAGATATTGGGGCATACACTAAAAGGTATTGGCATGTCGCTTGGTATCTCAACTAATCTTGAAGCGGTAACGGCACAATACGTCAATGTCCGGCTGGAACGAAAAAAAGCTGTCCTTGAAACCTACCACAAAGCCCTGCACCCGCAGAAGCCCACGCCGGATAAAGGCAGCGAGCCGAAAAAAGCCAAAAAGAAAAGCAGCGAAATAGAGCTGTAAAGGACGTATCTCTTTATAGTTCCACGCTGCTTTTTATATGCTTTTAGAAGTTCCGGGCACCATTCGGGCACCACGGCATACATTTTTTATGAATAAGATGTATAAGAAGTTTGCCGCAGGGCACCACAAATTAGGGCACCACGGGCACCATTCACCCGGATTTGCCTGTTTTCAGCAGGGCAAAATCACCAGCTAAAAGGCATAAGAAAACCCGCGTAAACCCTTGATTTACGCGGGATTGTTGTTGGCGGAGACGGTGGGATTCGAACCCACGTGCCCTTTCGGACAACTCGATTTCGAGTCGAGCTCGTTATGACCGCTTCGATACGTCTCCATTTAGAGAATATTCAGTTTTTGGCACAGATAACATGATTTCGAGTCAGTCCCGTTATGACCACTTCGATACGTCTCCATTCCTTTTTTTCTATTCTTATCTCTTCAGCTTCTTTTATTCTTCAGCTCTTTCTCTTCTGTCTGTATTTCTTTTATGCTGTTTCCTTCTCTGTTTTGCAAAGAACTCTTTTAAAATATCATAATTATCTTTTTTTGTCAACCGATTATAACGCCCTACTCCCCGCTGCTTTATAAATTTCCATTCCTTCAGTCCCTGTTCCCCGGCTCTTTCTTCTCTGCTCCGGCTGACATTTCTTCTTCTCTTTTTATTTCCTTTAATCTGTATGCCACCCGCGCGAAACTTATCCCCATTACAAACTCCGCACCCGCTTCTTTAAGTAATCCCGCACATGCATTCATAGTGTTGCCCGTAGTTATCACATCGTCCACTATCAGTACGCGTTTACCCCGAAAATCTCTTTTGTCAATTACTTTGAAATTTCGTGCTGCCTGTTCCTGTCTTCCCGAAAACCCCGCCGCAGAATATTTCTCGCTGCTCCTGACCTTTATCAATGACCCTCTCGATAACGGTAATTTCATTTGTCTTGCCAATTCGACGGCAATGAATGTCGCGTGTCCGCTTTTATTGTACGGTCTGAATGTCGGAACAGGAGTCACCACTTCTGTTTCTTCATTCATCGCTCTCAGTTCCCTTTTCATAAACCACACCATCGTATTGACAACTTCTCTTGCTGCGTCCGTCTTCAGCGCATATACCAGTTTCTTGGAAATATCATTCCATAACACTGCTCCGCGCATAAAATCGATATTTACTTTTTCAAAGTTGCAATCTCCGCAGTAATCCGCTTCATGATGACGAGGCATCGGCGCTCCGCACCGCTTACATATCCTGTATGTTAAAGGTTCTATCTTCTTCATGCACTCGCTGCACAAAAATGACGATTCTCCTATATCTTCGTAAGGTGCCAGCGGCACCCCGCAATTATAACAATGCGCTCCGTGCGGAGTGAACAATACTCTCAGCAACGCATATCTGTCCTTCTTATACGGCTCAGTTATCATTCTTGCTTTCGTATATAAAATTAGCCGGATCCTCTATCTTTCCGAAGTAAAAGCTTTCCGTGAATTTTATGGAATCCTGCGTGACTCTGTAGCATATGATATCTTTATCCCTGAGCACCTTGTCCGAGTTAACAAACTTATCAAATGCCTTATGTTCTTTGCAAAGCAGAAAATACGCTTCTTTCGGAGAATTATCCATCATCACCACACAAACATACTTTATATCGCTAACGTTTATTCTCCTATTGATCATTCCGTAAAAATTTTTCTTTGATATTTCACCCTCGGAAAATACTATAAACGACATATTATCCCCAAACGATAAAAAAGCTCCTATCACTGCAAAAAACAATGCCGCAATGCTAAATAACAATTCTTTTCCATACGGATAATATAAGACCAGCATTATAAACGCTATGATCCCTATTACACATACGGCAAAAAAAATACCGTCCACAATAAATGACTTCTGGCCCATGCAATAGACGCGCCTGAAAGATTTTTTCCCAGTTTTGTTGCTCATAGAGACTCCTTTAAAATCTAAAAATTTCTATTTCCCCGTTTACAAACGGCTAAAAGGTCAATAATACAATCCAGACCGGAGGATTAATTATGATCATTTTTATTATTTTTACTATTGTATGCACACTTTCAGCTCTTGCAGTTATTATCTGCGCGTTGGCGTTATACGATTCCGAAAAGAAAAAGTCCGCTCCGCCTCCTTCTGACAATTTCAAAAAAATCGACGGTGACCTCGAAGCCATTGCCGCTATGCTGAACTACCTGACCGAACGCGGCTTCTCCCCTGAAACCTCGGCAAGAATAATCAACCTTGCCACCGGAAACAAAAACATCCATCCTGAAAAAAGAAACAAGTACAATCTTCTTATGAACCGCATTTTACAGTATTCCGTAAAACACGGCAGTTAATCTTTTTTGTTTTTCTTTTCGGGAAGAACAAGTTTTATCCCCGCTGATTGCATTTTCCTGATCAACGCAACTATCATCATTATATTGCAACCGACAAACGCTACTATCGACCAGAATTTGATATACCATGGAGGAGCTATACCGAATACGTAAACAATAGCGGCAAGCAACCCTATTTCCGCAAGCACTTCAAATACAGCCATCAAAATTACTTTCTGTGACGGTCCGAGGTTTCTACCTTTCATAATATCTGCCTTCCTTTACATTATAAACACTATATTCCGAAGGTAAATTTACTTCATTCAGATAAGTTGTAGTTATTATCGTCTGCGTCTCTCCGCCCATGGCAAGAAGACGTTTTTGTCTGCCTTTGTCCAGCTCGCTCAGAACATCGTCAAGCAAAAGCACGGGTTTGTCTCCCGTCATTTCTTCGAATACGCTCACCTCGGCAAGCTTCAAAGACAGTGCCGACGTTCGCTGCTGTCCCTGCGATCCGAACGCCCTTACATCTATGTCTCCGATTTCCATCCTTATATCGTCTCGCTGAGCTCCTACGACAGTATATTTCAACGTTATATCCTTTTCTCTCGACTTCTTTAAAAGCTCTCGGAAACTCTGCGTCATCTCCTCTCTTGTTTCGCCCTCAATCTGCGAAACATACCTCACCGACACAGCTTCTTTTCCGTCTGTAAGTCTTAAATGCGTCTTTTCAGCTTCGGGAGCAAGCTTGTTCACAAAAGCCCGCCTCTTTGTCACCAGCTTTACGCCCTCTGCCGCAAGCTGACTGTCCCATATCTCCAGCATCGTATCCATCTCCAGAGAACCGGACCCGCTTTTGAGCAGATTATTCCTCTGTGACAAGATCTTATTGTACCGGACCAACGCATAGTAATAAGCCTTGTCCGTCTGACACAGATCCACATCGAGAAAACGCCGTCTTTCCTGCGGTCCTTCCTTGACGAGTTTCAATTCGTCGGGCGAAAACCATACACAGTTCAGATACCCCATCAACTCGCCCAGCCGGGTTATAGGAACATAATTTACGGATATGCTTTTTTTTCCGCTCCGCACAAGGATCACATCTATCCTGCCTTCTCCGTAACGCGATTCAAAATTACAGCAAACCCGGCAAAAATCCTTTCCTGAAGCGATCATTTCCTTTTCCCTGTCGCTCCGCGAAGACCTGCCCAGTGCACAAAGACTTACGGCTTCGATAGTATTGGTTTTGCCCTGCGCATTTTCGCCGCAAAGCAAATTCAATCCCTTTTCAAAAGTGATCGACCTCGACCTTATGTTTCTGAAATTTTCGAATACCAGACTTTTTACATACATTCTTCCAGCATACCGTCCGTTGTTTATTTTAGCATGTTTTTCTTTCTTTCGTCAAGGATAAAAATAATCGCTTCAAAGATTCACCATATTTTTTTATTTTCCGAAGACTTTCTTTGAATCCTCTTTTTTCTGCGTACGCGGGCATACCTGCTATGGTCTATATATGCGGTTTTGCCGCGAAATCAGCCTTTTTCGTCCGCATTCGACATTTTTCTCATCTTTTGAAATAATACAATTATAAAAAAGGAGATATATATGTTTCGCAAAAATATGCTTGTGCTTTCAGAAGTAAAGAATACGCTTGTGCCTTCACACGGCGTTTCGGGAATGCTTACGCTCCGCACGGGAAACAGGCTGACTCAGGTCTCGCTTTCGCTTTACGCACCGAAAACCCTTTCGTACTACATAATGCTGCGATCCGGAGGCGAATATACCACCTGCAAAGCCGGATCCGGAACAACGGTGTTTTCCGTACCAGCTGTCGGCGAAAACGACTCTCCCGAATGTTTCGTGATCGCGCACGACGGCAAAAATCCTGCCATAGTCGCATATGCGGGAGAAAGCACTGTTTTGAGCGAAGACAAGCAGCAGGCAGTCATGCGCAGACTCCCCGAAGCTTTGGGAATAAAGCCTTATTACAGGACCATAGCTTCGCGACTCAGTCAGCTTCTGGAAGAAAACCCCGCCTATAAGCCGCTCATAAAAGCCGTGAAAAACAGCTACTGGGTGCGTATCGACAAGGAAAAAGGCTTTTACGCTATAGGCGTGGTGACGCAGGAAAACACTCCGAAATACATTGCTTACGCGCTTCCGGAAGAATATTCCGCCGCTCCTCAAAGCGATTTCTCCTTTATCGAAGTTACGGAAAACAACGCTCCGAAAGGATTTTTTGTCATTTATCAGGATGCTTTTACGGGAAAACTTGTTTCGCCGTAGTTTCAAAAGCATATAAGTCCGGCCTTTAAATGGATTGCACCTTGAAACGTTTTGTGGTATAATACAGTTACCGAAGAGCAAAACATCAGTCGGATGGGTTGCCGCGGCAATACTTCTATTTGCTGAAAATACCGGAGCTGAAATGTTTAATATTCCTCAGAACGGCTGGCAAGCTTTTTTTGAAAAAGAAATGCGCAAATCATATTTTTCCAGGCTTTGCGCAGAACTGAAAAAAAGATATGACCGCGGAGATACGATCTTCCCGCCCCGTGAAAAAATCTTCAATTGTTTTTTGCTCACGGACCTGAATAACGTCAAAGTCGTAATCCTCGGACAGGACCCTTATCATCAGCCCGGTCAGGCAATGGGGCTGTCTTTTTCCGTGCCCGAAAATGTAAAGATTCCTCCGAGCCTGGAAAATATCTATAAAGAAATCCGCTCTGACCTTGGGCGAATGACCCATAATACGAGCGGAGACCTTACCCGTTGGGCTCGGGAAGGCGTCCTGCTCCTCAACAATCAGCTGACGGTAGAGAAAAATAAACCCATGTCACATAAAGGCATCGGTTGGGAAACCTTTACCGAAAACGCAATCAAAGAAATCAGCGATAACGCGCCGCCTTGCGTTTTTCTGCTTTGGGGCAGACCCGCTCAAGCCAAACTGCCTCTCATAAACAAATCCCGGCACCTCGTCCTGACTGCTCCGCATCCCTCACCTTTATCGGCAAGTACCGGTTTTTTCGGATGCAAACATTTTTCCGTCGCAAATGATTTTCTCGCCATGCACGGTATAACTCCCGTTTCATGGTGAATATATCTCTGAAAGAATCCCGGGCAGTCCGTCAGACGTCAATACTCCGCCCATATCAAATACACTGCAGCTTTTGTCAGTATTTCCGGCGCTTCGCCCGGTTCGGGATTAAAAACGGCAAGTGTACGTGACGGAAGCACGCTCTTTTTTCCTTGCACTACCGTTTCTCCTCCCGTTTGCGAATAAAATGAAACTAAAAACTTTTTATTTTCAGGTATTTCCTTATCTGCGGAATATCCGCCGTTATCTTCCTTGCATGAGCCGAATACGAAATAACTGAACCTGCCGTTTTTAAAATCACATCTTCCGCCACACGGGAAAAATAACATTCCGCCGTCGGCACCTCTGTTCAGCATCAGATTCAGATCTATGCAAGTTCCCCGGCTGATCACTTTTCTGCCGCCGTCGAACTCAAACACCCTTCCCGGAAACAAATCTGTTTTTTCGGCTTTTTTTATACCGGAACTCTCCGCATCGTCTGCAGCTGCAAAAAGCGAAACTCTGCCTTCCAAAACCGAAAGAAACCTTCTTACCCCGGGAAGCAACGTAAACTCGCTTTCTTCCGCATTCACCGACGCAGAACTAATTCTGACGGAAAAATCCCTGCGTCCGTACGAAGAACCTTCCGGAAGCAATAATAATTCACGGGTCTGTCCGCCGCTCCATTCCGAGCAAAGCGCATTTTCAAAAGCAATAAAATAAGTATCCATGTCCGCCTCCACTCAGATTATACTATCAGTTTGAGAATCAGGCAACAGAATACAGGTACAAGACAACTGTTTTAAAAAAAGTTTCTGATCCGATCGTGTCGAAAAATAGCCTGCGCCATAAGAAAAAGCCTTTAAAACACTTGACAAAAAGCTGTAAATTTGGTAGCTTGTGCTATAGTGTGGAGTTTGCGAAAATAACGAATTTACGTATAAGGAATCATTATGAAATCACTCAGAGAACTTTATAAAATCGGCAGAGGCCCTTCCAGTTCCCATACGATCGCACCCGAACGCGCCGCCAAGCTTGTGAAGAAAGAACATCCCGACGCCGACTTTTTCCGCGTGATCTTATTCGGGTCACTTGCCCTCACGGGTAAAGGTCACGGCACCGATATCGCTATCACGGACGTTTTGGGAGAAAACTGCGAGGTGGTTTTCGACTGTGAAACAGAAAAACCGCATCCCAACACAATGATATTCGAAGTTTACCGTAACAACGAAAAAATCGGCGAACATCTTGCCGTAAGTATCGGCGGCGGGAGTCTTCTTTTCGACGGAAAGGGAGAAACCGAAACTCCCGACGTATATTCGCTTCGTTCTTTCCGTGAGATCAAAAACTACTGCGAACAAAAGGATATTTCACTTTATGAATATGTACTGGAATGTGAAGGCGAAGATATAGAATTATTTTTGTCTTCCGTCTGGGAAAGCATGAAAGAAACACTCAGAAGAGGCATAAAAGCCACCGGCATCATCCCCGGAGGACTCGGGATAGTCAGAAAAGCCGCTTCATTGTACTCCTCCAATCACATAGACGAAATGCCCGAAACCCGCGAACACAGACTCGTCTGCGCATATGCTTATGCGGTTGCCGAGGAAAACGCCTGCGGCGGAAAGGTGGTCACAGCGCCCACGTGCGGAGCCTGCGGCGTCATGCCCGCCGTGCTCTACTATATTCAGCGCACCCGAAAAATGCGCGACGAGGATATAATACGAGGACTGGCAGTAGGCGGCCTGATGGGCAATCTTATCAAACACAACGCAAGTATATCCGGTGCGGAATGCGGCTGTCAGGCAGAGATCGGGAGCGCATGCTCCATGGCAGCGGCAGCCTTATGCGAAACCTACAAAATGAGCGTAAATCAGATAGAGTACGCCGCCGAGATCGCCATTGAACACCACCTCGGACTCACATGCGATCCCATCTGGGGACTGGTCCAGATACCTTGCATAGAAAGAAACGCCGTTGCCGCCGAACGTGCGCTTACGGCTTTCTACCTCGCCAACTTTCTTGTCGGGACCCGTGAGATCTCTTTTGACCTCATTATAGAAACTATGCTCGAAACAGGTAAGGATCTTAAAAAAGACTACCGCGAAACCTCTACCGGCGGCCTCGCAAAGCTTTATAAAAAGAAAGCCGAGTAACTGTTCTTTTACCGTTGCGCGTCTTTTGCATCGGAAATCGATCTCCTTTATAAAAGATCGCCGCCCGCGCAGCAAAATTCATTTCTGTTATCCCTGCCGTGTACTTCAGAATAAGAGGCTTTTATACAAGCCTTTTTTTATTTTACAAATTCACTGACCGTTTTCCGACTACAATGCTTGCGGCAGCTTTTACCCGTCGCATTCCGCACCGCTTCCACAGCCCGACAACCCCCTTCCTTACTGCATGATATCAAATCTATTACCGCCGGAAGCTCTATAACACAAAAATAAAGCCTCGGTTTTATCCGCAATGTAAAAGCTTTATAGAATACCCTACGTATAAATCCGCCATACACGATAACCTTTACTGAATTTCGCACTTATTCAAAATAATATCGGGGAACCGACTATAACCCTCCGGGGACTGACTCGTTCGCAGTTATTCAACTGTAAATACACTTGCCGCAAACATACCGGATTTATCAGTGCGATAAATACGCAGACTTCTTCAGCGGCTCCGATTCCGCTACCATAAAAAGCCGACTATAACGCTCAGAGGACTGACTCGTTCGCAGTTATTCAACTGTAAATACACTTGCCGCAAACATGTATCTGAGTTTATAACCGGAACTGCAACGGCGACGATACTTTCAGAGCCGCGGGAAAGCAAACGTAAAAATTCAGTACACGAAAAAATCCTTCCTTAACATAAGAACTCAAGCACGAAAAAATCTTTTTTGAACGTAAAAATTCAGAACACGAAAAAGTTTTTTTAGCGTAAAAAATTCAGAACATAAAAAACTCCCTTCCTTTCGGAAGGGAGTAAGAATCATATTAACAGCTGATTATTTCTCAGAGAATGATCTCGCCGTTGAGATAAGGCATAACCTCATCCTGCATAGCCTGATATAACTCGAAGTCTTCTGATGCTTTAATATTTTCACAATTTTTAAGCTTGATTTCATATCCGTCGACAGTGAAAGATGCATGAGAATCGTTATATGTCATAACATAATTCACACCTTCTATCGTGATCTTGAAAGCAACATTTTTACCTCTGAGACCGCCTATGATCTTGCCGGTTCTGGACCAGTCATAATCGGAGTTGACATAGAGGTTTACATTTGTTGTATATTCATTGTCGGTAAGAACAATGTTCTTTGTAGCCTCTGCATCAGCACCCTGTACCGTGCCGATTAAGCCGCCGACATTTCTGGTTCCCTTTTCCTTAAGCATTCCGCCGGAAACGGAAGCAGCAAAGGTCACGTTTTCAACCTTGTTGTTAGTAAGTTTAGCGTCAGCGTCATTAATGTAAGCAATGATACCGCCGATATCACGGGTTCCGCTGAGAGTTATGTTCTTCACTATGCAGTCGGCAATATTTAAAGTTGATGAACCTGTTCCCCGGAACTGTCCGAAAAGACCGCCGATCTTGTCGCCTTCGCCGTCTTCTGTAGCAACGGTTACGGGATTGTAAGACGTGATCGTTCCGCCGTTGACTACTACGTTTTTGACATCGATAACTATCTGACCACCTTCAGTACGACCGGTAAGAGGCGCAACGCAGCTGAGACCGTAAAGGTATGTATTGGTGATCTTTACATTGGTCGCATGAAGTTCGGATCCGTTATTAAGCTTTCCTACAAGCACGGAAACTTCCTTACGGTTGCTTGTAATGGAAGTGTTTTCGAAATTAACGTCTTTAAAGGTTACACTCTTGTTTGCAGCAGCTATGAAACCGATAGCGTCTTCATTGCATTCGGTCACGGTAATACCCTTAATGGTATGTGTTTTGCCTTCTTCGCTCTTGATTACAACGGGAGTATTCGCTACGAATTTTTCCCATTCATAACCGGTAAAGTCATAATCCTGAGTAAGGGTTATAGTAACTGTTTTGGTACTCTCGGCTTTAAGGCTTTTGAGCTTTGCAACAAAATCTCTATGCTCTTGTTTTTCATGTTGACTGACGGGCGTGAGCTCTGTCGCGGGACCTTCTGCTACTACCATATAAGTGAATTCACACTTGATCCCCTGATATGTAACTATAATTGTGTGCTGACCGGGTGTAGAAGTATCAAGCTTGCCGTCAACAACACCCTGAACCGTAAGAAGGGAATTATTGAGACTGAATGTCGCGGTGGCACCGTTTGCATATGTAACTTCAACCTCAAAATCCTTTATCTCTACCTCAGCGTTCAGCTTGTAAGAAGCTGCAGGAGCTTTTACGAATTTGATGGCTTCAACATCGCTTGCGCTAAAATCACAAGCTGCAAATACGCCTAATGCAACAACAATCATAAGCACCAGCGTAAGCTTCATAAAGTTTTTCATTTTTTTTCTCCTTATAATTTTTTTTTATCCTTTTTATCCGTCGTAATTAAATTACGTTTCGGTGTCAGGCAGGTATATAAGTGATGATCATATCGACCACGGTCCCGGAATCATTGAATGCGCGAACATATATATCTATAGCATTATATGGCGACGATTCTTTATCATCAGGCTTAGCCTTCTTGCTGATATACTTTATATCTATGGCATTTATATCGGGATATCTTGCCATAAGCTCCTCAGTCCTTATTATTATCCGCGAAGAATCCAATGCAACATCCTCTACTTTGGAAGCTGTTTCTTCTCCTTTGAGAGAATACTGAATATCTCCGTTTACCGTATATTCCTTGGTAAGATCGATCTTTGCCTTGAGAGCTTCATCCGTAGAAAGAACCTTATTGGACTTATCATTACAAGAAACCGTGTCTATTAAACTGCCCGTTTCGTCGTCCACTATATCTATCTTGACAAGCGAGTTGCCCTGTATATTGTTCTTGTAATCGGAGTAGGATATGTTCTCAACATTCGCCACCTTCTTGATCGACCCGCTGAGCGCACCTTCTACTACCTTCGTCGAACTGTTGTTTACCACTAACCTCGTCTCGGACATGACCGATATGAAAGCGCCCGGTTCAACCACTTTCACCGTCGCCGGCAATACTATATCCACCCCTGAACTGAAAGCCAGAGTCAATATCGTTTCCACCTTCGGTATAACAGTTATGCCTGTCGCAAACACAACATTATTTATGCTCGCACCCCCGTCTTTATACATGGAAGTGCTGCTTATATATAACGTATCTGACGGATCAAAATTCGCTATGTGCGCCTGAAAATCTGTAAACTTCTTTACTGACGCGGCAGCATCAAACACATTATCATATGTATCTCTGTTGATCACACTCCTCAAAGCCGTGAATACCTCGTCCAACTCGTCTCCGGTATTGAGATAAAGATATCCTTCAACAAGCTCCTCGGGCGAACTCGGCGTAAATGCCGCATGAGCCACATTGGATAAAACTACATTGTTAGGATCCCCGTTCGTCGAATATACAATCTTGCCTTCGTTTACACTATACCAATATATGCCTTTACTGCTCTTGGGGACAAACGTATAGTTCTTCTGCTCGCTGCTCACTATCGCCCTCACTTCGGGAGCCTGCAGCTTCGTGGTGTCTATACCGTTTTGTACACAATATACCTGCAATATGGTATTCATGTTCTTAACATCGCTCTGATCACTCGCAATATTCGCACTCTCTATGGCACTCGTCACGGAAGGCACTATTATCGCGATAAGTATACCTATGATAACTATTACGATCATCAGTTCAACAATAGTAAAACCCTTTTTTCTTGACCTCATTCTTTTCCTCCTTTACATTATTATAAAGAAATACACAAAAAGCCAAGGCAACTATCTTTCCTTCCCTCTTTTTAAAAGCTTAATGTGGCATTCTCGGACCTTCTGATACATCACTCGTCTCACTTCCCCCACAGCTCAATTCGTCCTGCCTCAGCAGTTCCTTTTGTTTTCTAATTATAATTCAAATTGATAAAAAAATCAACCGTTTTTCCATTGTTTTTTCACTTTATTTATTTTTTCACATTTGCCGCCTCCTTCAGTTTATCCTTCTTCCATATTTTTCCGCCTTTACTTATCCCTCGGCTCTATTCACCCTCTTCCGTTCTCCTCTCCCGGATCTTTGCTCTCCTCTACCTTTGCACGATACAATACTTCACTTTTCCGCTCACGTTTATTCCTCCTCTCAACCTTCCCGGCTCTATTCAACCTCTTCCGCTCTCCTCTCCCGGATCTTTGCTCTCCTCTCCCGGATCTTTGCTCTCCTCTGCCGGATCTTTGCTCTCCTCTGCCGGATCTTTGCTCTCCTCTGCCTCTTTCCCCGATCTCCTCCGCTCCTCCCCACTTTCCTTCCCTTCCTATTGTATAAAAAATCCCCTCTTTCTCAATAATAATACTGCGGACTCTTTACTGTCCGACATTTTAAAGGAGAGTATTTTTTTATGTCTCAAAAAATCAATTGCGATGTCATGGCTTGCAAACACATCAATCACGAGTGCAATTGCTGCACCCTCTCTGAAATCACCGTCACCCCCTCAAGCGATATGCCTACCGCTCACTATTGTAGAAACTACTGCCCATCTTCCCCTTCCAAATAACCGCCTCACGGGCTTCCTTTCTTTCGAAGCCCCGCCCCTACATATTCCCTTTCGGATAATATCTGTTATGTACTCCGAATACCGCTCTGACTCGTTCCTCTGAATATCTTCCGAAAAGTCGACCGGAATGACAGCCGTATCGGAATTGCTTTCTCATTGACTTCGGTTCCGCTCCTCTTTGTTTTTCCGTATTTCATCGTATTTCGTTCGGACCCGCCCGTCTCCTTCCCTTTTACCTTATTCTCGTTCCTCATTTTTATTTTCTCTGAACTTCTCAACACATATATCCCGATATATGTCTTATTCTCTTTCCTCATTTTTATTCCTTTCTCGGGATCGGTATTTGAAATTTTTCCCTCCTCTTCGCCTCCTTCCGCCCGAATAAACTCTTTCACTCTTTTCCGCTGTCACTTCTGCCCTCTGTACCTCATTCCGCCTCCTAAAAAAATTTTTTATACTTTTCGGTTTGCGACGTACTGTTGGCAGTTATATTATGGTACAATTGTATCAAATATCACCTTGAGAAGCATAAATGTCTGCTGCTAAACTCCGACCCCGTGCAGATACTCTGTTTACTTCGGATACGCATCATAAGCCCTGTTGCTCCTTTTCGATATGCGTTTTGTGATATTTACGACATTTTCTGAGGTGTGCCATGTATTACAACAAATACCTTAAATTCCTGGAATCGGATTTTTGCCGTGAAGCCAGGTATCTCATGCGAAGCAAAGAAACTCCTTATGACAATAAAAGCGCATTTGCAGTCGCCATGCTTACCGTTTTGCGCCGCACTAAAAACTGTGTGCAGAAAATAGACGCCAAGGTCAATCAATTCGCGCAAAACGCTTTTTCTTTGTCGTGCACCGGCTGCGCTTTGGATCAGATCCGGGTACTCATCGACCTTTCGGACGCCAAAAACGATATGCTTTACATATCGCGTATCTGTACTGCCGTGCTCGAAAAGATCCCTTCGGGCGCTGCAGCTCTTCTTACCATGCATTTTATTGCAAGAAACGAGGCTCGAAATACTGCGCGTCTTTTCGGGATCTCTTCGGTCGTATATTACAAAGCTCTGAAAACCGCTCTTCTGAAATTCTATTATGCTCTCGAAGCTGAAAATTCCGGTCTGAAATGGGCTGAGAACATTCTCTTTCCTCAGCCCTGGTTCAATAAAATGATGTTACTGCTCACCTGCGGCCTTCCCTCCGGAAAAAAATCCCGCTGAGCTACTGTTTCGCTTTCCGCCTCTTCCTCCCCTTAATTGTTTCTACTTCCTCCTGAGCATCGTCCATGACAACAGCACCCCGAAACAAAGAGCAGCTGATACAAATATTATCATCGCTAAAGTGTCGTTTATTTCAGTAGGCTCCGTCAGCTTTTCTATCGGGTCTTTTTCCTCCGGCTTTTCAGGCACTTCCGTCGGATGCTCGGGTACTTCAAAGCTTACTTCCTCCGCCCTGACATATCCGTATATGTTTCCTACCCTTACGTAATAAAGCTTTTCCTCTCCTTCTCCGTACTCACCGTAGTAGACCGCTTCGCCCTCCGTTCTGAGAAAACCCTTCAGATCAGGCGCCGCGTAAACTCCCTTTATCCCTTCTGCCGTAACCTCAGGGTATACGGGCAGCACTACGTTTTCGGCAGCTATGACGTCCTCCTTCAGCATGTATCCCCACTTCATGTATCTGGGCTCCACGGGATCATATATCACTACCTTATAATAGTTCCCCTTTTCTTCCGATACCTTGAGATAATATCCCTGTGGAGGACTCATAAGCTTGTTTTTTTCCGAAGCGTTATCCCGGGTGTACATATACGCCCCCTTCCTGACAGTCCTTACCCACTCCGGTATCTCCACTGCATCCGCCCGGCATGTCCTTGCCGTGAGTATCCCCATCATGACCAACGCGCACATTATCACTATCACCGCATATCTCTTCATGCCTCTGACCTCGCTTCGTTCCCTCTGTTTCTTCCTCCTTCGCAGACGCTGCTCATGTGTCTTTTTCGATGTGTTTCCTGTTTTTGTTGCCCGCAAGAGACGGGCGTGCCGTCGCAGACATGCGCATCGCTCTGTCCGTACGTAAATTACGAGACACGCCCGCCTCTACTTTTCAGCCGTATTTTACGGCTGTTTCTCGGGCGTCTTAATTATACTCTCCGCACGACCTTGTTTTATTGTCGTTTTTCCCCGTTTGTTCGGGATTTTTGTTATATGCGATCCATCCTCAGTGAACTGAATGCCATCTCCAAAGAAATCGAACGCCGGAAATCAAAACTCGACGGCTACAATTCCGGACCTGTCGTCCATACCAAACAAATCGAATTCCATTCCTCACTTAAACGCAACCGCTGGGTCTTCGGCGGCAACAGAAGCGGAAAAACCGAATGCGGCGCCGTCGAAACCGTTTGGTTGCTTCTCGGCAACCATCCTTTCCGTCCCAATAAGCCCGATCTTTCAGGCTGGTGCGTCAGCGTTTCGCAATCTGTCCAAAGAGATGTCGCCCAAAAAAAAATCCTTTCCTACCTTCCTCCCGCTTCCATTGAAAAAGTCGTGATGATAAACGGCTCTTCTTCTTCACCGTCATACGGCGTTATCGACTACATCATGGTCAGAAATGTTTTCGGCGGACTGAGCCGTCTGGGCTTCAAATCCTGCGAAGCTTCACGTGAAAAATTTCAGGGCGCCGACCTCGATTTCGTCTGGTTCGACGAAGAACCTCCGCTCGACATCTATGAAGAATGCCGTATGCGTCTTCTGGACAGAGCAGGCGAATGCTTCGCCACCATGACCCCTCTTAAAGGCCTCTCTTGGGTCTACGATAAAATCTACCTCAACCCCAACAACGACCCTCAGATTTTTACCCTCTTCATGGAATGGGCAGATAACCCCTTCCTCCCTAAATCGGAAATCGACGCCATGACCGACGTCATGAGCAACGACGAACTCCTTTCCCGCCGATACGGTCGCTTTACCTCGGGCTGCGGACTCGTCTATCCCGAATTCGATCCCGCCGTTCACGTCATAGACCCGTTCCTCATCCCCGATCACTGGCAGGATAACCTCTCCATCGACCCGGGACTCAACAACCCCCTTTCCTGTCATTGGTACGCCGTCGACGGCGACGGCAATATCTTTGTCGTCGCCGAACACTTTCAGGCAGGTAAAGACATCAACTTCCACGCCGCCCGTATCCGGGAAATCTCACGTTCTCTGAACTGGAAAACCGATAACTCCGGCTGCGTATCAGCCCTGATAGACTCTGCCGCCAATCAACGCACCCTGTCGGGCATCAAGTCCGTCACAGAGCTCTTCCGCGAAGCAGGTATCGCCGTCAACCCGAATGTCAATAAGGACATCTTCAGCGGTATCAACCGTGTCAAGGCACAGTTGATGAGCGCCGACGGCAAACCGCGCCTCTTCGTTTTCAGCAGCTGCGTAAACCTGATCCGCGAATTCAAAACCTATTCCTGGGGAGCAGGCGACCTGCCTAAAAAATACGATGACCACGCCCTCGACGAACTGCGCTATTATCTGCAGTCAAAACCGCGTCCCTGCTCCCCCTCCTCTCTCCCTGAACCTTCCGCTATCACACGCGATAAGCTCAGGCTCTCCCGCAAAGCCGTTTTCGAACGGCTCAATAATCTATGCTGAATACTTATTATGACTGACTTAAACAAGTTAAAAAAACTTGCCTACAAAAAAGCCAAAGGCTATACAGTCAAGGAGGTTACCGAGGAATACAGCGTAAACGCCGACGGCGAAATGACTCTTGTCAAACGCCGCGTTTCCACCAAACCCATACCTCCCGATCTGGCAGCTCTTCGCTACCTCCTGGATAACGAAAACGTCTCCGACAATTACTCCTCCATGACCGATCAGCAACTTCAGGATGAAAAAACAAGATTGCTTAACCTGCTCATGGAAAATACCGATTAAAGGATCTTATAATGTCTAAAATCAAATATGTCGACGAATTAGTCTCAGATGTCATCAAAGATTACGAATCCCGTCGGGAAAGAAGGCGCTCTTATGAGCTGACCTGGCGTCTGTGCCTCAGCTTCATTGCCGGCGACCAATATTCCTACATTTCTTCCCGCGGCAATATCGAAAACTCTTCCAAACGCTACTTCTGGCAATCTCGCGAAGTCTTTAACCGTATCGCTCCGATCCTCGAAAGCAGACTCTCTAAACTCCAAAGAGTCCGCCCTACCGTCACCGTCCGCTCCTATACCGACTCAGAAGAAGATATCGCTTCCGCCAACCGCTCGGAACTCGTCTTGGGGGCAACCTTCGAACGCATCAACTTCCCGAAACTCATCAACGAAGCCACAATCTGGAGCGAATCCTGCGGTACCGCTTTCTACAAGATCCAATGGGATACCGAATCCGGCATCGCTCTCCCCGATAACCCTCAGATAAAAGTCGGCGACCTGAGCGTTGAAGTCGTTTCGCCCTTCGAGATCTTCCCCGACAGCGACGAATGCTCGGATCTCGAAGATTGTATGTCCGTCATCCACGCCCGCCCGCTATCTCTTGCCGCCATCAATAATATCTACGGCTTCGAAGTGTCTGAAAAGTATACCTTTATCCCCTCAGCCAATTTCTACACCCCTTCGCCCTCCAACGCCATCCCCTCCGCCCTCGTAATCGAAAAATACGAGGCTCCTTCCCGCGATCTCCCCGAAGGCCGCCTAATTATCGTCGTCGGCGATCGTCTAGTTTACGCCGGCAACCTTCCATATGCCTGCGGGGAAAACGGCAAACGTACTTATCCTTTCGTCAAACAGCTCTGCGTAAAAGTGCCGGGCAGCTTCTGGGGACGCTCCGTCGTCGAAAGACTCATTCCCGTCCAAAGAAGCTATAACGCTGTAAAAAACCGTAAAATGGAGTATCTTAACCGTATAATCTCAGGTGTGCTCGCCGTCGAAGAAGGCTCGGTAAACTCTGAGGAACTTGAAGAAGACGGCCTCTACCCCGGAAAACTTCTCGTTTACCGCCAAGGCGCAGCTCTGCCCGAATTCCTTAAAGAGGATCCCCTCCCTTCTTCCTTCCGCGACGAAGAAGAGGCCCTTATAAAAGAATTCGTCTCCATCAGCAATAACCCCGATATCATGAGCAGCGGCGAATCTACCGTCCGCCTCGCCAGCGGAACTGCACTCAGCCTGATAATCGAACAGGATATCGATAAACTTTCTCACGTCGCGGAAAATATCAGATGCGCCATCAAAGAAACCGCCAAACAAATGCTGCGTATCTTCAAACAATACGCAAACCTTCCCAGAAACCTCAGAAGAGGCGACACCAAAGAAATCCTCCTCCTGAAAGGCAACGATATCACGGATTTCGACGTCGTTCTTACCGCCGAAAGCGAACAGACTCTGAGTGCTTCAGCCCAAAGAGCCGCACTGCTCGAACTCTATAACTCCGGCCTGCTCTTCAACGAACAGGGTAAACTCCCGGAATCCGTCAGAAAAAAACTGCTGACCTCTATGAACTTTGAAAACCTTATTGATAAAGGAGAGTACGACAATGCAGGAAAATAATAACACTTCCTTCTTTTCTCGTCTGAGATCATTGTTTGAAAAAAAACGCAAAAATCCCCCTCAGTCTGCCCCCTCCGACACCTTCGTCTCCGAAAACACGACTCCCCGTCCGGATCCCTCCGAATTTCCGTCGGGACCTTTCTCCCTTCACCACGATCCCGCATCCGATCTGCCCCCTGATCCCGTTTCGGAAGATCTTGCCGAGTTCTCACGGACCTTCCTTCCGAAAATCACTCCGAAAGCCTCTTCCTTCGGTTTCGCTCCCCCCGTAAAACCGAAAAACCTCTCGGAAGCGGGCTCATTCGTTTCGGATATGCTTCAACAGAACCTTTCCGAAAATAATAAATAACTTTTTTCAGGCAGAACCGCCCTTTCCCTTGTTGCGCCTGCCTCTTTCCAAACTATACTTTTCAAAAGGAGATTTTTATGATTACTCTTGCCACTGCCGAAAAAGCCCTTAAAGAGGTCTACCTCGACGTCGTAAGCGATCAGCTGAATACTACCGTGAACCCGCTTCTGGCCCGCCTGGAAAAAACCGCTCGGGACGTCTACGGCAATAACATCAATAAATTAGTGCCCTACGGCCTCAGCGGCGGTATAGGAGCCGGTTCAGAGGACGGCGACCTCCCTAAAGCTATGGGCAATAAATACGCCCGCTTCACCGCATCCCTCAAAAACCTCTACGGCACTATAGAAATAACCGACAAAGCCATCCGCGCTTCCTCTAACAACGAAGGCGCCTTCGTGAATCTTCTGACGGCAGAAATGGAAGGCTTGCTCAAAGCAAGCAGAATAAACCTCGGCCGTATGCTTTACGGCGACGGCTCAGGTAAGCTCGCCGATATAGCCAGCAATACGGAAAATACTTTAATCGTACTCGATGCGCAATACCTCACGCCCGGTATGATTGTGGACATTTACTCGGACGCCGTATGCTCCGCAAGCGGCAGACAGATACTTTCCGTCACCGAAAAAAGCGACGGTACTTTCTCGGTCACCATAGACGGCACCACCCTGAGCACTCTTACGGGTACTTCTATCGGGATCTATCTCCAAAACAGCTACCAAAACGAAATAACCGGACTGGGCGCTATCTTTTCTTCCACCGGTTTCCTTTACGGCATAAGCAAATCCTCCAACAGCTGGCTCATCCCTTATTCGTCGGACATCGACGGCTCTTTAAGCGAATCGGATATCCTTACCGCTCTGGACGAACTCGAAATACGCGGTTCTGCCCCGAATCTCATCATCTGTTCTATGGGAGTCCGCCGCGCTCTCATAAACATCCTCAACACCAACAAGCGCTACTATGACACCCTTAACCTCGAAGGCGGTTTCAAAGCGATCTCTTATAACGGCATCCCCGTGATCGCCGACAGATTCTGTCCCTCAGGCTGTATGTACATACTCAATACCGACGACTTCCACCTCCATCAGCTCTGCGACTGGAGATGGCTCGAAAGCGAGGACGGCAGAATCCTCCGTCAAAAAGCCGACAAACCCGTTTACACCGCTACCCTCGTAAAATACGCCGAACTTATATGTGACAGACCTTCCGGTCAGGCTCTCCTTTACGGCATCAGCGAGGCTTAGCCTTTATTCCGCGGCTTCCCGAAAGGGAAGCCGTTTCCCGCATTCACTAAAGGAGTTTTTATGACCATCAAATCCATCCTTCATCTTGCCGCACTCTTCTTGGGCGAAAACCGCCTGTTGGACAGCGGCGTTTTCAACGATAACGTTTCAGTTGAAAAAATCTCGGCTGTCGTCGCTTCCGACCGCGATCTTCAGCTCCTCATCAAATGTGCAAATTCCGTAATTAAGGAAATCTCCTGTTTTGAACCCCTCTCCTTCTCAGAAAAAGTATATACGGAGTCGGGCAAAATACCCCTTTCTTCCTTGTCCAAATGTCTCAGGGAAGTTTCTGATATCACATGCAACGATCTGCCCGCCGACTTCTCCCTCTGCTGCGACCACATCATGACCGTTCCGGGGAACATCACCGTGACATATCATTATGTGCCCGAGGATAAGTCCTTCGACGAATCCGCAGAACTCTCGCCCCGTATCACCGACAGGCTGGTCGCCTGCGGAGTCGCGGCGGAATATTCCCTCATCAAAGGTCGCTACGATGACGCCGCCATGTGGGACAAAAGGTATAAAGACGCCCTCGCCGTTTCTCCCTCAAGACGCCGCTACAAAGCCATGCCCGTTCCGGAATGGAAATGATCCGGTACGTCGTTTCGTTATTGTCTGACCTTATACGCTGTTTATTTCAGTTTTTCAGGAGCTAACATGCATTATCCGAATTATATTTCTCTCCCCTCGTCAAAATGCGTTGACAAGTTATTCACCGATTTCTCGGGCGGCTTCGATCCCGATACCGAAACCGCCGATCTGCCCGCCTCAACGGCTCGCTTTTGTACTAACCTTACCGCAGCCTTCAACTCCCTCACCCCTTCTATAGGTCTTTCCGACGATAATTTCGCCCTCCCCGCCGGCACTTTGAAAGTTTGGTATTTCGAACAGGCACAAACTTTCTTCGCCATTGACTCTTCTTTTCAGCTTTATTCCAAGTCTGCAGGAAATTCGAGCTTTACAGCCGTCACCGACGCCGTTTTCAATGCCTTGCCGGAATTTTTCGTTCTCAAGATACAGAATTATTTCCGTGCGGTGTTTTCCGCGCCGGGCGAACCTCTTATCGTTTGGCGCTCAAATTCGGAAACCTACTCCGTTATCGCCGACCTCGATATCAGTCAGGCTGTTTTCTTCGACGGCTCCCTTTTTGCCATCTCCCACTCTTCCCCGTATATTCACCGCTCGGCCGTCACGGAACTCACGGACTGGAATTTCTCCGAAAAAGAAAGCTTCGACCTTTCGGCGATAGGCTGTTTGCGCAAGCTCGTCGTCACGGGCAACTCTCTTGCCGTTTTCGGCGACCGCGGGATCGCGAAAATCGGACGCTACGACTCCTCTCTCTCCGCTGCCGTGGTTTTTATTTCACCCGGCGACATCTTTAAAGATACCGTTGCCGCCGTCGGCGACTCCATCTTTTTCACCACCGATAAGGCGCTCTTTTCCTACAACGGCGTCGATACCGTAAAACTTATACGCAGACTTGCACTTTCCGACCCTTTCGCGTTCGCCTCCCGCGACGGCTATAATCTCTTTTCCTCCTCCTTCTCTTACCTCTACGATATTTTCACCGGAAACTTCTCCGCAAACGACTTCGCTGCCGAGATCACCTGCGCTCTGCCCCTCCCCGAACCGCGAGTCTTTATCCCCTCCCTCTCCAACAACCTGCTCGCCCTTTCTCCGACAAACAGCTTTGCCAAAGCACCCGTTTCGGGCGTCTGGACTTCTCCCGTGATCTTTTCCTCCAAGCAGGTCCGTATCCACAGCCTCTCTTTAAGATGCAACTGTCCCGTTTCGGTCACCATAAGCAAGGAAAACTACTGCCGGACCTTTACTGTGATCCCTTCGGGCAATATGGCAAAAATACCCGTCGATATCACCGGAAAAGATTTTACCTTTTCATTTTCAATACGCCTCGAACACGAAAATAAAGTCAACTGGGTCCGCATACAATATACACCGCTGGGTTGACTTTACTTTGTCTCCCGTCCTGAGCCCCTTCAGAACGCTTTTGATTTAAAAGGAGTCACCATGAAACTATCTTCCTTAATTGAAGAATTACGCGAAATCCAAAGACGGTTAAACAAAGAAGAAAAAAATTCTCTCACCCCGTCTTCAACCGTTTCCTTCTATACCCCGTCTTCCTCGGAACCCTCCGTCTACTGTCCTTTCATAGCTCCTGAGGGCGGTGAACTGTCCGTCGATCTGGAGATCTCTTCCCTCACCCAAACCGATTCCGTTCTCTACGTTTACCTCGGCGACACTGCCCTCTATACCTTGAACCTGCTTCTGGCACCCTCCGAAATCCGTAACGTCTCCTTCAGAAAAAACATCCTCTCTGGCGGCACACTCTCTGTTTTCGCTACGGGAAACGTCACACTGGGAAGCGTTTCGGTAACAGTAACAGGCGTCGGGGTCAGGAAACTTTATTCGTACAACCTGCTTCAGCTTACGGGCTCGAACGATAAAATGCGCCTCGCCGCAGTAACTGACGGGACATTGTCCGTTTACTCCCTGCCCCTGTCCAAAGAAAAAACCATCTCCCAAAATAAAAAAGCCCTCCTCTCCTACATCGGCGAAAATCTTATCCTCGCTCGCATTCACGAAAACAACGCGCTGATGATCTCCGATACCTCGGATTACAATGAATTCAAAGTCGCAGACGACGTCGTCGACTTCACCATCGCTCAGAAAAACAACATCACTCATATCATCTATCTTCGTCAGGGCAAACTGTACGCTAAAAACATCTCTTTTGCAACAGCCCCGGTTCTGTCTTCGGAATTTGCCGTTTCCGGAACCGGCCTGAGAGCTCTCATTGCCTTAAACGCCGCCTGCTTCGGCAACGACTGTGTCCTCGTCGTCGAATCCTCGGGCGCTGACGAAATCTTCGAACTATCTATGACCCCATCGTCTTCCGCGCTCTCGGCTCCCGTTTCGCTCGGAGCAAAAAACCTTACCTCTTCATATTACTCCCCCTCAGAACAGCTGCTCTATTTCTACACTCTCAACAATGACTACATCTTCCAAAGTAAATTCAATCCGTCGACAAAGTCCGTTTCTTCCCCTGTTCCCATCCGCGCCGCTCAGGCTTACGCCCGTATAAATCAGAACTCCGCTTTTTTCATCGACTCGGGACTGCTCCTTTCCGCACCCCACGAAAAACCCGAAAACTGATCCTCCCCACAACAAAAAAGCGTCCCTCAAAGGACGCTTTTCTTCATGGAACAGGCTGTTTTTTATTTTTATAAAGTTGTTTTCAAAATATTTTTTCTTTTTTCGTGTTTTTTAAAAATATTTTGAAAGTATTTTTTCCGTTGATTGCTTTTTTCCCGTCTGTGTGTTAAAATTATATCATTATCGGAAAGGAGTAACTGGATATGTCAAATCAGGTATGTATTCACGGAAAAATGTTTTCACTCTATGATAACGCCCTTTCTCAGCCCGCCTCCCGTAACGCTTTCTTTTATCTCGCCGAGAAAGTGTTCGGCCTGCATTTGCAAAAATGGTACGACACCGGCTTAGATACCGAAAAATATGTCCCCTTGCTGCTTACCGATAACGATCTGCCGGTTTCAAACGTCTCTTTCAGCATTCTCGAATTCGATTTCCGCGGCGAGAAAAAATTATTTGCTCAGATAGGAACGGTAATGTCTCACCCCGACTACAGAAATATCGGACTTAATTCCTTTCTCATGCATACCGCACTCGAAAAAACCAAAAACCTCGACGGCACTTTCCTCTTCTCTAACGCCGAATGCGTCGGGTACTATAAAAAATTCGGGTTTGTCCCCGGCTCCGAATTCCATACCCGGAATATTCCTGTCTCTCACCTGAAACCTGCTTTCAGACTCGCGGATATCAACTCACCCTCCGATCTCGAAGCCCTCCGACACGCCTACTCAGCAGGAAATCCCTATTCCCTCCTCAAAATGAAAAATAACTTCGGTCTTGTCCTCTTCCACCTCCGCTCAGGACAGTTCTCTTTCTACCTGGGCAATAACGACGAAACCGCCGTCATCACACGTACAAACGATTCCCTTCTGCGGCTTTCCGCCGTGTACGGCAAATACTGCGGCAATCTCAAAGATATCTGCTCCGCTTTGCCCGATACCTCTCAGACAGCCTTCTCTACAGACTTTACTCCCATCGATCAGTCACTCCCTCTCTGCCCCTCCTCCGACAATAACTCGGTACTGATGCTCCTTAAAGGCTACCTCTATCCAATGCGATCGTCAAAATGCGCCTTTCCCTTCTTTCAGTAACCTGATCGGTCATCCTGCCTCTCAGCACTCCTTCTGCGTACAAAATAACTCAAGCTTTGCTATAAGCAGTTTCTTTTCGGTGTCGGTTATGCTTTTGCCCTGAAAATACCTCAGCATGCTTTGCAGCTCACTTAATGTGAAACATTCGGTACGATATATATACTTGCTCGGTATATAATACCCTCCACGCCTCCCCTTTGCAGCCGTGACCGGCACCTTGTACATCGCAAGTTGCTCCATGTATCTGTATACGCTCCTCACCGATACCTCAAGCTCACTTGCAATACTTTTTGCAGTCATCTTTTTACCTGTCAGAAGTATTATGTAACATAAATGCAACTTTCCCAAAACAATTTTTTCTCCTTGATAAATACTCATCCGGATCTCATCCGGACGGCAGAATTATTATAGCACATATGTTCTTATTGTCAACAATGCAATTGCGTAAAAATATTTTAATATACAAAATAAGGTAATTGTCCGGTACTTCAACAGATAAAAATCGCAAAAAAACTCACACATGCAAATCGTTGTTTGCAATATGCCGTTCGTCAGGCTGTAAAATCCTCTCCGGAAAAGGGACATTGCAAAGAATATATTTTCGCAAATACATTAAAACGCTCACTTTTCCCTTGACAAAAAATCCGAAATGGCATATACTTTTCTGTGCAATTGGAATCAAGCTTTTCGGAAGTTTTTCCGATACGGGCAAAAGGACCGTTAGCTCAGCTGGATAGAGCGTTGCGCTACGGACGCAAAGGTCAGGGGTTCGAATCCCTTACGGTTCACCAAATGCGAACAAATCCGAACACTCCTGTTCGGGTTTGTTTTTTATGTAATCGCCGAGTTCAGAATCCTCTATATCTTCAAAGGTGATTTTCTCCTCGCCATCCTTATAGTTGCAGGTAATGATGGCGTAATCGTCAAAGAGATAGATTGTGTTCACAAACCCGTCAATGAGCGCCCGCCTGCCTTTCTGCGTGGACAAATCTAATTTGCGGAACCTTGTCAGCCCAAATTCTATCTGTTCCCTCGTGAGCAACGGGTGTTTTATCTGTTCCTGTGCAATTTCAATCTCCAATTCTTTTTTGCGGTTTTCCAAGTCGGAAAGCCGCTTTTTTGTACTTTCAAGCACGATACCCTGTTGAATGGCGTTCAGCATATTGTCTATGCCGCTCTCCACATCGGAGAGTTGTGCTTGCAGAGCAGGAAGTATGGAACTGCCCTGCATCTGCAAATCGTACAGCTTGTACGAAAGTTGTTCCATCAGCTTATCGTCCATAATCTTATCCATTACGGCTTTGATGACGGCGTTTTCAATCTTCTCTTTACCGATGGCTTTTTTGTCGCAGGTGTGTCTTTTCTTTGTGTTCACGCACTTGTAGTAATGATAAACGGTGCCTTTTTTGCCCTTGCCGCTGTCGCCTATCATCATCGCCTTACACTTGCCGCAGAAAAGGTGTGTGGTCAGCAAGTACTCGTCTTCCGCTTTATGTATAGCGGGAGCGCGTGTGTTTACGGCAATGCGTTTCTGCACTTTCTCAAACAGGTCTTTGTCAATGATAGCGGGAATTGCGTCCTCAATCACAATGTCTTTAAAACGGTATTCGCCGATATACTTGCGGTTGGAGAGCATTCTGCGCACGTTGTTATAGCCGAGCGGCTTGTCGTATGCCTTTTTACCCGCTTTCTTTTTCATTCGCACGGTAATGCCCACGCCGCGATCGTTCATATCGTCGATTATCGTCTTTATCATCTCGCCGTCGGCATACCGTTGAAAAATTTCTCTCACGAACGGCGCTTTTCTTTCGTCTATCTGCAAGTGCTGTTCGTCATCGAGATAGTAGCCGAGTGGAGTAATGCCGCCGTTCGACATTGCTTTTAAGGCATTGTCCGTCATACCGCGGTTGACTTTCTCCGCAAGCTCAACGGAATAGTATTCTGCATAGCCTTCCAGCACAGACTCCAAGATAATGCCCTCTGCGCCCTCCGATATGCTTTCTTTTGCAGAAATCACCCGCACGCCGTTCTTCTTTAAGATATTTTTGTAATAAGCGCTGTCAAAGCGGTTGCGGGCAAAGCGGTCTAACTTCCATACAATGATAACGTCAAACAGTCGCTTGGCACTGTCTTTAATCATTTGCTGAAAGTTCGGGCGATTGTCTGTCTTGGCGGACATAGCTCTGTCTATGTAGCTGCCTACAACTTGAATATCATTGTACTCAGCGTATTGCATACAGTCGCGAAGCTGTCCCTCAATGCTCTCTTCTCTTTGGTTGTCGCTCGAATAGCGGGCGTAGATGACTGCTTTCATAATTTTTACCTCTCTGCGGCATTATAGCATAGAAAATATGACAGCTATAGTCATATAATTAGAACTCTTTACGCTTTGATACTTATTGTATGTAGACTTATTGTCGTCAATAGCGTATACTTATTATAGTTTATATTTTTGGATAAAGCAATGGATATTGTAAAAGTTTTTGGCACAAACGTTAAAAAATATCGGAAAGCATTAAATATGTCTCAAGAAGAGCTTGCGGATAAGAGCAATTTGCATAGAACTTATATTAGTGCGATTGAATGTTTTCGACGAAGTATTGCATTAGAGAACATTCAAAGAATAGCCGATGCGCTTGAAATCGAACCATATAAACTTTTGTTGGAGGAAGAAAAATGATTGCTACTTTAGAAGACTTTGTTAAAGGTTATAAAGAAATTAAAGAAATGGGTTGGATCAGGACTCATCGCAGTGGGCCTACCGGAATAGGAAAAACCCTCGAAGATTTATTGGGTATCCCAGAAAACAATCATGACGAGCCTGATTTTGGGGATTATGAATTGAAATCATGCCGAATAAATTCTCAAAGCATGTTGACCATTTTTACAAAAACCCCTCAGCCGACGAGAGCAAATACATATTTACGAAAGAAATATGGATATTCAAGCGATGCCTACAACAATGATGAAAAAGTACTTCATTCAACATTAACGGCTGCTCGTTTTGTGCCTATCGCAGATACGGGTAGGTCTTTAAAAATTGTATGCGACGAGTCTAAAATTTCTATTGCTTCCGATTTAGAGGTTGAAAATGTTTTTTGGGATAAAAAAGCTCTCCGTACTGCATTTGAGAAAAAATATAAAGGTAAATTTATCTATGCAAAAGCATTGAATAGAGGCTCTGGTAGCGATGAAGAATTTTGGTTCCAAGATGCCTATGAAGTTTCTGGATTTGATTACGATGCTTTGATAAAATTACTAGAGGAAGGGAAGCTGTACATTGATTTGCGAATTGGACAATATCGAGACGGCAGAACGCATGACCACGGGACAGGCTTTAGAATTCGAGAAATCGACCAACCATTATTATTTAAAATTGTAAATAAAATAGTATAATTATAGGGGGGGACGTCGTTAGATACGTTCCCCCCTATAATTATTATAACTTTTTCAAAACAACGATATGCTCGTTAGTCATGGTTGCGGACTTAACTCCCGTTTCATTTGACGGAGAATTTAATGAGGGCATAACTTTATTGATAATATTTCGATTAATAGAGTAAATTTTCTCAAGTCCACAAGTTTCTGCGATTTCTGCGATAATTTTATCGGTTTGAAGTGTTACACCTTTTACCGTTCTATTTCCGACAACCCAGAACTGGTATCCATTTTTACGCATTTTTCTGCTGATTGTTTGAATTGATTGCGCTAAATCGTGATAAAAACTATATACATCTCCTGCGCGTTCAATATCCTTATCTTTGATTTTATCTAAAGCATTACGCAACTCTACGCTTGGAATATCATACTCAAAGCCATTTCTAAACTTTATCCCCCCCATTAACGATTTATCGATCCGCATAATTTCCTGCTCAGACAGGTTAAACATATCAATCCATTGGAGAGATAGCCTGCTATATTCGCCGTAAGCCACGGTGGTGCGACTGTCACCATATGGCGGAGAAGTAATTACCAAATCGATAGAATTATCAGGAATGCCGCTTAAAACCATAGCGTCGTTATTAACTATTGTCACAGATGATTTTGTATCGCTATCTGCACAAGCTTCCACAAACGCATTCATCTTTTCGACATTTCTGTCAAGAATCGTTTTAAATTCTTGAATTACGTCCGGGGCAAACTCATCAACCTTTTTCGGCGGCATGCGAAATAGCTTGAATTCACCATTTCTACGATTGGATACAAATCGAATTGTTTCGCTAAAAGCAGTAAAAATAAATGCTTTAATGGGCTCATCTTGGATTATACAAACTTCACTTTTGATTAAGGACAATAATAGAATAACTCGTGGTTTAAACCAGTAGCCTATATTCTTAAAGTTCGGTATCTCAATATCAAGATTGTTTTCCTTGGTATATTTTAACAAAAACTTGGGGGCATCCATTCCCCATCCATTTTTGTCTGTTAAATCAAGTCCGTATACATGGCGCATTATATCGTCGGCATTTTCAATTTGCAAATCCATAGACGTGAATTTTTCAGAAATCCTAGTATATAACTTTTCCACTTCACTTTGCAACTTACTTATGTCAATGCAGGTGGTTTTAACCTTGCTCAAAAAAAGAGCCAACGGATTAATATCGTTACCGTAAATCTTCTTTATTCCTGCAAGCATCCCTTCAACAAGTACGGTTCCAGAACCCATGAATGGATCGGCTAAGGATTCAACGGCCCTTATTGATTGAACAATTTTTATAATATTTCTACTAATAGGGCAAACCATCATTGCCGGGTAACTGTGTAACCCATGGGTATATTCTTTTACATCAATTTCTTTAAAATCCCAATAATCGATAGGAAGACTTTGAAGTTTCTTTATCAATAATTGGTCTTGCTGAACTGGGTTATAAGTTTTTAATTTCACCTTTTCTGTCATACCTATCGCTTTTTTCGAGAAAGATTTTTCATCCGGTTCATGAGTTTTAATTTCAACTGTACAAATCGTATCGTTGTGCCATCCCCCATGGGGAACCATTAAAATGCGTGTAATCTCAAAACCATACTTATACCCTATACCGCCACTGTTCCAGCCAAACGTTATGACCTTTCCGCCAATTTTCACTATCCGAGAGATTTCTCTTTTATGATTTCCCCAGAAAGATGCTTTTGTGGTATCCCAAGTAACATTGTATCCAACATCATTATAACATTCGCTAACTTGCCGAGGTGAATAGGGAGGATCGTATAATACGCCATCAACTGAACTGTTTTCAAAAATACGCATAAAATCAAGCGCATCTAAATGATAATTTGTATCATAAGCAGGGTTTAAATCATTTGTGATCGTAGCTAATTTATTACGATTTGCAAATGGATCAATCCATAAGCCCTCTGTGAGCTCCTGGTTGATTAATTCTCTAATTGGCTTTATTTCAAATGTATTTTTGTTTGGCATTGCCCATGATCGTTCGATATAGATTTTTTTTGTCGATAACATAGTGGAATTATTGAGTTTTTTACGCCCATCAAGAGGTTTTTCGGCTATTTCTGGAATCATCCACACACAACCAACCTTCTGTGCGCCTGTTATACGGCCTTCATTGCATAAAACTTGCACCCTTCTTGGTGACATACTCCATTTATTTGCAGTTTCGGCGACGCTAAGATATAACATTTGAATACTCCGCAAGAAAAGCTATTCTTATTATATACCGATTTGCGAATAAAAGCAAGGGTTTTGTCATCGCCGCCTCCAAAAAAATACAAACAAATGTTCTTATTTTTCTTGACAACGTCGCTTCTATATGATATAATGCAGGAGTACAGGCGTGAAAGTTGTCTGTATTCTTTTGCCATACATTGATTTTATGTATGGCGTACTCCCTTATGGGAGGAAGGGCGCATAACGAGATTGCGCCGCGGAGTTGTATGCTCCGAAGTTGCCGCGCGGAAAGAAAGCGCGGCGGGAACCAACCCGAGCCGTCTGAAAGACGTGCCAAAACGGGGCTTTTATAAGCATACGCTTTTTTAGGAATAAAGCCTCGTTTAAGGTCAGTTTTTCGTCTGGCGAAGATGGGTTTTTTCAGTATACAATTTTTTAGGTAGAAGCGAGTAAGGCATAAATCAAACGACAACTTAACAGAATGGTTGACCACCATAGAGCAATGAGGAGTTGCTAAATAAGGTACAAGTCGGTGATTACTTCAAAGGTGTCAGCGACTTTTTTATGCCTTTTTTCAGTTATCACACCACACCTCTTCGGCGTGGGCAAAGATAAAAATAAATCAAACTTGGAGGTGAATTATGAATAGACAAGTCACAAACAGACCGCCGTAATCGCTCGGACATAGCTATGACATAGTGATGACTTACGGCAAATCAAAAGCCTTATTTTGGGAAGCAAACAGCAAGAAACCACTTTTTGTTTCGACGAGAAGTATAGCCCACTATACTTCGTGCCGAAGCTTAGTGGGCTCTGCGAGGCTTTTTAACAAGAAATAACAGGAGGTAAAAATTATAAGCTACTTAGTTTGTCACATGGAAAAATATCACAAGACGGACATTGCGCCCGTAGAAAATGAAAACGAGCGCGACGACACTTATCAGGCGGTAAATCCGCAGATAGACTTCACGCGCACAAAGAACAATTACAACATTATCAAAAGGCAGCGGTCGTACACTCAGTTTATCAACGACAAGATTGAGGCTCTCGACCTGCCCACGAAAGTACGCAAGGACGCCGTGCTTATGTGTTCCTTCGTCGTGGGTTCGGACAGAGAGTTTTTCAGCAGACTGTCGCCGAGTGAGCAACAGCAATTCTTTGTTGATTGTACTCGCTTCTTTGCGGAGCGGTACGGCGAGGACAACATTATCTCGGCGGTTGTCCACATGGACGAAACCACGCCGCACTTGCACCTGAATTTAATTCCGATAGCCGACGGTAGGTTATGCGCAAAGCAACTGTTTGACAGGAAAGAGTTACAGAACTTGCAGACGGACTTTTATTCCGTCGTGGGGAAGAAATGGAACTTACAGCGCGGCAAAGAGGGAAGCACGGCCAAGCACCTTGATACGGCAGCTTACAAGTTAAAGAAGATGAAAGAAGAAACAGCTGCCGCGGAAGAACAAAAAGCTATTGCCGAACAAGCAGCGACGAGTGCAGAGCAGCGGCAAGTCCACGCCGAACAGAAAACTCAACAGCTTGAAGATAGACAAAAGCAACTTCAACGCGACACCGCTCCTCTTCAAGCCGCAGCAGATATTTTGCAAGAGTACAACGAAGGCAGGCGCAAGCTCAACAAAAGGGACTTGCCCGTCATCGCAGCAGAAGCCGCAAAGCTCAAAACCGAGAACGGGCAACTTGAAGAAAGATTACAAATCAGCGCACGCGACCAAAGCGATGTGTTTACGCTCTATCAAAAGACGGAGCGAGAAAAGCAGGCACTTCAAAGCGATGCTGACGTTCTGCGCGAGATAAGAGAACACGCGCCCGACAAGTTACAAGAAGTTATGGAAATGGTCAGGCAGCGCAAGCTGGACAAGTACCGCCAGCCCTTCAAGTCGTCGGGTAACCACTGGGGCAAGTAAAACTGAATAAACGCTTTAAAGGAGGAAAGTTATCGAACAGACTACATAACAACGGGGGATGGCGAGGAGAAAACGAAACACTACGGGAATACCGGATTATGAAATCAATGCGCTTGCAAGAGCGATATTGCCTGCCATTCAGGCACTCTTTGAAACTGAAGAGGGTCAAAGAGAGTTTGAAGAATGGAAGGAACAAAAACGACAACTGAATATGAAATAGATAGAAAGATGTCCTGTTGAAACCATAGGGACTACACCGCTCAGACGGTAATACGAAGAATTCGCAGTCAAAGGCGAATATCTGGATAATAGAAGAATAATGTTACTCAAAGATGTTGAGACAAAACGGAGATTGCCAATTGGCAATCTCCGTTTTGCTCTTTAATTAAAATATATTTAAATGTTATCATATTATTATTTCATTAAACAGTTTATAGAAAACGGTTGGATATAGCTTCAATTTTTCATTAAGTTCTTCTTTTTTGTTTTGAAGTATAGGAATAATATAACTATCATCAACATCATCAAAGCCAATTAAAGAAGCTAAATCTTGTGCTATAGCTCTATCACAAATTCCTTTCTCATATATAGATATTGATGTTGTTGTCGGTAGTCCGTATTTAACTCTTTTTTGCAGTCTTTTTAAAAACAGTTTTGTAGATTCTGTTAATTCTTCACTTAAATCAATTACATTACCAATCAAAAAACTTAAGGTATACGACAAGTGGCGCCGACAAAATTTCTCTATTGAATAAATTGTTTTATCTATATTGAACAGGTTAAAGATTTTATTTTGTATTTGAACAATAGTATTCCCTGATAACCATAGTTCTAAGACCTTTAGAGCTACAGTTTCTTCTAGTTCAATGTTTTCATTTACAGAATAATACAACAAATAAAAAAGGTTAATTGTTTTCTGTACATCTTGTTTTTCTACCTCATCTGCATTTTTCACCAACCATTCTTTAATTTGTTTAGTTAAATTTATGCTTGTCATGGCCTTTGCTTGGTAAATTACGTTTTGTTCTTCATCAATGCTGTTAATTTGCTCAGCTATAGCCAAGAATAAATTATTAATAAATGTTTTTGTTTTGTCATCTGCTAAGGCATATGCTAAAGTAGTTTTACTTAAATTTTCTGCTATTTCTTCAAAAGATAAATCAGGCTCTATACCCTTTAGAAAACACAAATGTGTTTCTATTGAATCCAACGTGTATAAAGTATTGCGAATATATTTATTGATATTCCTGATAATTTCTTCTTTATTGTATTTTGATTCTATTTTTTCTGCAACTTGAACTAATTCTTTATTTAGCTCCGATAAAGTAATATCACCATTTTTTATTGCCTCAATAACCTCACCGCCTAAAAAAACTGGTTCATATCTATTGCAAATATTAAGCGGAATAAAAATTTCCAAAATACAACTACCACATGGTTCACTATTTTGAGGATTAAAAAGCGCAGTCTTTTTTTCCCAGTTGTATTTACCTCCCCATTGAAAAATATAACCCTTTGAATTGTTTCGCTCTTCGTAAAATTTTATATCTGTTACTATGATGCTTCCTTCTGTATGCATACCTGAACGTGCTGTTCTACCAATAAGATTTTGAATTTCCTTAGCTTGAAGCTCTCTTTGATAAGCACTAAATTCTGCAATTAATAAGTATTTGATTGGAATATTAACGCCTTGAGCGAGAGTGGACGTGCATATAACCACTTTGAAAAAATCATTTTTAATTGCATATTCTACGGATGTCTTAATCCCATCTTCTAAATCGGCATAATGCGGAAGCACCCCATATAATACGCCCTTGCTAAAACTCGAATTTACTCCATAATGTATATCCATTAATCGTTTTAATTTATCACGTTCAATCTCGTTAATTTCTGATCTTAAATTTTCAAATAAAATTTGCGTGCTTTTTATTTCGATTATTCTTTTTATATAAGTTTCTATCCAATCCGGTCGTGATAAATAAATTGCCACTGAACCATTGCGGCACAATAAATTTGCTAAGTAAAGCGACACATCTTTAGCTGTTGAATCTGGAAATTTTTTTGTTTTTGAAATTCTACCAGTAGGAGTTAATAACGGGTATTCTTTAATGACATTTTGAACCCAATAGTTTCTAGTAGAATAGTCATTATCAATATAATAATCAACAGAATTGCTTGTTGTTGAAAGAAAACCTATATTCTTTTCTGTTGTTCTTATACTTTGGCTTGAAACCAGTACTCCCGCATCGTTAAATAGCCAATTTTTAATAGCATCTGCATTTTGCATTACCGCCGATATAAACACACATTGTTTGTTTGTATCGTTTAGGCATAATGTCTTGATTGTTGTAACCAATAATTCATAACTTGCTCCGCGTTTAGGAGAATCAAATAAATGCCCTTCATCAAAAACAAAAAGACCTGTTGCGTAAAGCACTTCCATATTATGGTGCATAATGTATTTTAATTTTTCGGGGGTACAAATAGTGATATGTTTTTTATCGTCGTTGCCTACAACATAGTCCTCTTGTAGCGCATCCGACAGCTGATTAATTTTAATCTCTTTACCGAATGCTTTATACATATCGATTTTGATTTCGGAGCATAAAGCTCGTAGTGGGGAAATAATAATAACTGAATTTGTACGATTACTTAAAAATGAAGATCTAATTATAAGTTCTAGACTTTTGGTTTTTCCCACACCAGTAGGAAGTTGAATTATTCCATTATTGCCTTTTAATAAACCGGCTTCTCCAATAAGTTGTTGCGCTGTCCACAAAATCTTTGGAGCATATGATTGTTTTAAAAAAGGAGACCAAATATCAATAGAAAGATTGCTATAAGTAGGCAATAGTCGCCAAGAAGAATTATTGTCTGCTTTTTCGATGATTGCATATAAAATTTGGCTATAATAAACGCCTAAATCGTCTTGTTGACGCAAAAGAAAAGATATATAATTCTCTACTTTATTATAGATGTTGTCTATATCATTACCAGTATCAAGAAAAGCTAAAAATTTTTCATAAATATCCCGATTGTTTTGTGGGATATTCTTATTATTATTTCTATGATACATGGCATAGAGAACTGCAAAAAGTACGCGACGATCGTCATTCTCCAAGTCCCTATATAACAATTGATCCAACAAGGCTTTGGCAGACCCAAAGTCATCTAACAAAAAATATGTACTTGCACCAGATAAAAGATAGTCTATAGAATAATCATGATCTCTAACGATGTTTGTAGCCGCGTTGAAATACTGAGATACAACATCTAGGTCTTTATAAAATTCAGATATGTTGTTTTCTTGTTTATCAATGATTGCCTCAACATATTTAGACAAAGCATAAACTGCAGAGTAATCGAGGTCTTTTGAGTCTGTTACATATCTTGGATAATCTTCAACGTCTATGTTAAATTCTTTTTGTTTAGCTCTAGACTTAGCCTCTCTAAGCATGTATTGAACACTTGATGTTGTTATCATTTTATTATCCTCTCGTAAAGGTTGTAAGCTAAATTCATTAGTCTATCGCCATGTATTAAAAAAATCTGGTCATCAACTTTAATATTTAAGTCGCTACCATTTATTCCGGTTATGGTTTTATTTTTTATTTCTTTTTGAGTGACAACTGCTGCTGCCCCATAGCGTATCTTATATGGCATATTTGCTTTTTGTTGGAAACGCTCAGCAAGTCTCATTAAAACATCTTCATGTGCTTCTAAATATTTTCTTCTCATAAAATTTAAAGAAATTGAATGTCTAAAAGTATCATCCTCAGAATCAAGTTCCGCTTTAACTAATTTATTATAGTCACATTTAGACAAAGATGCTTTAACTTCTATTATAAATAATTCATCGTCTGAAGATGAAGTTTCTTTTTTCATTTTAGCTCCCAATATATCAGAGCCTGCTACTGGGGAGGTGGGAGTTGGCTTATTCCAATGTCGACCTCGTAAAGCTACATAATCTAAAACATACTCTATTAAATCATACACTAGTATCTCTGCCCATTCTGCAGATATAGTACTTGGTCCCATAGTATGACATTTTTGTGGAATTTCATAAGAAGACAAATATTCTTTTTTTGTTAAATGTAACGAAGATATGCTTTCTTCAAGAGCTTCGTCCCTGATGTAATGTTTGCGTATATGGTCCGCCCATTCATCTAGGACATCGTCCTTAGTTTCATCATAGTCAATTCGATAGCTAAGTAATGGGACTTTGTCTTCAAATACAATGCCATTTTCTTTTATTATCCAGCCAATATATTGCGGTTTTGGAAATTCTTGCATGACTAGCTTTCCCTATGTACATATAATCTTTATCAAAAAATATTGTAACAAATATTTAGTCTTATGTCAATTGCCATATATTTCATTACTTGAATCACCATGTAATCCTTATTTAATAGAGATTAACTTACTTGAATTATGAAGCAAAATCCATTTTTAAAAGTAAATAAGGTGTTCGGATAATTAACATTAGGGTCGCCAAAGAGGTATAATCCGAATTATTTGCCGATAGCCGGCGAATGGTTCGGATTTTCTCTTTATATAAGCAATGCTGAAGCAGTTGGTGCAAGGCGCAAAAATTACCGTTCCGTCAGTTCGCTACTTATGGATTTTTTTATATTTTAAGTAAGGGGATTCGGGCTGACACTCCATCCAGGAGATCGCTCTGAGGGTGAAGATCACGGTAGCTGCCGCAAAAAGCAGGGCTATATTGACAATTTACCGATCTTCCATTATAATTGTAAAAATTTATTCAGGGAATAGAAAATGATTAAAGTTACTTGTATAGTCGGCAGCGCGAGGAATAACGGCAGTTGCGCCTGTCTTGCCGATGCTTTTATCAATGGTTTGCGAGGCAGAGCGCAAATCAGAAAGTATTGCGTAGGCGATATAGATTTACATTTTTGCAAAGGCTGTAAAAACTGTTATCAAACGGGCGAGTGCGTAACGCATGATGATGTACAGACGGTAATAAGCCATATAATGACTTCGGATTATGTATTTATGGCTGCGCCTTCATATTGGGCGGGCGTCCCTGCTCAGCTTAAAGCACTTTTCGACCGCACAACCCCTTACGGCGATACAAACCCGAAAAGAATTATAAAACCAAAGGACGGAATAAAGGGCATAGCTGTCGCAGTGAGGGCAGGCACGCGTCAGGCTGAAAACGAGCTTATACTCAACTCGATAGATCACTACTTCGGACATCTCGGAATTGAAACAGTCAAGAAAATATCGGTATTGCAGACGGACAATTTATCCGATCTGCACGAAAAGAATGCTCAAGTAATAGCCGAAGTTACTCGCATAGGCGAAGACATTGCAAACAAAAAATTATAGGATTAAAAGGTTTGTATGGCGATAAAACAATTAAAAATAGTACCTTTTGAAGACAAATATCTCAACATTGTATATGAAATTCAGAAAAAAGCGTTTTTGCCTTTGTTTGAAAAATACGCTGACATTGAAACTAACCCATATTGCGAAAACAAGCAAACAATTCTTACAAAATACACGCGTTCGGACATGGACGGTTATTTATTTTGTGAGGGAAATACCTTTGTCGGGTGTGTGAGAATAGTTAATAAAGATAATGTTTGTAAAGTTGCGGCACTTGCCGTTCTTCCCGAATTTCAAAACAGAGGAATTGCGCAGCGTGCGCTTGCCGAGATAGAGCAGATTTATCCGCTTGTTAAAATGTGGAAGTTGGATACAATAAAACAAGAAGCCGGCAATTGTCACCTGTATGAAAAACTCGGATACAAGCGGACGGGTGTGGAAAAATATATTAAAGACGATATGACGATTATCGATTATGTAAAAGCAATAGAATAATCATGGCTCAAAAAACTTAAAAGCGGATGGTGCTTCGCGTTAAGCGCCATCCGCTTTGCCGTTATTCATGATTTCTTCGACCTGACCTTTTGACCGGTTGTAAATCTGCTTATATACCGTACACTCGGCGGTTTTACTATACCGTACACATTTAACGGTTATCCATGTACATTTTAAAGATAACAAGTATGAAGTTTTGATATTAATTATGAATTTCTCTGCTCCCGCCATTCTTCAAATTCGCGTTGTCCTTCTTCTGTGGAAAGGTATTCCTGAATGGCGGGCAACATTGCCCTTCAGAAGAATCGATTATGTAATCGGGTATTCCCGTATCATTTTTCCTTCTTCCCGACAAAAATCTTATTCGATCATCATTTTTCCTTATTTTATTCCGTAAATTTTTCCGCTTGGTGACAACGGCAAAATTTTACGATTTTAAGCGGCTCTGCCGCTCTTGCCGCAACCTTATTTATGCTCTCATATTATACAGTTGATCAATTCACACTGCCGAGGTTGCTGTAGCAACAAATGCGGTGCGCCGGCGCAAAAACGTGGTTTTGCTTGCGCCTTTAATTTATTCAGTTTTATAAATTTAAATCCGATGTTTTCCGGAACGTGCCGGAAAAACCTTAATATATGCGCTTTTCTGTTACGGCTTGAGTCCCGTAAAATATATACGGCGCTCTTTTCCTGCCGAAGCGTCAGTCCCTCCGTATGATCGCGCGTATGACGATAATATCTGTCTCTTATACACATCTGACGCTGCCGACGAAGAGGATAGTG
>ENA-OZAB01000144-OZAB01000144.1-human-gut-metagenome-genome-assembly--contig:-NODE-144-length-50388-cov-9.170663_pt1 | contig 50388 bp, 46 predicted proteins | sample MGYA00243297_ERZ653491 | MGnify/ENA primary metagenome ERZ653491 (study PRJEB26926, sample SAMN06165154) | human gut metagenome | biome: ENVO:00009003; feature: ENVO:2100002; material: ENVO:00002003... | reverse complement strand
CGAGATCATGCCTAGTCTCGTGGGCTCGGAGATGTGTATAAGAGACAGGATCTGGTGGGTGCGGCCGGTGTGCAGGGTCACCCGCACCAGGGCCAGCCCCTCCCGGACGGCCAGCGTCTCATAGGACAGCTCCGCCGGGCGGACGTCCTTCCCCGGCTCCCGGGCGATATATGTCACCCGGCGTACCGGGTCTCTCCCAAGCATGTCCCGCCATATCCCGCCTTGTCCCGGGTCGCCCCGGACCACCGCCAGATAGATTTTCCGGAACCGGTGGTCCCGGACCTGGCCGGACAGGATGGAGGCCGCAGCGGCGGACCGGGCAAACACCATGACCCCACCGGTGGCGGCGTCCAGCCGGTGCACCGTTCGGATGCAGGGGGTGCCCAGCTGGGCCCGCAGCAGCTCCGGCATACCGCCGGGTTCGTCGGTGCTGAGGACCCCCGGGGGCTTCACCGCCACGGCAATGCGCTTATCCGTGTACAGAAGCTCCATATCACTGGGCATCCTGGCTGGTGCAGACGCTTTCGCCCACGGTTCCGTCCCAGGCGTCCAGGCTCTCGCTGTACTCCACCCGTCCGATGGAGCAGCCCTCGCCGATGCGGACCCGGCGGCCCCGGACCACGTCGGCCTGGGTGTATTCCAGGTCCACGTCGTCGCCCTCGATGTCCCCCACCTGGGCGCAGGAGACGCTGCCATGGAACAGGCCCAGCAGGGAGACCTGGGTGGGCTTATAGATGCGGATGCTGCTGCCGCCGATGCTGCCGATGCGGATGCCCCGACTGGCGGAGATCTCTACGGTTTCGGCGTTCAGCAGCCCCTGGATCACGGCGCTGCCGGTGAGATGGGCGCTTTCGGCCTCCACGCCGCCGGACACCTTGGCCCCGCCGGAACAGTGCAGCCGTCCGCAGCGGATCTCCCCCGCCTCCAAACCGCCGGACACGTCTACCTCGCCGCCCTCCAGGCTGCCGTCCAACTTCAGCGCGCCGGAGCTGTGGACCCGGCCGTTGGCCCGGAGACTGCCCTCGCACCGGGTGGAGCCGGAGCAGCCCAGCTCCTGGCAGGTGATGTCGCCGGTAACACGACTGCTGCCGCTGCACCGGATCTCCCCGGCGCAGTCCACGTCTCCCTGGACCCTGGCGCTGCCGGAGCAGCGCAGGCTCTCGCAGCGCAGGCTGCCCTGGACCTTGCCCGATCCGCTGATGGAAACCAGGCGGTATTCGCCGCCGGGCATGGCGCTGCTGCCGGAAATTTTCATATCCATGATGTCGTTCATAATGTGACCTCCCTTAATAGTTGTAGTACGTCCTCTTGGTGCGTCCCCTCCGCCACCACGGCGCTGCGGACCTCCTCCAGGGGAAATTCCCTGCGGCCATAGGCCGTTTCGATGATGAGCTTTCGCCGGGCCAGCACCGTCTGGTGCTTTTCCGCCAGGCTGGCCGCCAGCTCGTCCAGCGTCTGGTGCTCCTTGTTGTCCAGGATCAGCCGGATCCGCTGGCAGATCTGGTCCCGGCGAAAAAATGTCTCCTGTCCGGTGGAAGTGGAGCGGCGCAGAAACCACGCCTCCGGGATCAGTCCCATCCGCTTCCACCGATACAGGGCCCCGTAGGAGATGCCGAATGTCTCCAGCAACTCCTTCTTGGAAATCAACTCCTCGTCCATACCCTTCCTCCCATCCGTCAAAAAATTATCGTGCGGCGTTGCGTAACAATGTTCCGTAACACTGTTACGATAATAGCATAACAGTGTTACGTTGTCAATAGGGGCAGGAAAAATTTTTGAGGGATGGAATTGTGCACAATGACGCGGCATTTCCCCTGGGGAAAATATGGCGTCTGCGGGGGTTGTTTTGTGTAAAATGTGGTGTTATACTGTGCAATTGCGTGCTGGGATATTTCGGATAAGAGGTGTGTTTTATGGAAGCGACACGGAAAAAAAGCGCCCTGTCCGTCAACATGACGGAAGGCTCCCTGTGGAAAAATATGCTGCTGTTCAGCCTGCCCCTGATGCTGACCCAGGTGCTGGAGGTGCTGTTCAACCTCAGCGACGTGGCCATTGCCGGTAAGTTCGCGGACTACCGGGCGCTGGGAGCCGTGGGCTCCACCACGCTGCTGGTGTCGCTGTTCACGGGGCTGCTGATCGGCATGGGCAGCGGCGTTAACGTGGCGGTGGCCCGGGGCCTGGGCATGGGGGATAAGCAGCGGGTGGAAAAAACCGTTCACACGTCCTTTGTGCTGTGTGCCGCCTTCGGCGTGGTGCTGTGCCTGATCTGCGTGCTGCTGGCCCGGCCCATGCTGGCCCTGCTGCACACCAAGGACGAGCTGATGGACGGGGCCGTGCTGTATCTGAAGATATACGCCCTGAGTATGCCGGCCATGGCCGTGTACAACTGCGGCAACGGCATCATGAGCGCTGTGGGCGACACCCGGCGGCCTCTGCTGTATCTGTCCGGTGCCGGTGTGCTGAACGTGGTTCTGAACCTGTTTTTCGTGATCCGCTGCCATATGGCCGCCGAGGGCGTGGCCATCGCCAGCGTCATCGCCCAGTGCCTGTCGGCCCTGCTGATCGTGCTGCATCTGCTGCGGCGGAAGGACGCCTGCCGCCTGGAGCTGCGCCGCCTCCGGGTCCATCCCCAGGAGGCCCGCCGGGTCCTGGCCATCGGCATCCCCACGGGGCTGCAGAACGCCATTTTCGCCGTGGCCAACCTGTTTGTCCAGGTGGGCCTGAACTCCTTCGACGCCGTGACGGTGTCCGGCAGCTCCGCCGCCGCCAACGCCGACACCCTGCTCTTTAACATGATGGCGGCCTTCTATACCGGTTGCGCCAGCTTCGTCAGCCGGAACTGGGGCGCGGGCAAAACCGAGCGCATTGTCAAGAGCTATCTGGTGAGTATGTGCTACGCCGCCGGAGTGGGGGCCGTGTGCGGCCTGCTGCTGCTGTTTTTCGGCCGGAGCTTCCTGGGCCTGTTTGCCAACGAAACGGAGGTCATCGACGCGGGCATGCAGCGCCTGCGGATCATGAGCTTTTCCTATGTGGTGTCCCCGCTGATGGACGCCAGCATCGCCGCCTCCCGGGGCATCGGCAAAAGCGTAGGCCCCACGGTGATCGTCATTCTGGGGTCCTGCGTGTTCCGGGTCATCTGGGTATACACCGTGTTCGCCTGGCTGGGCACCATCACCTCTCTGTACCTGCTGTATATCTTCTCCTGGGCCATCACCGGCGCCGCCGAGATCGTCTATTTCCGCCGAAGCTATAAAAAAGTCATCCTGGCGGCCCAGAGCTGGTAAGCCGTCCCAGGCATAAATCTCCCCTCCGCCGCATGAAATAGACCGAGGAGGGGAATGCTGTGAAGCCTGCTGTTTATCTGTACGGCGTGCCGGGTCAATATGAAAACTATCTGGCGGCGCTGGAGAGCGCCGGGGCCCGGGTGGTCCTGTGCCGGGACCTGTACCGCAGTCTGGACTGCGGGGGACTGCTGCTGCCCGGCGGCGGGGACATCCGGGGCCCCCTTCCGGGAACGGAATCCTTTCTGATCGACTCCTTTGCCCGGTCCCGGCGGCCCATTCTGGGAATCTGCCGGGGGCTCCAGGCCCTGAACGTCCACTGGGGCGGGACCCTGCGGGATATCCCCGGCCACCAGCTGCCCCGGGGCGATCTGGTGCATCCCACCCGGGCGGAGGGAGTGATGGCCCGTCTGCTGGGAGAAGCTCCCGCCGTCACCAGCTGCCACCACCAGGCGGTGGACCGCCTGGCCCCGCCCTTACAGGCGGTGCAGTGGTCCCCGGACGGCGTGGTGGAGGCGGCGGTTCACCGACAGCTGCCGGTGCTGGGGGTCCAGTGGCACCCGGAGCGCCAGAGCTATGGCCTGCGCCGGGCGGACGCCCCGGGGGCAGAGGCCCTGTTTGCCTATTTCGCTGCACTGATAGGAGGAGAACCATGGACAGACCCGTGCGGGAGCTGAATCTGGAGCTGGGGCGGCCCGACGCCGCGGAAGCCCTCCGCCGCCTGGCGGCGGAGGTGGAGGCCGCCCGGAAAATGGGGACCCCGGCCATGAAGCTGGTCCATGGCTACGGCTCCTCCGGCAAGGGCGGGCGGCTGCGCACCGCCTGCCGCACCTGGCTGCGGCAGCAGGAGCTGTGCTTTCTGCCCGGGGAGGAGTTCAGCATCTTCAACCAGGAGGCCCGCCGGTGGCTGGCCCTGTGTCCCCGGCTGCGGCAGGACCGGGATCTGGACGCCGAAAACCGGGGCGTCACCTTTGTCCTGCTGGAAAAGCGAAAAAAGGGCGGAAAATTTTGATTTTTCTCTTGACAGAAGCGGATTGTGTATGTTAATATAACAAAGCTGACGATTTCGCGGAGGGCGCATGCGGGTGTAGCACAATGGCCAGGGCACCAGCCTTCCAAGCTGGGGATGCGGGTTCGATTCCCGTCACCCGCTCCACTTTTTTATGCGCCAGTAGCTCAGTTGGATAGAGCAACTGCCTTCTAAGCAGTAGGCCAGGGGTTCGAGTCCCTTCTGGCGCGCCATTTCTTTACTGGAGCACGTCGTCCGGCGTTCCTTGCAGTTCTATATGGTGGGTGTAGCTCAGTTGGTTAGAGCACCGGATTGTGGTTCCGGGTGTCGAGGGTTCGAGTCCCTTTACCCACCCCACTGAATATCAGGGATTGGGAGCGATCCCAATCCCTGATTCTTTTTCCACACAGGGGTGTAGCCAAGTGGTAAGGCAAGGGACTTTGACTCCCTCATCCGCTGGTTCGAGTCCAGCCATCCCTGCCACGCCTTTCCGGATGGCCCCATCCTTCCTGATATGTGTCACGCTCCGTTAGCTCAGTCGGTAGAGCACCTGCCTTTTAAGCAGGGTGTCCGGGGTTCGAATCCCCGACGGGGCACCAAACTGACCCCCGTATCCGCGATGGATACGGGGGCTTTTTGCGTCGCATCATCCCGCCGGGGATGGCCCGGTCGCCTTTCCGTGGTCGCACAGGTCCCGCAGGGTGCAGCCGGCGCAGTCGGGCCGCCGGGCCACGCACACCGCCCGGCCATGGAGCACCATCCGGTGGCAGAAATTGCTGGACTCCTCCGGCGGGATGCAGGCCCGCAGCTGCTGCTCCACCTTCAGGGGGTCCTTGGACCCGTCCGTCAGCCCCAGCAGGCCGGTGATCCGGATGCAGTGGGTGTCGCAGACGTAGCCCGCCTGGCCGTACACGTCCCCCAGGATCAGGTTGGCGGTTTTGCGGCCCACGCCGGGCAGCCGCAGCAGGTCCTCCATATTGTCCGGCACCCGGCCGCCGAAATCCGACAGCAGCATCTGCGCCGAGGCCACGATATCCCGGGCCTTGGCCCGCCAGAAGCCGCAGGAGCGGACGTATTCCCCCACCTCCTCCGGGCTGGCGGCGGCAAAGGCCTCCAGGGTGGGAAACCGGGCAAACAGCGCCGGGGTCACTTGGTTCACCCGGGCGTCGGTGCACTGGGCCGCCAGGCGCACGGAAAACAGCAGCTCATAGTCCTTTCCATAGTCCAGGGAACACGCCGCGTCGGGATACAGCTCCTTCAGCCGCCGGATGATGGCGGCCACCTCCTGGGGAGATTTCATAACAGATCACCTCGCCCCTATTGTACCAGACCCCCGGGAAAAATGCAAATCAGGGGTGCAAAAGCCGCCGGAGTGTGGTATAATACCTGAGAATTTCCCCGGCAGGGGCCTTGCGCCCCGGGCCACACGAAAGGAGGCTGCCGCCATGCGGCCATTGGCAGACGAAATACGGCCCCAGACCCTGGATCAGGTGGCGGGACAGAAGCACCTGTTGGGCCCCGGCGCCCTGCTGCGGCGGCTCATCGAGGGCGGGACCTCCGCCAATATGATCTTCTACGGCCCCTCCGGCACCGGCAAGACCACCATCGCCTCCATCATCGCCAAGCGCACGGAGAAGGCCCTGTATCACCTGAACGCCACCACGGCGTCCCTGCAGGACGTGAAGGCCATCATCGCGGACGTGGACACCATGCTGGCCCCCAACGGGGTGCTGCTGTACCTGGACGAGATCCAGTATTTCAACAAGAAGCAGCAGCAGAGCCTGCTGGAGTTCATGGAAAACGGCAAGATCACCCTCATCGCCTCCACCACGGAGAATCCCTATTTCTATGTGTACAACGCCCTGCTGTCCCGCAGCACGGTGTTCGAGTTCAAGGCCCTGACGGCGGAGGAGACTCTGCCCGCCGTGGAGCGGGCCCTGGACATTGTCCGCCGCCGCAGCCCCCTGCCCCTGACCTGGGAGGAGGAGGTGCCGGGGCTTATCGCCGCCGGGTGCGGCGGCGACGTGCGCAAGGCCGTCAACGCCGTGGAGCTGCTGGACCAGGCCGCCCGGCCGGTGGACGGAGGTCTGCGCATCACGGCGGCGGACGCCGCCCAGGCGGCCCAACGCAGCGCCATGCGCTATGACCGGGAGGGGGACGAGCATTACGACCTGCTGTCCGCCTTGCAGAAGTCCATCCGGGGCTCCGACCCGGACGCGGCGGTGTACTACCTGGGCCGGCTGCTGGAGGCCGGGGACCTGCTGTCCCCCTGCCGCCGGCTGCTGGTCATGGCCGCCGAGGATGTGGGTCTGGCTTATCCCCAGGCCATGGCCGTTACCAAGGCCTGCGTGGACGCCGCCCGAGAGCTGGGCCTGCCGGAGGGGCGGCTGCCTCTGGCGGAGGCCGCCATCCTGCTGGCCACGGCGCCCAAGTCCAACTCCGCCTACAACGCCATCAACGCCGCCATGCGCGACATTCAAAAGGGGAGGGTGGGCCAGGTGCCCCGGCACCTGCAGAACGTACACGCCGACAGCACCGGCAGCGGCAAGGCCCCGGCCTATCGCTATCCCCACGACTATCCCCACCACTATGTGGCCCAGCGGTACCTGCCGGAGGCCCTGGGGGACGTGACCTATTACCAATACGGCGACAACAAGACCGAACAGGCCGCCCGGCGGTACTGGGAGGATATCAAAAAATCATAGACCGGAAAGGCGGGCAGCCAATGGACCTGAAGCTCCATGATATCGTTGAACTGAAAAAGGACCACCCCTGCGGCAGCCGCCGGTGGGAGGTGCTGCGGGTGGGGATGGACATCCGCCTGCGGTGCACCGGCTGCGGCCATGAGGTGCTGGCCCCCCGGCGCAAGGTGGAAAAAAGCATCAAGCGTGTGATTCCAAAGGAGGAAACCCCATGAAAAAGCAAAACTGGACCCGTTATGTGGCCATGGGCGTGGCCCTTTTGATGGCCATTGTCATGATCCTGGGCCTGATCCTGCCGTATGTCGGCCTGTAAGGGGGCTGCGGCATGAAGCACTGCATTCTGGCCCGGTTCCGGGCCGATGCCGGGGACTGGCGGGCATACCTGCCGGAGATCCGGGAGATTTTCTCCGCGGCCGGGGACATTCCCGGCGTCCGGGGCGCGGAGGTATTCCCCAACTGCGTGGACCGGGAGAACCGGTATCACGTTCTGATCCGTCTGGCCATGGACCCGGCGGCCCTGGCGGCCTACGACGTGTCCCCCATGCACCACCGGTGGAAGGACCGCTTCGGCCCTCTGCTGGAAAAGAAGGCCATTTTCGATTTTGAGGAATAGAAGATCATCTTTGGAGGTCAGAGAGAACAGAGATGAACCTTGCGGGAAAAAATCGGGCGGAGGGACTGCTGGCGGCGGTGATCATCGCACGGAGCACCTCCTTTGTGTTCAATAAGCTGGGCCTGGTATGCACCGGGTTCGGCTATACCCTGCAGCCGGTGGCCCAGAGCGGCACCACCGCCCAGCGGGCGGGGCTGCTGTGCGCCCTGAGTCCGGCCTTTGCCAATGTGTTCGGGGCGGTGCCGCTGCATGAGCGCATCACCGGCCTGGGGGCCTTGGGCATGGCCCTGATCCTGGGCAGCATCCTGCCGCCTCATCTGCTGCCCGCCGGGAAGAATACAGCCCCGGCTGCCAATAAGGAGTAAATAACATGAAATATCAGGCGATTCTATTTGACATGGACGGAACACTGCTGGACACCCTGACGGATATGCAGGCGGCGGTGAACCACATCCTGGAGAAATACGGCTGCCCTACCCGGACCTTAGAGGAGGTGCGCCGGTTTGTGGGCAACGGCGCAGGGCCCCTGATCCATCGGGCCCTGCCCCAGGGGGTGGACCCGGACCGGGAGGCAGAAATTCTGGCGGACTACCGGGCCTATTACCAGGCCCACAACTGCGTGGAGACCCGGCCCTATGACGGCATCGGGCCGCTGCTGGAGCGGCTGCGGCAGGAGGGGGTGCGGACGGCAGTGGTGTCCAACAAGCCGGACCAGACCACCCGGACCCTGGCGGCCCGGTTCTTCCCGGAGCTGGACGGGGCCATGGGCCAGCGGGAGGGCATCGCCCCCAAGCCCGCCCCGGATATGGTTCGGGCGGCCCTGGCCCGGCTTCACGCGGCCCCGGAGGAGACTCTCTATGTGGGCGACAGCGAGGTGGACGTGGACACCGCCCGGAACGCCGGGCTGGACATGATCGGCGTGGCCTGGGGATTCCGGGGCCGGGCGGCTCTGGAGGCCGCAGGCGCGCCCCTGGTGGCGGACACCCCGGAACAGCTCCTGGGCATGCTGCTGGCATAATAAGCGGATCAGAACGGCGGGGCCTATGTGCTCCGCCGAAAACTGCTGATTCCGGCAGTTTTGCAGCTTTTTGCGGCAGGAACTCCGCAATTTTGTGCAGTTTATTTTGAAAACGTCTTGCATTTTCCCCCGGGCAATGGTATAGTATCCCCAGGAGTTAAACAACTCTAATTCAAGTCATCAAACCACAGGAGGTAACATCATGAAGAAATTCGGTCTGTTCGCCGCCGGTGTGCTGTTGGGCACCGCCGGCATCAAGGTCCTGTCCAGCAAGGACGCCAAGAAGGTCTATACCCACACCACCGCCGCCGTGCTGCGGGCCAAGGACAGCGTCATGGAGACCGTCACCGCCGTCCGGGAGAACGCGGAGGATATCTACGCCGACGCCAAGGCCATCAACCAGCAGCGGGCCCAGCAGGAGGCCGACGCCGTGATCGAGGATGCTTCCGAGGCGGAATAAGCCATGAAGTGCAGCATTCTCCATGAGTCCGCCGGACGGCTGCGGGTCCGCCTGCACTGCCCCGCCATGACCCTGCGCCAGGCGGACGTTCTGGAATACTATCTGCGGGCGGTGGACGGCGTCACGGAGGTGAAGGTCTATGACCGGACCCGGGACGCGGTGGTCTGCTTCGCCTGCGGCCGGGGGGACGTCATCGCCGCCCTGGCCGCCTTTTCCTTCCCCCGGGCGGAGGCCATGGACCTGGTGCCGGAGCACACCTCCCGGGCCCTGAACCGGGAGTTTGAGGACAAGCTCACCATGACCGTGGCCCGCCGCATGGTCTCCCGGCTGTTCCTTCCGGCGCCGGTGACCACGGCGCTGGCCGTCATTCGGTCGGTGAAGTACATCCGGGAGGGGCTTTCGGCCCTGTGGCATGGCCGCCTGTCCGTGGCCGTGCTGGACGCCACCGCCGTCACCGTGTCCATGGCCCGGGGCGATTTCGCCACCGCCGGGTCCGTGATGTTCATGCTGCGGCTGGGGGAGATCCTGGAGGAATGGACCCACAAGAAGTCCGTGGCCGATCTGGCCGGGGCCATGTCCCTGCATGTAGACCAGGTCTGGCTCCAGACCGGCGGCACCGAGGTACTGACCCCCATCGACGCCGTCCGGGCCGGGGACCGCATCGTCATCCGCACCGGCAGCGTGATCCCCCTGGACGGCCGGGTGTCCGATGGCGAGGCCATGGTGAACCAGTCCTCCATGACCGGCGAGTCCATGCCCGTGGCCAAGCGGCCCGGCAGCTATGTATACGCCGGGACCGTGGTGGAGGAGGGCCAGTGCGTGGTCTGCGTGGAAAAGGCCTCCGGCGGCGGGCGGTATGACCGCATCGTCCGCATGATCGAGGAATCCGAAAAGCTGAAATCCACCGCCGAGGACCGGGCCTCCCGGCTGGCGGACCGCCTGGTGCCCTATACCCTGGGCGGCACGGCGCTGACGTATCTGCTGACCCGGAACGTCACCAAGACCCTGTCGGTGCTGATGGTGGACTTCTCCTGCGCCCTGAAGCTGGCCATTCCCATTGCGGTGCTCTCCGCCATGCGGGAGTGCAGCGGGCACCATATCTCCGTCAAGGGCGGGCGGTTCATGGAGGCCGTGGCCCAGGCGGACACCATCGTTTTCGACAAGACCGGCACCCTGACCTATGCCACCCCCAGGGTGGCGGAGATCGTGCCCTTCGGCGGCCGTGACCCCCAGGAGATGCTGCGGCTGGCCGCCTGCCTGGAGGAGCACTATCCCCACTCCATGGCCAACGCCGTGGTGGAGGAGGCCCGGGCCCGGGGCCTGTCCCACGAGGAGTACCACTCCCAGGTGCAGTATGTGGTGGCCCACGGCATCTCCAGCATGGTGGAGGGGGAAAAGGTCCTCATCGGCAGCGCCCACTTCGTGTTCGAAGACGAGGGCTGCCGGGTGCCGGAGGGGGAGGACGAGAAGTTCCGGACCCTCTCCCCTGCCTATTCCCACCTGTACCTGTGCATCGCCGGGGAGCTGGCCGCCGTGATCTGCATCCACGATCCCCTGCGCCGGGAGGCCCGGGACGCCGTGGCCGCCCTTCATGCCTGCGGCATCGGCAAGGTGGTGATGATGACCGGCGACAACCGCCAGACCGCCCAGGCCGTGGCCCGGGCGGTAGGCGTGGACGCCGTGTATGCCGAGGTGCTGCCGGAGGACAAGGCCGCCTTCATCCGCAGCGAGAAGGCCGCCGGGCACACCGTCATCATGGTGGGCGACGGGGTCAACGACTCCCCTGCCCTGTCCGAGGCCGACGCAGGCGTGGCCATCTCCACCGGCGCGGCCATTGCCCGGGAGATCGCCGACATCACCATCGCCTCGGAGGATCTGTTTGAGCTGGTGACCCTGCGCCGGCTGAGTCAGGCCCTGATGGCCCGGATCCACCGGAACTACCGGTTCATCGTGGGCTTCAACCTGTCGCTGATCCTGCTGGGCGTGGCGGGCATTCTGCCGCCCACCACCTCCGCCCTGCTGCACAATATGTCCACCCTGGGCATCAGCCTGAAAAGCATGACGGACCTGCAGCTGGATCAACCCCAATAAAAACAAGCACCGGAACCGGGGGGAAGCCCCCGATTCCGGTGCATTTTCTTATTGCTTTGGCGCCTGTTTCATGGACAGGCTGATGCGGTGCTTCTTTTCGTCCACCTCCAGGACCGTCACCTTTACCACGTCTCCCACGGACACCACCTCCGACGGGTGGCGGATGAACTTATTGCAGACCTGGGAGATGTGGACCAGGCCATCCTGGTGGACGCCGATGTCCACGAACACGCCGAAGTCCACCACGTTGCGGACGGTGCCCGTCAGCACCATGCCGGGGGCCAGGTCCTTAATGTCCAGCACGTCCGTCCGCAGGATGGGGGCAGGCAGGTCGTCCCGGACGTCCCGGCCGGGCTTGGCCAGCTCCGCCGCCACGTCCTGCAGGGTGGGAACGCCGATGTCCAGCTGACAGGCAACGTTTTCCTCCCCCAGGGCCTTCACCTTCTGGGGCAGGTCCGCCAGCCTCCCGGCGGACACATCCGCCAGCGTATAGCCGCACAGGGTCAGCAGTCCCTCCGCGGCGGCGTAGCTCTCCGGATGGACGCCGGTGTTGTCCAGCACGGACTTGCTCTCCGGCACCCGCAGGAAGCCCGCCGACTGCTGGAAGGCCTTGGGCCCCAGCTTGGGCACCTTCAGAAGCTGACGGCGGCCGGTGAAGGCGCCGTTTTCCTCCCGGTATTTCACGATATTTTTGGCGGTGGCGGCGTTCAGGCCGGACACCCGGCCCAGCAGGCTGGCGGAGGCGGTGTTCACGTCCACGCCCACGGCGTTGACGCAGTCCTCCACCACCCCGGACAGCGTCTCGTCCAGCCGCTTCTGGGGCATATCGTGCTGATACTGGCCCACGCCGATGGCCTTGGGGTCGATCTTCACCAGCTCGGCCAGGGGGTCCTGCATCCGCCGGGCAATGGACACGGCGCTGCGCAGATTCACGTCATACTCCGGGAACTCCTCCGCCGCCAGCTTGCTGGCGGAGTATACGGAGGCCCCGGCCTCGTTGACCATCATATAGCTGACGCCGCCGCCCAGGGCCCGGATCATCTCCACCGCCATCTGCTCGGTCTCCCGGCTGGCGGTGCCGTTGCCGATGGCAATGTGGGTGACGCCGTGGCGGCGGACCAGCTGGGACAGGCGGGCGATGGCCTCCTGCCTCTGGCGGGGACCGTAGGTGGGGTACACCACGGCGGTGTCCAGCACCCGGCCAGTGCCGTCGATGACCGCCACCTTGCAGCCGTGGGCATAGCCGGGGTCCAGGCCCATGGTGACGTGGCCCTTTACCGGGGGCTGCATCAGCAGGGGCTTCAGGTTCAGGCCGAAGTTGGCGATGGCCCCCTCACAGGCGGAGGCGGTGAGATCGGACCGGGCCTCCCGCTCCAGGGAGGGGTAGATCAGCCGGTCATAGGCATCCTCACAGGCGGCCTTGATAAACTCCATAGCCCGGGACCCGGGTCGCACCACCGCCCGGCGCAGAGTCATCAGACCCAGCTCCCGGTCCAGCAGCACGGTGACGGAGAGGACGCCCTCCTTTTCGCCCCGGTTGATGGCCAGGACCTGGTGCCCGGCCAGCTTGGCGATGGGCTGGTCAAAGTCGTAATACAGCCGGTAAACGGTGTCCTCCTCCGTGGCGGCCAGACTCCGCAGATGTCCCTGGCGGCGCAGCAGCTCCCGCAGGGTCTTGCGGATGGCGGCATCGTCCGACAGCAGCTCTGCTACGATGTCGTTGGCCCCCTGGAGGGCGTCGGCCAGAGTCTCCACCCCCTTCTCCGGGTCCACATAGTCCCGGGCAGCCTCCTCCGGAGCTGGGCAGTCCCGGCCCTGGTCCAGCAGCAGAAGGGCCAGGGGCTCCAGGCCCTTCTCCCGGGCCACCGTGGCCCGGGTGCGGCGCTTCTGTTTATAGGGGCGGTACAGGTCCTCCACCTCCGCCAGGGTGGCGGCGGTGTCGATGGCGGCGGACAGCTCGTCGGTGAGCTTCCCCTGGCCGTCGATGGCGTTTTTCACCTCCTGGCGGCGCTGGTTCAGGTTCCGCAGATAGTTCAGCCGGTCCTCCAGGGTCCGCAGGGCGGTGTCGTCCATGCTGCCGTGCAGCTCCTTGCGGTAGCGGGCGATAAAGGGAATGGTGTTGCCCTGGTCCAGCAGGTCGATGACGTTCTGCACATGGGCCAGGGGCTTGTCCAGCTCCCGGGCCAGAATTTCGGCAATGGTGGGCATAAAATACTCCTTTCTTCCGGGGAAAAACCGGGACGGATGACGATCCGTCCCGGTTTTTTCACTTGTGATACAGGCGCTTGATCTCGTACCGGGGCTCGCAGCTGACGTGGATGCCCAGGCGCTTATAGAGCTTCTCGTCCTCCTCGGAGATAATGACGGAGAAGTGGGCGTCACAGCCCTGCAGCTCGTCCAGCTTTTTCAGCACCCGCTCCGCCAGGGGGTTGGTGACGGCGGAGATGGACAGGGCGATGAGCACCTCGTCGGAGTGCAGCCGGGGGTTCCGGTGGCCCAGGTGGGAAATTTTCATATCGCTGATGGGAGCGATGATGGACGACGGCAGCAGGTCCAGCTCCTTGTCGATGCCCGCCAGGGCCTTGATGGCATTCAGCAGCAGCGCCGCCGAGGGCCCCAGCAGGGAGCTGTTCTTTCCGGTGACCACCCGGCCGTCCGGCAGGACCATGGCCCCGGCGGGGGCGGCGGTCTCCTCCGCCTTTTTCAGGCAGGCCGCCACGGCGGGACAAATATCCGGCGTGACCCCGGCCTGCTGCATGATGATCTCCAGCTTGCGCACCACATCGTCGTCGCACTTGCCCCGGACCCGGTCCACCATCCCGGCATAGTACCGGCGGAGAATCTCCATCCGGGAGGCCTCCTGGCACACCGCGTCGTCCACGATGGCAAAGCCCGCCATGTTCACGCCCATGTCCGTGGGGGATTTGTAGGGAGACGCGCCCTGAATGCGCTGGAACATGGCGTTGAGCACCGGGAAAATCTCCACATCCCGGTTGTAGTTCACGGTGGTCTTGCCGTAGGCCTCCAGGTGGAAGGGGTCGATCATGTTCACATCGTTCAGGTCCGCCGTGGCCGCCTCATAGGCCAGGTTCACCGGGTGCTTCAAAGGCAGGTTCCAGATGGGGAACGTCTCATACTTGGCGTAGCCCGCCCGGACGCCCCGCTTGTTCTCGTGATACAGCTGGCTCAGGCAGGTGGCCATTTTGCCGCTGCCGGGGCCGGGAGCCGTCACCACCACGATGGGGCGAGTGGTTTCGATATAGTCGTTTTTGCCCAGGCCGTCGTCGGACACGATGTGGGCCACGTCCGAGGGGTATCCGGCAATGGGATAGTGGCGATAGCTCCGGACGCCCAGAGCCGTCAGCCGCTTGATAAAGGCGTCCGCCGCCGGCTGCCCGGCGTACTGGGTGATGACCACGGAGCCCACATAGAACCCCAGGCCCCGGAACACGTCCATCAGCCGCAGCACGTCCTCGTCATAGCCGATGCCCAGGTCGCCGCGGATCTTCTTCTTTTCGATGTCTCCGGCGCAGATGGCCACCACGATCTCCACCTCGTCCCGGATGGAGGCCAGCATCCGGATCTTGCTGTCCGGCTGGAACCCCGGCAGCACCCGGGAGGCGTGGTAATCGTCGAACAGCTTGCCGCCGAACTCGATATACAGCTTGTCGCCGAATTGCTCCCGCCGGGCCCGGATGTGCTGGGCCTGGAGGGCCAGGTATTTGTCGTTATCAAAACCGATTTTCATATGTGCTCCCTCTTTCCGGTAATTGCTTCAACCCAACTATTATACACGACCGTGCCCGGGGAGAAAAGGCCTTTTTGCATTTTCCCCTCCGGCAAATTTGCCGGTTTTCGGGGCGGGATTTTGGGCGAAACGCGCCGTTGCGTTTTGCCCCCGGCGGGGGTATACTAAAAGGTACACCACACATGCAGGAGGATGCACGCCATGCGCTTTCAGGTTTTGCTGAAAAAGGAAAACGTTCCGGGGACCAATTTCTTCCCCTTTTTCGAGACCGACGACATCCACGAGGCCAAGGACTTCGCCATGCGCCTGGCCTTTGAGGAGTTCAACCTGGTGAAGGTCATGGACACCAAGCGCCAGGAGCTGGTGCGGGACTTTGACGCCGCCATCTATCGGGAGTGACGCTCTCAGGAAAAACGTGCCCTGTGCGGAAGGAATGAAGTGACCCCAAAAAGTTAGACAATAATTCAAAGCAAAAATTATTCAAGCGGCCGAAAGGGCTTGCTGTCTGTGAACTGCAGGCGGCAAGCCCTTCAGCTTTGCCTTGATTCTGCGGTTGTTGTAGTAGTCCAGATAGTCGATCAGTTCTCGCTTGAAGTGTTCCATGGATTCAAAATCCTGCAGATACAGCAACTCACTCTTGAGCAGCCCAAAGAAATTCTCAATCACGGCGTTGTCCAGACAGTTGCCCTTGCGGCTCATGCTCTGGCGGATGCCCTTCTCCCGGAGCATCCGCTGGTATTGCTTGTGTTGGTACTGCCGGCCCTGGTCCGAGTGCAGGATCAGATTCGTGTTATCCGGAATCTTCTCAAATGCCTTTTCCAGCATGGTCGTCACCATACTCAGCACAGGCCGCTCTGAAATTGTGTAGCTGACCAGATCGCTGCTGCACAGATCGAGGACGGGCGACAGATACAGCTTTTCTCCGAACAAGCTGAACTCCGTCACATCCGTGACCCATTTCTGATTCGGCCTGTCTGCATGGAAGTCCCGATTCAACAAATTGGGCGCAATTTTGCCCACTTCTCCCTTGTAAGAGCGGTATTTCTTCATCCTGACACGACAAACCAAGCCCAGCTCCTTCATAAGTCTCTGGACAGTCTTGTGATTCAGCGGCAGGTTGCGGTTACGCAGCTCCGCCGTGATGCGGCGATAGCCGTATCTTCCTCTGTTTTCATGGTAGATTGCCGTGATTTCTTCCTTGGCTGCCTTGTGCTTGTCTGTGCGGTTCATCCGTTTCAGATGATAGTAGAACGTCGCACGGGGCAGTTGAGCGATGGAAAGAAGAATTTCAAGAGAATGTTTTTGCCTCAGCTTTTGAACTACCAGCGTTTTTTGCGCTGGCGTCGCTCGTCCTCCAAAACCAAGGCTTGCAAATTTTTTAAGTAATCCACTTCTGCTCGCAGCCGCTGCACCTCCGCCAGCAGATCCTCCTCTACCTGTTTCGGGAGCGGCTTTGGCGCACGGCCTCCTCCTTTGCGACCGCGGCCGCGACGCTCGACTGCGAAGCCTTCCGGACCTTCGGTCAGATAGATGCGTTCCCAAGCCTGAATCCTGTGGTGGTCGTTTACCTCAAATCTCCGCGCTGTTTCGCTATAGCTCAGCTTTTCTTCCTGCATCGTTTCAATTACGTGTTTCTTGAACTCCGGTGTATACCGTTTGTTCGGTACGCCCTTTGGCATATAAAATCACCCCATTTGTTAGATAGTATATCATACTGTCTAACAAATGGGGTGCTGTTCAGAATTTCCGCACAGGGCGTTTTTTTTAATAGCCCCGCTTCCGGTCCACCCGGTGCTCCAGGGGACGGCCGGCGGCGTAGTTTTCCAGATCCCGGCAAAACATGTCCACGTTTATGTCGCAGGTGTAGCCCAGGGACATATTCCCCGAAATGTGGGGCGTCAGCAGCAGGTTCCGGGTGCTCCACAGGGGGTGCTCCCTGGGCAGCGGCTCCGGCACCACCACGTCCAGGGCCGCCCCGGCGATGCGCCCGGCGTTCAGGGCCTCCATCAGGGCCTCCTGGTCGATGGCGGTGCCCCGGCCCACGTTCACCACAATGGCGTCCCGGGGCAGCAGGGCAATGCGCTCCCGGCTGAGGATGCCTACGGTGTCCGCCACCGACGGCAGAGCCATCACCAGGATCTCCGTCTCCGGCAGCACCTGGTCCAGCTGCTCCTGGGGCAGCATCCGGTCATAGGCGGGATCCGGGTTCCGGCCGCTGCGGGACACGCCGCAGATGTGCCCCGCTCCCAGGGCCTTGGCCCGCCGGGCGAAATTGGTGCCGATGTCCCCGGCTCCCAGCACCGTGATGCGGCTGCCGTAAATGGACCGCATAGGCAGCTCCGACACCCATTCCCGCCGCCGGACGATGTCCTGGAACTCCGGCATCCGCCGCAGCAGCATCAGCGTCACCATGAGGATGTGCTCGCTGATGGTGAGGCCGTAGGCTCCGGAGGAGTTGGACAGCACCACGTCGGGGCTGGCGTACAGGCTGTCGTCGGACAGCTGGTCCACCCCGGCGAAGCCGCAGCAGTACCACTTCAGCCCCGTGGCCCGCTTCAGGTCCTGGGGATTGCACCAGCCATAGATGATCTCATACTGCTCCAGACCCTGGGCCGGGGCCGCGCCCCGCCCGTAAAAATCCACCGCAAAGCCGCACTTTTCCGCCGTATCCAGCACCTTTTTCCGGCGCTCCGGCGTCAGGAAGTCCTCCATCACCGCGATTTTTCTCATTTGCCGTATACCTCCCATATTTTTTCCGCGCAGCGCATGCCGTCTGCGGCGGCGGACAGGATGCCTCCGGCATAGCCCGCTCCCTCGCCGCAGGGGTACAGCCCCCGGACATTGCACTGGCCGTTATCATCTCTTATAATCCGCACCGGCGACGACGACCGGGTCTCCACCGCCGTCAGCACGGCATCCCCCTGGGCATAGCCCCGGACCTTTCCCTCCAGCATCGGCAGCGCCAGGGCCATGGTCTGCCATACGAACTCCGGCAGACACTGCCGCAGGTCCGTCCACCGGACCCCGGGCCGATAGCTGGGGATCACCCGTCCCGGTCCCGTGGAGGGCCGCCCGGCCAGAAAATCCTCCACCCGCTGGCAGGGAGCCGCATAGCCCCCGCCGCCCAGGCGAAAGGCCGCCTCCTCCAGCCGCCGCTGGAAGGCGATGCCCGCCAGGGGATGGCTGCTGCCGAAGTCCGCCGGGGTCACGTTCACCAGCAGGCCGCCGTTGATGTTCTCCCGGTCCCGAGCATATTCGCTCATGCCGTTAGTGACCACCCGGCCCTCCTCCGACGCGGCGGCCACCACCTGCCCCCCGGGGCAGACGCAGAAGGAGAAGGCGCTGCGCCCGTTTTCCGGGTGGCACGACAGCTTATAGCCGGCGGCGGGCAGGCACGGATGCCCGGCGAACCTCCGGTACTGCGCCGCGTCCATATCCGCCTGCCGGTGCTCGATGCGCACCCCCACAGCAAAGGGCTTCTGCTCCATCCGCACCTCGGCGGCGTGGAGCATCTCAAAGGTATCCCGGGCGCTGTGGCCCAGAGCCAGCACCGCCTGCCGGGCCGGCAGCACATAGCTCCCCTCCGGCGACGACACCTCCAGCCCCTCCAAGGCTCCGTCCCGGACCCGCAGTCCGGTGACCCGGTGGCCGAACCGCACCTGGGCCCCCAGGTCCAGCAGTTGCCGCCGCAGGTTCACCAGGGTCACATGGAGCATATCCGTGCCCACATGGGGCTTGGCGTCCACCAGGATACTCTCCGGCGCGCCGCAGGCCGCCAGCTGCTCCAGAATCCACCGGTGCCGGATGTCCCGGGTGCCGGTGTTCAGCTTTCCGTCGGAAAAGGCCCCGGCGCCGCCCTCGCCGAACTGTACGTTGGACTCCGGGTCCAGCACTCCGGTGCGCCAGAAGGACGCCACGTCCCGCTGCCGGGTCACGGCGTCCTGCCCCCGCTCCAGCACGATGGGCCGCAGGCCGCACCGGGCCAGAACAAGGGCCGCAAACAGGCCCCCCGGACCGGCCCCGATGACCACCGGCGGCGTCTCGGGGGCCGCCAGGGCCTCCGGCAGCCGGTACACCTCCGGCGCATACGGCGTTACCCGCCGGTCCCGGACCCGCCGCAGTGCGGCCTTCTCCTGCCGCAGGATCACCGCCGCCGTATAGACAAAGTGCAGCTCCTCCCGGGCGTCGATGGCCCGGCGCAGCACCTGAAGGGACAGAATGTCCCCCTCCGGCACCCGCAGCAGCCGGGCAGCCTTGCCCCGCAGCAGCTGCTCATCCTGCCCCGGGGCCAGCTTCAGCCCCTCGATCCTGACCATGGGCTTCCGCCCCCTTTCTTCATAGAATGTTCAAATTTTTCCGCCGTTTCTTAAAGCTTCGCTTAAGGTTTCCGCGTATACTATAAACCATCGAAAGGAAAACCACAGCGGCGGCGGAGCATGATACCACATCATACCACATTCCGCCCCGCCCGACAATAGGAGGTTCGCAGTTATGTATAACGGTGTCAACGACGAGAACAATCAGGGCGCTTTCAACGATGAAAACAGCCTGTATCATTACAGCTATTCCAAGGACCGGGACCCTCAGCCCGGACAGCCCGACCCCAGCCAGACCAGCTGGCAGCCGGCGTCCCGGCCGGAGGATCCGGTCTCCCCGGAGGAGCCTGTGGCCTACACCACCGGCACCTGCCAGGATGACCCCCAGCCCCCCAAGCCGGAAAAGGGCTCCTTCTGGAAAAAGACCGGCACCAAGGTCACGGCTCTGGTTCTGTGCTGCGCCCTGATTGGCGGCCTGTGCGGCTTCGGCGGCGCGGCCCTGGCCCGCCGGGGCGGCAAGGCCACCATTCAGGAGTCCGGCCGCACGGCTTCCGCCGTCAGCGTCAAATCCGTGGACGGCCAGACGCTGATGAGTCCCGCCGAGGTGTACGCCGCCACGGTGAACAGCGTGGTATCCATCAACTGCTCCGCCGTGTCCACCAACATCTTCGGCCAGCGGGTGCAGTCCGCTTCCTCCGGCAGCGGCTTCGTCATCACCCAGGACGGCTATATCGTCACCAACCAGCACGTGGTGTCCGGCGCCAGCAGCGTCAACGTCACCCTGTATAACGGCGATACCTATCCCGCCACTGTAGTGGGCGGCGACAGTGACTACGATGTGGCTGTGCTGAAGATCGAGGCCACCGGCCTCCAGGCCGTGACCCTGGGCAAGAGCGCCGACGTCAACGTGGGCGACACGGTGATGGCCATCGGCAATCCCCTGGGCGAGCTGACCTTCTCCATGAGCCAGGGCATCGTGTCCTGCTGCGACCGGGCCATCAATGTGGACGGCACCCCCTTCAACATGATCCAGGTGGACGCCTCCATCAATCCCGGCAACTCCGGCGGCCCCCTGATGAACCTGTACGGCGAGGTGGTGGGCATTGTGTCCGCCAAGTATTCCAGCTATTCCGACACCACCGTGGAGGGCATCGGCTTTGCCATCCCCATCAGCGATGTCCAGACCATCATCACCGACATCATGGAAAACGGCCAGGTCACCGATAAGGCCTACATGGCCATCAAGGCCGGCAGCATGACCGAGCAGATGGCTGCCCAGTACAACATCGACGTGACCCAGGGTGTGTTCGTCTACGCCGTGGAAAAGGGCGGTGCCGGTGAAAAGGCGGGCCTGCAGCTGGGCGACGTCATCACCAAGCTCAACGACACGGACATCACCTCCATGAGCGACCTGTCTATGGCCAAGAAGAGCTATAAGGCCGGCGACACCGTCACCCTTACCGTGTGGCGCGGCGGCCAGGAGATTACCCTGAGCCTGACCTTTGACCAGCAGCCTCAGACCACCGGCACCGAGGACGATTCCTCCAACCAGAACCAGGGTCAGCAGGATTCATACGGCGACCTGTACGACTACTTCTTCGGCCGGGGCAACAGCGGCCGCGGCAACTAATACGGATTGCCGATTATAAATTTAATCGACAATCCCGCGCGCGCAGCGCACGCACAGTGTGCCAGAGCACGCTGTGACGTCTTATACAAAACCTGACGCACCTTCGGTGCTATAAAAAGCTTTTCAAGTTTTTTAACAGGTTTTGGTATAAGACAGCGTGACGGCTTCTTCGGAAGCATCACTGGATATATTTCGCATTCCATTTACTCTCTCTTTCTTCTTTCATCTTTCTTCCTTTAAGCACCTCAGGGGTCCCGGATATCCGGGACCCCTGAGGTGCGATTTTTTGTGGTGGGCTTTTGGCCTGTCTCCGGCTCGCTGAGGGCAGCGGGCCCTGCGGACTTGGCTCTCCCTCTAGGAGAGCTGTCACCGAAGGTGACTGAGAGGGCCTGTAGGGCGCTTCGGCGATATTACCACCGTCGTGCCAGCCGGGGCACTTCCTCGAAATTGCCTCGGTTCTTCCGCCACCGGCGGCGCTTCGGCGATTTCCAGCCGCCATACGCAAAGCGCCCCATGCGGCTGGTCCGCATGGGGCGCTTATGACAGATATGGGGATAATTACTCAGCCTTCTCGGCGGCAGCCTTTTCAGCAGCAGCCTTGGCGGCAGCGGCCTTCTTCTCGGCGGCAGCCTTCTGAGCGGCCTTGAACTTCTCCTTCTCCTCGGGGGTGGGGATGGGCTCAATGGCGTTGCGGGGGCAGGCCTTGGCGCACATGGTGCAGCCCTTGCACTTGGCATAGTCGATGACGGCCACGTTGTTGACCACGTGGATGGCGTCGAACTTACAGGTGCGCTGGCACAGGCCGCAGCCGATGCAGGAGTTGGCGCAGACCTTGGTGACGGCGGGGCCCTTGTCCTTGTTGGAGCAGTTGACGAACACCTTCTTGGAATAGGGGACCTCCACGATCAGCTTCCGGGGGCAGGCCTCGCGGCAGGCGCCGCAGTTGGTGCACTTTTCCTTGTCCACCACGGCAACGCCGTTTTCGCCCACATGGATGGCGTCGAACTTACAGGCGGCCACACAGGAGCCGAAGCCCAGGCAGCCGTACTTGCAGGCCAGCGCGTCACCGGCCAGGACCTTAGTGGCGGCCAGACAGTCGTTGACGCCGCGATACTCGAAGTTCTTCACCGCATTGACGCCGCCGTTGCACAGAACGTGGGCCACCATCTTCTCGCCGGTGGGAGCCTCCATGCCCATGATGGCAGCGATCTTGGCAGCGCCCTCGGCCCCGGCAGGGGCGCAGGCGTTGATGGGAGCCTTACCGGCCAGGATGGCCTCGGCGCAGCCGCCGCAGCCGGGATAGCCGCAGCCGCCGCAGTTGGCGCCGGCCAGACAGGCCTGGATCTCGGGCAGGCGGGGATCCACCTCCACTTCAAAGACCTTGGCGGCCACCGCCAGGATCAGACCAAATACAATGGCAAGGGCGCCAAGGACCACAACGGCCCAAATGACAGTAGTAAAATCCATAATTTTTCCTCCTTACCAGACCTTCAGGCCGCTGAAGCCCATGAAAGCCAGAGCCATCAGACCGGCGGTGACCAGCGCGATGGGGAAGCCCTCAAAGGACTTGGGGATGTCGCTGGAGACCTCCAGCTGCTCGCGGACGGCGGCAAACAGGAAGATGGCCAGCAGGAAGCCCAGACCGCCGGTGATGCCGTAAACCACGGACTCGATGAAGTTGTAGCCGTTCTGCACGTTCAGCAGGGCCACGCCCAGCACGGCGCAGTTGGTGGTGATCAGAGGCAGGTACACACCCAGAGCGGTGTACAGGGTGGGGATGTTCTTCTTCAGGAACATTTCCACAAACTGCACCAGGCCGGCGATGACCAGGATGAAGGCCACGGTCTGCATAAAGGCCAGGTCCAGCTTGTTGAGCAGCACGTTCACCGGGTAGCACAGAGCGGAGGCCAGACCCATAACGAAGGTCACGGCGGCGCCCATGCCCACGGCGGTGTCAATCTTCTTGGACACGCCCAGGAAGGGGCAGCAGCCCAGGAACTGGGCAAAGATGAAGTTATTGGTCAGAATAGCGCCAAGGGAGATGGCCAGCAGAGAAGTAACAGACATAGCTTACTTGCCCTCCTTTTTCTTTTCGCTCTTGGCCAGGGCCCACTGCATCAGGGCGATGAGAGCGCCCAGGGTCAGGAAGCCGCCGACAGGCAGAGTCAGCAGCTTGATGCCGAACTCCTCGGGGAAGATGGTGATGCCGGGGGCGCTGCCCAGTCCGCCGCCGCCCAACAGGCCGCCGCCGAACTTGCCGGAGCCCAGCAGCTCGCGGAACACGCACATGATGATCAGCACAATGGTATAACCGATACCCTGGCAGATGCCGTCCACGGCGGAAGCGCCGATGCCGTTCTTGGAGGCAAAGGCCTCGGCACGGCCCAGGATGATGCAGTTCACCACGATCAGGGGGATGAACACGCCCAAGGAGTTGGACAGGGCGGGGACGAAGGCCTTCAGCAGCAGGTCCACGCAGGTGACGAAACCGGCGATGACCACGATGAAGCAGGCGATACGGACCTCATTGGGGATGATCTTGCGCAGCAGCGCGATGAAAATGTTGGAAAGGGTCAGGATGATCAGCACGGACACGCCCATGCCCAGGCCGTTGAAGAACGACGTGGTGATGGCCATGGTGGAGCACATACCCAGCAGCTGTACCAGCACGGGGTTCTGGGTGATCAGGCCCTCCTTGAATTGCTTGCCAAAGTTCATATTGCAGCTCCTCCTTTCTTAGCCCAGAGCTTCCACGGCAGCCAGGGCGGCGTTGGCGCCCATGGTGATGCCCTTGGTGGAAACGGTGGCGCCGGAGATGGCAGTGATGTTGCTGCCCACCACCAGGGTGCCGGCGCCGGACATACCGACGAACTGATCCAGCACGGGGGTTCCGGCGGCATTGGGCTTGTTCTCGACCACCTTGGTGCCGATGCCGGAGGTCTCGGAGCTGTTGACCACGGAGATGCCGGTGATGGCGCCGTTGGCGTCGATGCCCACCATCATGGTGATGGTGCCCTGGGAACCGGAAGCGGCAACCTTGGCCACATAACCAGCCTCAGCGCCGCCGTTGGTGACGCCGTACAGCTCGCTGACGGTGCCGCCCTGTGCCTTGGCGGCGTCAATCGCAGCCTGGGGAATTTCCAGCGCATCGGTGAACTCGCTGCCCTCGGGGACAACGGCGCTCATGGCCACCCGGGTCTTTTCGGCCTCGATGGCGGCGATCTTGTCCTTGGTGACGCCGTTGACCAGGCCCAGCAGCAAGGCCACCACCAGGGAGATAACAGTCAGGGTGCCGGCGACCTTCAGAATAAACTTACCGGAGATCTTCATTTTGCAGCCGCCTCCTTCTTTTCTTTCTTGGGAGCACCGTAAATGGTGGGCCGGATGTACTTATCCAGCAGCCAGGTGGTGCAGTTCATGATCAGGATGGAATAGCAGACGCCCTCGGGATAGGAGCCGAAGCGGCGGATGAAGCAGGTCAGCAGGCCGCAGCCGATGCCGAAGATGATCTGGCCGGGCTTGGTAACGGGAGAGGTGGCATAGTCGGTGGCCATGAAGATGGCGCCCAGCATCAGGCCGCCGCCGAAGACGTTATAGAGCATGTAGTCCACGGCGGAGATACCGGCGGGGGCGGAGATCAGGCACAGGACGGCCACGGTGGCGATGAAGGCCACGGGGGTGTGCCAGGAGATGACCTTGCGGATCACCAGGTACACGCCGCCCAGCAGCAGCATCAGCGCGGAAACCTCGCCCAAGGAGCCGCCGATGCGGCCCAGGAACATATCCACCACGGAGTAGTTGCTGGTCAGGGAGGCCAGGTCGCCGCCCTTCATGATGGCCAGGGGGGTGGAGGAGGTAACGGCGTCAGCGTTGGAGCCGAAGATGGACAGCTTGCTCATGGGCACGGCCCAGGTGGTCATGGCGGTGGCATAGCTGGCCAGCAGAACGGCACGACCCACCAGAGCGGGGTTCATGAAGTTGCAGCCGATGCCGCCGAACAGCTGCTTGACCACCACGATGGCGAAGAACGCGCCGATGATGATCATCCAATAGGGCAGCGTGGGGGGGCACACAAAGGCCAGCAGCATACCGGTGACCACGGCGGACAGGTCGCCGATGGACTGGGGCTTTTTCAGGAGCTTGCGATAGCCCCACTCCCAGAACACGCAGGCGGCCACGGACACCAGGGTCAGGGCCAGGGCCCGGAAGCCAAAGACGAACACGCTCATGATCAGAGCGGGGATCATGGCAATGATCACGTCCATCATGATGGTCCGGGTGCTCTCGTTGGACCGGATGTGGGGGGAGGAGGACGCGATCAGCTTCAAATTCTTGTAATCGGTCATGGTTTACGCCTCCTTCTTTTCGGCGGCGGCCTTCTCGGCCTCTGCCTTGGCCTTGGCGGCCATTCTTGCATTGTTGACTTTCTGCTTGCCCATGCGGAAGGCGTGGGTCAGGGGCAGACGGGCGGGGCAGGTATAGGCGCAGGCGCCGCACTCGATGCAGTCCATGCCGTGGAGGGTGTTCTGCCAGGTGTCCACGTCGCCCTTCATCAGGTACTTATACATGAACACGGGCTCCAGCCGCATGGGACACACACCCACGCACTTGCCGCAGCGGATGCACTGGGGATTCTCCTCGTACTGCTCCTCGTCACCGGCGAAGGCCAGCATAGCGCCGGTGCCCTTGCCCACGGTGACGTCCAGGTTATACTGGGCAAGACCCATCATGGGGCCGCCCATAATCAGCTTGTAGGTTTCTTCCTTCAGGCCGCCGCAGGCGTCGAACAGGGCGGTGATGGGGGTGCCGATGGGGCACTCCAGGTTCTTGGGCTCGATCACGCCGGAGCCGGACACGGTGACCACCTTGCTGACAACGGGCATACCGGTGTAAACGGCCTTATAGATGGCGCAGGTGGTGTTCAGGTTGAAGATGCAGCAGCCTGCGTCGGCAGGCAGCTTGCCGGAGGGAACCTGACGGCCGGAGATGGCCTGGCACAGCTGTTTTTCAGCGCCCTGGGGGTAACGGGTGTGCAGCACCTCCACCACCACGGGGGCCTTCAGCTCGTCGATGGTCTTGTTCAGCACGTCGGCCGCGTTCTGCTTGTTGGCCTCCACGCCGATGTACACATGCTCCACACCGAAGCACTTGGCCAGCAGGGTGGCGCCCTTGATGACCTGCTCGGGCCGCTCCAGCATGGTGCGGTGGTCGCCGGTGATGTAGGGCTCGCACTCGGCGGCGTTGATGATGACATAGTCCACCTTGCCGAGGCCGGAGCTGATCTTCACGTGGGTGGGGAAGGTTGCGCCGCCCTGGCCCACGATACCGGCGTTCTTGACGATCTCCACCAGTTGCTCGGGAGTCAGGCTGTCAGGGTCGTCCACGGGATGAATGTCCGGACACACGGTGTTCTGGAAGTCGTTCTCGATGACCACGGACATCATGGTCCCGCCCATGGAGAAGGGACGGGGCTCCACTGCCTTCACCGTGCCGGACACGCTGGCATGGATGGGAGCGGACACGAAACCGCCGGGTTCACCGATCTTCTGACCGATGGTCACCTTGTCGCCCACCGCAACGATGGGCTTGCAGGGTGCACCGATGTGCATAGACATGGGAATGACCACCTCAGCCGGGGCTGCCAGCTGTTCGATGGCCTTTTCATTGGTTGCGGCCTTCATATCGTTGGGATGAACGCCGCCAAAGAAAGCTTGTGCCATTGTCTTCACCTCATCTTACTACTGGGTGGCCCTATGCCACCACATACTGCTCTAAATTTTACACCAGATTTAGTCTCTTGTCCACCCCCTGTATTCCGGTTTTCTGCGAAATTTATTATTTTCTGTCTTTTTCTTAGCGTTTCCGGGCCCTTTGGGCGGAATGTTTATCCATATCCGGCTTATATTTCCGGTTCCGCCGGGCCGGGACCGTTCCAGGATATGCTTCCCGGCCGGGGATTTTTCTCCCGGCGGCCGTTTCAAAATTTCCCGCTGTTTTATGAATTTTTTCCTTGACAATTCCGCAGCTTTTGCTATAATAGTTAATGCTGTTGTCGCAGTAGAATAGATGCAGTGGTATCGAAGTGGTCATAACGAGCACGACTGGAAATCGTGTTGTCGTCAAAAGCGGCACGAGGGTTCAAATCCCTCCCACTGCGCCATGAAAAGCTCCCGGAAAGTCAGGCTTTCCGGGAGCTTTTGTTTTTGTCCTGGCAGATCACCCGATCCACTCCACCCGGCAGGCCTCCCGCAGCATCTCGTCGGAGGCCGGTCTGTTCTCGGCATAGGCGTCGGGCCCGGCTTCATAGTCGGCGGTGATGGCCTCCAGCTCCCGGGACAGCCAGCCATAGTCGTCGGAAACCGTCAGCCTCCCGCCTCTGATGCGGGTGATCCTGTCCCGGGCGTCGGGCCACTCCCCGGTGTCCGGGCCGCTTTCCAGAATCGTCCGGTTCCGGGCCAGGGAGACGATGAGCCAGGCTTCATATCGGGCCGGTGCATAGCCCGCCGCCTCCAGCGGGGCGGACCGCTCCAGCCGCACCGCGTATCCCACGGACGGGTGCTTTTCCTGGACGTCCCGCACCAGCTGGCACACCTCCCGGAAAATCCGGTCCTCGGCCTGCCGGACCTCCGCCGCGCTGACGGTTCCTTCGGCGGGCCGTGATTTTCGGGCCGGTGTCTTGGGGGCGGGCCGGTCCGGGCCGCTCTCCTCCGGCTCCTTTTGGGGCAGGGCCCGCCGGATCAGGCAGTACCCCACCAGGCAGAAGACCACCGACAGCCCCGCCTGCGTCAGGATCGACCGGCGGGTCACGGCCCCCTGCCGGACGGACTTCTCCGGCGCGTCGGGGTCATACCGGACGGCCAGGGTCTCCCCGAAGCCGTAGCGCAAGCGCACCCGGTGCAGCTTCCCGGTGTAAACGTTGCCCCGGGCCTCGTACTGGTAGGTGATGTTGTATTCTTTCCCGTTTTCGGCCACGTCGATCACCGTTGCCGTGGTGACCGGCCAGTTCCTTTGCCGCACATAGACGGTGACATTGCTGACCAGGCTATAGACCGTGACGCAGAGAAAGATCACCGCCGCCGCAAACAGCATGGGATTAAAGCCCTTGAACCGTTTCATAGCTCCTCCATTTACTTTGACATCAGGATTTGTAGGTCTGCAGCGGTATATTTCCCGCTTTCTTATTTGCCCCAGTAGCCCACAGATTCCAGAAACGCAAGCACATCGGCCTTATCCTCCTGCGTAGTATACACATAAAGCATCATCCTGCCGCTACGGATCTTTGCTGCGAAATTCGTGGGGCTGTCCACGGCATAGATCTGACGGGCAGCGGTATTGCTCTCCGTCACCTCACCGGTGATTGGGAGGGTCGCAGCAGCATAGATGCGGCGGCAGCTGTCTGCGGAATCCATCTTGCATAGATCCAGCCGCAGGGAGCTCTCGTACACGGACACGGAGCGGCTCAGCAGGGAACCGACGCCCCAGCTCTCGCGGAGATCCTCCGTGGAATCTGCGGCGGCGTACCCGGCAGACACGGCGGCATTGCGAAACTCGTCCGGGCTTGCGATATTTGATGTGAGGAAAAATTTCACGAAAAGGACAACGGCGACGAACGCAAGAAGCCAAGCCGCAAGCCGGGGAACCCACTGCTTCGCCGGGATCTTTGCAATGGCCGTTGCATCAAACCCTGTGTCGGTTTCCGGAACCGATTCCTTCGGCTCCTCCGTGTGTTTCTTTCGCAGAAGATTGCGAAACAACTCCGGCATCCCAGAGAGAAAAAAGCCCGCCACTGCGATAGCCGTTCCCAAAACCAGAAGAACCACCAGATCACGGGTATGGGGAGAGAGGGTGGTCGTGCTCTCCTCCGGCGCCTCCGGGTCGTATTTCACGGTGATGACATCCCCCACCAAACGGGGCGATGACAGCTGTCCCGATTTGCCGGTATAGGTTTCCCCATTCACTGTATACTCGTATACGAGGGTGTAATAGGTACTGCTTCTGTTACCGCTCCCGTGGGAGCGGACGACATGGCTGGAGACATCCGTGACCGTTGCCTGCGTGGTGAGCCAGTCATTCTGGCGGGATTGCTCTGCATAGTCCTTGATCCCGTTCACGATCAGGCCGATGCCCACGATCAGCATCACATAGCCCATGAGCCGGAAGTAAAGCGGAAATTTTCTATTTTGTTTTCTCCACATTCTTAATTCCTATGCCTCCTTGCTTCGCTCCATCAGCGCCTCCATTTCCCGCTGAAACAGAGCCTTATCATGCAGAATCTTATGCTTCGTACCAGTGGAGTCTGTGCTCCTTCATCAGATGGAAATTACAAAAAATACCATCAGGTTATAGAAAAAGTGCATCCCGGCGCAGATGTAAAAGGCATTGTCCCGGCGGAATATCTGCCGGACCAGCAGGGCGGCCAGCCGGAAGGCAAAGGCGATGACCACCTGCTTCACGCTGCCGTTCATCGCCCAGTGTACCCCGGCAAACAGCGCGGCCGCAGCCGCCATGCTCCACACGGCTTTCCCTCTGAACAGCCGCATCAGGGTGTCGTACAGGTAGTAGTTGAAATACGCCTCCTCAGCCAATGCAACGATCATCTGCACCAGGATGAAGCCGGCGACATTCTGTATGCCCAGCCGGGGAAACAGCGAAATGTCCTCGAACAGCATGGCGACGCCCGCGAAAACCACCGCCAGCAGGCACCCCAGCCCCAGTCCCGTCAGAACCTGCCGGACCACGTTGGCGGCGGTCCGCTTCAGCCTGAAGAGGTCCGTGTCGAAGTCCCGGCGCATATAGGCGGCGCTCAGCCCCAGCACAAGGCCGTTGAAGGCCATGTAAAACAGGTTGGGCAGGCTGGCCGCGCGGCTTGTAAGAAAAAGCGCGGACAGATAGACCAGCAGGAGCACCGCATGGTGCGGCAGGCAGTGTTTTGGCAGTGCTTTCATGTTCCCTTACCTCCGCAGATAGCCGGTCTCCGCCAGAATTTCGTTGATCTCCGTCAGAGAATCCGGCGAACAGGCATAAATCAGCGTGTCACCCCGGAACAGCACCAGATAGTACACGCCGTCCGCCACTATGGTGAACATCCTGCCGCCGCCCGAGAGGGCGGTCTCGTGGCTTTCCCGCGCCCTGGGCTCCAGGTCCGGGGCCGTCTCATAGGATATCTGGTTATACACCAGGTCCACCGTTTTATCGTCGGCGTAGCGATAGCACTCCACCCGACTGCCGCCCTTTGCCCCGGCGATGGCCTGGGTGAGCTTGTTCCGGTCGATCCGCCCATAGGACAGGGATACGTCCGCCGTTTCGTACCCCTTTTCCTGCAGAATCTGCGCAAAATGCACCGGGTCCGGCGTCTCCGTCCGCCCGGAGGCCGCGCCGCTTCCAAAGATATACAGGATCGCCAGAAGGACGCCCACCGGCACGGCGGCGTGAGCCGCCGTTTTTCCCGGGTGCGCCCGGCTGTATGCCCGCTCCGCCTGGTGCTTTTCCCGGAGCTTCTCCGCTGCGGCGGGGTCCAGGGGATGGATTCGCCTGTAGAGCGCGCCCCCGGCGGCCAGAACCAGGTTGACGGCAAGCAGGATGCAGTTGCCGGTCATGGCGAAGGACACCCGGTCCGGGCTGGCGTACACCCGGCTCAGGAGGTACATGGCCGCCACACTGGGGAGGACGGCCGCCACCTGCATCCACATAAATCGGATGGACTTTTCCGGGTCGGTGCTGTGCTCATTGAAGAAATTGACGTAATACCACCAGTTCCGTTTTCTCCTGACGGACGTTGGGCTGATGCCGGAGGTGGTTTTCAGAAATTCCATATAGGTCATCCCGGTCAGATGCACGGCCTCCTGGGTCATCCAGTGGGTGCAGAGCAGGTTGACCGGCACCAGGAGAATGGAAAACAGGATACAGATCGCCTGGGTATTCACGATAGATCACGCCTTTCTTATGCCTTCTCCTCCAGATAGTGAAGCGCCTGCACATACAGGTCATATTTTTTGGCCCGCACGCCGCCAAGACGGCTGGCATCCATGTTGTGCCTGAGATCAGCCGCCTTGACCTTCCGCGCAATGGGGTCCTCCGCCAGGGCCTCGACATAGTCCATATAGGGCACGCCGTCCCCGTGGGTCAGCAGGCGAAGGGCATGAATGACGGATGCCGGAAAGCCCGCCCTTTCCAGGCCATCCAGCGAGTACCGGTCGCCGTGATCCTCGATGACATCGTGCAGCAGGGCCGTGCAGACGGATTCCTCGTCCTCCATCTGCGCGGCCAGGTAAAACGGATGGAACACATACGGATATCCCCCCTTGTCCACATCGTCCTTGTGGGCATCATACATGATGCTGCACGCTCTCCTTACAAGTTCGGAATAGACCATGAACCCGCAGCTCCTTTTCATATCAGACTTTTTAGCAGTTTTTAGTATAACAAATCAGAGGAAAATTTGCAACGGTATCCGCTTCATCCGCCGGAGCTCCAAAAAACCTGCTTCCTATCAGAAGCAGTTTTTCTGGAGCTGCTGGGCGGATTCGAACCGCCGACCTCATCCTTACCAACTCAAGCCATGCAAAAAAGCTTGAAATGATTCTTCTGATATTATCAAGTGTCACTTTTCCGGCATTACTTTCATTTTCGTAATCCGAAATGTACGCTCTGATATCATTAGTTTCAACTTGTCTTACAGATTTATCTATTCTTACAATCATCTTAGCATAGAGTAGTTCTGTAATATTTCAATGATCTTTCTGAGCAGCCTTCTACTTGCTTAGCCGATAAAAATAGCTTTAAAAGTTCGTCATTGGATTGTTGTGAATCGTCTCTATTTTCAGCAAGCATAGGAATACCAAGAAGATAAAAGTTATCTTCAACTTCATTGAGGAAATACATATTCCAAGTAACGTAAAAACGGCATAGCCGAGGGTTACGACTATGCCGATATTTTACAGGATTATAAATCCCTTATTGAGTTGCCTTTTATAACTCTCCCTTTTTTGATTCTGCGGCAGGTCTGGCTCCCAAGAGCGCTTTGCGAAGTGTCTCAGTGCTGGTGTGGTCATATATCCTGGTGAGCATCTTCAGGCCGCTGTGTCTCAGCAGTCGTGCTACCATGTAGGGATCAATGCCTTGTGCGATCCAAAGAGTGGCTCTGGTATGACGCAGCTCGTGGGGTGAAAGCTCTGGTATGTCGGGGATGCTCCCGATGAAGCCGCTGCATGAAGGGGCGGAATACGCGGTTTGCCCAGTTGTTGGGGTTGTAAGGCTTTGCCAACGCCCATTGATCAGCTTACAAAGAATTATCTCGGCCTTCGCGTATCATTCGCCCGTCTCTCGCCGGGCGGAAGCATCTGCGGTGTCACCGCTTGTCGTGCTGCGCACAGCAGTCCGATAAGTTGCAGAAATCATACATCCCGCCTGTATCAAGAAGTCACATTCTTTGAACAGACGGGATTTTTGTATTTATATAAGGTATAACAATGATCGAATCACATGAGAGTATGACCGCGAAGCTGTGCGCCTTCGCAAGAGCATACCATTCGACCTATGCCCGGAAATCGGGAAAACGCTTTATCCGGAGTGCCATGCCGGCATAAACAAAACCACCTGCCAAGCGGGTGGCTATGTTTATGCTGCTTTCTGGCAGGAGGACAGATGCGCTCTGTTTTTGCGTGCAGTCCTTGCCGTTAGCAGAACGGCTCCAGTTGAAAGGCCAGCTCCGTGCGGCCCACAACGGCGTGATGGTTGTTGTAAAGGTTTTTGTCGTGATAGCGGGGCAGAGAACAGGCTTCCTCCGGCGTGATGACGCCGAGCTGGGTGAGAACCGAGAGGATGGCATACGGGACGATGGAGGAGGCGCCGTCCTCCATTTTGAGGGCAATGCCGATCCCCTTATCTTTGATGCCCACGGCATAGAATGCGCTGGCACCCGATTTGCAGAAGATGCGGTCGCCGAAGGCGGCCATCAGCTGCGTGCAGATGCGATCGGTCCCTGCCACCATTTCCGGATGTGCTGTCATGGCGGACGTGATGCGCCGGATGACAGCGGCCCGGGTGGGGGCGAAAAGCGTGGGGAGAGACATACGGGCGTAGCCCTGTGCCAGCCGGTAAAGGGGCAGCGCGTGGACCGGAACGCCGCAGCCGTCCACGGCCAACTGGACTTCGGAGGTCTCTACGCCGCACATTTCAGCGAACACCGAGAGGATACGCTGCTGAACAGGGTGCTCCAATGCAGTATAGTTCTCCAAAGACTCCCCGAAATGGCGGGCGGTAATGAGCATACCGGCGTGCTTTCCGGAGCAGTCGCAGTAGATGGGCGCCCGGGGAATACCGGCAATCTTCAAGGCGTCCTCGGCAGGGACATACATGGGGTATTCTGCCCCGCAGCATAGCTGATCGGGGGAGAGCCCTGCCTTGTGCAGAATGCTCTCCACGGCCTTTACATGAAAGGGCTCCCCGTTATGGGAGGAGCAGATGACGGCCAGCTCCTGCGGGGTAATGCCATAATGCTCCAGCGCACCGCTCTCTGCCACGGGAATTGCCTGAAGGGGCTTGGCGGAAGAGCGGGCAAACGTAAGACGTTCCGGATCACCGAGCTTCCAAAGTATCCGGCCTGTGTGATCCGTTACCGCGATATGTCCCCGATGGATCTGATCCACCAGCTCACCGCGGTATTGATAGGCAATAACAGCCATAGCATATACCTCCGTTTCTTAAATCACAAAGTAGAAAAAGCGCAGCACATCACCGTAATCATCGGCATCAAAGGCCACGGTGGTGGGAGAGATGAGGCTGGCGCCGGGATAGTGGGAGCATCCATAGGCGTCATAATGATGTACATAGGTGACCTCCACGTGGAAGTGATCGGGAAGTGCCGGAGGTGTGGCTGTTTTTGCCGCCGCCACAGCCTTGGCCATCATGCCTTCGATCTCTTCGCGGACAAGCTCCGGGGTCTTTGTCAGAACGCCGTAGCCGTGGCCGGATTTGGTCGGTACGGTCAGCAGGCCGGGTACGGTGCGCGCCGCAGCCGCGCACATCCCCTCGTCGCCGCTGGCGAATAGGGTGGGAACGCCCCGGTAAGCGGCGGCATGGGCGTACATCTCGAATTCTCCCCACAGCGCGCCATTGACCATAAGGCGGAAAATGCGGGAGCTTACCATCGTGTGGGACGTGGGATTTCCGGGGGCAGAGGCAGCATCGTGAAAGCCGACCATCAGCACACCGTCATAGCTCTCGTCAAAAATACCGGTAAGGCCCACAATATCGTGGGTGATCCCCCGAAGGAGACGGGCGTCTCTGGGGAGCAGGGCGCAGTCGATGTTGCAGCCATCTCCGTGCATATCCTCTATGACGACCTCATCGGCTCCGCCGGAGAAAAGCCCGCGGGCCGCGGCGGCGGCCTCTAACGCCATTTCCCGCGCCATAGGCGCATAGCAGGCGTTAGCCGAACGAGCCTCGTCCCAGCAGGCCAAAGACGCCACACCTTCAATGTCACAAAGAATGTAAAATTTCATGCTTGAGCCCTCCTTTATCAGAAGCGTAATCATAATAAATGCAGAGACATGGGGATCAGGAAGTATTGGGCAAAATGTCTGGGATCCGCCAATACCTGCTGTTAAATTGGATGTGCTTGGCCGGTCGCTTTACACGTCGAGACGTCAGAGCGTCCCGCTTGCGGGTAAAGCACCGCGGCGGAAGTTCATGACGTTTCGCTGCGGATACGCCGCAGGTAGCGGTAGACCGTTGGTTCGGAGATGTGCAGCTCCCTGGCGACCTGCCCGACGGAGCCCTTGGTCTGGAATACCCCCTGCGCTTCCAGAGAGCGGAGTATATCCAGCTTGTCGGCGGTATGCATGGCATTGGAGGGAATACCATAGCCGAGGATGGTGGAGTGGATCAGATTGCTGGACAGCTCCGGGATGGAATCGTCCAGGTCTTCGGTATAGGCGGAGCTCTCCTCCTCTTGCGGAAGAGAAAAGGAATGGAGCAGGTTGGAGAGATGCTCCGAGAGCACCAAAATATCCTCCACATCATGGTTCACGCAAATCAGTCCCACCAACTGGCCCTTTTCCTTAATGAAATAGGTGGAAGAGACGAAACGCTTGCCTCCCCGGGTACGGCCCTCATAGTTGGCCACATAGTCGTGCTCCTTATAGGCTCCGGTTCGCAGCAGTTCCTTGGCCAACTCCGTCATGGGGTCACCCACGCGGCGGCCGCTGAGATGCTCGTTGCAGGCGGCAATCACCGAGCGCTCCGGCGTGGAAACGTCGTGGAGGATGATCTCATAATTCTTCCCGCAGATCTCCCCCATGAATTTCACCAAGGGAATGTATCGCTCAAGACTGGCGTAGTTGCTCACTGTATCCCTACTTTCTCAACAATAATCCTTGCCTGATAAAAAACTGTTACATGGCGCTGCTGAAAATCAGTATATCAAAAATAAATGGATAAATCAACACCTAATATACTGGAAAGCGGCGGGGATATAACATTTTTTTTGCAGAGCGAGGCGAAAAGAGCCTTCAAGGCAGCGATTTAGACAAAAATTTATCAGACTTCTTGGCATTTATGCAGGGTTGACAAGAGCAGTGTGATAAATTATAATCAGGGGTATAACAAAGTTATCAGAAGGGAGGCTCAAGGTCACCCCCCGCATTCTATTTTTAAGGAGGTATTTGTAATGGAAGCTGCAAACTACGGTATCTTGTCATTGATTCCCCTTGCGCTTACCCTGCTGCTGGCATTTTGGAAGAAGGACGCGGTCTTTGCCCTGTTCATGGGCTGTCTCTCCGGCGTTCTGCTGCTGGGGCATGACCCCGCCTTCGGCTTCTCCGCTCTGGCGAAGGAGGCTCTGGGCAACGAGGACTTCATCTGGATCCTGCTGATCCAGGTATTCATCGGCATTATGATCGCGTTCTTCATGAAGGCGGGCGTGGTCAAGGCGTTCGCGGAGATGATCGCCGGAAAGGTGAAATCCCCCCGCAGCGTGAAGCTGGCCACCTGGTTCATCGGTCTGTTCACCATCGACGACTACATGAGCCCCCTGCTGCGCGGCGTGGTCATGCGTCCCCTGACCGATGAGATGCGCGTGCCCAGAGAGAAGCTGGCCTTTATCCTCGACTCCACCTGCGCCTCCGTGTGCACCCTGATGCCCTTTATGGCATGGGGCGCCTACGTGGCCGGTCTGGTGGCGGATCTGGGCGGCCCTGTGACATCCAATGAGCAGGGCGTAAGCGTCTACATCAGTGCCATCCCCTTTAACTTCTACGCGATTCTGATGGTGCTCATCACGCTGCTCTCCGCACTGGAGATCTTCCCCGACTTCGGGCCTATGCGCAAGGCGGAGCAGCGCGCCCGCACCACCGGCAAGCTGCTGCGTGACGGCGCCGTCCCCATGATGGGCACCGAGCTGGAGGAGCTGCAGAAGGGCAATGACAGCGACGTAAAGCCCAACGTCATGCTGGACTTCCTGGTCCCCATCATGATCCTGGTAGCCACCGCCATCTGGACGTACATCGCCAAGGGCGGCGTGAAGATCCTGGAGTGCTTCATCATCACCGTGATCTACATGGCCATTGAGCTGAGCATCCGTAAGGTATTCAAGAGCGTGACCGATCTGGTGAACACCGCCGTGCAGGGCATGAAGAGTGTCATGTCCGCCACGCTGATCCTGGCCCTGGCCTACTGCATCAACACCATCACCAAGTCCATGGGCGCAGCCGACTTCCTGCTGGGTGTCTGCGAGAGCTGGATGACCCCCGCCCTGTTCCTGTCTGTGGCCTTCATCGCGGGCGCCGTGATCTCTTTCTTCACTGGCTCCTCCTGGGGCACCTTCGCCATCTGCATTCCCATCGCTGTTCCCATGGCTTACTCCTTCACCGGCGGTCAGCTGGGTACGCTGGTCTACGCCGCTGTGGGCGCCGTTGTCAGCGGCGGTCTGTTCGGCGATCATTGCTCCCCCGTTTCCGACACCACGGTGCTCTCCTCTCTGGGCGCTGCCTGCGACCACATTGACCACGTCCGCACCCAGCTCCCCTATGCGCTGCTGGCGGCGGCAGTGTCCATCATTCTGTGGATCGTCGTTGCAATGGTTGGTGGCGCTGCATGAGATACGATTTTGATACCCCCATCAATCGCAGAAATACCTTCTCCTTTAAGTGGGACTGCGATATGGATTATTTCGGCCGGGACGATGTGATCCCCATGTGGGTGGCGGACATGGATTTTGCCTGCGCCCCCTGCATCGTGGAGGCCGTACAGAAGCGCGCCGCCCACCCGGTTTACGGCTACGGCGTGCGCCAGCAGCCCTATTATGACGCGGTGATGGGCTGGCTGAAAAAGCGCCACGGCTTTGAGGTCAACTATGAGCATCTGGCCTTTGCACCTCCCGGCGTGATCTACGCCATGAACGTGGTGCTGCGCATCCTCACCAAGCCCGGCGACAGGGTCATGGTACCCATGCCCAACTACGACCCGCTGTTTGACATGGTCACCCGGGGCGGCCGGAAGCTGGTAGAGACGCCGCTGGTCTGGAAGGATGGACGCTACACCTTCGACTTCGCCGACATGGAGGCCAAGGCTGCCTCCGGCGTGAAGGTACTGGTGCTCTCCAGCCCCCACAACCCCACCGGCCGGGTATGGACCCGTCAGGAGTTGGAGGGCGTGGCGGAGATCTGTCTGCGGCACAACATCTTCATGCTGGTGGACGAGATCCACTGCGACTTCGTGCCGCCGGAGCATCCTCACACCACCTTTGGCCTGCTGGGCGAGGAGGTACTGCGCCATTCCATGGTCTGCTACTCCTCCAACAAGGGCTTCAATCTGGGCGGACTGGGTATGGCCACTCTCGTGCTGGCAGACGACGACCTGCGGTGCAAGTTCAACGAGGAGATGTCCATTGCCCAGACACGGCTGGACAACATCTTCGGCATGGCAGCCCTCATAGCCGCCTACAACGACGGCGAGGAGTGGCTGGATCAGGCCATCGCCTACGTCTCCGACAACAAGGCGTATCTGGAGCAGTTCCTGCGGGAGCGCATTCCTCAGATCCGCATGATCCCCTCCGAGGGCACCTATCTGGTCTGGCTGGACTGCTCCCAGCTGCCCTACCGGGGCATGGCCCTGGAGCACTTCATGATCAACGAGGCCAAGGTGGCGTTCTGCGCCGGCTATGAGTTCGGCGAGCAGGGAGAGGCCTTCCTGCGCATGAACGTGGCCTGTCCCAGGTGTACCCTGACAAAGGCTCTGGAGCAGATGGAAAAGGCGATCAACGGTCTGTCGCTTCAGTGATACCTGTAAACGACGCACCTTGTGAGATAAGAAATTTTTTAAAGGAGAAACAGCTATGAAAAAGAGAACCATCGCAATGTTCCTGTCCGTAGCTCTGTGTCTCTCGGTGGCCTTGACCGGCTGTGGGGCAGACAAATCGCAGCAGAGCAATCCCTCTGATGACGGCAAAAAGAGCCTGACCATCGCGGTGCTGAATGACGTTGTCTCGCTGGACCCCGCGGTAAAGGACAGCGCCATCGAGATGCAGATGGCGTCTCACCTGTACGACCCTCTGGTGGACTATGATGCAAATATGAACAAGAGGCCCGGTCTGGCAGAGAGCTGGACTGTTCTGGATGACGGCGTGACGTGGGAGTTCAAGCTCCGCCAGGGCGTGAAGTTCTCCAACGGAAACGACTTCAATGCCGATGACGTGGTCTTCAGCTTTGAGCGCATCCTCAACGATCCTACTCTGGAGATGGGCGTGTATCTCATGCGTCTTCAGGAGGTCAAGAAGGTGGATGATTACACCGTGCAGCTGGTGACCAAGATCCCCTATCCCGTGTTTGCCGGCAGCCTGATCCATATCATGATGCTTGACAAGGAGACCTGTGAGGGACTTACCAGCGAGGAGATCTCCGCGAACCCCGTGGGTACCGGCCGGTATCGTCTGGTGGAGCATGTAAAGGAATCCTATATCAAGCTGGTCCGCAACGACGAGTATTGGGGCGAGCTGCCTGATGCAGAGATTGTGGAGTTCCGCGTGATCGCCAATGCAGCTACCCGCACCACCGCTCTCATCAACGGAGAGGTGGACTTTATCTCCAACATCCCTGTGATGGACGTGAACCGCCTGGAGAACGACCCCAACGTCCAGGTCATTACCAATCCCAGCCTGTCCTGCAACTACATGGGCTTTGATCAGCTCAATGAGCATGGCTCTGCCGGCACCGACGATCCCAACCCGCTCCTCAATGTGAAGGTTCGTCAGGCCATTTACCACGCCATTGACATTCAGACGATCGTCGATACCGTCATGAACGGCTACGCCACCGTGGCCAACTCCTATATGCCCAGCATCTGTGTGGGATATAATGCCGATGCAGAGCGTCCCGCCTACGATCCCGAGCTTGCCAAGCAGCTTTTGGCGGAGGCTGGCTATCCCGATGGCTTCTATCTCCGCATCGATGCCCGCAACGACAGTGACGTGAACGCCGATCAGGTGTCTCAGGCCATTGCCAGCTATCTGGAGAAGGTGGGCATCCAGGCCGAGGTGAACCTGCTGCCTCGCGCCTCCTTCTATGAGAAGACAAGCGCAGAGAACCTCCAGTCCTCCTTCTTCATGGCGGGCTGGGGCGACAGCTCCGGCGAGGGCATGGTCATCTTCAACGATATGCTCTATACCTACGACGGCAAGCCCGGCATGGGCGAAGGCAACCGGGGCCATTACAGCAATGCCGAGGTGGATGCTCTGCTGGATCAGGCATCTGTTGAGCCCGATCAGGCCAAGCGTGCAGCGCTGGTGGAGCAGGTGGATCAGATCGCCCGGGACGAGGCCGCCTACATCCCCCTGTTCTTCAAGCACAATATCTTCGGCGTGCGCGCCGGCATTCAGTACACCCCCAGTTGCGATGACCATATTCTGGCTTGGGACTTCACCTTCTAAGCGTACATAAGAACAGTCAATGGGAGGAGGCAGAAGGGGATCTTCCCTTCTGCCTCCCGCCAAAAGGGTGTAAGCCCGTAAATGAGGTGTTACCGTGTTCAAGTATTTCCTGAAGCGGCTGGCGCAAATGCTAGTTACACTTTTCATTGTGTCCATTCTGGTATTTGTTCTGGCCAACTTTATTGGCGATCCCGTCAATATGCTGGTCTCGCCCAAGGCCCCGCCTGAGGTTCGAGAGCAGGTTCGAGAAGAACTGGGGCTCAACAGGCCGATCCTGGAGCAATATGTATCGTTTGTTACCAATGCGTTCAAGGGGGATTTCGGCAAGTCCTATATCTATAAGGTGGACGTGCTCTCTCTGATTGCCCAGCGGGTACCTGCTACGCTGGAGCTGGTTTTTGTATCAGTCGTGCTGGCGCTCGTTATCTCTATCCCACTGGGCGTATATGCGGGCGCTTTTCCCAAACGAAAATCCAGCACATTGGTGATGGGAGGCTCCATTCTGGGCATTTCCCTGCCATCCTTCTTCATTGGCATCATGCTGATCTACATCTTCTCTCTGAAGCTGCACTGGTTCCCCTCCTCGGGACGGGGCGCGACCGTTCCGTTCCTGGGGATGGATTTCAGCCTGTTTGCGCCCGGTGGACTTAAGTACATCATCCTGCCGGCCTTTACGCTGTCTGTGACCAACATCGCGTCTCTGGTGCGCCTTACCCGCGCCGGTGTGATGGAGAATATGCGGCAGGATTATATCAAATTTGCCCGAGCCAAAGGTGTGTCTACCCGGAAGGTCCTCTTTGGACACGCCCTGAAAAATGCCTTGATCCCGGTTATTACGGTGTTCGGTATGGAAATCGGTTCCCTTATCGCCTTTACGACGGTGACGGAAACCATCTTCTCCTGGCCGGGACTCGGCAAGCTTCTCATCGACTCCATTAACTCGGTGGATCGGCCGGTCATTGTGGCCTATCTGATCCTGACTACGGTGTTGTTTGTGTTTATCAATTTTGTGGTCGACCTTCTGTATACAGTCATCGACCCGAGAATCCAATTCAGGTGATGCGCTATGGGTGAAATGAAAAAAAGGGGCGCGGCCCCCAACAAGAGCTTGCTTCGGCGCATTGCTGAGTCTGAGTTCTTTCACAATTACAAGCGCAGTCCGTCCGCTATCGTCGGTACGGTGATCGTGGTACTGGTACTGTTCATTGCCCTTTTCGGGCCGTTGTTTGCTCCGCAGAACCCCTATGATGTAGCCTCTCTTTCCCTCACGGATTCCTACAAACCGCCTGCATGGGAGGCGGGAGGTGACGCCCGGTTTATTTTCGGTACCGACAGTCAGGGACGGGATATTTTCAGCTCTCTTATTTACGGAAGCCGTATCTCCCTCTTTATCGGCGTTGTAGGTACGCTGCTGGCCTGCGCCGTAGGTATCACGCTGGGACTGATTTCGGGCTATTTTGGCGGGAGAGTAGACGCTGTCATCATGCGTTTGGCAGATATCCTGCTCTCTTTTCCCGATATCCTCGTGGCACTCTTCATCATGACCATGTTTGGACGGGGTGTAAGCAAGCTGCTGGTCGTATTTACGATCATCGGATGTGTCACATACATCCGTACCGTCCGCGCCGAGGTGCTGACGGTGAAGCAGATGGAATATGTAGATGCGGCCAGAGTCATCGGTATCCCCAATATCCTGATCATCGCCAAGCATGTGCTGCCCAACGTAATGACAACCGTCATCGTTATTTCCACGATGAAGGTGGGCGGCCTTATTCTGGCGGAAGCCACGCTGAGCTTTCTGGGCGCAGGCGTTCCGGTCACGGAACCCTCTCTGGGCATGCTGGTCAAGAACGGCTTCGACGTGCTGTTCAGCGGATACTGGTGGATCGCGGTGATGCCGGGTCTCTACATCATGCTGATCGTGTTTGGAATCAATCTTTTGGGAGATTTCCTGCGCGATGAGTTCAATCCTAAGCTGAAGTAAGGGGGGAGCGAGATGAGCGAAACACTGCTGCAGGTGGAAAACCTGCGAACCTATTTCCACACTTTCCGCGGTGTAGTCAAGGCGGTGGACGGCATTAGCTTTTCCCTGGATGAGGGACAGGTGCTGGGCATCGTGGGCGAGTCGGGCAGCGGCAAATCCGTTAGCAGCTTTTCCATTCTGAAATTGATCGAACCGCCCGGTGTGGTGGAATCGGAGAAAATTCTTTTCCAAGGCGAGGACATCAGCAAAAAGAGCGAACGGGAAATGATGAAAATCAGAGGCAAGGCGATCTCCATGATGTTCCAGGATCCGATGACCTCCCTAAATCCGCTCTATACCATTGAGAAACAGATTACCGAGATGCTGGACCTCCACCAGAAGCAGATGACCAAGCAGGAAAAGCATGCGCGCTGTGTGGAATTGCTGCATATGGTGGGTATCCCCAATCCTGAGGATCGGCTGAAATCCTACCCCCATCAGTTTTCTGGCGGTATGCGGCAGCGGGTCATCATTGCGATCGCTCTGGCTGCCAACCCGAAGCTCATCATCGCCGATGAGCCTACCACCGCCCTGGATGTGACCATACAGGCGCAGATCCTCAAGCTCATGGATAAGTTGGTGAAGGAGCAGGGCGCTTCTCTCATTCTGATCACCCATGACTTGGCGGTGGTTTCCCAGATGGCGGATCGTATCATCGTGATGTACTGCGGCAAAATCGTGGAAAGCGGCTCCCGGGATGACGTGATCCACCGTCCCAGCCATCCGTATACTGAGGGACTTCTTAATTCCATCCCCAGAATGGGAGAGGAGCAAAAACGCCTGGAGTCCATTCCGGGTATGGTCCCCAGTATGCTGGATCTGCCCCAAGGATGTTACTTCGCTCCCAGATGCAAATACTGCCAGGATATTTGCCGTACCGTGACGCCTGAAAACCATGAGGTGAGTCCGGGGCATTGTGCGGCTTGCCACTTTCCGCTGACAGGAGGCGAGAGCCATGAGTAAGATTCTTCAGGTGGAGAATTTGGTGCAGGAGTTCAATCTGACCAAGGATTTTCTGGATAAGGTAAAATTCAAAAACGGCCATTTTTCACTGGAAAATCGGGTGGTCCATGCGGTCAACAATGTCAGCTTTGATGTGGAGCAGGGCGAGGTGTTCAGCCTGGTGGGAGAGTCCGGATGTGGAAAGTCTACCACGGCCCGCACCATCATCAAGCTGATCGAGCCAAAGTCCGGCAAGATCATATTCGACGGACGCGATATCACCCGGCTCAAGCCGCAGGAGATGCGCCCCATCCGTCGGGAGATGCAGATGATCTTTCAGGATCCCTATGCCTCCCTGAATCCCCGGCAGAAGATCATGGAGATCCTCACAGATCCGATGCTGTTCCACAAGCTGTGCAGCAGCAAGGCGGAGGCGCAGGAGAAGGCGATCCATCTGTTGGAGCGTGTTGGACTCAGCTCTGAGCAAGCCAACCGGTATCCGCATCAGTTTTCCGGTGGTCAGCGTCAGCGCATCGGCATAGCCCGGGCGTTGGCGGTCGAGCCTAAATTTATCATAGCGGATGAGCCGGTATCTGCTTTGGATGTGTCCATTCAGGCTCAGATCTTGAACATTCTTATGGATCTGAAGGATGAATTTCATTTCTCCTATCTGTTCATCGCACACGATCTGAGCGTGGTCAAGCACATCAGCGACAGTTTGGGTGTCATGTATCTGGGAACTATTGTGGAACGGGCCCCGAAGCGGCTGCTGTTCTCCAACCCGGTTCACCCCTATACCAAGGCGCTTTTTTCCTCTGCACCGACGATTGATGAGGGCAATATTGCCGAATCTCAGGAGTTGCGTGGAGAGATTCCCAGCCCGATCCATCTGCCCTCCGGCTGTCCCTTCCATGACCGCTGTCCTGTGGCTTGCCCGGACTGCGCACGGGAGGTCCCGGAACTCAAAGAGGTAGAGCCCGGACACTTCGCAGCCTGTCATCTGCTGTAAAAAAGGGGATTTAGCGCGGGTGGATCACCTCGCACATCCCTGCGGGGGCGGCTATGCCGCCCCCGCTTTTTGATTAACTATCATGGAATAGACCATAAGGAGGAAGGAAAAATGGAACTGCAACTTGTGAAAAAGTATGACGCCAGAGCATGGGACGGTGTGGTGGTCCCGCTGGGAGAAGGCAACCTGAACAGCTATCAGGGTCCTTGGGAGCAGGAGCTTGCCGCAGTTCGTGCCTCGGGACGGTTTGAAGGGAAAACCGGTGAGATTTTCCGCTTTTCTGTTCTTTCAGGGGGCGTGCTGACCCAAATTTTCCTGCTGGGTCTGGGGAAAGACTGGAGCCTGGAGCAGGTGCTGGAGAGCTGTGCCAAGGTGTATCGTCAGTGTCAGGAGCTGGATCTGCGTGCGGTGTGTACCGATCTGCGGGGCGTGTATCCGCAGTTCACGCCGGCGCTCTTCCAAAAGGCGGCAGAGGCTGCCGCTCTTACCGGCTACCGTTTTGACAAGTACAAGACGACCCCCGCGGCGCCGGGGATCGAAACGGCTGCGTTTCTCTGCGAGACGCCGGAGCGCTACGAGGCCGCCTTGGTGGAGGCGGAGGTATCTGCTGAGGCCACCTGCATCGCACGGGATCTGATCAATGAGCCCCCCACGGTGCTTACCCCCGCCAAGCTGGCGCAGGCGGCACAGGATCTTTTTAAGGAGACGCCTGTGAAGGTGACCGTTTACGGCAGAGATGAGGTAGAGCGCATCGGACTCACCGCTTTTCTGGAGGTCGGAAAGGGCTCGATTCACGAGCCTAAGCTCATTGTCATGGAATATACCGGCGCGCAGGACGTGGAGAGCCGCTTGGGGCTGATCGGCAAGGGCCTTACCTACGACAGCGGCGGATACTCCCTCCAGTCGTCTGAGTTTATGGAAACCATGCAGCATGATATGAGCGGCGCGGCCGCTGTGATGGCCGCCCTGTGGGCGACGCAGAAGCGGGGCCTTCGGATCAATATTACCGGCGTGGTGGCGGCTTGCGAGAATAAGCTCTCCGCCACGGCCTATGTGCCGGGCGATGTGATCCGCTCCATGTCCGGGCGGTATATTGAGGTGAACAACACCGATGCCGAGGGCCGCATCACTCTGGCCGACGCCGTGACGTATACCAAGCAGTGCTGCGGCGTGGATCGCATCGTGGATATTGCCACACTCACCGACGGTATCCAGACGGCGCTGGGAAATCGCCGCTGCGGAGCCTTTACCAATAACCGGGCCCTGACCGCGCAGGTGGAGAAGGGCGCCGCCGCAGCCTGCGAGCGGATGTGGGAGCTGCCCTGTGACGAGAATCTCCGCCGGGTGCTGGACTCCCGTGTAGCCCATCTGAAAAACAGTGCGATGGGCTCCAGCGTGGGTGGATATGCCACGGTGGGCGCCATGTTCGTGAAGGAGTTTGTCGAGGAGACGCCTTGGATCCACTTGGATATCGGCGGTACCGCTTGGACCACCGAATGTGAGGGGATCTATACAAAGGGCGGTATTGGATTTGGCACGCGGATGCTTTATGAGACGTTCAAGGTAATGGAGAAGGAGGGGACTCAGGTATGAAAAAGCTGGCGTTGACGGATTTTGCCAAATATCGGTATCCTTCTGCACTGGAGCTGTCTCCGGACAGCAGATATCTGACCTTTGCACTCAAGGATGTCGACAGGGAAGGAGACGGCTACCGGTGGAATCTGTGGCTGTATGATCTGGAGCGCAGGGAGAGCCGGCAGATCACCCAAGGAGACGACCAGCGGAAGGCTGTTTGGGAGGATAACACCCATATTCTCTATAAAACCACGGAGCCGGACGAAGCGCTGCGGGCGCGGGGCTTCGAGGAAGAGTGGACGGTGTATCACCGCCTGAATGTATGTACAGGTGAAGATCGCGAGGCGTTCCGTCTCCCCATGTCCGTATCCGGGCTTTGGAAAATGGACGAGGGCCGTTATGTTTTCACGGGCGAGACCCATTTGGACCGGCCGAATCTTCTGGAGCTGACGGGAGAGGCGCTGGAGAAGGAGCTCGTTCGCCGTCAGCAGACCAGGGGCTATAAGGTTTTGACGGAGCTGCCCCTGTGTGAAAACGGGGTTGGGATGTTTAATCAGACCAGAAACACGCTGTTTCTCTATCTGGAGGCTGCCGGAGAATATCGCCGGATCACGCCGGAGGACTATGATGTGAATCATGTGAATGTCCGTCCCGGTCAGGTGCTCTTCACTGCGTTTCCCTTCCGGGATGTGAAGCCGGTCACCGAGGGAATGTATCGCTGGGATGCGGAGCGGAACGAGACGGAGACGCTGATCACGCCCGACAAATACAGCATCGACTATGTGGGGCATTTGGGCCGGAAGGCGCTCTGCCTGGGGCTGGTCATGCGGGACTACGGCGTGTACGAGCACCCCACATTCTTTGTGGTGGACGAAAAGGGCGAGGAAAATCTGGGCCGCTATGACCGCCGGGTCAACTCCGAGGTGGTCACCGACTGCTTCTCCGGCGCCGTCACAGGACAGAGAATGGTGGGTGAGACGCTGTATTTTCTCAACACGGACGGCGTGGGTTCTGGCTTGTGTATGTGGACGCGGGAGACCGGTGTGCAGACGCTCTTCGGCGGCGACGACTACCTTATTGATTTCGATACCAAGGACGGAAAGAGGTTTCTCTTCTCTGCGGCTGTGGGTCTGAAGCTCCCGGAGGTGTACCTTTGGGATGGCGGCCAACTGGAGCAGCTGACGGATTTCAACGGGTCTGCACTGGAGGGCGTGACCATTTCCGTACCCGAGCGGCTTACCTTTACCAATACCGACGGCGTGGATATCGACGGCTTCGTGATGAAGCCGGTGGGATACGAGCCGGGCAAACGATATCCGGGCATCCTTCATATTCACGGCGGGCCGAAGATGGTATTTGGCCCGGGCTTCCACCATGAGATGCAGCTTTGGGCGGCCTCCGGCTTTTTCGTATGCTACTGCAACCCCAGAGGAAGCTGCGGCAAGGGAAATGCCTTTGCCGATCTTCAGGGTAAGTACGGAGAGGTGGACTTCCGGGATCTGATGGAGTTCACGGATGAGGTTCTGCGGAGGTATCCCGAAATAGACGCAGATCGGATGGGCGTTGCCGGCGGTTCCTATGGCGGCTTTATGACCAACTGGGTCATTGGTCACACGGATCGTTTCCGCTGTGCCGTGTCCCAGCGGAGCATTGCCAACTATGTGGGGGATTATCTCCTCTCGGATATCGGCTACTATTATGTGCCTGACCAGCAGCTTGGCACCATTTGGGAGCATCCGGAGCGTTTGTGGAAGGCGTCGCCCCTTACCTATGCCGACCGTGTTAAGACGCCCACACTCTTTATTCACGCAGATAAGGATTACCGCTGTACGCTGGCCAACGGTCTGGAAATGTTCGCGGCACTCAAGCTCCATGGCGTGGAGAGCAAGCTGTGCATGTTCTACGGCGAGAACCACGACCTGAGCCGAGAGGGAAAGCCCTCCAACCGCATCAGCCGACTCAGCGAGATCCTGCACTGGATGGAGGAACACCTGAAGGAAGAATAAGGGAGCGCCAACCGGCGGGTTCTGGCAGAGTGTGTGCCGGAGCATTTGCCGCGCTTAAAGCTGCATCCCTTGGAAGCTGTCTTTTTTACATGGCGATTTCAGCGGACAGCGGCCACAGCGCCGCGTCATACAGGTATCGCGGAAGCATTACGCCGAGAGCCCGCCTTCTTGAGAAGGGGGGCTCTCGGCGTAAATAAATGTGCGAAACAGGACGCCTTACTTTTTGTCGAACAGGATGAACAGCGGGCTGGACAGGCGTGGGTCCCGTCAAGATTTATGCGCAAAATTATTTGCAGGCTCCGACTGAATGAAGTCAGCCGGTAATAGAGGCGTCATCCAGAGCCGCCTCCAAATGCTTCATGTTCATGCATTTCTTGCTGCCCCACTGGGTGCCCGCCACATGGCGCAGTCTCGCGCAGACCAGCATCAGGGCGGAATTGCCGTCAGGGAACGTCCCTACCACCCGCGTCCGTCGGCGGATCTCACGGTTCAGCCGCTCGATCACGTTGTTGGTGCGGATGCGCGTCCAGTGCTCGCTGGGAAAATCGCAGTAGGTCAGTGTCTCCTCAATGCCGTCCTCGACCTTTTTGGCGGCCTCCTTCAGCTTCATGGCGTGCAGCTCGGCGACCACGGCTTTCGCCTTCTCGCGGGACGCCTTCTTGCTCTCCTGGGCGTGGATCGCCTTGAGCATTTTCGCTACAATTTTGACCTTGGATTTAGGCACAACAGAGAAAACGTTGCGGTAAAAATGCACCGTGCAGCGCTGATATTTGGCGTCCGGAAACACCTCGCCCACGGCCTCCAGCATCCCCATGCACTTGTCCCCAACGATGAGCTTTACGCCGTCCAGGCCGCGTCCGCGAAGCCACTGAAAGAAATTGACCCAGCTGGCCTTGTCCTCTTTCATGCCCTCGGCGGCACCTAAAACCTCACGAAAACCGTCCTCATTGACCGCAATCGCCACCAAAACAGCGACATTTTCATACTCTCCGCCCCAGTTGCGGCGCAGGTAGATGCCGTCCACATAGACATACGGATACCGTCCGCCCTGTAACGGGCGGTTGCGCCAGTCCTCAATATGGACGTAGGCTTTCTTGTTCAGTTCGCTGATGGTGGCAGGCGAGACCTTGCTGCCCCACAGCGCCTCGGTGATGTCCTCTACCCGGCGCACGGAAACGCCTGCCAGGTACATCTCGATGAGGGCCTCCTCCACGCTGCTCTCCCGGCGGCGATACCGCTCGATGATGGCCGTCTCGAAAGAGATGCCCTTGAGGCGAGGAACATGGAGCGTGACGTCGCGGTCATATTATACTGAACCGCATGAATGGGTACTCCGCTTAGCACCGCTGTCAGGAGGTCATGCGGCTCTAAGTACACGATACAAGGAGTGCAAGCTTATGAGACCACGTAAAAAGGGACAGCAGTACGAGATCTGCTACCGCTGCCCCGGATATAGCAAACCGATATATGAACGCTTTCCTACCTATGAAGCCGCAAATCTGCGGGTCGCTCAAATCGAATACGAGAAGTCTATCGGCGAATTTCGACCGCCAAAACAAACGCCTATACAAACCAAACGCGCGCAGAAAAAGTTTATCACGGTTAGTGAACTGTTGGATGAATACGTGCAGGTCTATGGGCTGAATCACTGGGGAGATTCCTTTTTGTCCTGTAGTCTCCATCGTATTGAGCATTACATCAAGCCGTACTTGGGCAATGTGGCGGTGAAGGGCCTGACCACACATGATTTGGATTTATTCTATGATTCATTTCAGGACAAGCCGGCTGTTGTGCTAAAAGGCTACAAGAAAACAGATGCCTGCGTTTTCCGCTCGGTGATCGAAAAAACGCACGCCCTGCTGCGCAGTGCGCTGAATCAGGCGGATATCTGGGAGTATATCCCCAGCAATCCCGCCCTCCGTGTGACGCTGCCCAAGTATCAGCCGCAGGAACGCGCGGTGTGGTCTGCCGGTGAAGCGCAGTGAGCGCTGGACTCCTGCACTGACCCCGTGCTGAAACTGTGTATGCTGCTGGCTCTCGGATGTTCCATGCGTGTAGGGGAGATATTAGGCCTTACGTGGGACTGTGTGGATATTTCAGAGGATGCCATTCGTGCCGGAACAGCTTGTGTGCGGATCAACAAGGAATTGAAGCGCTGCCAAAAGGACAGCCTCGCCGCTTTGGAGCGCCGTGGCCGCTCCACCGTTCTTTTGACGTTCCCTGAGTGGAAGCAGACCGGATCATCAACATCGCTGGTACTAAAGGCTCCAAAAACGGAAAGTAGCGTGCGGAAGGTATTTCTGCCGAAAACCGTTTCGATGGCGCTCACAGAGGAGAAAGATAGGCAGCAGAGGGCAAAAGAAATGCTGGACAGCGATTATCAGGACTTTGGCCTTGTGATTGCCCATGAGGACGGACGTCCCTACGAGGAAAGGCAGATTGCCTTTCTGCTCCGCAAGCTGACCGATGCCACAGGACTGCCGCCGGTAGTTTTTCACAGTCTGCGGCATTGCAGTGCCTCGCTGAAGCTGCAAATCGGCGGCGGAAACATCAAGGCGGTGCAGGGCGATACTGGCCACGCACAATCCCGTATGGTAACAGATCTGTACGCCCATACCAACAACGAGGAGCGCCGCCGGTTGGCGGAGAAGGTAGAGGCGGATTTCTTCCAGAAACGGGCTGATGTGCCGCAGAAAAAGCCGCTGGATAACTCTGCGGAACAGGCGTACCGCCTGCTGCAAGAAAATCCCGACATTGCCAAATTGATCATTGCAGCGCTGCAAAAACAGACGTAGCAATAGCTTGTTGGAAGATCTGTTGGAAAGTCCAACGAAACTAAGAAACGATAAAACAAAACAAACCCTGTAACCGTTGTGGTTACAAGGTTTGCGTGGAGCTGCTGGGCGGATTCGAACCGCCGACCTCATCCTTACCAAGGATGCGCTCTACCGACTGAGCTACAGCAGCATATGCGCGGCTTTCGCCGCTCTCTATACAAAGCTGTCTCTTATACACATCTGACGCTGCCGACGAAGAGGATAGT